>OAWW01001571.1_pt1 | contig 11260 bp, 7 predicted proteins | sample 1517191 | NCBI WGS metagenome assembly OAWW01 (sample SAMEA2580253, study PRJEB22360) | human gut metagenome | biome: human gut; feature: human-associated habitat; material: faeces | place: Denmark | collected 2008/2010 | reverse complement strand
CGGTAAGGGCTTGTTTCAGTAATGCAAGATCTTGTTGTGAACTGAATGCTTCCCTATATTCCTGTATGGAGGTTTGCAATGATTGCGCCTCACTATACAGTTTTGCTAAGGTCGCCTCAGCTTGAAAAGTAGCGTTCTCTTTCTGATAGTCGAGATTCAGAGATTGTGCTTTGGCTATCTTCACCTTATTGCGGTTTTCAAACAGTGGGAAAGAAAAGCCCACTACAACTCCATTGAACGGAGTACCGGACTCAGTATTACGGCGATATCCCAGTTCCAATTTTGGCAACCAGCCTTGCTTGCTTGCAGAAATCTGTTTGCGGGCAGCAGCACTTTCACTGCTCAATGACAGCAAAGTCTGATCGGCTGCCAACACTTCCGAACGTAACTGTTCATAGTTGTTAGGAAGAAGCGGCAATGGATAATCATTGATGGAACGGAAACTGCTCAGTTCATTGTCTTGCAAAGACTGGTCTCCGTTGAGTGCAAGGAGAGATTTCCAGGCATTATCAAGCGCAGTCTGATTGGCGCGGAACTCTGTACGTACATTCAGTAATTCCAGATTGATTTTGTTTGTTTCCAATACATTGGCATCACCTGTTTCCAGACGTTTCTTGTAGTATGTGGAGAGTTCCTCAGCCTGTTTCATGCGTTCATCCAGAATCACTTGCTGATGCTGTAACATGATGATATCGAAACAAAGCTCCTTGGCTTGCAACAACAATTGTTGACGGAAAGCAGCAGACTGTGCATCAAGCGCACCGGTTTTGAGTCGATTTACTTTTCCGCGTGTAGCATATAAAGTAGGGAAATCAAAGCTTTGGGAAACAACAAGTTCACCTATCGTCTCGCTCTTATCTTCCGAACCCCACAAATGGGCATACGAGAGAGTGGGATCAGGCAAATTGTTTTCCGACTTGTTTTCCAATTTCTGTGAAGTGATAAGTTGCGCATTAGCCTGCAACTCCTTATTGTTCGCTTCAATGCGGTGCAGCACTTCGTCTATGCCAATCGATTGGGCACGCATCCCCGCATATAGGAAAAAAGTGATAAAACTAAATATAAGAATTCGTTTCATTATTTGATATTGTTAATAGTTATATGGATGTTAATTCGCCGGTTTCCGGTGCATCATCAGATAAACAATCGGAATGATGAAACCGTTCAGGAACGTGGAAGTTAAAAGACCTCCGAGAATAACCTTCGCCATCGGGCTTTGGATTTCATTACCCGGCAAATCACCTCCCAGTGCCAACGGAATAAGTGCAAGAGCAGAAGACAACGCGGTCATCAGAATCGGATTCAAACGGTCCATTGAACCGCGGATTACACTGTCATACACATTCAGTCCTTCTTCCCGTTGCAAGTGGTTGTAGTGGCTGATCAACAACATACCGTTTCGGGTAGCAATACCGAACAGTGAAATAAAACCGATAATAGCAGGAATACTCACTTCTCCCGTTGTCATCAACAAAGCAAATACACCGCCAATCAATGCAAGCGGCAGGTTGATAAGAATAATCGCACTTTCCTTCACACTGCGGAATTCATGATAAAGTAGTAAGAAGATCACTGCAATACTCATCAGCGATGTGAGTAATAAGGTGCGGCTTGCTGCCTGTTCGCTCTCAAACTGACCGCCGTATTCAAGGTGATATCCTTCCGGCAATTTGATGTCCTTGTCCACGCGAGCCTGAATATCATTCACCACACTGCGCAAGTCACGGTCGGCAACATTGGCAGAGATCACAATTTTACGTTTTACGTTCTCGCGGCTGATAGTATTCGGCCCCATTGCAGAACGCACTTCGGCGATGTAGTTCAACGGTATTTTCTTTCCGTCGCTGGTATCTATCATCAAGTTGCGTATCTTCTCTATTTCGTCGCGAAGATCATCACGTACACGTACAGTGAGGTCAAAACTTTTGCCCTTTTCGTAAACTTGTGATACGGTTTCTCCTGCAAGACAGACATTCACGAACTCAGAGAATTCCGGTAATGAGATACCAAACTTAGCCAACATTTCTCGCTTGGGCGAAATGATAAGCTGAGGACGTTCTATCTGTTGCTCCACATTCAAGTCGGCAATACCAGGAATATCTTGGATAGCACTTTTGATTTCATTACCCAAAGTAAACATACGGTTCAGGTCATCACCGAACAGTTTAATAGCAATGTTTGCTTTCGTACCGCTAAGCATAGCATCGATACGATGACTGATAGGTTGCCCGATTTCTATGTTCGCTCCTACGATGGTGCCCAATTTCTCGCGTACTTCAGCAACCATTTCGCTACGTGAACGATCTTTCAATTCGAACGGAGCCTCTATTTCGGAAACATTCACTCCAAGTGCATGTTCGTCCAGTTCGGCACGTCCGGTCTTGCGGGCAACGGTTTGTATTTCAGGAATACTGAGTAGCAATTCCTCTGCACGATGCCCCATCTTGTCACTTTCTTCCAACGAGATACCCGGCAAAGAAGATATGTTGATTGTAAACGAACCTTCGTTGAAAGGTGGCAGGAATGAACGGCCCAATGTGAAGAAACATACTAGGGCTACTACGAACAAACCAATAGTACTGCCCAATACGATCTTCTTATGTCCCAGTACGAAAGCCAGTGCAGCGCCATACCATTGTTTCATTTTACGTGCTACATACGAGTCGCTGCTTTCTTTCTCTTCCTTCTTCTTGTCTTTTCCCAAAAGATAAGAGCAAAGTACCGGTGTAACCGTCAGTGCCACTACCGTAGAAGCAGCCAATGCTACAATGAACGCAATACCCAGCGGAACCAGCATGCGGCCTTCCATACCTGTGAGGAAGAATAACGGCACGAAACTAACTACGATAATCAGCGTAGAGTTCAGGATAGGCATACGTACTTCTTTCGATGCGTTGAATACCACGTCCAATATGGAAAGTCGTTCTTCCACAGGTTTCAACTTGTTTTCGTGGAGTCGTTTATATACGTTTTCCACGTCCACAATGGCATCATCCACTAACGAACCGATAGCGATGGCAAGACCACCGAGACTCATTGTGTTGATTGTGAATCCCATATAATGCAGCGTCACCAGTGAAGTAATCAATGAAAGTGGTAGTGTAACCAATGAGATCACTGTTGTACGTACATTTGCAAGGAACAGGAATAGTACAATCACCACGAAGATACCTCCTTCGAACAAGGACTTCTGTACGTTTCCGATAGAGCTTTCGATAAAGCGGCTTTGTCGGAAAATGTCTGTGCTGACCTTTACATCCGGTGGCAGATTTTTCTGTAAATCTTCTAAAGATGCTTCCAATTTATCCGTTAATTCCAGCGTGCTGGTGGCCGGCTGCTTGGTTACAGTCAACAATACGGCAGCTTTACCTCGTTCCGATGCTGTACCCAGTTTGGGTAATTTTGCTCCGATGTGTACGTCTGCAATGTCTTCCAACAGAATAGGAGCACTGCCCGAAGCGGTTCCACCACGTACCACGGCACGTGCCAGTTGATCTACCCGATCGGTAGAAAGTACTCCACGTACAATGTATTCATTGCCATATTCATATAGCACACCACCGTTTGCATTCAGATTCATTTCACGGGTTACGGTCATAATTTCATTCAGCGTAACGCCGTAATGCCGCATCCGTTCCGGATCTAATTGTATCTGATATTCCTTTATATCACCACCCAGTACTGCTACCTGTGCCACACCGCCTGTAGAGAGTAAGCGCGGACGGATGGTCCAGTCAGCTATTGTACGTAAATCCTGTAAAGAAGTACTGTCGGCAGTCAGACCGATAATCAGCATCTCGCCCAGAATGGATGATTGTGGACCCAGCGTCGGTTTACCTACACCGGTAGGTAAGCTTTCGCTTACAACAGCCAGCTTCTCGCTGACAATTTGCCGGGCCAGATAAATATCCGTATCCCAATCGAATTCTACCCATACTACTGAGAATCCATTGGTAGATGAAGAACGTACGCGGCGCACACCTGTTGCACCGTTCACTGCTGTTTCAACAGGAAATGTGACGAGTTGTTCCACTTCTTCTGCCGCCATACCGTTTGCCTCAGTCATGATGACAACCGTAGGCGCATTGAGATCTGGAAATACGTCCACTTCCGTGTGCATGGCGGTGTAAGTTCCGCCTATCAGTAACAACACCGAGGCCACAAGCACCAGGATGCGGTTATGAAGTGAGAAATGTATAATCTTGTTTAACATGTTGATTAAAGTGTTAGAGTGTTAATGTGATAATGTGATAGGGTGAAGTTGCTTTATCACTCTATAACTTCATCACTTACCACTGTTTTTTTAGTGTTCGTGACTGTGTGCCGGTATTGCATTTGTAGCGCTTGCCAGTTTCACTTGATAAGCTCCTTCGGTTACCACGCGGTCTCCTGCTTTTACACCTGAGAGAATCTGTACGCTTTCACCGTTATCGGCTCCAAGAGTCACGAGTTGTTTCTTATATCCTTCTTCATCCAGTTGCAGGTAGACAAAGAAACTGCCTTGTTCTTCAGTCAATGCTGAATGGGGTAGGGATATTACATTTTCTATAGGGGAAGACAATAAGAAGATTTCTACAAAGGAACCGGGGATGATATCACCTTTGTTGTCAAACTCAAAGGTTACAGGTACATAATATCCACCGTCTCCACCCGAGGCTTTGCCATAAGAGAGAAGACGTCCGTCTAAGTCTTTCAATGCGTATACCTTATTATTATAAGGAGTACAGAAGTTAGCAGAACCAATAGTACGAAGATATTGGTAATATTTCTCTGAAACGTCAGCACGCAAGAATAATTTGCGGTTTTGCGTAATGCTGACTAACGGTTGTCCCACCGCTACGTAATCGCCTTCTTTCACTAACAGGCTTTTTACATATCCACTGATGGGGGAAACCACGGCTTGTCCGCTTGCCGAACTGTTTTTGGCTACGGCTTCGTAGCTGATACGTGCATTCTCATACGCTTGTTCAGCCTGAGCGAAATCCTTTTCAGAAACAATCTTATTTCCTACAAGGGATTTCATACGCTCGTATTCTTTCTTGGATACTTCATAAGCGATGCGTGCCCGTTCTACAGGGTCACCATCCGCCATATTTTTAGAAGACAATATAACCAACGGTGTACCTTTGCTGACACTCATGCCCTCGATAACTTTTCCACGGAAAGTTACTACACCTGCCACTGTTGCTACAGCAACGCTTTCGTCTCCTTGTGCTGCCATTACCTGGCCGCTGGTTTTTATAACTTGATGGAAAATTCCTGGTTCTACAACATTGGATTTTACTCCGGCAGCCTGCGCCTTGGCGGGGGGCAGAATGATTTCGTCACTATGTCCGGCTGCTACTACTTCACCGTGGTCATGTCCATCGTGGTTGTGTTCGTCACCTTCGTGATTGTGGTCTTCGCCCTCATGATCATGATCGCAACCTTCGTGCTCATGCTTTTCTGTTTCATGATTGTGACCTTCGTGTCCGTCTCCGGATTTACTATTGCAGGAACCCAATAGGAATAGACCCATGACTCCCATAAAAAGAATTTTTTTCATGATGATATTTTTATGTTCTTACTTTTATCTGTGTGCAAAATTAGAGATAAAAGCCTGCAATAAAGTTGCAGACTTTACGATAAAGTAAGAATACACGGAGGTGCGCGAAGTCCTGTGGCACGTGTAAGATACGTGCCATGAAGTGACTCCTGATATATGCAGTCCTGTCTTTGCCCGCTTTCTTCGGGTAGGACTAATAATCGGAGGAGTGGTTCGGAAAATAATGTAATAACCAGCGGAAAGTCCGGATGTGCCCATCCATTGTCCGAGCTAGGAGTTTGCTGGAAGAAGTGAGTCGTTACACATCCCGTATCGCAACAGCAATGTTCGTTATCCGAGTTGTGTTGTTGTCCGCAACAATCGGGAGCTATATCATTCTTCATGCATATCAACCCGTTGTTGTGGTGGTGATGAGGAATAACCGGCACTACCAGCATGACCATGCTGATGAACATTAGGAAAAATGTTATATACCGTTTCTTCTGCATCTTAATTTTCTAATTGCGGACAAAGATAGAGGTTAACGGCTTAATTACCAAATGTTAGTTATTAAAAAGCCTTGAATAATCCATTTAAACCTTCACTCATACTGGGATGGGTGAATATAAAGCTACGTAAAGCTGAAGATTTCTGTCCGGTCTTTATGGCAAACGCTACCAGATTAATAAGTTCCGGTGCATTCACACAAAAGAGGGAACAGCCCAGAATTTTCTCTGTATCCGTATTTACGATAGCTTTCAACATGCCATCCATATTCTGCAAAGTACGCGCACGCGGAATAGCTGAGGCTGGCAAACGTGATATCTTGATAGGATAACCTCGTTTCACAGCATCTTCCTCTGTCAGACCGATATGTGCCATCGGAGGATCTGTGAAGATGGCGTAAGGCACAGGATTGCGGTCGTCGATAGATCGTTCCTTATTACCGAATAAATGATTCAGGATAATGCGGGAGTCATCGATGGAAAGGTAATCATACATTTCTCCACCTCTTACATCTCCCAAAGCCCAGATATGTGGTACAGTAGTGCGTAATTGTTCATTTACAATTATTGCTCCCTGTGCGTTGACTTGTACTCCGGCTTTTTCCAGATGCAGATCATCTATCATCGGTTTACGGCCTGTTGCAATGAGCAGGGCATCTCCTTCCAGAAAATAAGGTGTATCGTCCGAGGCATCCGTATAGGCAGCTGTGATACCGTCTGCTGTATCATGCAATGACTGCACGCGGGCATTCAGGCGTATCTCTATATTTTTCCTTTTTAAACTTTCCTGCATATATTCGGCAATCTCCCGGTCTGCTTTCGGCAGAAAACGTTTACCGGCTTCCAGAATAGTGACCTTACTGCCGAATCCGGCATACATGGTTGCGAATTCCAGTCCGATGGCACCACTGCCTATGATTAGTAAATGTTGGGGAAGAACATCTGCATGGAGTAATGTTTCACTGGTATATACATATTTACTATCTCTTAATCCGTCTATATCCGGCAGGATAGGTGTAGAACCGGTATTGATAAATATTTCTTTTCCTTCCAGTTCGAAAGATTTTTCATCCTTTCCGGATGCAAGAGTTACTTTCACCGTATCTTCGCATACAAAAGAAGCGGTTCCGTCATACAATGTGATATTAGGGTTGCCTGTCAGACTCTCGACATTCTTTTCCCGTAGGTACATGACCAACTTATCTTTGCGTTTCAGGGCAAGAGAATATAACTTGGACTGTTTTTCATAATCATTCTGGTAGATACGCTCAGCAAATTCAGCTTCGTGTATCATGGTTTTGGTAGGGATGCATCCTACGTTTATACAAGTCCCACCGTACATTTCAGGGGAACGTTCTATAACCGCCACTTTCCAGTTGCGGTTGGCTAATTCGGCTGCCAGTAATTTTCCACCTTTGCCAAATCCTATTATTATTGCGTCATATCGTTTCATTATTCTCGTAGTTAAAGGTTTATGGAAATAAAACACTATGACGCAAGAAAAGTTGCAGAAGCCTTGTTAAGGAACGTTTACCTTTCCAGTTCGCGGAGCGACTCCATTTTCTTCTTTTCCAGGAATTCGTAGATACCGCTCAGGTGTTCTTTCACTTGTTTATTACCGAATTCATAGACCTTGGTAACCAGCCCGTCTAAGAAGTCACGGTCGTGGCTTACAACAATCAGTGTACCATCAAAATCCAGCAGAGCTTGCTTCAGGATATCTTTAGTTTTCATGTCCAGGTGGTTTGTCGGCTCATCCAGAATCAGCAGGTTCACCGGTTCCAGCAGCAACTTAATCATAGCAAGCCGGGTGCGTTCTCCACCGGAAAGCACTTTCACCTTTTTCATGGATTGTTCAGGGCCGCCAAACATAAAAGCACCCAGCAAGTCGCGTATCTTGTTACGTATTTCTCCTTTTGCCACATCGTCAATCGTCTGGAATACCGTAAGGTTCTCATCCAGCATAGACGCCTGATTCTGTGCAAAATAACCGATCTGTACATTGTGCCCGAGTGTCAGTGTACCATCGTGCTCAATCTCTTTCATGATACACTTCACCAGCGTAGACTTACCCTCACCGTTCTTACCGACAAAAGCTAATTTGTCTCCCCGTTCTACAGTCAGCGTAGCATTCTTGAATACTACATGGTCACCATAGGTTTTGCCCACGTTTTCCATGATTACCGGATAGTTACCTGAGCGTGGTGATGGCGGGAACTTCAGCCGCAATGCCGAAGTATCTTCCTCATCCACTTCCAGGATTTCCAGTTTCTCCAGCATCTTTACGCGGCTTTGCACTTGCAGAGTTTTGGAATAAGTGCCTTTGAAGCGTTCGATGAAGTCTTTGGTTTCGGCTATGAACTTCTGTTGTTCGTCATACGCCTTTTGCTGTTGTTCGCGACGTTCTTTGCGGAGTTCCAGATATTTGGAGTAATTTACTTTATAGTCATAAATCCGTCCCATTGTCACTTCAATAGTACGGGTAGTGATGTTATCCACAAATTTACGGTCGTGGCTGATGACGATGACAGCCTTTCCATTATTGATGAGGAAATCTCCCAGCCACTGGATACTTTCAATATCGAGGTGATTGGTAGGCTCATCCAGCAACAACACATCTGGGTTCTGCAGCAGCAACTTGGCAAGTTCGATGCGCATACGCCATCCACCGCTGAAGTCACTGGTCTGACGGTCAAAGTCTTCGCGTGTGAAGCCGAGTCCTAACAAAGCTTTTTCCACATCTTCCTCATAGTTGGTGGAGTCGATGGAGTAAAATTTCTCACTCAGGGCAGAGACTGTTTCGATCAGTTCCATATAACTGTCACTTTCGTAATCGGTGCGAGTTTCCAACTCCTTGTTGAGGCGTTCTATTTCTGCTTCCATCTCATGCAGATGTGAGAAGGCTTGTGCTGTTTCCTGAAATACAGTTCGTCCGTCTTCCGTCATCAGGTGCTGCGGCAGATAAGCGATTACACTGTCTTTGGGTGCTGAAATTTTGCCCCGGGTAGGTTGGCGTACTCCTGCCAGAATTTTCAGTAAGGTACTTTTCCCCGCTCCGTTCTTTCCCATCAGGGCGATGCGGTCTTTTTCATTAATAACGAAGGAGATATCACTGAATAAGGTGGTGCCGCCAAATTCTACGGCCAGTCCGTCTATTGAAATCATACTCTATTTTTAAATTGAGGCGCAAAGATAGTGCAAATTGAGCGTAGAACTTTCATGCTTGCATGAAAAAGTTATGCCGAGATGCAGCTTATCTTCTCTAAAGATAGTACATTTATATTATTTTTTATATCTTTGCCTCATTAAACAAAAATACATTGGTCATGGAAACAGGGAATTTGTCAGAAGATTACCGTCCGCTGATACTGGTAGCGGAAGACGATGATAGCAACTTTAAATTGATAAAAGCTATTATTGGCAAGAAATGCGAGATATTGTGGGCAAAGAACGGTGAAGAGATGGTTGGTCTGTTCAAAGAGAACCGTGGAAAGACAGCTGCTATCCTTATGGATATCAAAATGCCTATCATGAATGGTCTGGAAGCGACAAAGATCATTCGCGAAGAAGAAAAGGAACTTCCTATCATTATGCAGACTGCCTATGCTTTTACGGCTGATCGTGAAAATGCAATGGCTGCCGGTGCTTCGGAAGTATTGGTGAAACCCATTACGTTGAGTGCATTGCGTACTTGCCTGAGCAAGTTCCTGCCGCAATTACAGTGGTAACAGAATTTTCATAGCATAAATTATACTATAATGAGCGCGGGATGACTTCATAATGTAGTTGTCCCGCGCTCGTTATTTTATGCCTTCACCTTGTGCGATAAATATGTTTCAGCCAATATTCAAATTAATCACTATTGTTACTTTGTTATCGTCTACGTGTTTATTTTCCTTGTTCTGTTTCTTCTCTTTCCTGCATCTTTCGTTTCACGAATTCTACCTTCAGGTGCGCCTCTTCCATCTCTTTTTTTATCTGAGTGACGGATGAAAGTATCTGTGCCAGTTCATAAACCCCTGCCAATGCCTGGCGGTCTATCGGCGACATAGTAGTGGAGTAGGAGCGTTCGCCTTGATAGTTCACTTTGATATTCTTGTCCTTGTTCAAGTAAAGGAATCCTATTACATTACCATCTTCTCCCATTTTGAAGTCCGCCTTTTCTATTTTTTCTCCCAAATCGGTGGTTTCATAACTATCCTTGGAAGCAGGTGTCTCAGCAAAACTACCATCAGGGGCGACTACTTTTACACCTACATGGTGAATATTGCTGGGACCGCAATAAATGGAAGTCATGCTCATTTGCCCATTCTCATTCACTTGGAAACGTAGATAGGAACGGTGCAGATTCTTCTCTATAACTTGTGAAGGGTGCAAATAGTTACCTATTTGTTGATATTCGGTATCTTTTTCGAGTGTGAATTTACCCTTCAGGGCATCCAGTTCTCCTTGTTTTTGTTGAAGCAGGCTATCCAGGTAAACAAGTGTTTTTTCTTGCTCCTTCAGTTCCACTTGTTGCATCAATCCAATGCCCTCCCGGCGGGTTTCAAAAGCCTTGGGATATAGTATTTTAATGCTGTCTATCTGCATCTTTGCTTCGCTAAAGTCTCCCCGTTCGAAGGCTGCGCGGGCTGTTTGCAGTTTCTCACCTGCTTTCTTTTCTACATTTTCACAAGATAAGAGCGTGCAGCAGAGGCACGCAAGGAGCGTCACTTTCTTCATAATTACTGTTGTTCTGTTAGTGAGGGCAAAATTAGAAATAATATCCGTATCTTTGCACTCTGAAAATAGATAAATAGTATTTTAGTTTTCCGGAGATATCGGAAATTTAGAACAATCTGATACCCGGGCCGTACCAACTCCGTATCAAGCCCGTACCAACTCCATACCAAGTTCAAGTGTATAGACACGGAGTAACTACGGAGATGGTAGGGAGCAGATAAGAATGGAGAGAGAAGAGGCAGGGAATATAGACCAAAAACAGTGCTACTTTCTCCGATGAAAACTAAATAATTATTTTAAAAAGTATAGTATGATAGAATTGACGGCAGAAGAACTGAAACAGCATTTCAGTGACGATATATTCAAACGGATATCCGAGACAGCAGATGAATTAGGATTGGAATGTTATGTAGTCGGCGGATATGTGCGCGATATTTTCCTGCAACGCCTTTCTAAGGATATTGATGTTGTAGTAGTAGGTAGTGGTATAGAGATGGCCGAAGCGCTG
>OAWW01001570.1_pt1 | contig 11264 bp, 10 predicted proteins | sample 1517191 | NCBI WGS metagenome assembly OAWW01 (sample SAMEA2580253, study PRJEB22360) | human gut metagenome | biome: human gut; feature: human-associated habitat; material: faeces | place: Denmark | collected 2008/2010 | reverse complement strand
AACAATTGTGACTTTTGTCTTGATATCCATTTTTACAGATAGTTTTTCATATCTTTTTGCTAATCAGCCATTGGTTGAGAATGACAGTTTTATTGCTTGCTTTTACGGTGGTGCAATTTTGGGACTTGGAGTGACTTGTGTGTTCCGTGCGCAAAGTACGAGCGCCGGTACGGATGTGTTGGCCCGTGTGATCGCCCTAAATTCAAATTTGAAGGTAAGCAATATGATTATTGTCATAGATTCGACCGTGGTGATGTTGGGGTTACTTGTATTCCAAGATTGGGCGGTGCCTCTGTACTCTTGGTTTGCTATCTTCGTATTCGGAAAGGTGGTGGAAATGTTCCAGACCGAGAATCCAAACCGGGCGGTGTTTATCGTATCGCAGAAAACGCAGGAGGTAAAAGAACTGATTGTAGGAAAGATGGGGATGCGAGGTACTTTCTTGCATGGTCGCGGTATGTATGAAGGAAAGGAAAAAGAGATCATCTTTACCATTGCCGAGCGTAAAGACCTGCCCCGTTTGAAAGATGAAGTGAAGGAAATCGATCCGAATGCCTTTATCTCGACTATGCATGCAAGTAAGGATTCGCCGCGTCCGGGAATGTAAAGAGTTGAAAGTTGAAAGTTATTTTCGTTCTCAACTTTCAACTCTCAACTTTCAACTTTCAACTAAAATGTATACCTTTGTCTCATTCTAAAAACAAACCGTAATAGTAATGCCTAATATTTCACAACGAGGAGTCGATATGCCGGCTTCCCCAATTCGTAAACTTGCCCCGTTGGCTGATGCTGCCAAACAGAGAGGTGTTCATGTCTATCACTTGAATATCGGTCAGCCTGACCTGCCTACCCCGCAAGCGGCATTGGATGCGATCCGGACGATCGATCGATCGGTGTTGGAATACAGCCCTAGTCAGGGATATCGTAGTTATCGTGAAAAATTAGTAGGATATTATAAGAAGTATGATATAAATCTCGTGGCGGATGATATTATCATTACAACAGGTGGTTCGGAAGCCGTATTGTTCGCTTTCCTGAGTTGTCTGAATCCTGGTGATGAGATTATCGTGCCAGAGCCTGCATATGCCAACTATATGGCTTTTGCCATTTCGGCGGGGGCGGTGATCCGTACGGTGACGACAACGATCGAGGAAGGTTTTTCCCTACCAAAAGTGGAGAAGTTCGAAGAGCTGATCAATGAGCGTACTAAAGCGATCCTGATCTGTAACCCTAATAATCCGACCGGGTATTTATATTCCCGCCGTGAAATGAACCAGATACGAGATATTGTAAAGAAATATGATCTTTATCTTTTCTCGGATGAGGTGTACCGTGAGTTCATTTATACTGGTTCGCCTTATATCTCGGCTTGTCATTTGGAAGGGATTGAGCAAAATGTTGTACTGATCGATTCAGTTTCCAAGCGCTATTCGGAGTGTGGTATCCGTATTGGTGCGTTGATCACGAAGAATGCAGAGGTCCGCAATGCCGTTATGAAGTTTTGCCAGGCTCGTCTGAGTCCGCCTCTGATCGGCCAGATTGCTGCTGAGGCTTCTCTGGATGCTTCCGAAGAATATGCCCGTGAGACGTATGATGAATATGTCGAACGGCGTAAATGTTTGATCGACGGCTTAAATCGTATTCCGGGGGTATATTCCCCGATTCCGATGGGAGCTTTCTATACGGTGGCAAAGTTGCCGGTGGATGATGCTGATAAGTTCTGTGCTTGGTGCTTGAGTGACTTCGAATATGAAGGGCAAACGGTCATGATGGCTCCGGCTTCTGGTTTCTATACGACTCCGGGGTTGGGGAAGAATGAAGTCCGTATGGCTTATGTTCTGAAAAAAGAAGATCTGGCGAAGGCACTCGTGGTGCTTCAGAAGGCGCTGGAGGCATATCCGGGAAAAACAGTATAAATGAATTACAATGAACAATTGACAATTAAAACTAGTCAATCCAAAATCCTCAATTCTCAATAGCTTTGAGCCTAGAATATTTTATAGCAAAACGCATCTATTTCAGCAAAGAGGGGGACCGGCAGGCTACTCCTCCTGTTGTTCGTATTGCTATGATTGGAATAGCCTTAGGACTGGCTGTTATGATCCTTTCGGTGGCTATAGTCATTGGTTTTAAGAAGGAAATTCGGAATAAAGTGATCGGTTTCGGCTCACATATCCAAATCACGAACTTTGATAATAATGCTTCTTACGAATCGACTCCAATTGCAGTGAGCGATACGCTCCTGGAGCATCTGAAAACCTTTCCCGGCATTACGCATGTGGAAGGTTTTGCCACGAAGCCGGGAATCTTGAAAACCGACAGTGATTTCCAGGGGATCGTGCTGAAAGGTGTAGGCCGGGACTATGACTGGACTTTCTTTCGTAATAATCTGAAAGAGGGTGAGCTGTTTATCCTTCCTACCGATAAGGTGTCTACGGATGTGTTGCTCTCCCGTTATCTGGCTAATCTGTTGGGGCTGAAAGTTGGAGATTCCTTTTTGACTTATTTTGTGCAGGACGAAGTGCGTGCTCGTAAATTCCGTATAACGGGTATTTATGAGACGGGTTTTGTTGATTATGACAAGTTGTTTGTGATAGCTGATATCCGCCAGATACGCCGCCTGAATGGTTGGGCGCCTGACGAGGTGAGCGGTTTGGAATTGCAAGTGGATGATTATGACCACCTGGACAGGGTTGCTGAAGATTTGTATTTTGATATTGCTGAGAAGCAAGACCGGAATGGTAACACATACTATACCCGCTCCATCAAAGAACTGAATCCGATGATATTCGACTGGCTGGAGGTGCAGGATATTAATGTGGTGGTGATTCTGATACTGATCCTTGCTGTTGCTGGCTTCACCATGATTTCGGGACTGTTGATTATTATCTTGGAGCGGACGAACATGATCGGTATTTTGAAGGCCTTGGGTGAAAATAACACCAGTATCCGCAAGATATTCCTTTATATATCCTTTTTCTTGATTGGCAAAGGGATGATATGGGGCAATGTAATCGGGATCGTACTTTGTCTTGTTCAATCTTATTTCCGTGTCGTAAAGCTTGATCCGTCCGTTTATTATTTGGATGCGGTTCCTATCGACCTGACCGTCTTTTCCATTGTTTTGCTGAACATCGGTACATTGGCCGCTGCTATGTTAATGATGCTTGGGCCTTCCTACCTGATAACCAAAATCCATCCGGCAAAAAGTATTCGATTTGAATAATAATATGCCAATTAGCACATTGGCATATTATTTCATGCCACATTATTTGTAAAATCTTTTTTCCCGTTGAACATCCTGTAAATGTGGATATATATGTCATAGACCGGTTGAGCGATTTCCAACAAAGGAAGCCAGGCGGTTAATGGCTTTTGTTGCAGGAGTAAGGCGGATTTTTTATAAACGAGTGCTTTGACTGTGAAGCGGAGGAATAAGAGTAATCCGGCCAATATCGAGAGCAGCCAGTTTCCTGAAAGCCCGACGATGAAAGTGGCGATTCCCGCAATCCAGAAGAACAGATAACCGATGGTTTCCATTCGGTAAAAAGTTAAGGAACCTCCTTTGTAAAAACGTTTGGTGGCGGCATGGGAGGTTTTTATCTCTCTCCAGGTTTCGGAATCTCCTACTTTGTTCATCTTAATGATGGAATCGGACGAGAGTTGTACCTGTGTATTGGCGGGATTCGAAACTTCATTGATGAACAGATCGTCTGCTCCGGCGTGAAGGTTGAGGGATCTGGCGTAACCTTTGTGGGCAAAGAACAGTTTCTTACGATAGGATAGGTTCCGGCCGTTTCCCGTGAAAGGATGGTGGGAGAGGGCTGAAGATATCATTTGCAACCCATTTGTCAGGTTATCATAGGCAATGAGCTTGTGCAGGAACCCTTTTGTATGCCGATACGCACAGAAACCTAAAATAATGTCCGTTTCGGGATTGTAGGAACCGGCCATTGCTTTGATCCATTTCGGACCGATCGGGCGGCAGTCCGCTTCGGTGAAAAGGAGGATGTCATGCCGGGCAGCCTTGATTCCCATAGTGAGTGCAAGTTTTTTATGGCTCAGGTATTGAGTGTCTACAGGCACATATGTGTAATAGAGGTTTTTGTATTCATTTGAAAAAAGTTTCAGAACGTCTTCGCTATTGGCATCGGAACCGTCGTTGACAACAATAATCTCATAATCCGGATAATCCTGGTTCAGCAATACCGGTAGATTATTGCGTAAATCTTCCGGTTCGCCGTGGGCATAGACAATGACGGAGACAGGTTGGGCATCCTTGTCTGCCGTGACACGTTCCGTGCTTTTGGCTGTTGCAGCACGTAAAGGGCGTGAATATGTGATCAGATAATAGAGTATTTGTATGATAAACAACACGCCAGTAATCCCGATTAGGAGTAATTCCAGGTCGGAGAATGTAAGTAAATTTTCGCTCATCGATATTAAATTGTCTTTGCTGATACAAATGTACGGAGGATTTTTGGATATTTATAACAAATACATCACCCGGACCACGGATACCACTTCAAAAGACGGTTTGATAAAATAATGGTCCATGCAAAAGCTTGTATGGAAAAGATTTTTGCATGGACCATTCTATAATGTTGAAATAGGGTTTACATCGTATCCGAGTAATGAGCTGTCGGTAATTTCCGACAGTTATATTGTGAGGCCATTACCTCGCCGTAAGCACCTGCAGAGCGGAGGGCGATCAGGTCGCCACGGTGGGCGCGGTTCAGTTCGACATCTTTACCGAACACGTCGGACGATTCACAGATCGGACCGACAACGTCATAAACTTCAACTTCTTCGTCGCTGGTGATATTCTCCATGCGGTGGTATGCATCGTACATGGCCGGGCGGATCAGTTCGGTGAAGCCGGCATCTAAAATACAGAATTTCTTTGTCTCGCCGACTTTTACATATAGTACTTTAGAAATCAGCGAACCGCATTGTGCGACGATGGAACGTCCCGGCTCGAAATGAACCTGCTGTCCCGGACGAAGTTGCAATAGTTTGTTGAACACGGCAAAATAGTTGTCGAATGCCGGGATAGGCAAATGATTCGGGTGATAATAATCGATACCGAGACCGCCACCGAAGTTCAGATTCTCAACTTTTATTCCACGCGCCTCCAGCTCTTCCTGAATTTCATTGACACGGATTACCAGGCCACGGAAAGCAGCCATATCTGTAATTTGTGAGCCGATATGGCAATGGATGCCGATCAATTTGATATGTTCCAGACGGCAGACTAAATCTAACACCTGTCCGAGCTGGCTCAAATTGATACCGAATTTGTTTTCCTTCATACCAGTCGTGATCTTGGCATGTGTATGAGCGTCTACTTCCGGGTTGATACGAAGGGCGATCGAGGCCACTTTGTTTTTGGCGGCAGCCAATTCTTCCAAGATTTCCAGTTCGGCAGCCGATTCTACGTTGAAGCAGAAAATATCGTTGTCCAGTCCTAAATTGATCTCCCAGTCTGCTTTGCCGACACCGGCATAAACGATTTTTCTGGCAGGGAAACCTGCATCGAGTGCCGCCTGTATTTCACCGCCACTCACACAGTCGGCTCCCAAGCCATATTCTGCAATAATAGACAAGATGCGGGGATTGGCGTTTGCCTTGACTGCATAGTGGACATGATAGCCATACTTTCCGGCTTCCGTTTTTACCGTATTAAGTGTTTCTTTCAACAACGTTATATCGTAAAAATAGAACGGAGTTGCCAGTGATTTGAACTTTTCTGTAGGAAATGTACCTTTTAATATCATTTTTTTCGAATTTCTTTTGGTAATTAAAAAAGTATATCTATATTTGTAGCACGTAAATTTTTTCATAGTTAAGGTTTTGGTTGGAAAGGGTCATCTGTGAAGACGGCCCTTTCTTTTTTTATTTTCTTATGAAAAAGGATGGCGTATTGATTGATTCGATACGCCATCCTTTTTGTTTATGCTTTATTGTTGAATAAATGATCGCTTAATGCTTGCAATGCCCTTGTTTTGTCGGAGGCTTTAATGAGGAGCGAGACGTTGTAGTTGCTGCCTCCGTACGAGATCATTCGTACCGGGACGTCCTTCATCGCTTGGACAATCCGAGCTTCGAAACCAACATTATCCCATTCCAAGTCACCTACCACACAAACGATAACCATATCTTCGTCTACCGTGACCGTTCCATACTTTTTCAGGTCGTCCACGATCTCTTCCAGATGCTTGCGGTTGTCGATCGTAACGGAAACACCTACTTCGGAAGTCGTTACCATGTCGATAGGAGTCTGGTAGTTTTCGAATATTTCGAATACTTTTCGTAGGAATCCAGTAGCCAACAACATACGGCCACTCTTGATCTTGATGGAAGTGATATTGTCTTTTGCGGCGACAGCTTTGATTTTCCCTTTTTCCGTCATGTTGGAGATCATGGTGCCCGGAGCTTCCGGCTGCATCGTGTTTAACAAACGAACAGGAATATTGTTCAGCTTGGCCGGCAGGATGCAGGTCGGATGCAGGATCTTGGCACCGAAATAAGCTAGTTCGGCTGCTTCTTCAAAATGCAGATGGCGGACTGGCGATGTCTTTTCAACAATACGCGGATCGTTGTTGTGCATGCCGTCTATGTCTGTCCATATCTGGATTTCTTCTGCACCGATAGCCGCGCCGATCAGAGAGGCGCTGTAGTCGCTGCCACCACGTTGCAAGTTGTCGATCTCGCCGTAAGCATTTCGGCAAATATAGCCTTGTGTTATGAAGAGGTCTGCATCCTTGTTTCCGTCTAATAGCTTGATAAGCTTTTCTTTAATGTACACTGGATCCGGTTCCGCGTTCTTGTCTGTACGCATATAATCCAGTGCCGGAATCAGAACGGAGTTTATGCCGCATTCGTTCAGATAGAGGTTCATCATACCGGTAGAGATCAGTTCGCCTTGGGCCAGGACAACTTTTTCTTCGAACAACGTGAAAAGATCCTTTGTAAACGTGCGGATATGGTCGAAATGATGTTTTATCAGTTCTTTGGCTTTCTGCTTATATTCGTCAGTGCTGTAGAGTTCTTCGATATGGCCATAATATTTCTGAGCCAGTTTATTGATGACCTCGTTTGCTCCGTCAGGGTTTTTCTTGTACAAGTAATCCGAGATTTCAACCAATGAGTTGGTCGTACCGGACATGGCAGACAAGACTACAATGTTACGTTCTCCCGTAATCAGTTTTGCTACATCTTTCATTCTCTGTGCAGATCCCACAGAAGTACCGCCAAACTTTAAAACTTTCATTTTCTTTTACTATATTAATTTGTTCTTCTTCACTTTAAATGCGTGTGCAAAGTTACATAAAAAATTATTCTCCAACATCACTTAGGCAGGCATTCTCACATTTTACTATACGCGCGGGATAGTTATGTACCAGTGTGTAGTTGTGAGTCGTCATGATGACAGCCGTTCCCTTGCGGCAAATGTCGTGTAGCAGCTGTACGATTTGTCCGCTTGTCTCCGGGTCCAGGTTTCCGGTAGGTTCGTCTGCAAGGATCAAAACCGGATCGTTCAGTAATGCGCGGGCGATCACGATACGCTGTTGCTCGCCACCCGAAAGCTCGTGCGGCATCTTATAGCCTTTATCTTGCATCCCGACTTGAAAAAGCACGTTGTTGATGCGCTCGTTTATCTCGCTTTTCTTTTTCCATCCGGTCGCTTTTAGGACGAATTCGAGATTTTTGTGTACCGAACGATCGGTAAGAAGCTGGAAGTCTTGAAAGACGATCCCTAATTTCCTGCGCAGGTAAGGAATGTCTTTCCGTCTCATCTTGCAGAGATTATAGTCCAACAACCATGCGTCCCCTTGATTGATGGGAATTTCGCAATACAAGGATTTCAACAGGCTGCTCTTGCCAGAACCGACTTTTCCGATCACATACACGAATTCTCCATTGTGGAGTGTAAAGGATGCCCTGTGAAGGATCACATTCTCTTCACGGCAGATATCTACTTTATCCAGTTTGAGCAGGGTTGTCTCTTCCATTGTTATTATCCTTTATGTCTGCTTTTTAATTCGCGTGCGAGGTCTTCGATGCGAAGTCCTTTGCTTGTCAATAATACGATCAGGTGGTAGATCATGTCGGCTGCTTCGTAAACGAGACGGTCGTCTGTCCCGTTAGTGGCTTCGATAACTGTTTCGACGGCTTCTTCGCCTACCTTCTGTGCCATACGGTTGATGCCTTTCTGAAACAGGGTAGTGGTGTAGGAACCTTCCGGCATTTCCTGGCGGCGCTGTTCGATGAAGTTCTGCAAATATTTAAGGAACATGATGTCTTCCACATTCTTTTCGCCGAAACAAGTATCAGCGCCAGTGTGGCATACGGGACCGGCGGGAATAGCCTTGATCAACAGTGTGTCGTTGTCGCAATCGGCAGCAATGGTGACTACCTGCAGAGTGTTTCCGCTGGTTTCACCTTTCATCCAGATACAGTTTTTCGTACGGCTGAAAAATGTCACTTTACCGGTAGCTTTTGTTTCTTCGTAAGCTTCTTCGTTCATAAAGCCCAACATCAATACCTTGTTTGTGTTGTAGTCCTGAACGATGGCGGGAATCAGGCCGCCCATTTTTTCAAAATCTAATTTCATTTTTTATCTGACTATTATATTGTTCTTAATTCATCCGTATGCAACTTTTTGTTCTTCGGCATTCGTTTCTGGTTTTATAGGCATGGAACTACAGTTTCACTTGCCTGGAACGAGAGTTTCTTTCTATAGGGAACGGTTACTCTCTGCCGTGGCCATCAGAGGCGGACGTTGATCCCTTCTTCGTGGAGATACTGCTTCAGAGCTCCAATGCCGATTTCCCCGAAATGGAATACGCTTGCCGCTAACGCCGCATCCGCCTTCCCTTGGGCGAATGTGTCGCGGAAGTGTTCCATTTTTCCGGCTCCTCCCGATGCGATGACTGGAATGTGCAGGTTGTCGGCCAGCATAGCTAACGCCTCATTGGCGTAACCGTCTTTCACACCGTCGTGTGTCATGCTGGTAAACAGGATTTCTCCGGCTCCCAGGCTTTCAGCTTCTGCCGCCCACTGGAAGAGATGTTTTTCCGTCGGAATACGTCCGCCGTTCAAGTAGCATATCCAGTCGCCCATTTCGAAATTGGCGTCGATGGCGACCACACATACCTGGCTGCCGAAGTTCTTGGCAATCTCTTCGATCAGTTTCGGATTGCGTAGGGCTGCCGAGTTGATGGAAACCTTATCGGCTCCGGCACTCAACAGGCGGTCCACATCTTTCAGCTCGTTGATGCCGCCGCCAACTGTGAAAGGGATGCTGATATTGGCCGCAACCTTCTTTACCAGTTCCGTAAATGTCTTACGCCCTTCGTGCGAAGCAGTTATATCCAGATATACCAATTCGTCTGCTCCCTCCCGGCTGTATTGTGCACCCAGTTCGACCGGGTCGCCGGCATCGCGGAAGTTTACGAAATTGATTCCCTTAACGGTTTTTCCATCTTTTATGTCCAAACAGGGTACTATTCTCTTGGCAAGCATATATAATCTTTATTTTTATCAGGTGAAACGGATCAAGTCTTTCAGCTGTATCTTTCCCTCGTAAATCGCTTTACCGAAGATGACAGCCGGAATACCCGCTTCAGCCAGTTTTTCAATATCTTGTATAGAACTGATACCTCCACTGGCTATCAGATAAAGTAGAGGTATTTGTTCCTGTATCTCTTTATATAATTCGATGGCAGGTCCTTGCAGCATACCGTCGCGATTGATGTCCGTACAGATTGTCTTCGTGATACCATTGTCGTAATAATCATGGATGAAAGGGATCAGTTCTTTGTCTGTCGTCTCTTCCCATCCGCTTATCGCGATTTTTTTATCTTTGACATCTGCTCCGAGGATGATTTTTTCCGGACCGAACTTGGTGATCCAGGAAGTGAATATTTCCGGATTCTTCACAGCGATGCTTCCGCCCGTAACCATCTGCGCACCACTTTCGAAAGCAATTTCCAGGTCTCCTTCCTGTTTCAGTCCGCCTCCAAAATCAATTATCAGCGAAGTACGTGTCGCCAACCGTTCCAACATACGATAGTTGATGATCCGCCCTTGTCGCGCTCCGTCTAGGTCTACCACATGCAGACGTCTGATGCCATGATCTTCAAACATCTTGGCTACTTCCAGAGGATCTTCGTTGTACACTTTCTTGGTGTTGTAATCACCCTGGGTGAGGCGTACGCATTTCCCGTCGATCATATCTATTGCCGGAATCAACTCTATCATATTACATTATAGTTTTAAAAAGTTACTTAATATAACCTCGCCGACCGAACCGCTTTTTTCTGGGTGGAACTGGGTCGCATAGAAATTGTCTTTATGCAGGGAAGCACTGAACGGAAGGATATATTCGGTTGTCGCGGCGGTGTATTCGTTTACGGGTACATAATAACTATGTACGAAATAAACAAACTTGTTCTCTAATTGTTTGTTGAACAGCCCGCCTTTAACGTTCGTAATCGTGTTCCATCCCATGTGCGGAACTTTATCCATGTGTTGCTGCGGGATGAAACGTTTTACTTCTGTATCGAAAATGCCTAAACAATTCGCATCTCCTTCTTCCGAATGGCGGCACATCAACTGCATGCCGAGGCAAATTCCTAAAACAGGCTGCTTCAATCCTTTTATAATTGTATCTAAGTTATGCTCTTTCAAGTGCTCCATTGTGGTATGTGCTTCACCGACACCTGGAAAGATTACTTTGTCTGCTTTACATAACAGTTCCGGGTCTGCTGTGATTGTAGCTTCGACTCCCAGTCTTTTCAGTGCGTAACTCACAGAATAAATATTTCCGGCATTGTATTTGATAATGGCGACATCCATTGTTGTTGCTTCCTTTTTTATGTTGAGCTGCAAAACTAACAAATTATCATGACATATAGATGTCTGCTTTATGAAAAGTTGCAGAATAGATGTTATTTGTGATAAACTGGCTGGTTTATTGTATGGTTTTCTCAAATCCCCGTTGGCCCAGAAATAGTAACTTTGTCTTGTAAGGATACTGCAAAATATGGTCTTCATCGGCCAGCTTTGTTCTTTTATATATTTTGAAAAACAACTGTCATACTATCACTAATTTCCTTTTATCAATTGAATATCAATAGACACAAGCAATGATAGTAGGTATGATGGATGCCTATTCCATCTATCATACTATCACTAACCACCTGTAAGCGTCTCCGCGATGCTACCATTGTTCTTCAAACAAGAGTATTTAGCTTTGT
>OAWW01001556.1_pt1 | contig 11331 bp, 7 predicted proteins | sample 1517191 | NCBI WGS metagenome assembly OAWW01 (sample SAMEA2580253, study PRJEB22360) | human gut metagenome | biome: human gut; feature: human-associated habitat; material: faeces | place: Denmark | collected 2008/2010 | reverse complement strand
GTCGGGTACATACAGTTTCACCCATAAGGCCGACAATAAGATGCTCTATAAAGCCGGTTTCAACTACCGCTATCCGGGTAACGCCACATTGTGTGCCATCACCCTTCCGACAACAGTCGAGAACGGCACGCTAGCTCTCAAAGGTACGATCGGAGCCGACCAGGGAGAAACCCTCTTTGAAAACGGTGACCAGGTCCCAGCAGGCACACCGATGACAATAATCGCCACTCCTTCACCAGGATATAGTATCAAAAGCTTCTCTGTAAGACAGGGTAATAACAATGTGACGGTTGATACAGATGGCAGCTTTACTGCTCCCGACGGTGATTTTACAGTCGCTGCCGAGTTTAAGAGGATATATACTCCGCCGGCAGCCACCTACTACACCGTCACTCTCCCCTCCGTAGAAGGTGCGACACTCAGCAAGCAGGCAGGTGACCATACGGTCGAGGAAGGATACAGTTTCACCTTCGCCATCACCTTGGATGAAAACTATAGTGAGTCCATCCCTATTGTCACCACCGATCGCGGCGAGACGATCATACCGGACACGAATGGCAGATACAAGATCAACAACGTGGCTGAAGACATTGTCGTCTCTATCTCCGGCATCGTGAAGAATCTTCCAACAAGTATCAAAAGTATCGAAACAGACACGAAGATATGGACCGCCGACGGCACGATCTTCATCCACACCTCTTCCCCGCAGCAGGTACAGGTGGTAAACCTCGCCGGAAGCACTCTCTTCTACCGCAACATTCCGGTAGGCGACACACGGCTCAATGGATTGGCAGCAGGAGTCTACATTGTACACCTCTCAAGAGAAATGCCACGGAAAATAATCGTACGCTAACCCTGTTTATTATAAGCAAACTGAAGGCGATCGCGAACCGCCCCCACATAAAAATCCCCCTCTCTGCACACAGCCGGGAGGGGGATTCACGAACAGTTCAAAGACGAGGTGCTGCCGGACAATAAATTGTAAAATATTTGTTACATTTGTGACCTTAAAATTATTGCTCGATTGGGCACAAATAATCTATAGTATGAAGAACATTAAAATCTATCCGAAAGATTGGTTGCAGTTGCACCCTTATAAACAGTCAGATCCGACAGATTCCTATTATACCAATATCGCAAACCGTATTTACGGCATGTTGGAAGAAACACGTCTTGCCTATTCTTTTGAGAAGGACGAGGTCAAACAGATCAGTATACGCATGGCTGCCTATTTCGAAGATGTGATTTCCGGTCTGAATATCTGGCGCTCATTCATCACGGAACACAAAGCCTTATACGGTAAATTCCTGCCGTTTTATACACCTGACGATCACTATTATGATGACGAGGTCAACTACGAAGATATCCGGTTCTTGCTTTGGCATTACACACAGCAGTATCACGGGTTTCACAAAGGCACATTCGTCAGTCCCGACAATGCGGCAAACGGCGACACAGCCAAACTGATCTACCAGATGTTCTGTGACGAATGGACAACTGCACCGGAGAACGAACGGCTGCAACAGCTCTTTGCCCCGGAAACCCGCTATGAGGATGTCGACAAATATAACGAGTTGCTTCACTGGTTTCATTACCAATGTTACCTGTTTACCGATTCACACCAGGAACTGACAGATACAGTCAAAGAATATTGGGAACAAACGAAAGAGAAAGACGAGCAGTTCATCATGACCGCCTACGAGGCTCTGGCACATATTTCCAAAAGTGCATTTTTGGCTTACACGGCTCCCAAATGGCTTTCGCTGATCTTTCCGGCAGACCATCCGGATCACAGCTTGTTCGTTGAAGAAGGTGAAAAGTCACAGGCATTCAAAGAACCGGTGTCCGAAGAGAGCAAGAAAATGCTGACCGAGCACTTTGAGAAATTCACGGCAGCGGCAGAAGGAAAAGCACTCCTTTATTTCCAAAACAAGCGTGAATTCCTCGACTTCCTGACGAAGATCGGCATCGAGACGGAAGGAGCGACAGGCGATACCGCCTCCCGGAAATTTGCCGTTTATGCCACTCCGTCAGAAGGTTTGCAAGTCCTGGCCGATGGTGTTGAGTATATCAAAGACGAAAACAATCCTTTCTACAATCAGAAAAAGGCGGAAAACCAAGGTTTGTCCTTCTTCATGATCCGGAAATGCAGCCCGTATCTGCTGAGAATATTGGAAGAAAAAGGCATGTTAGCCGATGCGCAAGCGAAGAGCCTGGCCGGTGAAGAACGTAGCAAAGCGATCGTTCACGAGAACTGGGAGTTCCTGATGCGGTATTTCCTTCGGGAATATTGATTGTTACTTTTCTCTTGGGAGAAAAGTAACAATCAATATCGATCAGCCGGATACCGGATTCCCAACTGCCTGCGCACCTCATCGATGATCTCCAACGTGATCAGGGAGTGTTCGTGGCTGTTGATTCCAGACTGGCGTTTGCCGGACAGAACCAGATCGATAAACTCCGCCATCTCATAATAATATTCATCCTTGTCCGTCACGACGCTTATATCCTGAGCTTCGGCAGAGGGACCTCTACCGGAAGCGGCCGCCAGACGGGGAGTATATTTTACCTCTCCGATTATATTGATCCGGTCGAGCGTTATGTTTCCCTCTTCTCCCTGTATCTCTGTCGGCAAGGATGAATTGGCTATCTTGGAATAGAGAACGGTCGCATTCATCCCTTCGTATTCGAAATTGACGGCTCCCTGTCCGTCCGCACCGGATGAAAGAACGATTCCTGAAGCATCTATCTTTTTCGGACGTCCGAACAAAACGACCATCGGATAAACAGTATAAATCCCGATATCCATCATCGCCCCGTTCGACAATTCCGGCCTGAATGCGTTCAGCACAACTCCCTCCTTGAACTTATCATAGCGGGAAGAATACTGACAATAGCAGGAAAAATAACGCCGTATCGTTCCCAAGCGTCCTAAGTTTTCCCGCACAGACCGAAAATTCGGGGTAAGGGTCGGTTTCATCGCCTCCATCAGCGTAACGTCATATTTTGCAGAGGCTGCGATCATCTCCCTCACCTCCCACGCATTCGAAGCGAAAGGTTTCTCACAGAGTACATGCTTTCCATGCTTCATGCACAAGATACTCTGCTCTGCATGAAGGAAATTAGGCGATGCGATATACACGGCATCGATCAACGGGCTTTTTGCCATCTCTTCCAAAGAGGTAAAAGTATAAGGTATCTGATGTTTGGCGGCAAAGGCATCCGCCGTCTCCTGCCTACGGGAATAAACGGCGACCAATTCAAAACGTTCATCCTGCCGTGCTCCGGCAATCACCCAGTCGGTTATAAAGTTGGTTCCGACCACTCCAAAACGAACTTTTCCGGTATGTTTTTCCATATATTCCATTTCTTATCAGCGTAATATTAATGTATCTCCCTCTATCGAAAGTTCGGGAACCTTATCCGTAATACTCAAAGTCAGGCAATAGGGAACAGCATCTTCGAGATGGTTCGCTTTCAAGCGTCCCATATGATCCGTCGTATCCAGATAAGCAAGCAGGTTCGCCTTGTTGCCCGTCCACATATCCCGGGCAATCACGGCAGCATCGCTGCCCGCCTCATACCAACTGGTATTCAGTAACGCATCCGTCAAAGCTCCTCCAAAAAGCGTATCTTCTATATTCACCTTATCCTGCCAGCCGGAACAGAGCACGACTACATCCCGCTTATGGCGGACACAGTAACCGGCCACCGCCTGCAGATTGATGAAAGCTCCCGTTATGACCCGGAAAGCGGATTTGGCGATCGTGATCGCACGTGTACCGTTGGTCGTGGTGAACACAATATCTTTCCCGGAAACCTTTTCCGCCGTATAATCAAACGGGGAATTTCCGAAATCGGCAAAACTACATCGCTTCACATTCCGTTCCGCTCCGACCAGCCAGCCTTTTGCCTTATATGCCTCAGCCTCTTCAACGGTAGCGACCGGACGGATACTACGCACTCCGTTACTAAAAGCGGCGGCCATCGTCGTCGTTGCCCGAAACACATCCACGACCACCACGATAGCTTCCGGATTATGATAGACCGGATATAATGCCGGTGAAAAACAAACATCTATTTTCATATCAAACGATTATTATACCTGCAAAAATACGGGAGATTTTAAACATTTCCCCTATCTGCTTGTTCTTTTATTACATTTTTGAATAAACGTTTTAAACTAAGTCGTATGAAAAGAATTGTATCTATGATGGTGATCTTCACCCTTCTGTTGGGTGGCATGACACATGTGCAGGCTCAGACAAGTAAAGCCGCAGAAAAAGCTGAAAAAAAGCAGGAAAGAAAAGAGAAAAAAGAAGAAAGGTTAGCTAAGGACGCCGTTATGGGCGAAGAAGCATTCAACAATGCCATGCAGGCTATCACAAACCGGTCGTTCGTGCTCGAAGCCAACTCCGTACAACCGTTGAACGGACGTGTTTACTATGTAAACTCAAACACTAACTTCGTTTCGTTGAATGACGGACAGGCCATGGTTCAGATCGCATCCAACTCTCCTTACCCCGGTCCTAACGGATTAGGCGGCATCACCGTACAAGGCTCGGCATCCAATGTACAGGTCAAACAAGAAAACAACGGAAACGTGTATCTGTCCATGAGCGTACAAGGTATCTTTATCTCTGCAACCGTAAACCTGGTATTATACAGCGGGACCAATAATGCAATGGTTACCGTAGACCCGAACTTCTCAGGAAACAATCTGACAATGAACGGAACATTGCTTCCTTATTCAGACTCCAATGTTTTCCAGGGAACCACTTACTAATTCATATATATATATTAAACAACAAGGAAGGGCGGACCGATGATCGGTCCGCCCTCTCTTTTTTATGACAATCCGGTTTACTTATCGAACCGGAACATATTGTACGAATGCTTCCATCGCTTCATAAGATGCAAGGCCTAACTGATGATACAGTTCGGCAGTAGCACGGTTACGGTCTTCGGCACGCTGCCAGAACAAACGTTCGTCGTCTCCGAGGAACGGTGCACTTTCAGCCTGAGACTGGTGTTTCAGGATCGCATTTCTCTTATGCCGCAATTCTTCGGGAGAGATAGGAACAGCCATTTCCACATGGTCCATTTCCCATTCGGCCCAAGCCCCGCGGTACATCCAGATGCGGCAGTTCTTCAGCCATTCTTCATCCTTCAGCTCGTCGATAGCTGCCAGAACGGCATTCAGACATACACGATGAGTTCCATGTGGATCGGCAAGGTCACCGGCTACAAACATCTCATCAGGTTTCACATCCGTCAGCAACTTCTTCACGATGGCAATATCCGCTTCGCTCAAGTCGTTCTTCTTCACCAGCCCTGTTTCATAGAAAGGCAAGTCGAGGAAGTGGATATGATCGTAACTCTTGATCCCGCTGTAACGGGCACCTGCACGGGCTTCTTCCCGGCGGATCGTGCCTTTCATAAAGAGGACATCACGTTTTTCAGCTTCACCTTCCACCTTTTCATAACGGAGGAAATGGATGATTTCTTCGGCTTTCTTCTTAACCGTTTCGTCTTCCGTATATTTGGCACAAACGTCGCGCAGATATTCGCAATAGCGGATTACCTCTTCATCCCCTACGGCAATATTGCCGGAAGTTTCGTAAGCGACATGTACATCATGATGCTGTTCGCACAAACGATGGAATGTACCGCCCATCGAGATGACATCGTCATCCGGATGCGGACTGAAGATAATCACTTTCTTCGGATACGGAGTTGCACGTTCGGGACGGTTTGAATCGTCGGCATTCGGCTTGCCGCCCGGCCATCCGGTAATCGTGTGCTGGATATCGTTGAATACCCTGATATTCACATTATAGGCCGAACCGTACAGGGCGAGCAGCTCACCCAGGCCGTTTTCGCTATAATCCTTGTTTGTCAGTTTCAAGATCGGTTTGCCTGTCAACTGGCACAACCAAACGATTGCGCGACGGATCAGCTTGTTATCCCACTCGCAATTGGTAACCAGCCAAGGATGACTGATACGTGTCAGATCATACGCGGCAGACAGATCGACTACGACTTTCGCATTCGTATGATTCTGGAGGTAAGAAGAGGGAACAGCGTCACTCACTTTGCCTTCCACCGTTTTGGCAATGATCTTCGCCTTATCTTCACCCCACGCCATCAGAATCACATTGCGGGCTTTCATCATGGTAGCGATCCCCATCGTGATGACTCCCGCAGGCACATTGTCCAGTGACGGGAACGTACGGGAAGCTTCCTTACGGGCAGTTCCTTCCAACAGAACCAGACGGGTACGCGAACTCAGCGTCGCACCTACACCGTTAAACATAATGTTGCTCGCATGTCCCACACCTAACAGGATATAATCCAAACCGCCTGCCTTCTGGATGTTTTCTTCGTACATCCGGCAGAAATCGATGATGGCATCTTTCGGCATACATCCATCGGGAGCATAAACATTCTCAGGGGCAATATCGATATGGTCCAGCAAAGCCTCTTTCAGCTGTGCCACGTTGCCGGCGGAAGGAGAGACAAGCGGGAAGAATTCATATTCAACAAAGACAACCACGTTGCGGAAGCTCAGTTGTTCTTCCTTATGCATACGGATCAATTCTTTATATACGCTCAGCGGAGAACGGCCTCCGGGAATAGCCATCACAAAGTTTTCACCGATTTCCTGTTTCTTGCGAATCTGGTCTGCTATCTCCTTAGCGATGGCAAACGAACCTTCATCGGCCGATTCGTAGATGTTTGTCGGGATCTTTTCCAGACGGGTCAAAACTGAATGCTCAAAAGCATTCTCCGGACGCGAATACCGCTGCGGTATTCGCGTCAGGGTAATCTGCGAACTAAGGTCTGTTTTCATGTTTAATTCTCGATTTAGTATATTATATCATAACTTGAATCACAAATATACTAATAAATAAACGAACTTAGCTTTACAGAGCATTTAAAAAATCAATACGGTTATAGGAAATATTGATATTACGGATTTTGGCAGAGATGAATCAAATGTATCATTTAAGAACCAGGTTCGCGGATGACACGGATCGGACGGATCTTAACGGATAAAATAATTTCAATCCGTTTTATCCGCGTCATCCACAAACCTGTTCTTCATTCTTTATCAGTTCTAATCTTCTTAAAACAGCGTATTGGCAGCCGGAACCAGGTTTCCCATCGACCAAACGGCACGGACAGTCAAGTTACGGTCCAGGATGATGATGTCGGCATCTTTTCCGCGCTGCAACGTACCCGTACGGTCGGATACCCCCATCAGGCGTGCCGGAGTTTCGGAAGCCATGCGAACGGCATCGGCCAACGGGATATTGGCTTTTTGAACCATCGTACGGACCAGCACATCCATCGTAGCGATACTTCCGGCAAGCGAAGAATGGTCGGCCAACTTGCAAACACCATCTTCAATGATAATACGTGAGCCTTCGTCCGGTTTCACATCGCTTGCAGCATAAGACAACGCATCGGTTACCAGACACGTGCGTTCCACACCTTTCAGCTTATACACCAAGCGAAGAATCGTAGAAGGCAAATGTTTACCGTCGGCAATTACTTCCACCGTCATATCATCCATCAGGAAAACACTTTCCACCGTTCCTTCGTATTTATATTCACGACGCTTGTGGAAACCGGGCATTGCGTTGTAGAACTGTGCCGCATGGGTAAAACCTGCCGCATAGGCTTCTTTGATATCCTCGAATTCGGCTTCCGTATGCGTAATGGCAGCCAGGATACCTTTCGACCTGAGATAACGGGCGAAATCATGCGCACCCGGCAATTCAGGACTGGCATCCCAACGCTTAATACAGTTCGTACTTTCCAGGATAGACATATATTCTTCCTTATCCGGATTTTTCACATCATAAAGGTTACCGGCCATCTTGGCATTCAGATACGGTCCTTCCACATGAAGTCCCAATACGGGACCGTCCTTTTCCGCCATCAACTTCTCGCAAATGGAGACTGCCTTGCAGATCGATTCTTTAGGAGAAGACGACAAAGTGGGAAAAATAGTAGTCGCACCGTGTTTCATATGGGCGGCAATAGCACTATGGAAGGCTTCTTCCGTACATTCCTTAAAATCATGGCCGCCTCCGCCATGCACGTTCATGGCTACGAAACCGGGAATGATATACATACCCTTGGCATCCACCACCTTGGCGCCGATAACAGCCAGGTCGCTGTTAGTCACTTCCAGAATCTTTCCATCGCTAATCAATACGGAGCCATCCTTCAACCATCCCTGAGGGGTAAGGATCTGGCCATTTATTATTTGTGTCAGCATAAATCAAAACAGTTTATTCGTTCCTTCCACTAATTTACCCATCGCCCAGACAGCACGGACATTCAAGTCCTTATCCAGAATCTGGATGTCCGCATCCTTACCTCGCTGCAAAGACCCCTTACGGTCGTAAACACCCATGATGCGTGCCGGAGTTTCGGAAGCCATGCGAACGGCATCTTCCAACGGGATCTCGGCTTTCTGAACCATCGTACGGATCAGGCGGTCCATAGTCGCAATGCTGCCGGCAAGAGCTGAACGGTCGGCCAGCTTGCAAACACCGTCTTCGATGATCACACGCGGGTCAAACGCCGTCTGGCTGTCACTTGCGGCGCAAGCCAGCGCATCGGTGATCAGACAAGTACGTTCCACGCCTTTGATCTTATAGACCAGACGAAGGATCGTCGGAGGCACATGAATACCGTCGGCAACCACCTCGACCGTCATGTCGTCGATCAGATAAATACTCTCGACCGTACCTTCATATTTATATTCACGACGTTTGTGGAAACCGGGCATCGCGTTGTAGAAGTGCGTGGCATGGGTATATCCGGCTTCGTAGGCAGTCTGAATATCCTCGTATTCGGCTTGCGTATGACCGACAGATGCCAACACGCCTTTCGAGGTGACGTATTTACCGAACTGCATGGCACCCGGCAATTCGGGAGCGGCATCCCAACGTTTGATGCAATGTGTCTCTTCCAACAGGGGAATGTATTCTTCCGGATCCGGATTCTTGATATTTTCCGGTAACTGCCCGCCGGCCATCTTCATGTTGAAGTAATGCCCTTCCAGATGAAGCCCCAGGACAGGACTGTCTTTTTCCGCCATCAACTTTTCAGTCGTTGCAGCTGCTTCGCGGATCATCGGGATGGTCGAGGATGACAATGTGGGGAAAATACTGGTCGTACCATGCTGCATGTGAGCGGCTACCGCTGCCCGGAACGCTTCTTCGGTACCTTCCATAAAGTCACGGCCTCCACCGCCGTGAACATGGATTTCTACTCCGCCCGGCACGATATACATGCCTTTAGCGTCTATCAAAGTGGCTCCTACCACTGCCAGATCGCAGTTAGTCACTTCCAAAATCTTGTTATCGCTTATCAGAACAGAACCGTCTTTCAACCAGCCCTGTGGGGTAAGGATCTTGCCATTTATAATCTGAGTTAACATAGCGCAAGAATTAAGTTTGTGTTTTTTAGTTTTAAGTAGGCAAAGGTAGGAAGATTTTCTAAAGAGGGTTAAAAACCAAGCGTTAATATTTACTTTTTCAAAACAGAGAAAGTAAGTCGGTCCAGGAAGGTTTTATTTAAGTGACAATAGCCATGCTTCTATTGTCAAACAGCCCAATCATTGACCTTTTGCCCTTGGTCGAAGATCTTTTCGCCCTTGGTCAAAAGCCCTTTCGACACTTGTCAAAAGCCTTTTCGACTAAGGGCGAAAAGTAAAAGAATGGTAGTAATGACAGTAAATATCTGTGTATTTGTTTATTAGTTATAATTACAGTATCCTTATTTTAGCAGGGTCGGAAATCCGCGCAATCCATGCTTAAATAGCAGGACTGCAAATCATCATTTATGATTCGTATCTACCAAGAATCGACTGCTAACTATTGGCTGCATTCAGTTCTTCCAGTTCGAGGGTCTGTTCCGTCCAAAGATCCATCGTGTCGGAAAGTTTCTTCTTCAATTCGGAATATTCGGTATATAAGGAAACATCCGCCGCCCCTTCGGGAGTGGCGAGCTTGGCCTCGATAGCAGCAATGGAGTTTTCGAGTTCCGTTATTTTCTTTTCGGATTCGGCTATCGCTTTTTCAACTTTCTTGATTGCCTTGCTTTGTTCCTTGCGGGCTTCATAAGAGAGCTTGTTTCGGGTCGGCTCCGCAGCGTTTCCTTCCATAGAGGTTGTCGTTTGGGTGGAACGTTCCAATTCGCACAAACTATCCATCTTCTTATGTTCCAGGAAATCATAAATACCTCCCAAATGTTCGATCACCCGTTTATTTCCGAATTCATAAACCTTGTCTACCAGTCCATCCAGGAATTCACGGTCGTGCGAGACGACGATAACCGTACCGTCAAACTCTTTCAAAGCATCTTTCAGCACATCTTTCGAACGCATGTCCAAATGGTTGGTCGGTTCGTCGAGGATCAACAGGTTCACCGGTTCCAACAACAGCCGGATCATGGCCAGACGGGTCTTTTCTCCACCAGACAATACCTTCACTTTCTTGTCCGACGCTTCTCCACCGAACATGAAAGCCCCCAATATGTCCCGTATCTTCAGACGGATGTCCCCCTGTGCCACGTAATCCACCGTATCGAAAACGGTCATATTCTCATCCAGCAACTGTGCCTGGTTCTGTGCAAAATAGCCGATCTTCACATTATGCCCCAACTGAAGCTTTCCTGTAAAATCGGTGATCTCTCCCATTATGCATTTAACCAGCGTGGACTTACCTTCACCGTTCTTGCCGACAAAAGCGACTTTGTCTCCGCGGTTAATAGTGAAAGTGGCATGCTCGAAAATCAGATGGTCGCCATAGCGCTTGGCCACATCTTCCGCAATCACCGGATAGGAACCGGAACGGGGAGCCGGAGGAAATTTCAGGCTCAGCATAGCCGTATCCACTTCGTCCACCTCTATGCGTTCAACCTTTTCCAATTGTTTGATACGGGATTGCACCTGCACGGACTTGGTCGCTTTATAGCGGAAACGCTCGATGAAAGCTTCCGTATCGGCCAATTTCTTCTGCTGGTTTTCAAAGGCACGAAGTTGTTGTTCGCGGCGCTCTTTACGCAGTTCCACATATTCGGAGTATTTTACCTTATAGTCATAAATCTTCCCAAGCTCTATCTCTATCGTCCGGAAAGTCGTATTATCGATAAACGCCCGGTCATGTGAAACAAGGATCACCGCATTGGCACGTGTCGCAATGAAGTTTTCAAGCCATTGGATGGACTCTATATCCAAATGGTTGGTCGGCTCGTCCAGCAGCAGGACATCCGGCTTGCGGAGCAGGAGCTTGGCAAGCTCGATACGCA
>OAWW01001555.1_pt1 | contig 11334 bp, 7 predicted proteins | sample 1517191 | NCBI WGS metagenome assembly OAWW01 (sample SAMEA2580253, study PRJEB22360) | human gut metagenome | biome: human gut; feature: human-associated habitat; material: faeces | place: Denmark | collected 2008/2010 | reverse complement strand
TCCCACCAATGGGCATGATGTGGATTTTCTTTTCAGTCATGCCCGGTGCCACGATCATGGGACCGTACAGGATGAAGTCCGCCGTCCCTTCAATGGGGCCGGTGGCTACGGGGGCGGAACGGCCCGTCTTCAGGTCCAGCCTGCGTATGGCTTCCGGCTTTTTGTCCTGGGACCAGTCGCTGTAGTAGAGCGCGCCGTCGCGGTAGGCCAGGCCGTCGTACTGTCCCCGTTCCCTGGAGAGTTCCGTTACCTCGCGGGAAATGGGGTTTACGGAAAGGAGCCTTCCGCTGGGCTTGCCTTTTTCATCTGTGGCGTATTCGCAGACGTAGATGACTTTTCTTTCCGGGTCCCAGGCCAGGCCGTTCGGCTTGTGGATGGGCTGTTTGGTCACCAGCTCCCCGTAGGATTTGGATTCCGTATCCACGTAAAATATCTGGTCCGTGTCCGTGGAGGAGACCATGAGCCTGCCGTTGATGAAGGCCAGGTCATTGAGGAATTTCATGCGGGAGGGGGACAAGTCCACGTACCCTTCTATGGCACCGGTTTTGGCGTCTATCTTGTAAACCATGCTGATGTCCGTGCAGTACAGGAAGCCGTCCTTGTACAGAAGCCCCTTGGGAGCGTTCAGGGTGTCCACGTCCGTGATCTTTTTAGGCTCCGTGGAACCGTAGGGAATGACACCCAGATAGCCGTCCTTGTCCTCTTCCGTGGGCGTAAGTTTGGCTCCGATGGAGGTGAAGTAGATGTTGCCCTGGTCGTCCGCGGCCACACTTTCGGGATGGCCGTCAATGGAGATGGTCGCTTTTTCCAGGGGCGGGAGCGGCTTGGCGGCGTCCGGCTGTTTTTTGGCGGAAGGCGCGGCCATGGCGCCGCAGGCCAGGCACAACAAGAGAAATGGTATTTTCATGGGCGTGTACAGTGTTTTCAGGGGGGCGGATGTTTATGGCATGGTAAATACCCGGAATCAAGCAAATAGCTCGTTGTCCGGGGAAGGGCGTTTCCCTCCCCGCCGCCGGGGGCAGGGGGAAGGGATCAAGGGCCGCTGGTCAGATGGCTCCCTTGTCCGCATCTGCGGGCCGGGGCATGTTTTCCATGCGAATGAAGCGGTTGACCGCATTCAGATAGGCGCGGGCGGAGGCTTCGATGACGTCCGTGGACGCACCCTTGCCCACAACGGGCTTGGGTAGGCCGAAGTCCACATGCACCGTGACTTCTCCCAGGGCGTCCTTGCCTTCGGAAGCGGCGTTGACGCTGTAGCCCTTCAGGGTGCCTTTGCGCTTGGTGATGCGCTCAATGGCCTTGATGACGGCGTCCACCGCTCCGTTACCCGTGGAGCTGTCTTCAAACTTTTTCCCTTCCTTGACCAGGCCGACCGTAGCCGTGGGGCGGGCGTGGCTGCCTGCCACGAATTGCAGGAAGTCCAGTTCCCAGAGGCCGGAGGAAGCGTGCAGGGAGTCATCCACAATCGCGGAAAGGTCGTCGTCATAGACGAATTTTTTGGAGTCGCCTACTTTTTTGAAACGCTCAAAGACGGTGTTGACTTCCTCTTCCGTCAGTACGTGGCCCAGCTGCTCCAGCCTGGCCTTGACGGCGGCGCGTCCGGAGTGCTTGGTCAGCGGAAGTTCCGTGGAACCCCAGCCGACAGCCTGCGGGTCCATGACTTCGTAGGTTTCCCGGCAGTTAAGGATGCCGTGCTGGTGGATGCCGGAGGAATGGGCGAAGGCGTTTTCCCCCACGATGGCCTTGGAGCGCTGCACCTGCATGCCGCTCATGCGCGCCACAATGCGGGAAGTGCGGACGATTTCCTTGATGTTGATGTTGTCCTTGACGCTGCCGAACTGGTCGGAACGGGTGCGCAGAGCCATGATGACTTCTTCCAGCGCCACGTTTCCGGCGCGTTCGCCAATGCCGTTGATGGTGCCTTCCACCTGCCGGGCCCCGGCGCGGATGGCGGCCAGGGAGTTGGCTACGGCCAGCCCCAGGTCGTTGTGGCAATGCACGGAAATGACGGCCTTGTCGATGTTCGGCACGTTTTCCTTCAAGTGGCGGATGATGCGGTAAAATTCGTCGGGCGTTGTGTAGCCGACGGTGTCCGGAATGTTGACGGTAGTGGCTCCGGCGTCGATGACGGTTTCCACGACCTTGGTCAGGAAGTCCAGGTCCGTGCGGGAGGCGTCTTCCGGGGAAAATTCCACGTCCTGGACGAATTGCCTGGCGCAGGACACGCCTTCCGCCGCCATGCGCAGGATTTCCGTTTCCGCCTTCTTCAGCTTGAATTGCATGTGCAGCTTGCTGGTGGCCAGGAAGATGTGGATGCGCGCGCGGTCGCCTGCCGGTTCCAGGGCTCTGGCCGCCGCTTCAATGTCCGCCTTGACGCAGCGGGCCAGCCCGGCGATGCGGCATTTCTTGATTTCCGTGGCGATGGTATGCACCGCCTCAAAGTCTCCGTCGGAGATGCAGGGAAACCCCGCTTCAATGACATCCATTCCGAGTCGTTCCATTTGACGGGCCACTTCCAATTTTTCACGGAGGTTCATGGAAGCTCCGGGGCATTGTTCTCCATCGCGAAGGGTGGTGTCAAAAAAATATACTTGGTCGGACATGATATGTATCAGTTAAGGGCAAATATGATAGTATGCCTGTTCCGTGAAAGCAAGCCCTACGCGGGTAATCTCCGGGCGCCCTCGTTTCAGGCTGATGACAGGGCGTGCCTTTGTCAGCCTGCGGTCGCCTGCTATAGTGATGAGGTGAAAATCAGGTTTTATCTTAATGACCAGGCGGAGCGAACCATGGCTCTGTGGAGCGAATCCCGTCAGGCTTATCTGGTGGCGGATTCCGTGCTGAAGGAAGTGGAAGCCTGCATTTGCGGGGATACCGATTCCACAGGGGAGGAAATGAAGCGGATAGCGGAGTTTTTGGACAATCCGGCCGCCAAGGCCGCCGACCGGGACTGGATGATTGATACGGCGCTTCCCTGTTCCCCGTCCAAGCTGGTGTGCCTGGGCAAGAGCTATGCCGACCACGCTAGGGAATTTGACGGCGCCTCCGTGGAGGAGCCCGCCATTTTCCTGAAATCCACTTCCGCCATCACTTCCTGCTGTGACGTGGTTCTGTACCCTCCCGGCTGCGACAAGCTGGATTATGAAATAGAGCTTGCCGTCGTCATCCGGGATGTGTTGAAGAACGCCACTCCGCAAGAGGCAGCCCGCGCCATCAGCGGCTATACCCTGATGTGCGATTATTCCGAGCGGGCCAACCAGCTTGAGCACGGCGGCCAGTGGACCAAGGGGAAGAGCTACGACAGCTTTGCTCCGGTGGGTCCTACCTTTATTTCCGCGGAGGAACTGGGCGACGGCTCCGGAGTACCCCTGGAATTGAAGGTAAACGGGGAAATCCGCCAGCAGGGCAATACGGACGGGCTGATCTGGCCCGTGCCGGAACTGGTCGCGTACGTCTCCCGGTTCATGACGCTGTGGCCCGGCGACGTTCTTTCCACCGGCACGCCGGGCGGCGTGGGGATGGGAATGAAGCCTCCCCGCTATTTGAAGCCGGGGGACGTAGTGGAGTGGGGCAGCCCCGCCTTCGGCTATGCGTCCCAGGCCGTGGTTATTGACGATGAAGCGTGAGGGGAACTTTTCCGCATTTCCTCGTGTTCCAATTTGACTTGATTAGTTTTCAGGCGTCAGGAAGATGAAAAGGATGAGAAACGTCGTGCCCTACGTGGTGATGGTGACCGGATTGACCGCCGTATTCGTGTGGGCCAAATGGAAGCAGGCGGAGGGACGCGAGGTCCGGGCCGTGTCCGTCGTGTCTCCCGCTCCGGCGGCGGACGGGATCATGCTGATCGATGTCCGGACTCCGGAGGAATTCCATGCCAGACACAGGGACGGCGCAGTGAATATTCCTGTGGATGAAGTAGAGACGCTGGCCCCGCAATTGGTGCCGGATAAGAATACTCTGCTTCTTTTGTACTGCCGTACGGGCAAGCGTGCGGACCGCGCCATGGATCCTGAAAAAGATGGGTTACAGCAGGGTGGAAAATTTGCACCGCCTGGATATGTAGGTTTCCTGTCTGAGACCGTGAAGAGGAAGTTGGAGCCTTTTCTCCTTCTCAGCCATTCTTTTTCAAAAGCTCTATTTTTCCGCGGGAATCATTCCCTCCCACGGTTCTTACTTTGGCCCTGATGAGCAGTCCGTTGTTGGCGTGGACGCCTTCAGGCAGGGAGAGTTGGTAACAATTCTCCCGGGACGGTTTTCCTGCCAGTCCGGCGTGACGGCGGCCGTCTATCATCCTGCCGTCGCCCACTAATTCCACCTGCTCTATTTCCAGGGCATGCCGTCCTGACGTGTACGTGAACCGGACGCCCCGGAGGTTTTTCAGGTCATCCGGAGAGACGGGCCAGGCCACCCATTTCCATTCCGGGGATACTTCCGCCGGAGTCCAGTTGCCGATAGCCGAGCCTGAACCGCCTCCTTTCAAGGAGAGAGGGAGCGGTTTCGCTTCCCGGACGTATTGGCGGCATGCCCGGATGATATCGCCGGGGCGGCGCGCGGGGCTCACTCCGTGGGAATGGACCCAGGCTTCTTCCCATGCCTCCATGTCCGGAGCTTTGTCCTTGAGCCTGTTTTGGAAAAAATGCTCCCAGCGCGGCAGGTAATAATCGCGTATGAGGCCGCTCCATAACTTTGCGGCATAATCGTTTACGGGCGGCCCCCAAATGGTGACCAGGCGTCTGGCGTTTTCCTCATAGGCGTCTTTTTCCTCCCCGGTTTTTCCGTGGGCCCGGGCAAAGGATATCCAGCGTGACAGCCGCCACGTAGGATGGCTTTCCAGAAGGGCGTCCGCCTGAAGGGCATATTCGCGGAAGCGTGCCATGCACTTCTCCGCATGTTCAGGGTTTTGTTCGTCCAAAGCTTCCAGGGCGGCCTGGATGGCCTCGTGCATGCGTATTCCAAGGTAGTGGACCGCCATTTCAACGGCATCCTGCCGGAACAGGGGGGAATGTTCCAGCCCCTCCGTATTGACGAACAAGGCCAGGCCCCGGAGAAAATCTTCACTGGCATCGACGGAACTGCTGCGGGCGCCGGGTTTCAACTGCCAGTTGAAACGCGGGTGGTCTTTCAGATTGGAGTAAGCCGTGCTGCGGAAGAGGCTCCAAGCTGTTTTTAACGAATCCGGGCATGCCCCGTACCTGGCCCGGCAATAGTTTTCCAGCCATTGTTCCACGTTTTCCCTGCGGTCCCGCCATGCGGCGTCCGTAACCAGTTCGTAAAGGACGTCATTGTTCTCTATTCCTTCCGGCGCCATGCCCATGCCGGCAAGCTTCCCTTTAGAGGCCGATTCCAGGGCTTCCAGATGGCCGTTGGCATAAAAATCAATCACGCCCGTCATCGCGCACTTGCCTCCCATGTTGGGAATAACGCTGTACACCCAGGGCTTGTTGAAGAAACCTTTGAATACATCCCAGTTCATCCCGTTGTGCCAGAATGTCTTGTTATAATCCGCAGCCAGGTCCAGAAGGAGCATTTGATCATCCGGAACCTTGCTGAGCAGCGCTTTCAGCGAGTCTGCGTTCCAAATGTGGCGCTGGTATCCGAACATCCATCCCTGCATGACCCAGACCGCATCCGGATTAACGGAGGAAATGGAACGGTACACCTGTTCTCCCAACGCGCTGAGCATTTGATCGCGGGTTTTCGGGTCGTCCGTATTTACGGGAAGCTCCATTTCGTTGAAGGAATCCGCCAGATAATAAGTGTTTTTTCCGAATTCCTTCTGCCATTCTTCCATGTACAGGCTCCCTATGTGGAGGAAAAGGGGATCTTCCGGAGAAAGGAAATGGGCCGCGTTTTTTTGAGGCCATCCGCCCCAGCCCAAACGGTGAAGTTTTGCCTCCGGATAAAGACGCCTGATTCCCTGGGGGACAAAGCCGGAGAATGCCGGACAAACGGGTTTCATGCCCAGGGATTTCATCCTGCGGAGGATGTTGTGCTGCATGGCGATCTGGTCCCGGTGCCAGTTGTCGTTCAGGATGCCGTCATGGTTGACAAGATTGCCCATCCTCTGCCACGGCAAATGGGCCGGACCTGTGTAAAATTCATCTATTTCCTTTTGCGTGAGGCCCAGGCGCTTCCATACGCGGACGGCAATTCCTTCCGTTGCCGCCAGGGCCAGGGGCATGTCGATGCCGTGCAGGGCCATCCAGTCGATTTCCCGCTCCCAGCGTTCCCATGTCCAGTAGGGCATGGTATAGCCGTAAGTGACGGCATTGAAGTAATAATGATGGCGGAACGGGGAGGCAACCCTGCGCCGGGGGGTATCCGGAATCCGGGCCGGCCAGCGGATGTCCTTGTTATCCCAGGCAACCATGCCCAGTCCGTTTGTTTTGAGAAAATCGTAAAATCCGCGGCAAAGGGCCGTTCCGCTGCTGCCGCGTACGGTCAGGACCCCGCCGGAGGACTCCGTCTCAAAAACATCACAGCCGTTTTCCTGTTTGACGGCTTCCAGCTTGAGTTTGCCGGGGACGGCTTTCAGGGCGGGGACGGTCCGTTCCATGACGGGCCGCCTCCCGTTCTTCCGGTGAAAGGGAGTAGCCGGCATGCATGCAGCATAAGGCCAGCAGCGTCCCGAACAAGGTACGCAAAGGAAGTGTCGCCATGGTGATGACTACGGAAGGATGAACCCTTTTCTTTTCAGAATTTTCAGCGTCTGTTCCTGATTCCCCGAAAAAGCAAAACCCCCCGCATGGGTGAATGCGGGGGGCCTGCCGGTTCCGTAGGGAAGAATTATTCCGCCTTGGGCTTGGGTTTGGGTTTGCGCGGCGCCCTCTTGCGCGGCGTTTTCACCTTTTCTGCGGGTTTGTCGGCAATGTGCAGGAAGTTGAGCGTTTCCGCCCCGTCCGTCTGCACGGCTTCGATCTTGTCTCCGGCCTTCACGTCTCCACGCAGCAGCGCTTCCGCCAGCGGGTCTTCCAGCAGGCGTTCGATCGCGCGGCGCATGGGGCGCGCTCCGTATTGCGGATCGTACCCATTCTTGATGATCAGGCTCAGGGCTTCCGGGCTCAGGGACAGGGCGATGTCCTTGGCCTTGAGGCGGGAGATGAGCTTGTCCGCCTCCAGCTGCACGATGTGTTCCAGATCGTCCCGTTCCAGCATGCGGAAGACGGAGATTTCGTCAAAGCGGTTGAGAAATTCCGGACGGAACTGCTTGCGCGCTTCCTCAAGGATTTTTTCCCTCATGGCGGCGTAGTCCGCCTTGTCGGAGGCCATGGCTCCGAAGCCCATGGTGCTCTGCCTCTTGGCGGAGGCGGCCCCCACGTTGGAGGTCAGGATGATGATGGTGTTGCGGAAGTTGATCTTGCGGCCCAGGGAATCCGTCACGCTGCCTTCCTCCAGAATCTGGAGAAGCAGGTTCATGACATCCGGGTGGGCTTTTTCCACTTCGTCAAACAGGATGACGGAGTAGGGCCTGGGGCGCACGGCTGCCGTGAGCTGGCCGCCTTCGTCATGGCCTACGTAGCCGGGAGGAGAACCGATGAGGCGGGACGTGGTGTGTTTTTCCATGTACTCGCTCATGTCCACCTGGATCAGGGCGTCCGCGGTGCCGAACATGATTTCCGCCAGGTTGCGCGCCAGGTAGGTCTTGCCTACGCCGGTGGGCCCCAGGAAAAGGAAGGAGCCGATCGGGCGGCGCGGGTCCTTGATGTCCGCGCGGCTGCGCCGCAGGGCGCGGGCGATGGCGGAGGCCGCCTCGTCCTGGCCGATGACTTTGCTTTTCAGTTCTTCCTCCATGCGGAGAAGCTTGGTGGTTTCCTTTTCCTCCATCCGGGCCAGCGGAATGCCGGTCCATTTGGCGAGAACGGCCATCACGTCTTCTTCCGTGACGGGGACATAGTTGGTTTCGTAGGACGTGCGCCAGGCGTCCAGCATGTTCTGGAGTTCCCTGCCTGCCTGCTTTTCTTCGTCGCGGATATGGGCCGCTTCTTCAAAAAGCTGGGCGCCCACGGCCTGGGTCTTGCGCTCCTTGAGTTCCTCGATGCGGGTTTCCATCTGGCTGATGTTGTCGGGCCGGGTCATCTGGGAGACGCGCTTGCGCGCACCGGCTTCGTCCAGGATGTCGATGGCCTTGTCCGGCAGGAAGCGCCCCGTCAGGTAGCGGTGGGAGAGCTTGGCCGCGGCTTCCACGGCCTCCTTCGTGTAGTGCACCTTGTGGTGTTCCTCATACTTGGGCTGGATGCCCGCGAGTATCTGGATGGTGTCCTCCACGGAGGGTTCCCCCACCTGCACCTGCTGGAAGCGGCGTTCCAGGGCGGCGTCCTTCTCAATGTGCTTTCTGTACTCATTGAGCGTGGTGGCGCCGATGGCCTGGAGCTCCCCGCGGGAAAGGGCGGGCTTGATGATGTTGGAGGCGTCCATGGAGCCTTCCGCAGAACCGGCGCCCACGATGGTGTGCAGTTCGTCGATGAAGAGAATGACGTTGCCTTCCCGGCGTATTTCGTCCATCACGGCCTTGAGCCGTTCTTCAAACTGGCCGCGGTACTTCGTGCCCGCCACCATCAGCGCCAGGTCCAGGGAGATGACCCTCTTGCTGCGCAGGAGTTCCGGAACGTGGCCCTGGGCTATTTCCTGGGCCAGTCCTTCCACGATGGCGGTTTTGCCCACCCCGGCTTCTCCCAGCAGAACAGGGTTGTTCTTGTTCCGGCGGCACAGAATCTGGATGACGCGTTCGATTTCCGAGGAGCGGCCGATGACGGGGTCCATCTTGCCGTCGCGGGCAAGATGGGTCATGTCGCGGCCGAACGCCTGGAGGGCGGGCGTCTTGGATTTCTGCTGCCTGGAATAGGCGGGGGCTGCGGGTTCGTCCGAAGGGATGGCGGAGGAGTCGTTTTCCTCTTCCTCGTCATCGTCGTCCGGAATGATGTTGTCTTCATCCGCGTCCATCTGGTATTTGGGCGTGAGTACGTCCAGCAGTTCCCGGCGGGCCTGTTCCAGATCCACGCCGAAGTGGCGCAGAATCTGTCCTGCCACGCCGTCGCCGTCCCGGATGAGGCCCAGGAGAAGGTGTTCCGTTCCCACATAGGTGTGGTTGAGTTCCTGGGCTTCCCTGTTGGCCAGGGCCAGGACCTTGCGCACCCGGGGGGTGTAGGGGATGTTGCCTTCGGCCTGGGGTTCCGTGCCCCGGCCTATCTGCTGCTCCACCTGCTGGCGCACGGCGTTGAGCTCCACCCCCAGGTTTTCCAGGATGGTGACGGCCACGCCCTTGCCCAGTTTGAGAAGGCCGAGAAGAAGGTGTTCGGTTCCTATATAGTGATGATTGAAGCGGTCCGCTTCCCGGCGCGCGTGCGCCAGTACTTGTTGCGCCCTGGGCGTAAAGTTATTCATATATGTTATGGAAAATATTTCTTGGTTGCATTAGCTTCCGGAGAGTTCCTTCCGGATGATGTCCGCGCGGATCTGGTCCCTGTCTTCCGAGCTTGTCTGCTCCGTGGTGGACAGGCGCGCCAGGTGGGCCGGCTGGATGTTGAGTATGGTTTTATTGACGTGTTTCAATGCCTGGTGGGAAAAGATGTCCAGAGACGCTCCCATGCGGAGGAAGGAGAGCAGCCCCAGCGCCTCCTGGGTGGAAAGCAGGGTGGCGTTGGTCAGCAGCCCGTAAGCGCGGGAAACGCGGTCCTTCACCTGGAGGGAGGCGGACTGGAGCAGCTTTCTGCGGGCGTTCCATTCCTGGTGCGCCAGGTCGGACGTGAACCGGGTCATGCGTTCCACGATTTGTTCCTCGCTGTCGCCCAGCGTGGACTGGTTGGAAATCTGGAACAGGTTGCCGGTGGCTTCCGTGCCTTCGCCGTACAGGCCGCGCACGGTGATGTTGAGCTGCACGGCCGCCTGGACGACCTGCTGCATCTGTTCGGAAATGACCAGGCCGGGCAGGTGCATCATCACGGAGGCCCTCATGCCCGTGCCCAGGTTGGTGGGGCAGGCGGTGAGGTAGCCCAGGCGCGTGTTGTATGCGTACGGGAGCTTGGCTTCCAGCCCGGAGTCTATCTTGGACACGGCGTTCCATGCCTTCTTGAGCTGGATGCCGGGGAGGATGTACTGCAGGCGCAGGTGGTCCTCCTCATTGAACAGGATGCTGGCATTCTGGTTGCGGGAAATGAGCACGGCGCAGCCTTCCGAACGTGCGGCCAGCTCCCGCGAGATGAGGTGGCGCTCCACCAGCAGCTGCTTCTGCTGCTGGTTCAGTTCGGAAAGTTCCGCGTAATAGCCGCCCTTCATGGCGGGGAGTTGGCGCGCCTCCGCGGAGGTAAGGGCCAGGGTGTCCGCGCGCTGCTGGCGCGTGGCCCAGCCGGGGAAGGGGGTAGCCGTCAAATTCCGGGCCAGGCGGATGCGGGAGGTGAGCACGATGTCGTGCTCGTCTTTGGATTCCACCATCCACTTGGCGGGATTGTTGAGTAAATCGTCAAAGAGCATGAATGTTAATTGGTCGGCGTACGCAGTTGTTTGATTTGATCGCGCAGCTTGGCCGCCCGTTCATAATCTTCCCTTGCTACTGCCAGAGAGAGTTGTTGTTCCAGGTCGCTGATGGTTTGGGTTTCCGTTTCACGTTTTTCCGCTCTTGCGGGCGTTTTGCCGTGGTGGTGGGAGTCCGGCTGTATCTGGGCCAGGAGGGGCAGGATTTCTTCTTCAAAGACGTTGTAGCACTCGCTGCATCCCAGGCGGCCCACGTTCTTGTAGTCCTGAAGAGTAAAGGAGCAGATCGGGCAGTTGGTCAGGGGAAGGGACTGAAGCGCCGGAATGGGCGCGGGAGAGTCCTCCCCTCCCTTTGTGCCGAATTGCCCCTGAAGGTTCGGAAACAGTTTTTCCGCCAGATCAAAGGCGTCCGGGTCCAGCAGGCCCCGCTCCTGGGCGCATTTGGCGCAGAGGCAGAATTTGGTGGACTTGCCGTTGATGATCTGTGTCAGGAACACCGTTGCCGGTGCAGAGCATATCTCACATTTTTTCACAACCCGCATTATAAGCCCGCACCCTGTTTTGGACTAGAAGACTGCGTGTCATGGATTGTCATGAAAAAGGGCCTTCTTATTGTAATGGGGATGATTTCTTTCCGCGCTGCTTGAGCAAACCGCATCTGGAAGAATACAAATACGCTATGCAGAAGATCACGCCCAGCACCAGAATGATGGTTGCCCCCAGGTGCCAGCCCAGCGGGAAAGAGAGGTAAAAGGCGAGTACGGAGCCGAGCGCCCCGATCAGTCCGCCGCCCCAGAAAAGGTGGGAAGGCTTGTTGGTGAGCATGTACACCGTGGCGGCGGGCCCCACGAGCAGCCCCAGCGTCAG
>OAWW01001550.1_pt1 | contig 11372 bp, 9 predicted proteins | sample 1517191 | NCBI WGS metagenome assembly OAWW01 (sample SAMEA2580253, study PRJEB22360) | human gut metagenome | biome: human gut; feature: human-associated habitat; material: faeces | place: Denmark | collected 2008/2010 | reverse complement strand
AGACTACACACGAGATTTATTAGAAATTTCTCGTATTTCGCCAGATATTCAAGGTTTAGCACATCCTGTGCTCGTAGTGGCATCTACAGCTGGCCGGGTGACCTCCCCTGAAAAGGTCAGGCAATGGGCGGCTGCGTTACCTAATGGCACGATGGAAACTGTTCCTTGTGTCCATTGGCCTTTTACAGAGTGCCCTGAGAAAATTAGCGAAGTGGTAGAGACGTGGCTTAAAAAGCTATAAAAAGATCAAACAAGAAAAAAGACCAGAAGCGCAAGGCTCTGGTCTTTTTTGGTAAAACGATCTTCAAATCATTCCTGCTTGGGCGCTTCTTCCGAAGCGGCTTGTTCTTCCTCTTCTCGATTCAGGACAATACGCACAATGGGAGGCGCCACAGCAGCGTCTTCTTCAGATAGCCCCCATAAATGCAAAAGATCCGTTTGAGAAGGAATTTCATCAGCTTTGCGGGCACGGCGGCTCACAAGAGATGCACGTACCACTTTTTCAACAACTTCCAGCGGCAAGCAATTCAAATCTGTAAATTCAATAGCACAACGAGAAGGATCGATCACATCATACTTATCCTTAAACTCGTCAATGACATTCTTCTCAGCAACAAAAAGCGTTAATGCCGTTTCTTGGGATTCAACAGCAAATAAAGGACCATCTAATTCATAGAAGGCGAGCCCAAAGCGCATGCTTTCGCGTACACCACGGGCAGAGCGTCTGATCATACTGCAAACTCGCGCCATCGCGACGCGTCGATCGTTTGGAAGGCTCTGAAGGTAGCCCCCGACCGTCGTAGCGGCAGGTACCATGTGTAGCTTCTCCGTAAAGACGAAATGTAGACCTTCTATTTTATCAAAAAATGCACCTTTTTCCTAGTAAAAAGGGTAAATAAGATGAGAAAAGTCTCTATTTTCTGGCCTAGTCTCTCGGAAGTTTTTTCTCGTTACATCAACGCCAGAGCGCGAAAGTTGCCAAGTAATTTACCTTTAGCAGATGTTGATACTGACCAGGAGAACAAGTATCAAGAGGTAATCCTCCTTGGGAGCGATGACGCAAAACATAGAGTGTATCTTTGTAGCTAGCTTCTGTAGAATATGTCTGCGCTTCAAAGAGGATGTCAGGGAGATCTTTACTGCCGTGACGCTCGACGAGTCGTGGGGAACGTAAATCAATGCTAGTGCCAGAGAGTGTCACGATGCGATTATTCGGTTTAAGCTCAGCAATTTTTTTCCCTTTTTCGTTAGTGAATGTTCCTGAGGTATTGAGAAAACGCCAATAGTAACCCCTCTGGTCTCGCGAACAGGAAAAGACATTAAGTCCCTGCAAACGCCATTGATGGATGACAGTTTTTCCGTTGAGTTCTGGGGTTTTGCCATCAGGGATGGGAGTGACTTCTTTGTTCTCTCCTGTAGGAATAGAGGAACACGCGACAAGTAAAGATGCCGTAGACAGAAGAAAAACGCTACAAAAAAAACAACGACAAGCTTTCATGAATCGCTCCCGAACGAGTAGTGCTATCGAGTGTTCTCCTGAGGCTGTGTAATTTGTCAGCTAAGACTTGGTTACACGGTAGGGCGTTCATACCATACGAAAGCCCTATAAAAGAGTGCAGAAAAATACTTGGATTCTCGATACACTATAGACACTAACAAAACATATCTAAATACTACCCTCATCTAGAGGGAATAGATGTAACCCTTGTATACAGCCTCCCCACTATACAAGGTGACGGACTATATAGGAGACACGCGTGCTACAGATAAGAATCCATGGCCGCGGTGGCCAAGGCGTCGTAACGGCTGCTGAAATGTTGGCTCTCGCGGGATTTATGGAAAAGCACCACGCTCAAGCTTTTCCCAGTTTTGGCTCGGAACGTACTGGAGCCCCAGTCGTTGCATTTGCTCGCTTAGCGTCACATGAGATTCGTGTGCGAGAGCCCGTGCTCGAGCCTAATGTTGTGCTCGTGCAAGATAGAACCTTGCTCGATAGCGTGAATGTTTTTGAAGGTTTGCAGCCAGACGGCTACGTCCTAATTAATACAGATAAGACCATTGAAGGGCTTGGTCTTAGTGAGTTAAAACTGGGATCTCACGGAGGGGGCATTGTATGACAGTGCCCGCCACTCGATTTGCTCTAGAAAAAATCGGTCGTCCGTTGCCTGGAGCAGGCATGCTTGCTGGCATGGCTGCGATGACAGGAATGATGAAATTAGACAGCGTGATCGCCGCATATAACGAAAAATTTTCAGGGCGTATTGCTTTGGCCAACGCAGAAGTGGCCAAACTGGCCTTTGACTATATCGCCGAACATCAAGGAGATAGCTCATGCTAAAGCAGCTCGAAGGGAGTCAAGGGGTTGCCCAGGCGGTTGCCCTTTGCCGTCCTGATGTGGTTTGTGCTTATCCTATTTCGCCGCAAACTCACATTGTGGAAGGGCCCGGGGGGATGTGTCGCCAAGGTAAATTACAGAATTGCGAATATATCAACGTAGAAAGCGAATTTGCTGCGATGTCCGTGGCAATCGGGGCTTCCGTTGCAGGTGGTCGTGCTTATACTGCCACGGCTTCGCAGGGGCTTCTCTACATGGTGGAAGCCGTCTATAACGCAGGAGGTTTGGGATTGCCTGTGGTTATGACGGTAGCTAACCGTGCTATTGGCGCGCCTATTAATATTTGGAATGACCATTCTGACTCGATGAGTCAGCGAGATGCAGGTTGGATCCAGCTTTTTGCGGAAACGAATCAGGAAGCACTGGATTTGCATATCCAGGCTTTTAAGATTGCAGAAGAGATGTCGATTCCTGTGATGGTTTGTATGGATGGCTTTGTGCTCACGCATGCCTTTGAGCGTATGGACGTTCCTAGCCAGGAAGATGTCGATGCCTTCTTGCCCCCCTATGAACCACGCCAACTAATGGATCCAAAGAATCCGTACTCGATAGGGGCCATGGTTGGGCCAGAAGCCTTTACAGAAGTACGTTATCTTGCTCATCAAAAGCTTGTCCAATCCATTCCTGTGATAGAACGTGTGAGTCGAGAATACAAAGAGCGCTTCGGACGAGAAGCGGGTGGTCTGTTGCGCTCCTATCGTATGGAAGACGCTGAACTTTGCGTCTTCGCAATGGGTTCGCTTTTAGGTACAGTAAAAGACACTGTGGATGGTTTGCGGGAAGAAGGTCACAAAATCGGCGTGATTGGGTTGACCTGCTATCGCCCTTTCCCATTTGAAGCAGTTCGTGACGCCTTAAAACATGTCAAGAAAGTGGTAATTATAGACCGCATGATTGGCGCAGGCGATGGTGGCGCTGTTGCACTTGACGTGATGAAAGCATTGCGTAGCTTTTCTATTGAGCAGTATTCCTTGATTGCTGGTTTGGGCGGACGAGCAGTAACGCGCCAGTCTCTCGCTGAAGCACTTTGCTTGGCAAAAGAAAAAGGACTTCCAGAAGAACCTTACTTCTTGGATCTGGATCACTCTCTCGTTGATCAGCAGCTTGCTCGTGAAGCCGTTGCTCGTCACATTGGCCCTGTTGCTGAAGCACTCAACCGTGACGTACATATGCGCAAACTTGCAGCTGGGGAGGAATTGGAATGACCGATATCGTCCATTTCTATCAAACAGGAACGTTTACTGCTGGGAACCGCTTGTTGGATACCACCGAGCGTACCATTCAGGCGAGCGTGAATCGTTCTAATTCGCTTACCTCTGGTCACCGCGCCTGTCAGGGTTGTGGCGAAGCTTTGGGTGCTCGTTATGCTGTAGATGCGGCAATTAAAGCCGTCAACGGCAATTTGGCTGCAGCCAATGCGACAGGGTGCTTGGAAGTGTTTTCGACACCTTATCCTGAGACTAGCTGGCAGTTGCCATGGTTTCATTCACTTTTTGGCAACACTGCTGCTGTAGCAACGGGGATGGCAGCAGCTTTCCGCACTCGTGCGAAAAAAGCTGGTCTATCTGAGGCTACTCGCGTGATTGCCATGGGGGGTGACGGTGGAACGACCGATATTGGTTTTGGCTGCTTGTCTGGGATGTTTGAACGTAACGATGATGTCCTTTACATCTGCTACGACAACGAAGCCTACATGAACACAGGCGTTCAGCGCTCTTCTGCTACACCACCGACTGCTCGTACGGCAACGACGATGCCAGTAGGCGAAGAAAAAGGCAACGTTTGGTCTCAAGGGAAGAACGTGCCTTTGATAGCGATGGCCCATGGTATTCCTTACGTTGCAACGGATCCCAGACATGACTGCCAGGATTGGAAAAGAAAGGGGGCGGGAGCCATGTCCTTTAAAGGCGCTCGTTATATACATATTTTGGTGCCTTGTCCGCTTGGTTGGGGTGCTGCGTCTGGTTTGACGGTGACCTTAGCTCGCTTGGCTTATCAAACCGGACTCTTCCCAGTTTTTGAAGCGGAATACGGCAAGGTCACTGGTGTGAAGAAGATTCGCCACCGTGCCCCTGTTGATGAATATTTGAAACCTCAGAAGCGCTTTGCCCATTTGTTTGGCAAGAACGCAGATGAAGCAGCACTGCAGCGCCTGCAACGCCTGTGTGACGCGAACGTTGCACAGTATGAATTGGATGAGGATGAAGATGAGTATGATGGAGAGGTAACCCCTCTCTCGAGTCAGGCACTTGAACGTGCAGCCATCATCTAAGCACGAGGATAAAAAAATGACAAAACCTTTTGCGATAACCTTGGACGTCGGGTCTTCATTGGCTAACCGCACGGGGACGTGGCGTACGTTGCGCCCTGTGTATGTCAATCGTTTGCCCCCTTGTAATGCGAAGTGCCCAGCTGGAGAAAAATGTCAGGCTTGGCTCTTCCATGCAGAAAGTGGCGACTATCGTCGAGCATGGGAAACCATTATTGAAGATAATCCCTTCCCAGCTATCATGGGGCGCGTTTGCTACCACACCTGTGAAGTGGCCTGTAACCGTGGCGCTCTTGACGCACCAGTGGGTATTAACGCCGTTGAACGTTTTTTGGGGGACAACGCTCTTGAAAAGGGGTGGGTCTTTCCAAAACCAGAAAAGCTCAGTGGGAGGCGCGTTTTAGTGGTTGGCGCGGGTCCAGCAGGGCTTTCTGCCGCCTACCACTTAGCTCGTTTGGGTCATGCTGTTCGCGTAGTCGATAGTTCTGAAAAAGCTGGCGGCATGATGCGTTACGGGATTCCAAAATATCGCTTGCCTCGTGACATTTTGGACGCTGAAATTGCTCGTATTAAGGACTTAGGCGTCGAAATTGAGTTGAATCGCGAAATCACCGATTTGCAAGAAGAAATCGAGCAAGGTAAGTACGATGCAGTGTTCTTAGGTGTTGGCGCGAGCATGGCTCGTCGTGCTTATATCCTTGCAGGAGATGCAGCGCACGTCGTGGACGCGGTTTCCGTTTTGCGCTCCATGGAAGGCGAAGACAAACCGATGTTGGGTCGCCGTGTTGTGGTTTACGGTGGCGGTAATACGGCTATTGACGTCGCTCGTTCGATGAAGCGTATGGGGGCAGAACCCCTGCTCGTTTATCGTCGTACGAGAGAAAAAGCTCCAGCTCACCAGTTTGAAATTGAAGAAGCCATTGAAGAAGGCGTGTCGATGAAATGGCTTTCGACAATTAAAGAAGCTGAGCAGGGTGAAGTTCGCATCGAAAAGATGGAACTCGATGAGAATGGTCAGTTAAAGCCCACTGGACAGTACGAAACCGTTGGCGCAGATAGTGTGGTTTTGGCTTTAGGGCAGGAAACGAACCTCTCCTTTCTCTCTAAACTCAAAGATCTCACCTCGGAAGATGGTGTAGTTGATGTTGACGACAATATGATGACGAAGGTGCCTGGAGTCTTTGCTGGTGGAGATATGGTTAAGAGCGAACGCAATGTGACGGTCGCTATTGGTCATGGTAAAAAGGCTGCGCGTGCCATTCATCAGTACATGATGAATGAAGCTGTGCCAGTTGAGAAGTATGATGGTGCTGCAGGTTACGATCGTCTTCACACTTGGTACTACGCAGATGCTCCAAAGACTATCCGTCCTCAGCTCGATATGATTCGCCGTCAGACGACTTTTGATGAAGTGCAACAAGGTCTCACTGAAGAAAGCGCTTTGTTTGAGGCTCGCCGTTGTATGTCCTGCGGTAACTGCTTCGAATGCGATAACTGCTATGGGGTTATCAAATTGGGTCCAGGGCTGAAGTTTGAGATCAATTATGAGTACTGTAAGGGCTGTGGAATTTGTGCCCAGGAATGCCCGTGCGGTGCCATTGATATGGTTTCGGAAAAGATTTAAGCCAGCGTCTAAAACGTATACAGAAAATCGTCCTTGGAGGAACTAAAACTTCAGGGACGATTTTTTTACTCTTCAGCGCGATAAAAGAGCGCGATGCCAAGCGTTACGATGAGGAGCATGGCACAAGTAAAGTATGGTGTGCCAGCCAAGAAAAGGCTGTCTGAGTGCCGAGAGGTCACCATTAAAAGAGGCGTCCCGATCGTCGGGGAAATAGCTCCAGTAAAGCTATTGAGCGAGCTCACGGCGCCCATATTGACGCCTTGTTGCGTCATTGTACAACGACGACTGATTTCCCCTTGAATGGTGGGTCCAACAACTCCCATCAAGGCAAAAAGACAAATTAGCACAAGGCTCAAATAGCCCCATGGAGAGAAGCCAATCGCTAACATGGCCACGACCCCAAGTGTTAGGCCTAATCGCACGATTTTGTAGGAAGGTAAACGCTTAGTGAGGAACGGCAAGAAAAAACCTTGAGTGAGGCTAATGGAAATCCCAAGCGCAAAGATACTGAGCCCGATCATCAGGGGCGTCCAGCCATAGCGATATTCCACATAAAGTGTAAAGAGAGTAATGATGAGAACAAAGGGGCGAATACCTTCAAGTTTGGTGAGATTGAAAATAGCTGTGAAGGGGTTGAGCTCTCGTATGCGAAGAGGGCTTGTATTTCTCTCTTTCAAACTTTCAGGCAAGATGAAAATACCATAAAGGAAGTTGAGCGCACAAATACTACCTGCCACCATAAAAGGAATACGAGGATCGTACTGCCCCAAAACACCACCCAAGGCTGGCCCTAATACAAAAGCGATGCCAAAGATAGCGCCAATCTTCCCAAAGGAAGAAATACGAGAGTTTTCGGTGGTGACGTCGGCAATATAGGCCTGAGCAACCACGATGTTAGAGCTCATCATGCCACCAAGCAGACGTGAAATCAAAATGGCCCAGAGCGAAGAGGCTACGGCTGGGATGATCATCATGAGTGAAAGTCCCAAAATGCCAGTGAGAAGCACTGGGCGTCGACCAATGCGATCTGACAATGCGCCAAGGACAGGCGCAAAGAAGAATTGCATGAGACCGTAGCTAATCATGATGGCGCCGTACCAAAGAGTCTGCGCATCAGCACTACCCGCCAAACTGCCGACAAGCCGCGGGAGCACCGGAATAATCAATCCGATGCCCAATGCGTCAAGGAACACGCAGGCGAGAACAAAACCAATTGCGGGATTGCGTTTCATAAACTCGATGGACGAACAAAAAATACTGTCAAAAATGAGAACTTCCTAAATCTTAGCAAAATGCAGGCATGCTTAAAACTCTAAAAGGAAAGAGAAGGAAAAACCACAAGGAGGGTGAGAAAACCCCCATGGTGGCTCTACTAGAGGAATTGAGGTATATCAATAAGTAGTGAAGGACTTGATAGTAATCCAATTAACCCCTCTGTTTAATACAAAGGCTTTTCAACAATTAGAGGCCATTTTTTGCTATGGTATCGCTACAACCCGTAACAGATTGTACATTCGGAGAATGTTCATTCAGGAGTCCCCCATGAAGAATGTCTTTAAATTCGCGATGCCATTTTTGCAGGCATCGTTAGTTAAGCAGATTTTAGTTGGCCTTATTTTGGGCATTATTGTGGCCTATGCTGCTCCGTCGGCGGCGGTTAGCTTAGGCTTCCTCGGTAAAGTGTTTGTGACGGCTTTGAAGGCCGTTGCACCGATCCTCGTTTTTGTTTTGGTGATGAGTTCTATTGCGAACCAGAACCTTGAAGAAGGCGAGAATGCACATATCAAACCGATTATCGTGCTCTACTTGATTGGCACGTTTGCTGCCGCTGTTGTAGCTGTGATTGCTAGCTTCATGTTCCCCACGAAGCTCATCCTTGCTACAACCGAAGCCGTTTCCGCTCCAGGAGCCATTTCTGAGGTTTTAGGCAATTTAATTTTGAATGTGGTGGATAACCCAGTTCGTGCTATTGCTAATGGTAATTACATCGGCATTTTGGCTTGGGCTATCGCCATGGGTATCGTGTTGCGCCACGGTACGGACGCTACCCGTGAAGTGTTGAATGATGCTTCTAAGGGTGTGGAATTTGTGGTGCGCCTCGTCATTCGTTTTGCTTCAGTGGGCATTTTTGGCTTGGTGGCAGAAACGTTTGCTACGACGGGATCGAGCGTCTTTGTGGGCTATGTCCAGTTGCTTGCGGTTCTGTTGGGTACGATGGCTTTCGTCGCTCTCATTATCAATCCGCTGATGGTCTGGATTGTAACTCGAGAAAATCCATTCCCTGTGACGTTTATGACGTTGCGTGAATCAGGTATCCCTGCTTTCTTCACCCGTTCGTCTGCCGCCAATATTCCTGTGAATTTGACGATTTGCCGTCGTTTGAATTTACCAGAATCGACCTACTCTATCTCGATTCCAATTGGCGCCACTATCAACATGGCAGGTGCTGCTATTACGATTACGGTCTTGACCCTGTCGGCTGCTCAGACTTTGGGTGTTCCCGTGGATATTCCGACCGCTATTTTCCTCTCTTTTGTTGCAGCCCTTTGTGCTTGCGGCGCCTCTGGTGTGCCAGGTGGTTCTTTGATGTTGATTCCACTTGCTTGTGGTCTCTTCGGTATTGACCAAGACTTGGCAATGCAGGTGGTTGCTGTTGGGTTCATTATCGGTGTACTTCAGGACTCCGCCGAAACAGCTTTGAACTCTTCTAGTGACGCGCTGTTCACTATCGCTGCTTGCCGTCGTGCTGAACGCTTGGCGAAGAAATCCTAATCTGCAGATTCTTTAGAAACCTTCCGAGGGGGCCATCCCTCGGAAACCTTCATATATAACCTTCTCTACTTGTGTGGAGGAGGTTTTTTGTTGGGATCAAACGCGCTAGAGAGCGTAATCTCTAAAGGGCATGAGATTTCGAGTAATATAGTCGTTTCCCTTGGTAAAACTTTTCCTTTTACAGATATGCGACGTTTCCCTACAGCAAAAGACGCTTTAAAAACAGTGTTTGGCTACGATGACTTCAAAGGGCTTCAGGAACCTGCCATAAACACTGTCGTTGAGGGGAAAGATGCCCTCGTACTGATGCCTACGGGGGGCGGGAAAAGTCTGTGTTACCAAATCCCCGCTCTTTTACGCGATGGGGTTGCTGTCGTTGTCTCTCCCCTCATTGCCCTTATGCAAGATCAGGTAGACGCTCTCGAGGAAGTAGGAGTGCAGGCGGCATTTCTCAATTCGAGCCTTAACCCTGAGGAAGCCTCTGCTGTGAGGCAACGTCTTTTCGCTGGAGAGCTCGACCTCCTTTATGTTTCTCCGGAACGTCTTGCGAACGCTGGATTTCGACAAATGCTCTCTCAACTCAAGGTCGCCCTTTTTGCAATTGATGAGGCACATTGCGTGAGTGTGTGGGGACATGATTTTCGTCCAGAATACCGAGAGTTGGCCTTTTTGCGAAATGAGTACCCGAACGTACCAAGAATTGCACTTACCGCAACGGCTGATGAGAAAACTCGTGCAGAAATTGTCGAATTGCTTTTAGAAAAACCAGAAAAATTTGTGGCGAGCTTTGACCGGCCCAATATTTTTTATCGGGTGGTAGAGAAGACGAAAAACGTTAAGGACCAACTCCTTTCCTTTATTCGGGAGGAGCATATCGGAGAGTCGGGCATTGTGTATTGCGCAACTCGCCAAACGACAGAAGAAGTCGCCGAATTCTTGACGGAAAATGGTATCGTAGCCATGTCGTACCACGCAGGGATGCCAGCAGAAGACCGCGCTTTGAGGCAAGCTAAGTTTTTGCGTGAAGATGGCGTTGTGATGGTGGCGACGATTGCCTTTGGAATGGGGATTGATAAACCAAATGTGCGTTTTATTGCACATGTGGATATGCCGCGCTCGATAGAGAGCTACTTCCAAGAGACTGGGCGCGCAGGTCGAGACGATCAGCCCGCAGATGCGTGGATGGCTTATGGGTTGCGCGATGTGGTGCGACAGCGCTACTTCATTGATGCGAGCGAAGCCGATGAGTTTTATAAAGAGCTCTCAACGCAAAAGTTGGATGCCATGTTGGGGCTGGCAGAATGTACTGATTGCCGCCGTGTGCGACTCCTTGCCTATTTTGGGGAAAAGAGCGAGCCCTGCGGGAAGTGTGATAACTGCGTGAGTCCTCCAGAAACTATCGACCGCACCAATGACGCGATTAAGCTTGTTTCTTGCATTTATCGTGTACAGCAAGCGAGCCAGAGCAGTTTTGGCGCTCAGCACATCATCGATATTTTGCGCGGCAAAGAAACAGACCGCGTTTTGGAAAAGTCACATACAGAACTCTCGACTTGGGCGATTGGGGCAGACCTTTCTGAAGAAGAATGGCGTATGGTTTTGCGCCAACTCATTGCTTCTCACGTACTTTGGGTGGATGCAACACGTCATAACGTTTTGCGTATTGGAGAGAAGGCCAACGAGTTATTACGAGGCAAAATGAGTGTTCGGGTTCGTCGAGCTCAGCGCGTGCCTCGTGGCTACGCAACAAGATTGGCTAATAGTCGGAAGCAGACTTATGAAGCGTTGTGCTTTGAAGATAAGGTACTTTTTGACGCTCTCAAGGAGTGGAGACGCACTCTTTCGCGCGATATGGGCAAACCACCCTATGTGATTTTCCCAGACGCTACACTTCTGCAGATTGCTCACGATCACCCACAAACGAAAGAGGCTCTATTAAACGTGTCCGGCGTGGGTGAAAGAAAGTTGGAACACTATGGAGATGACGTCCTTGAAATCGTCAAAAACGTCATCTCAACCTGTTAAGGTTAGGGTTGAGGCGTAGAGTCGCTCCCGTTGGCCGGAGCTATACGAGGTTTTTGTTTGCGCTTCGAGGTGACTTTGTCAAAGAGCCAATTAGGAGCAAGGCGCAAAATTTTGGCTAAAACCCCCATTTGCCAAGGGATCACCCGGTAGGTCGTTCGATTCAAGATGGCAGGTACAGCCTCGCGAGCAAACTCTTCAGGCGTCTGCAAGAAAGGCATCTTGTAGGGATTCTTAGCAGTGAGCTCAGTTTTGACGAACCCAGGGCAAATGGTTTGGACCAAAATCCC
>OAWW01001540.1_pt1 | contig 11423 bp, 8 predicted proteins | sample 1517191 | NCBI WGS metagenome assembly OAWW01 (sample SAMEA2580253, study PRJEB22360) | human gut metagenome | biome: human gut; feature: human-associated habitat; material: faeces | place: Denmark | collected 2008/2010 | reverse complement strand
AGCCGCATCCCCGGCGGCATCGGACGGTTGCCCGTGCGCGTGCACGACCTTATGTTTGACGATCTCTACGATCCTGCCGCTCTTGTCGACCATGACGTTGCCCGCACGGTTGACCTTGTTGATGAAATTGCGGTTGATGAATACCCCCGTAAGGATCCAGCAGCCCAGCAGCAGGATCAACGTCCCCAGCACCCCGATATGCGTGCGCAGCAGCGCCGCGGTCTCGATGCCGAAGGCACCGCCCCACCCCGTCGAACTGCAAAGGCTCCACTTGTCCGAGAAGGCGAAGCCCAGCGTCAGCGAACTGAGGATCAGGACGAGGAAAAGCGAGAGGATCGAATGGTTGAACAGCAGCGGGCGCTGGCGGATGACGCGCACGCCGACGAGCAGCACCATCACCGGGATCAGGATGCCGGATACGCCGAACGAGTTGTCGACCAGCATGCGTCCCAGCCTGGCACCCGCCCAGCCGCAGAGGTTTCCGGGCTCGACGCCCAGCGTGGCACGTTCCTCGGGCGAGAGCAGCAGTCCGCTCTGGTCGGCCGACCAGGTGAAGAACGAGAACAGTACGGCCGAGGCGGCGAACAGCCCGATGAAAAGCAGCAGCAGGCCCGCGACCCAGCGTGCACTGTCGCTGTTGGAACGCTGGACTTTCTGCCGTCCGTTGGGGGATGAGGATGTATTTTTAGATGCCATCTGTGTTGCGCTTGATTTTTATCAAGCGAAGTTACGCATTTTTTTCGACATTTCGGAATATCGCGATGTAAAATCGGGTTCGGAAGCGAATCCGGCGCTATTAAAGTGCCCCCAAGGCCTTGCGTTCCAGGCGGAGGCGGTAGGCCTCGTCGGCAAAGGTGCGGAACGTATATTCCGCGCGGTGGGCGGGGTCGACGTGCAGGCCGTAACGGTCGAGCAGCTGCACGACGCGGCGGGCGACGGCGGGCGAAGGGTCGACGACCGTGACGCCGCGGCCCGCGACGACACGTTCGAGGACGGGAAGCAGGAAAGGATAGTGCGTGCAGCCGAGCACGATCTGGTCGGCCCCGTGCTCCAGCATCTCCGCGACGGCGGCACGGACGGTAGCCTCGGCCTCGGGCGTAGCTTCGAGGTCGTTTTCGACCAGTTCGACGAAGCCCCGGCCTGGCGCCGTGACAAGGTCTACGCCGTCGCCGTACCTGGCCGCCGTTCGGTAGCCAGTACCCCCACCACCCCGCTGCGGGTCGCCAGGCAGGCGGGTTTCACGGCCGGCTCCATGCCCACGATCGGCATGGGGGCGTATTTTTCGCGCAGGAAGTCGATGGCGGCGGCCGTAGCGGTATTGCAGGCCACGACGACCAGCTTGCACCCCTGCGCCACAAGGAAGGCGACCGCTTCGTCGGCAAGGCGCCGCACCTCCTCGCGGGGGCGCGACCCGTAGGGGCAGTTCTTACCGTCACCCAGGTAGACGAGCGACTCAGCGGGGAGCGCACGCCGCACCTCGCGCCAGACGGTCAGCCCGCCCAGCCCCGAATCGAAAACACCGATGGGTGCATTATTTGAAAGTTTATCCACGTCTTTCAGGAGTTGCAGCATATCATCGTCCGCGGCACGGCCGCGTCGTATCGTTCGCTGCGGTTTCCGCGCCCCCGGGTACTCCCGGGGCCGCAGCCGCAGGGTCTTTTCTATTTCAGGCCGAGTTGCCTCAGGATATGCTCCACGACCTGGTCGTCGGACATCGCATCGCAGTCGACGACCAGATGCGCCTGCGCATAGAAGGGTTCGCGCACGGCCATATCGCGTTCCATGAAAGCGACCAGTCCGGCATCGTCCAGCCCCCGCAAGCGGGGACGTTTCCGGCGTCCGTAGGGGCTCAGGCGGCGGGCGATTTGCTCCGCAGTGCGGTGCAGGAAGACGGTATGCCCCACGCCGTTCATGCGCTGCATGTTGTCGCTCCAGGTGGGGAGCCCCCCGCCCGTCGAGACCACCGTTTCGCCGCCTGCGGCGATCGCCCGTTCGAGCGCTTCGCGCTCCGCTTCGCGGAACCGTGCCTCGCCTTCATAACGGAAGACATCGGCCACGGAGGCTCCCGCCTGCTCCTCGACCAGCGCATCGGTATCCACGAAGCCGACGCCCAGCCTGCGCGCCAGCTTGCGCCCGAGGGTGCTCTTGCCGCATCCCATGTAACCGACCAAAAAGAGGGGTTTCATCGCCGGCAGGTCAAAACAGGTTCAGTTGTTCGGGGTCGATCACCTCGTCGGCATCGCCCCGGGCGCGTTCGATCTCGAACTCCACCCCGCCGGAAACAGCCGCAGCGTCGCCGGCACCGGCATCCGCCGCCCCGTCATCCGCCCCGCCGCCGGAGAGCAGGCCGTCGGGAATCTCCCCGGCATCGCCGTCGTCCGAAGGTTCGGGCTCGGGCGGCAGTTCGGGTTCGATGAAGCGCAGCGTAGCGACCTCGTAGGTCGTCAGGCGCTTGCCCTTGGCGCGGTGGCTCTTGACGCCGACGAATTCGTCGACGTCGACCTCGTCCGCGGGACGCGACGCATGCGCCCCCTTGTAGGTGATTTCGAGTTTGGCGCCCGTGCGTTCCGTCACGGCGACCAGGTCGGCCTGTCCGTCCTCGTCGAGGAAGAACTGCATCTTGTCGCTCATCTCGGCCGTGAAGCGCTTCATGTAATAGAACTGCTGCGAACGGTCGTAGTAGCAGACGCTGTAAACGCGGTCGGGCTCATAGCGGCTCACGCGCACGGTCTCGTCGGGGAAATGCTGCCCGAGGTCGTAACCCGTGATATAGTACTGGTTCTTCGACGTCCAGACGATGATCCGGTCGTCGCCCTTGAACTCGCCCAGCAGCTTGCCGCGGCCGTCGGCGTTCAGGCGGCGGACATCCTCGTCGAACCAGACGTTCTGGCCGCCGAGCGTCGAGGTGCCGCGCTCCTTGAGGACGATCTTATGGATGCCGTAGCGCGAGAAGAGGTTGCCCTGGCTCTGGCGCCCCTTGATGGCGAGGGTCGAGAAATCGAGGTCGACGATCACCTTCTTGAGACGCGGACGGGGCTTGAAGTAAACCTTCAGCACCTCGGCCTCACCATTCGGATTGACAGACATATAGAGTATCTCGCTCTTGGGCGTACCCTTGGTGATGTCGTACTCCTTGTCGCGCGTGATGGCCTTGATGGCGCAGCGCTTCATCATGATCGGGCCGTTCTTGCCGTCGCGGTACAGCACGTTGTAGATCGTGCGCTCGTCGTTGCGCTTGAAGACCCCGATGTAGTAGATGCCCTTCTCGAAGAAGGCCTTGTCGCTCACCTTGGTGATGACGTAGCGGCCGTCCTTCGTGAAGACGATCACGTCGTCGATGTCCGAGCAGTCGCATACGAATTCGGCGTCCTTCATCGACTTACCGATGCCGAAGAAGCCCTCGGCGCGGTCGACGTAGAGCTTGGCATTGGTCACGGCGACCTTCGTGGCCTCGATGTTGTCGAACTCACGCAGCTCGGTGCGGCGCTCCTTGCCCTTGCCGTACTTGTCGCGGATACGCTCGTAGTAGGCCACGGCGTACTCGGTGAGATGGTCAAGGTCGTACTGCGTGGCCTTGATGTCCTCTTCGATCTGACGGATCTCGTTGTCGGCCTTGTCGCTGTCGTAACGCGAGATGCGGATGAACTTCAGTTCCGTCAGGCGCTGCACGTCGGAGAGCGTGACCTCGCGGCGCAGCCGTTTCTTGAACGGTTCGAGCCCCTTGTCCACGGCGGCGTAGGCCTCTTCGCGGCTCTTGCAGCCCTCGATGAGCTGGTAGAGCTTGTTCTCGATGAAAATGCGTTCGAGCGACGCGGCATGCCAGGCTTCGTTCAGTTCGCCGAGCCGGATCTCCAGCTCGCGTCCCAGCAGCCACTTGGTATGCTCGGCCGAGCGGCGCAGGATTTCGCTCACGCCCAGGAAATGGGGTTTCTCCTCCCAGATGACGCAGGCGTTGGGAGAGATCGAAACCTCGCAGTCGGTGAAGGCGTAGAGGGCGTCGATGGTTTTGTCGCTCGACTCGTCGGGCGAAACCTGGATGATGATTTCGACCTTGTCGGCCGTATTGTCGTCGACCTTCCTGATTTTGATCTTGCCCTTGTCGTTGGCCTTGATGATCGAATCCTTGATCGACTCGGTGGTCGTGGTATAGGGTATTTCGGTGATGGCGAGCGTGCGTTTGTCGATCTTCGAAATCTTGGCGCGCACCTTCACCGCCCCGCCCCGCAGGCCGTCGTTATAGCGGCTCACATCGGCCATGCCGCCCGTCGGGAAGTCGGGATAAAGCTGGAATTCGCGCCCCTCGAGGTGTGCGATGCAGGCGTTGATAAGCTCCACGAAGTTGTGGGGCAGGATCTTCGACGCCAGACCCACGGCGATGCCGTCGGAGCCCTGCGCCAGCAGCAGCGGGAACTTGATCGGCAGCGTGACGGGCTCCTCCTTGCGACCGTCGTACGACAGCATCCACTCGGTGGTTTTCTTGTTGAAGACCACTTCGGAGGCGAACTTCGACAGGCGCGCCTCGATGTAACGCCCCGCGGCGGCCTCGTCGCCCGTGAGGATATTGCCCCAGTTACCCTGGCAGTCGATCAGCAGGTCTTTCTGCCCCAGCTGCACCAGTGCGTCCTTGATCGACGCATCGCCGTGCGGGTGGTACTGCATGGTCTGTCCCACGATGTTGGCCACCTTGTTGTAGCGTCCGTCGTCGACGACCTTCATGGCGTGCAGGATACGCCGTTGCACGGGTTTGAGGCCGTCCTCGACATGGGGTACGGCGCGTTCGAGGATCACGTACGAAGCGTAGTCCAGGAACCAGTTCTTATACATGCCCGTCAGTTTGCGCACGCCCCCTTCGTCCTGCGTCAGGCGGTCGAACTTGCCCGCCCTGGCCGGGGCGTCGGCGGCAGGGGCCGCGTCGGCCGCATCGCCGGCGGTCTGAGGGGTCGGGGCCTCTTCGTTGAGCGGCTCGTCCCGCCCGATGGTATCTTTTTCTTCTGCCATATTGCTTAGTTGATTGCGAGATCCTGCTCGACGATGTCCTCCTCGATGCGCAGGTTGTCGATGATGAAGCCCTGCCGTTCGTAGGTGTTCTTGCCCATGTAGAACTCCAGCAGGTCGTGGATCGGGTCGTCCTTGGTGATGCGAACCTTGTCCAGGCGGATATTCTCGCCGATGAATTCGCGGAACTCGTCGGGCGAAATCTCGCCGAGGCCCTTGAAGCGCGTGATCTCGGCATTGGCGCCGCAGCGTCCGACGGCTTTTTGCCGCTCCTCCTCGGAGTAGCAGTAAAACGTCTCCTTCTTGTTACGCACGCGGAACAGGGGGGTTTGCAGCACGAACAGGTGCCCCTGGCGGATCACGTCGGGGAAGAACTGCAGGAAGAAGGTCATCATCAAAAGGCGGATGTGCATGCCGTCGACATCGGCATCGGTGGCGATAATCACCTTGTTGTAGCGCAGGTTGTCCATATCCTCCTCGATATTGAGCGCAGCCTGAAGCAGGTTGAACTCCTCGTTCTCGTAGACCACCTTTTTGGTCAGCCCGTAGCAGTTGAGCGGCTTGCCGCGCAGCGAAAAGACGGCCTGCGTGCGCACGTCGCGGCTCTTGGTGATCGAACCCGAGGCCGAGTTGCCCTCGGTGATGAAGATCATCGACTGTTCGGCCAGCTCGTGCTTGTCGGTGCGGTGTATCTTGCAGTCGCGCAGTTTCTTGTTGTTGAGCGAAACCTTCTTGGCCGTCTCGCGCGCCTTCTTCTGGATGCCTGAGATGGCTTTGCGCTCCTTTTCGTTCTCGACGATCTTCCGCTGGAGCACCTGCGCCGTCTCGGAATGCTTGTGCAGGTAATCGTCGAGGTGCTTGCCCAGGAAATCGATGACGAAATTGCGCATCGACACGCCCGGCTCGATCTCCTTCGATCCGAGCTTGATCTTGGTCTGCGATTCGAAGACCGGGTCGGTGACCTTGACCGAAATGGCGGCGATGATCGACGTGCGGATGTCCGACGGGTCGTAGTCCTTGTGGTAGAACTCCTTGACGGTCTTGGCGATGGCCTCGCGGAAAGCCGCCTGGTGCGTACCGCCCTGCGAGGTGTACTGGCCGTTGACGAACGAGAAATAGCTCTCGCCGTAGCCCGTGCCGTGGGCGATGGCTACCTCGATGTCGTCGCCCGAAAGGTGGATCGGCGCATAGAGCGGCTCCTCGGTCATGTTTTCGTTGAGCAGATCCAGCAGGCCGTTTTTCGAAACGTAGCTGTTGCCGTTGAAATTGAACGTCAGCCCCAGGTTCAGGTACGTATAGTTGCGCACCATCTGCTCGACGTATTCGAGGTTGTAGGCATACTCGCCGAAGACCTCCTCGTCGACGCGGAACGAGATGAAGGTGCCGTTTTTCTCGCGCACGCCGCTCTCCCACTTGTCGCTCACCTCGAGCCCCTTGGCGAAGGTCACCGTGCGGGCCTCGCCGTCGCGTACCGAACGGGCCGTGAACTCGCCGGAAAGCATGTTGACGGCCTTGACGCCGACGCCGTTCAGGCCGACGGTCTTCTTGAAGGCCGAGCCGCCGTACTTACCGCCGGTGTTCATCTCGCTGACGGCCGCCGCGAGCGATTTGAGGGGGATGCCGCGGCCGTAGTCGCGCACCGACACCACCTTGTCCTCGATCGAAATGTCGATCTGGCGGCCGGCCCCCATGATGAATTCGTCGACCGAATTGTCCACGACCTCCTTGATGAGGACGTAAATGCCGTCGTCGGCCTGCGTGCCGTCGCCCAGCTTGCCGATATACATGCCGGGGCGCAGACGGATATGCTCCCGCGGCGAAAGCGTAACGATGGCGTCGTCGCCGTAGCTGTCGTTAGGATTGGTATTGAGTAAATCTGCCATAGTCTATTTTCGGTTTCGGATCTGGGCAAGGGCCGCGCTCATGGCGTCGTGCACCTCCTCCATCAGCACGTGCGTCTCGGTCGAGACGACCTTCGCGGCCGGTACGGGGGGCAGCACGCGGATGGTGATGCGGTTGCCCCAGTTGAACATCGCGTTCTTGCGGATAAGCGTCTTGGTGCCGTCCAGCACCACGGGGAGTATCTCCACGCCCGCCTCCCGGGCCAGCGTGAAGGCGCCCGCCTTGAAGCGGTGTATCTCGCCGTCTTTCGAACGCGTACCCTCGGGGAAGACGGCGACCGAAGCGCCGCGCGAGATCCACAGCTTGCCGTCGCGCACCATCTGCTCCAGCGCCTCGGAGGCGCGGCCGCGGTTGATGCAGATGTCGCCGTGGAGGATGAGATACTGCCCGAAGAAAGGCGTCTTGAAGACCTCGCGCTTGGAGACCCAGCGGAAATTGAGCGGGATGTAATAGAGCGTCGGGATGTCGATCACCGTATTGTGGTTCAGCACGATGACGTAGCTTTTCTTCCGGTCGACATGTTCGAGCCCCTCCACACGCTGCCGCCAGCGGGGCGGAATGGCGAAGAAGGTGCGCACCAGGATGCGTGACAGCTCGTGCACCACGCGGCGGCCCTTGTCGAAGGGATAGCACACGACCAGCGCCAGGGCCGACAGGATCATGAAGAAGGTGCACAGCAGCACCAGGAAGATATAATAAACCGCGCTTATCATAGTTTCAGCATTTTTTGCCGGGCATTCCCGCCCCGCCGTGCCTGCCCTGCTGCCGGATCGCGTCGGAAACGGCATGGCGGAGCGTTCGGAATCACATCGGGGGACAATGAGCCATAATAATTCAATCTGCAAATTTAGGAATTATTCGCGGGATTCCAGCCTCGCGGCGCACGATTTTTCAACAAAATTTCGACGACACCTATTTTATCGGGGACAGCCCTCCCCCGCTTTCCGCGACGCAGAAAGCGTACGCCGACAACTATACAAAGGCGGAATGCTGACGGGGGTGCGGGACGCGGCAGCCGGCCGGTCGCCGCAGGTAATAGGCAGCAAAGCGGGAGATTCCGTTTTGAATTTCCTGCCTTTTTTATAACTTTGTGCCATACATATTAGCGAAAGCTATTGTTTTTGGGTAGATAAAACGACCAATTTTAACGAAGCCAAGAAAACAGTAGTATTCCCGCGTCACGCGCGGGCTCTACCTGTTTGGCTTCGGGTGCTTGGTCGTACCCATCTACCGACAGAGGGGAGTCCGCGTTTTTTCATGCATGAACGGTCACCCCTCCCCCGGAAAAGGATAATTTTTTCGTAAAATTTAGTACTATGCATTGCAAAGTATAAATATTTTTACATATCTTTGCCCCGTCAACTAAAATGCAGTGCAGATTACAAACAACGACAGAATAGTATGAAAAAACTTATCTTCCTCATCGTAATACTGGCGCTGGCCGCCGCAAACGCATTCGCAGCCCGCATCTATCCGGCCGAGGGCCGCGTGGTGGACGAACAGGGACAGGCCGTGGAGTACGCCACGGTCGTGCTGCTGAAAGGCAGCGACCAGGTGGCGGGCATGGCCACCGACGACACGGGCCGCTTCGTGCTGAAAGTGCCTTCGGGCGAGTATACCCTGTCGGTACAATACCTCGGGTTCGACCCCGTCGTGCGGCAGGTGCGGGTCGAGGAGAACAACGACCTGGGCGAGATCGTGATGAAAAGCTCGGCGACCCGGATCGAAGGCGTGGTGGTCAAGGCGCAGCTCATCCGCCGCGAGGCCGACCGCTTCGTGGTCGACGTGGCCAACGCCCCTGCGGCGATCGGCAAGGACGGCATCGAGCTGCTGGAACGCGCACCGGGCGTTTGGATCGACGACGAGAAGATCTCGATAAACGGCAAGTCGGGCTCGAAGGTCTATGTCAACGACCGCGAACTGCGCATGGAGCCCGAGCAGCTGCTCACCTACCTGCGCTCGCTGCGCGCCGAGGAGATCCAGAAGATCGAGGTCGTACCGACGACGGGCGCCGACTACGACGCCGATTCATCGGGCGGCATCATCAGGATCACGCTCCGCAAGCGCCGCGAAAACGGGTTGGACGGATCGCTGTCGATGCGCACCACACAGAACGGGCGCCACCACTTCTATACGCCGAGCGGCAACATCAACATCCACACGGGGCGCCTCGACCTCTATGCCTCGGCATGGGCCGACCTGGGAAAGGACACGGCCGTCTCGGACGAACACACCGACTACACCACGGGCGACACGAACCTCACGTCCCATTCGGAAATCACCGAACGCGACCGCAACTTCGGCGGCAGCATCGGCTCGGTATTCGAAATAAGCCCCAAGCACAGCATCGGCGCAGAGTTCGAATACTGGCGCAACAACGAAAAGGGCCCGAACGACTCCTATACCGACTTCACGGACGCGGGTGCCGTAACCCGCACGGAAAGCCGCTACGGCATACACAACATCCGAGACAACTACTCGGCGACGTTCAATTACATCTACAAACTCGACACGCTCGGCTCGACACTCAAGCTGCTGGCCGACTACACGCGCCGCGAAACGGAGACCGGCAACGACAATTTCAGCCGCATCACCTCCCCCACCACGGCCGTCGACTCGACCTACCGCGACAACTCGTCGAGCCTCTACGACATCACGACCGCCACGCTGGCCCTCGACAAGAAATTCTCGCCCCGCTGGTCGCTGCGCGCAGGCGTCAAGTTCACCTACAACGACATGCACAACGACGCGCTCTACGAATACGTGAAGGACGGCGCGTGGGTGTGCAACGACAACCAGAGCTTCACGATCAACTATACGGAGAACATCGCGGCGGCTTACGGCATCGCCTCGGCCAACCTCGGGCGCTGGAGCCTCGTGGCAGGGCTGAGGGGCGAATACACCCACACCCGGGGCAAGGGCGGCGACATCTCGCAGAACTACTTCAGCCTCTTCCCCAACGCGAACGTCTCCTATGCCCTGACCAAAGACGGGGCCTACTCGCTCATCGCCCAGTATGCCCGCACGATCGAGCGCCCGCGCTTCTGGAGCCTCAACCCGCAGCGGTTCCAGATCTCGGACTACACCTACCAGACGGGAAACCCCGAACTCGACCCGGCTTACAAGCAGGACATCAGCCTGACGCTGGTGCTCAAGCACAAGTACACCCTCACGGGCGGCATGACGATCCAGCGCGACGAGATACAGCAGACGATACGCCCCGACGCGGACGACCCGGCGCGCCTGTGCCTGGCGTGGACCAACTTCGACACGACGAAAAACTATTACCTCACGGCCAACGCACCGTTCCAGTTCACCAAATGGTGGACGATGAACCTCAACCTCACCTACATCCGGCAGGGGCAGCGCATCGACGAGCACAGCGCCGAAAAACATTACAACTTCTATTTCGTAAACAGCTCGACGACCTTCTCGCTGCCCGCGAAATTCTACATCGACCTGTCGTACCGGTTCCAGAGCCGCATGGACTTCGGCAACTGCTGGGTAAAACCGCTCCATTTCCTGAACGCCGGAATCAAGAAGCGTTTCGGCGACAAGTTCACCGCCTCGTTCTCGGTGCGCAACCTGATCGAGCGCCCGCAGCACATCGGCGCCCGCGGCGACGGGTTCGTGCGCATGGTCGACGTCAAACAGCAGTGGAACGACCGCAGCTTCACGATCGGAGTGACCTACAACTTCAAGTCGGGCAAAGCCTTCAAACGCAAGGCGGTCGAAGCGGGTTCGGCCGACGAGAAAAACCGCCTGTAAAGTTCCCGGGGCAGCATCACGGGACACGGGACACACGACCCGGATCGCATGACCCGAAACACAATATCCCGGAACGTACACAGCACCGCGGCACACAACATCCCCAAACGTGCACAGCAGGACACAGCATCGCGGGATACAACCCGGATCGCGTGACGGGGAACACAGCAACCCGAAAAGCAGCATCCTGAAACGCCCCCTCCCGACCAGTCGGCCGGGAGGGGGCGTTTGTCCGGTTGCCAAAGGCCGGCAGGGAAAGGCAGACGGCAATTGCAGGATGCAGTTGAAAAATAAAAAAGTATTTAGTCGACTGAATAATTGTAAAATAAATTATTTATTCATATATTCAATTTAAATTATTTTACAACCACAAACCCAACAACACACTACACCCCGCTCATCCCGAGTCTGAAAATCAAAAAGCAACATCCTTCCGGAATACCCGGATCATAGCTGGCCGGATTCCGGCCTGTGCAACAAACCGGTCGTGCGGCGACTCCCGGCTCAAACCGGATTCGGGTTTTTGACGGACGATTGCAGATTTTCATAACGAAAATCGGTACTACACAGTAAATTGCAACTAAAACAAGGTCGACCATGTTACGAAAAATTTTCGGGCTGCTCATTTTCCCGATTCTGGGCGCTTCCGTCCATACTTATGCCCAGGAGGAGTATGACCAGCAAATTTTCCAATACATCAACCCACTACTGTCCCGTAAAAGCGGGCAAGTCGGTCTTTGAAATAGTTGAAACATAGT
>OAWW01001535.1_pt1 | contig 11440 bp, 8 predicted proteins | sample 1517191 | NCBI WGS metagenome assembly OAWW01 (sample SAMEA2580253, study PRJEB22360) | human gut metagenome | biome: human gut; feature: human-associated habitat; material: faeces | place: Denmark | collected 2008/2010 | reverse complement strand
CGGGTGGTTCAGGCGGGCCGAGGGCGCTTTATACCGGGTGCGGGCCGGTCACTGCTGCGGGCTGTCGATCTTGTAGCCGAGGCCGCGCACGGTGGTCAGGTACTGGGGATGGGCCGGATCCTCCTCGATCTTGGAGCGCACGCGCTTGACGTGCACGTCGAGGGTCTTCGTGTCGCCGACGTAATCGGAGCCCCAGATGCGGTCGATGAGCTGGTGTCGGGTCATCACGCGCCCCTTGTTCTGCATGAGGTATTCGAGCAGTTCGAATTCCTTGAGCGGGAAGAACACGCTTTCGCCGCGCACGGTGACCTGATGCTGGCCGACCTGCATGGAGATGTCGCCGCACACCAGCGGGATGTCGTCGTCGACCACACCGCTGGCCTCGACCGCGCCCTGATTGCGCCGCAGGACCGCGCGGATGCGCGCGAGCAGCTCGCGGAACGAGTAGGGCTTGGTCACGTAATCGTCCGCGCCGATCTCCAGACCGACGACTTTGTCGATCTCGGCGCTTTTGGCGGTGAGCATGATGATCGGCACGCGGCTCTGCTCGCGGATGCGCCGGCACAGTGCCGTGCCGTCGATGCCCGGCAGCATCAGGTCGAGCAGCACCAGGTCGATGCCGCCCTTGGTGAACAGCTCCAGGCCCTCCTCACCGCTGGCTGCGGCGGAGACGTCGTAGCCCTCGCGCGTCAGCTGGTACACCAAGGGCTCACGATATGATTCCTCGTCTTCCACGATGAGAATGCGTGTCATGTTTACCTTTCACACATACTGTGTTCAATGTCCGTACCGTCACCATCGTAGCGTGTTCCGGCACCGCCCGCATTCGGCTCCGAAGACTACGTTGCTTTTCCGCGGGTTTCACGATGGGTGGCCGACGCGCCGGGGAGACCGTGGCGGCGGGTCTACTCCTGCGTCGCGGCGTCGCCGCCTCCCGGCGCGCCGACGGTCTCGCCGGGCGCTTCGCCGTCATCCGCCCGCTCGCCGTCATCGTCATCCGGTTCGGGGGCGACCGGCAGCTCGATGGTGAACGTGGAGCCTTCGCCCTCGCGCGACCATACGGAGATCGTACCGCCGCACTCCTGCACGCAATGCTTGGTGATGGCCAGGCCAAGCCCCGAGCCGCCCGTGGCCCGCGACCGCGCCGGATCGACCCGGTAGAACCGTTCGAATACGCGGTCCAGCGACGCCGAGGGGATGCCGATGCCCTGGTCGATCACGCGAATCGTCATGGAGCTCGGGTCCTTGCACAGCGAGACGCTCACGCTGACCGTCGTGTATTCGGGCGAGTAGCGGATGGCGTTTTCGACGAGGTTCTTCACGGCCATGGTGAGGGTCTCCCGGTCGACCATGATGGCGATGTCGCGCTGCGCCTCGTCGTCCGCGGCGGCGTCAGCGTCTCCCGGCGCCTGCTCGCCGCGCAGCGACAGCCGTATGGCGATGTGCTTCGCACCGGCCTGCACCAGGTTCTCGCCGACGGCCGCGCGCACCACCGACATGGCGGATATGCGCTGCGCCTTGAGCATCGCCGGCGCGTCCTGCGCGCGCTGCAGTTCGATCAGGTGGGTCACCAGTTCGGTCAGCCGCGCGGATTCCTTGGTGATGCGGCCGGCGAAATACCGCACGGCGCCAGGGTCATCCGCCGCGTCGGAGACGGTTTCGGCGAGCAGCGAGATCGCGCCTGCGGGGGTCTTCAGCTCGTGGGAGACGTTGGTGACGAAGTCGCGGCGCATCCGCTCGAACCGACGCTGCTCGGTCACGTCGTTGATGAACACCGCGTACAGCCCGTCGCAGATATGGCCGACGCGTACGCGCAGGTAGCTGTCGGAGGGCGCGGAGCTGCCGGCGGTGACACCTCGTCCGGAAATCGCGCTCGACATGCGGGTCAGGTCGAGCGAGACGCACATCTCGCGTTCCCGCACGCCCCCGTTCTCCACCACGCGACTTCGGGGGATGTCGAGGATCTCGTCCTTGACGATCCAGCCGTTCTCGATGACATCGACGTTCACCTGGCTTTTGCTGGAGCACCGCACGGAACCGTTGCCGTCGCAGACGATCACCTCGGACGGCATGACGTCGATGAGCCCCTGTTCCGCCTCGCGCACCGGCACGTCGGTGCCGAACAGCGAGCCGGAATCGCTCCCCTGCCCCGCCAGCGTGTCGCGTTCGCCGGACTCGCGCCCCAGCGCGTACGACCTCGATACGGCAATCACCAACACGATAATCGTCACCAGCACCGCCAACGCCACATGCACCCATGTCATCGGACCCGTCCCGCCTTTCCTCGGCCCTGCACCGCTCTCATCCACCCGCACCGATGATGCGGATGCGGATGGTTTCAGCGTAACGGCTCCGCACGTCCCGCCGCCAGCGCGACTACGTAAGTTTGCCAGTTGTTCAACTTGCCGTGTCCTTCCGCGGCGCAGCCCGTCGGAGCGAGCCGCGCCCGGCGTCACATGCGCCGCAGGATGTCGAGCACGATGCGGGCCGCGGTATCCGCATATTCGGAGATGTCGAAGCCCTTGAACTCCTCGTAGTCTGTGTCGGCGTTGTCGCTCAGCGCGCGGATCACCAGCGCGGGTACTTCGTTTCGGGCGGCAACGTGCGCCACGGATGCGCCTTCCATCTCGACGGCGTCGGCGCCGGTGTCGTGGATGACCTTGGCGATCTGCGCCGGCGTATCGACGAAGTAGTTGCCGGACGCGATGATGCCGATGATGTGCGTGACGCCCATGGCCGCGAGCGCCTGGTCGGCGAGGGACAGCAGACGGTCGTCGGAGTGGAATTCCTCGACGGGCTGCTGCTCGGTGCCGGGCTTCCATTGGCCGACGAGTCGCATGTCGGTGTCGAGGTAGCGCAGTGTGCCGCCGAGCACCACGTCGTTGATGTGCAGGTTCCGGTTGAGGTTGCCGGCGATGCCGGAGAAGATCACCGCGTCGGGATGGTATGCGTCGATCAGGTGCTGGGTGGTGGCGGCGGCGTTGACCAGTCCCATGCCGCCGACGGTCGCGACGGCGGTGACGGTGCCTCCGTCGTTGGTTCCCAGCGTGCCGCGCGTCACGTCGAGGCCGGCTTGGCGGTCGTGGGTGACGTCGTTCAGTGATGCGGCGATGAGTGCGACTTCGTCGTCCAATGCGCCGATGATGGCGATGGTGGTCATGGGAATCCTTTCCGTGTGGTTGTTCGTGAAGAGTGATGGACACCGTTTCAGCGCCAGCGCCGGGCGGACACCGCGTCGGCGAGCTCGTGCAGCAGCCGTTCCGTCTCGTCGCGACCGGCCCCCGCGCGGTCCCGCCTCCCCCCAGCCGATGCAGCGGTCGGTGATCGACTTGCCGTAGACCAGTTGGTCGAGCGGGGCCGCCGGCTGGTTGCCGCTTTCGATGAAACTTTCCATCATGATGCCGGTGATGCCTTCCTCGCCATCGGCTATGCGCCGGGCGATGTCTCGCACGACCTCTGCCTGCCGGTGCTCGTCCTTGCCGGAGTTGCCGTGCGAGCAGTCGATGATGAGCCCGTGGGTGGCGGCGGATTCCGCCGGCATCATCGCGCGCACGTCGTCCATCGCACGGCGCACGGATGCGGTGTCGTAGTTCGGCCCGTGGATCGAGCCGCGCAGCACCACGTGGCAGTCCGGGTTGCCGAGCGTCTCCACCGCGCAGGCCCGGCCCATGTGGTCGATGCCGAAGAACGTGTGCTGCTGCGCGGAGGCGTAGCAGCCGTTGACGGCGGCCTTGACGGACCCGTCGGTCGCGTTCTTGAAGCCGATCGGCATCGACATGCCGCTGGCGAGCTGGCGGTGGACCTGCGATTCGGTGTTGCGGGCGCCGATCGCGCCCCAGCTGACCGCGTCGGAGATGAACTGGGGGCTGGTGGGCTCCAGGAATTCCGTGGCGGCGGCGAGTCCTTCGCCCAGCACGCCGATCAGCGTCTTGCGCGCGAGCAGCAGGCCCTTGCGGATGTTGTGGCTGCCGTCGATGTCGGGGTCGTTGATCAGTCCCTTCCAGCCGACCGTCGTTCGCGGCTTCTCGAAGTACACGCGCATCACGATGAGCAGTTCGCCTTCGGTCTCCTTCATCACCTTCGACAGCCGGTGCGCGTAGTCGAGCGCGGCGTTCGGGTCGTGCACCGAGCAGGGGCCGACGATGACGAGCAGACGGTCGTCCTGCCCATACAGGCAGGCGCGTATCTCGTCGCGCGAGTAGGCGACGATCTCCTGCGCGGCGGAGTCAAGAGGCAGTTCCGCCAACACCTGGGCCGGGGTGGGCAGCGGTTCGAGCTCCAGCACACGGCGGTTGATGATACGGCTGACGCCCACCTGATCCTCCCAGCGCGGCACGCCCGTGGCGAGCAGCGGGTTCTTGCCCTCGTCCATGGCCTGCCGGATGGCCCGCAGCTCCTCCGGCGTGTTCAGCGGCTTCGGGCCGGCGTGACGCGGCGTGCCCTGCGGCGTACGCTCTCCCATGTTCTGCTGCTGCATGACGTGATGTCTCCTTGCCTTGTTCTCTCCCCCAAGGATAAGGCACGGCCCTGTACTTGGCCATACACGGGCCGCGCCAGCCCGTATCCGCCGCGCATGACGAACGTCCCCATGCCCCGCGTCGAACGGGCACGGGGACGTTACGATGTTCTGGAGCGCCGCCGTCTCGCCGGCCGCGGCGTCCTTGTAGTCGCCGGCCGCGATCGCGACCACCGGCAACACCGCCAGGATCGTCTTCCAGGGAGTTTTGCGCCCTGAGTGCCGTGCCGATTCCGCCATCACGCACCCTCCTTCACCGACGCGAACAACGTCACGCCTTCGCCCACAGTTGCCGTGCATTCATCATGATGAGCCATGCCCTTTCAGTCTTCTCTGACTTGCGCCACGCTGCGGTCGCGCACTAATACCCCCTGCCCGCGCTGGCACCTATGCCAATACGCGCCGGTATCCGCGGTGTTTCTCGAAGGAGAGGAACCACCGCTTGAACTCTTAGGCGAGCCTAACATGAAGCGGGAAAAAACGGGGCACTTGATTTATACAAGAGTTGTTGTACAATATTTCTTGTCAATTGGATATCGCTTCATAACATGAGCGCAGCATCACACGCGACAGGTGTCATGAGGCACGGAAGGAACGGACATGGCACAGGCTTCCGACACGGCGCAACCGCAGACGCCGCCCCGCCGCGACAACCCCGCGACAGTCACCGACACGAACCGCCTGAAGGCGCTGTCGCACCCCACACGACTGCGCATACTGACCGTGATGAGCGACACCGAACCCGTCACGGTCGGCCAGATCGCCGAACAGCTCGGCGAATCGGCCGGAACGGTCAGCTATCACCTGAAACAGCTCGAAAAGGCCGGATTCGTCACGCAAACGCCATCACCCGACGGAGACAACCGCAGAAGCTGCTGGCTGGCCGCCCAACGCAGACTGGAAATCAACGCGGACGCGGCCGTCGATTCGGCAATGGCGACGACAATGGATCAGGTCAGCTCCACGTTTCGGCAAGAGGCATGGCAGCGATACAGGTCGGCCTCTGACAACCTGCCCAAACAGTGGACGGACCCAACGGTGACGAGCAGCAGCGTGCTGCGGCTGACAAGCGAGGAATACGCGCGCATGTCACAGGAGTTGCGCGAGCTCTTCAACACATGGACATCACGCGACCTCGCACACGAGGAAGGGGACGGCTCGCAACCCGTCATGCTCAACATCGACGCCTTCAGATGGCTGCCATAACGGCGGCCTGACATACCCTCTCACCCCACGCCCTGCGCCCACAATGCAATGGGCGAGCGCAAGCATACGCAATTTCACCCCTCGACGCACAACACCCCTCAACTTATTCAAAGGAAACATCATGCCCGAATCATCGCAGGCGCAAACCGCGCCACACCGCGAACGCACTTCCCCGCAACGCAGTGAATCGCTGTGGGGCAACCCCACATATCGTCAATGGTTCACTGCAGACACCGCCTCGACGATCGGAGCCGCGATGAGAGGCTTCGCGATCTCGCTGATCGCCTTCTCGCTCACCCAATCGGTGGTGCTCGCCGGATGGCTCGCCACGTTCAGCCAAATTGCCACGCATGTCAGCGACGTGTTCGGCGGCACGGTCGTGGACCGGCACAACCGCAAAGGGCTCATCATCGCCAACGCCGTGTTCGGCACGCTGCTGTGGGGAACGGTGTTCGTGCTGATCGCCCTGCATGCGATCGCATTCCCGATATTCGCCATCGTGACGGTCGCGGCGTCAGCGGTCAACGGACTACTCGCCAACGCGACCAACGCGATGCTGCGCACGATCATCCCGACCCGCGAATATCCGAAGGCGCAAAGCCTCAATCAGGGGCGCGATTCCGTGGTCAGCATCGCGGGATCCCCGCTCGGCGGCGTGCTGTACGCGGTCGCGCCGTGGCTGCCGTTCGCGGTCGCCTCGCTGATGTACGCGATCAGCGGTGTCAGTGCCGCCCAGCTGCGCGTCGACGAACATGTCCGCGACATGGTGACGACAGATCGCAAGAGCAAGCGTCCCGACACCGCGTCGCAAGCGGACTGCACGTCCGATGCCGCCGTCGCGCCCGACGCCGATGCGACAGCAGAGTCGGCGCACACCTCGTTCTTCGAGGATTTCATCGAAGGATGGCGCTGGACGCTGCGCAGGCACACGCTGCTGGCGATCTGCGTAATCGCCGCGCTGGTGAATTTCGGGCTCAACGGCGTGTTCGCCGCGGTGAACCTGCAACTGGTGAGCACCCACGTGGACTCCGTGCGACTCGGTTTCGTCAACACCGTCATGGGAGTCGGCATGCTGATCGGCGCGGTGATCGCCGCACGGGTATGCGAGCGAGTGCACATGGGCACCGGTCTGGTCGTCCTGTCGGTGACGTCGCTGCTGACATTGCTGCCGATGCTGTTCAGCAGCGATTACCTGGTGATACTGGCGTCATCGCTGATCGTCGGGCTGCCCATCCCCACCATCAACTCGCTGCTGATGGGATTCGTGTTCGCCAAAGTGCCGAGCGAGATGCAGGGACGTGTCGGGTCGGCGAGCGACATGCTGTCGATGATACCCACGCTGTTCTGCTCAGCGCTCGCCGGCTCCCTGCTGCCACGCATCGGGTTCGGCGCCACGATCGGTCTGTTCCTGGCCGTGCTTGCGGTCAATGTGGTCATCGCGCTGCTGATGCCGTCGATCCGCTCGCTCCCCGCCGCCGACCACTGGGACGACGCGTCGCTGTGACGATGCATCACTGAAGCAGCGTCAATGCAAAAAACGGTTCGGCGCGGCCTCTCGAACAGACAAGGCCACGCCGAACCTACGTATATGCTAACAGCCATGTATTGTGGCATGCCCCACCTAGCGGCCTAGGCCGGGCACCGGATCAGAGCGCGCGACGCGCGTCGATGGCGTCGGCGAGCGTGTGCAGCAGCTCCTCGGTACGCTCCCACGGCACGCAGGAGTCGGTGACCGACTGGCCATACACCAGCTGGTCGAGCGGTGCCGGTTTCTGATGCCCACCCTTGAGGAAGCTCTCCATCATGACGCCGAGGATGCCCGGCTCTCCATCGGCGATGCGCGAGGCGATGTTCTCAATGACCTCGGCCTCGACGTTCTCGTCCTTGCCACAATTGCCGTGCGCCGCATCGATGACCAGACCGCGTTCGCTCGGACCGCTCGCCTTCGACGCGCGCAACGCCTCAAGCGCGGCCGCCACGGAAGCCGCATCGTAGTTCGGGCCGGTGTTCGACCCGCGCAGGATCAGATGGCAGTCCGGGTTGCCCTTCGTCTCGGCGGAGATCACGCGGCCATCCAGGTTGATCGACAGGAAATGGTGCTCGAACCCGGCCGCGAAACACGAGTCGGCGGCCGGCTTGATCGAACCGTCGGTCGCGTTCTTGAAGCCGATCGGCATCGACATGCCGCTCGCCAACTCACGATGCACCTGCGACTCCGTGTTGCGCGCGCCGATCGCCCCCCAGCTGATCAGATCGCAGATGTACTGCGGTGTAATCGGATCCAGCCATTCGGTCGCCGTCGGCAGCCCCAGGCCAAGCACGTCGGTCAGCACCTTGCGTGCCAGCCACATGCCCTTGCGGATATCGAAGCGGCCATCCAGATCCGGATCGTTGATCAGACCCTTCCAGCCGATCGTCGTGCGCGGCTTCTCGAAATACACGCGCATCACGATCATCAGTCGGTCCTCAAGCTCGCCCTTGAGCGTCGCAAGACGCTGCGCGTACTCGTGCGCCGCTTTCGGATCGTGAATCGAGCACGGGCCGACGATGACCAGCAGACGATCATCGCGACCGTGCAGGATGTCGCGGATCTCCTGACGCGATTGCAGCACCAGGTCGCTCATATCATCGGTGAGCGGCAGTTCCCTGAGAAAATACCGCGGTGCCGGAATCGGGTCGAGCTGGCGAATGTTCACGTCCACCGTTTCAGGGAACACGGCATTCCCGCTCAAATGCCGCTCGTCCTCGGAACTGTCCGGACCACGAAGCCCTGCCATCGCTCTGCTCTCCTTCCGCACCGCAGCCCGGCGTCTTTCGACCCGCGCCCTCACGTCGCATACCAATACCGAACACACAATAGTAGGTGCCGTCGGAATACGGAAAACAACGGCTGCAATGCGGGCACGGCGGAGCTGCGAAGCCGTCACCCGGCAAAAGTCCCATTCCGGCGGCTGCGGATGGGACTTTCGCGGGATGGAGATGGGGCGCTATTCGCAGGCGACGCCGTCGCCGTCGCGATCGAGTTTGGTCGAGTAGCCGGGCTGCCCTTTGAATAGCGGAGCTTTGCCGGCTGCACGCACCGCGGCGCAGTTCTTGTAGTAGACATCGGAACTGTCGCCGTCAGACGGAGCGGCCGGCTCCACCACCGTGCTCGACTCGGACTGTTCGCCCGATGAACCGTCCTGCGATGAGCTGCCTTGCGACACGTCCTCCTGCGGCGCCACTGATTCCGCGCCGTCGCCGGTCGGAACGGTCTGGGCCGGGCAGGACGACAGCACGCGCGACATCGCATCATGCTCGGCCTGCGTCACCCACAGCGAGTACTTCGCCTTCACGCCGATCTGCCGAGCCACGTATGAGCAGCGGAACGATTTGTTGGCGGGCAGCCAGGTCGCCGCGTCGCCGTCGGACTTGCGCTGGTTCGACGGGCCGTCCACCGCGAGTAGGTTGTACGGGTCATTCGCCAGCTGCTTGCGCCGGTCGGCGATCAGCTGCTGCGCGCCCTTCTGCCATGCGTCCGACAGCGCCACCACATGATCGATCTGCACGGCCGCCGAGGTGCTTTGCCCGCGCACGAAATCAATCACCGCGGCGGTGTACGGGTCGACGAGCCGACCGCTGGTCACCACGCAATTGTGCGTACCGGCCTTGTAAGTCTTGTTGGTGAGGTCACGGTTGAGGATGTCGTTGCGCGTGTCGCACCCGTTGTGGTCGACGTCGGCCCATGCCGCGCCGAACTGGTCGCGCGAATAACCGGTTTTCGGTGCACGTCCCTTGACCGGCAGCGTCTCCAGCACGCTCGTGGCGAGCTGTCCGCCGGACGCGGAAGCCGAGCTTGACGGTTTGGACGACTCAGCCGATTCGGATTGTCCGGACGACTGCCGCTCAGCCGACCCCGCATCGGAGCCGGGAGTTCCGCATGCGCCGACGGTCAACACGAACGCGATCGGGATAAGACACGTCAGTATTCGATTGAATGTATTGGATGATGTGCGGCTTCCGGCCGACGATTTCTTCATCATGCAGCTTTCTCTGGGCTTATTCCGCTATGCCGCAACCGATGCGCGGTCCTCTGGCTAGAAACATCATTGTCATCCAACAATAGCGGAAGACCGCCGTCAATGACGATTCCCCACATCGAACGGCACATTCCTTTCGTAAAATGTCCATCCGACACGGGGAATCGACGAAATCGGTCATTCAGTCTCGTGCTCGACGCACGGGCTGATACCTCGCTCAGGCCAGCGCACCCATCGGATCCCATGCGGGGAGCATGGTGGCGGGCTCGGCGAGCGCGGCCTGATACTCGGCCGGGAGCATCGCCTTGGGCACGGCCACCTCGTACACGTACTCGGTGAACCAGTCGTCGCTCATCGTGAAGTAGCCCTTGTCGGCAATCTTGTCGCCCCAGGAGTTCTCCACGCGCCAGCGACGGGTCGTGGTGCCGTCATCGGCCACGTCCACGCCGACGAACGCCATCGCATGGTTCATCGCGGAGTCGCCGAAGCGTACGCGCGACTCCTTGTCCATGTCGAAGTCCACATCGTAGACGCTGCCGTACTCGAACAGGTCAGTCGCCCACGCGCCGCGCTCGCGATCCATGAACGGGCCGCAGTCCGCGCCGAACCACACCGGGATGCCCTTTTCGATCAGGATCGCGCGCACGCAATCCTTCATGAACTGGTTCGGCACGTTCAGGTACTCGGTCGGGTTGCCGCCGGCCACGTTGCCCAGGTGCTCGATGCCGATCTTCTTGCCCTTGGCGTGCTCGCGGCGCGGATCGTCCACGAGGCACACGTAATCCTCAAGGTCGGCGGTGCCCACGTACTTCTTCCAGAACTCGACGGGCGTGATTTCGCCGTCGCGGTGGAACATGCCCTCGGAGTCGATCCACTCCCAGTCGAAGCTCTTCGGCGGCTCGCCCAGGTGAATCGTCAGGATGCGGTGGCCGGCGGCGACGGTCTTGGCGACCTCGTCGTCGATCGACGCGGGGTCGGCGTACATGTGTGCCACGGCAGTGTGCAGCAGGTGGCGCAGCTGCGTGTTCATAGCGCCCGTGTTCTTCGAGGATTCGGTCTCCGGGAACAGGTCCTTCGGCACGGCACCGTACTTCTTGTACACGTTCAGCGCCATCGTCCACTGGCCTCCGTCACCCATCACGTCGGCGAGCAGGTGCTGGATCAGGCGCGAGTCGGACGGCTCTCCGGCACGAACCAGCGCGGCGACGTCCTGCAGGAAATAGTTGACACGCTCCAGCTTGTCGAAGTACATCGCGTAGTTCTGGGAGAACTCGAACTCCTTGACGCCGAGGTTCTTCTTGGCGACGAAACGGGCCACATTCAGCGAGCTGAACAGCCAGCAGCGACCGGAACGGTCCTGATGGGTGACCTCGCCGTTGTCGACGGTGACGGAGAAGCGGCGCTGCAGCAGACGGGAACGGTCATAGTTCAGCGCGACCTTGTCGATACCGGCGGCGGTGACGGCGTTCATGGCCAGACGGTTGGACTGGCTGGCATCGAATGATGCGACCAGATCGTTCAGCTGCTCGCCGGACAGCGGTGTGATTTCAGACGATGACGTGTTCTCGGTCATGCTGCTCCTTTGACTTGGGACGTGCGCGGCCGGTTTTGTGGCCGCAATGAAACGTGGCATCCAGCGTTTGACCGGATGCCACGATGGGTCTCTAATGAGTGTAGCGGCGACAGCGGATTCCCGCCA
>OAWW01001519.1_pt1 | contig 11517 bp, 8 predicted proteins | sample 1517191 | NCBI WGS metagenome assembly OAWW01 (sample SAMEA2580253, study PRJEB22360) | human gut metagenome | biome: human gut; feature: human-associated habitat; material: faeces | place: Denmark | collected 2008/2010 | reverse complement strand
GCGCGGCCATTGGCTCGCCCTGGGAGCCGGTGCACATGTAGACGAGCTTGTCGTCCTGCACGTCATGGGCCTGCTTCAGGTCGATGACGGTGTCCTCGGGCAGACGCAGGTAGCCCAGATCTGCTGCGATGGACATGTTGCGGACCATGGAACGTCCGACGAACACGACCTTGCGGCCGTACTTGTGGGCCGCGTCGACGACCTGCTGCACGCGGTGCACGTGGCTGGAGAAGCTGGCCACGATGATCTTGCGAGTGGCCTGTGCGAACGCCTGGTCGAGCGCCGGACCGATGGAGGTCTCCGGCTTGACGAAGCCCGGGACCTCGGCGTTGGTGGAGTCCATCATCAGGAGGTCCACGCCCTTTTCGCCGAGCTTGCCGAATTCCACCAGATCGGTGATGCGGTGGTCGAGCGGCAGCTGGTCGAGCTTGATGTCGCCGGTGTCGATAAGCGAGCCGGCGGGGGTCTGCACGAACACGGCGAGCGCGTCCGGAATGGAGTGCGTGACGTTCACGAATTCCAGGTTGAACGGGCCGACCTTGAGCTTGTCGCGTCCCTTGACCTCGACGAGCGTCGGGTTGATGCGGTGTTCCTTGCACTTGGCCTCAACGAAGGCGAGGGTGAGCTTGGAACCGATCAGCGGAATGTCCGGGCGGAGCTTGAGCAGGTACGGCACGCCACCGATGTGGTCCTCGTGGCCGTGGGTGAGCACGAGCGCCTCGACCTTGTCGAGACGGTCCTTGATGTAGTGGAAGTCAGGCAGGATGAGGTCCACGCCCGGCTGCTCCTCTTCCGGGAAGAGCACGCCGCAGTCGATGAGCAGGATATGCCCGTTGTATTCGACCACGTTCATGTTGCGGCCGATCTCACCCAGACCGCCGAGCGGCACGATGCGCATGGAGCCCTTGCGGTACTTCGGCGGGGCGATCAGCACCTCGTCCTGCTGCGGCGCGGTGGATTGCGGCGCGGAATGCGACGGACGACGGTTCGAACCGTTGCCGCCACGGGATCCACGGGAGCCGCCGTTGCGCGAGCCACCGTTGCCACGGCTGCGGGTGGAGGACTTGGCCTTCTTGATGGCGGTCTTCTCGGACTTCGCGGCCTTGGTGGTCTTGGATGCCTTGACTGCGGTTTCAGTGCGCTTGGCAGCTTTGCTGCCGCGCTTGTGTGTTGTTGTCTTTGTGGTTTCTTCTGTAGCCATTTCCTAGTTGGATTTCTATTACTAATTGTCTCCGCCTATGCGGAAACGAGGAATTTGGGTGCCTGCCGGCGTTCATGCGCGACAGGCCAGTCGCATCATGCGATTCGGTTCACAGCAGTCCCGCGGCGCGCATGCCCTTTTCCGCGCGCACGAGTTCCGCTTCGCCCGGACCGACGTTCGGCAGGCGCATTTCGGTGGAGTCGAGGATTCCACGCACCTTCAGCGAGGCCTTGGCCATCACGGCCTGGAAGCCATTGCCGTTCATCGCTTCGACGAGCGGCGCCAGCTGCACGGAGATGCGCTGCGCTTCGTGGATATCGCCACGATCGAACGCGTTGGCGAGGTCACGCATCGGGCCGGCGGCGGCGTGCGCGATCACGGAGATGATGCCGACTGCGCCGACGGACAGGAACGGCAGGAACAGGCCGTCATCGCCCGAATACCAGGTCAGGCCGGTTTCCATACGCTTGCGTACCGCGCCGGCGATGTCTCCGGTGGCGTCCTTGACGGCCTTGACGTGGTCGAGCTCGGCCAGACGGCGGTAGGTCTCCAGCTGGATGTGCAGTCCGGTACGGCCCGGCACATCGTAGATGATGATCGGCTTGTCCGCGGAATCGTTGACCGCCTTGTAGTGGCGGAACACGCCTTCCTGCGACGGACGGGAGTAATACGGGGCGACCACGAGCACCGCGTCGGCGCCCGCCTCCTGGGTCTGCTCCACCATGCGCACGGTGTGCGCGGTGTCGTTGGAACCGGCGCCGGAAATGACCGGCACGTCCACGACTTCCTTGACGGCCTGAACCAGCTCGACCTTCTCCTCCATGTGGGTGGTCGGAGATTCGCCGGTGGTGCCGTTGACCACAAGACCGTCGGCACCATCCGCCACGAGCTGCCTCGCCAGCTGTTGCGCGGCTTCGAAATCTACGGCTCCGTCGGCCTTCATGGGGGTGACCATGGCCGGAAGGATACGTCCGAAGGGAGCAGGATCGAGCAGATGCATTGTACCGTCGTCAGTCTTAGGGCTTGTCATACGGCTAACGGTACTTCCCTCTGCGGACGCTTTCGATTTCGCGAGATGCGAAAAGTCACATTTTGGAAGGCCTGCCGACGATGACCGCGACGACGCACTGCAGGAAAGCGACGAACGTGAACACCATCAGCGGCACATGGTGGCCGCCGGTGGCCTGGACCAGCACGCCGAACATAAGCGGGCCGAGCGACGCGATCAGATAGCCGAACGACTGCGCAACGCCCGACAGCACCACGGTTTCGGCGCTGTCACGGCCGCGCAACGCGATCAATGCGAGCGCCACCACCAGGGACGCGCCTTGCGCGCAGCCGCCGACGAACGCCCATACCGGCATGAGATGCGGCAGCAGCAGCATGCCGAGGCCGGCGATGAACATGGGGGCGCTTGCGGTAAGCGCCGCGCAGACCTGGTTGCCGCGCACGTTCATGAGTTTCGGAATGAGCAGGCCGGAGAAAATGCCGATGCCTTGGAAGATGAACAGATGCACGCCGGCGGTGGAGGCGTCGTAGCCGATGGACGCCGAGATGGACGGCATCCAGTTGGACATGGTGTAGAAGGCGGACGATTGCAGTCCCATGAAGGCCGTCACGTACCACGTCATCGGACGGCGCAGAACACGGGCGAACACGCCACGCGACGATTGGGAACGTGCGGATTGGGCGGAAGGCGAGTTCCGTACGGCGGCCGACGCGACGACGATCTTGCGATTGTGCAGGATACGCAACGCCCACAGCACGGCGACGACCAGCGGCGGCACGCTCCAGAAGGCGAGCGACGCGCGCCATCCGCCCCACATCTGCGCGAGCGGCGCGGACAGCAATCCGGCTGTGGCGCTGCCGGCGGTGATGCAACCGGAGTAGACGCCGGTCGCCATCGCGACATGGCCGGCATAGTCGCGTTTCGCGATCACCGGCACAAGAACGTTGCCGACGGCGATGGCGGAGGCGAACACCACCGTGCCCAGCCAGATGCCGACGCCACCGCCGAACGAGCGGGCGAAATCGCCCGCCGCGATGCACAGCAGTGCCAGCAGAATCGATATGTCGATGCCGATGCGGCGCGCAAGGAACGTGACGAGCGGGCTGACCACGGCGAAGGCGATCAGCGGAATCGCCGTCAGCACGCCTTGCACGCCCTCGCCCCACGCAAGGTCGGTTCCCATTTGGGCGAGGACCGGCCCGACGGCGGCGATGGCGGGCCGCAGATTCAGCGATACGAGGAAGATCAAAGCCACCCACAATCCGGTGGAGGACCGGTCGTACGCCAGCATGTTTCGTTTTGAATTCATTCCGTTCCCATTCCCGCTTCCACTTCCGTTTACCGCCGTTCCAACGGGACGTGCCGCGCCTAGATTTTCCCTATCAATCTTCAAGCTCATTGAGCGCATCGAAGCAATCGTTGATGCCTTCGATACGCGCGTGCACCTCGTCTTCGGTATCGACGAGGCATTTTCCGACTTCGTCCATCATCAGGGCGATCAGGGCGAACGCCGCGGTGAAGCTCGTCAGCACGTGGGAGTTCAGCACCACTTTGAAGAAGGCGACGTTACGGCCGATGACGGCGTTGCGCGCCGAAATGTCGCCAATCACCACCACGGTCAGGCCGCGCTCAAGCATCACGTCGATGAGCCGCGAGAAGAAGGGAAGACGCCGGCCCACGCCGATGATGACGATTACGTCGCCTGCCGCATAATCAACCAGATCTTCGCCTATGGACTGGCCTGGATTCGGCAGAATATCAACGTTTCCGCGTAGCCGCATCAGCTGTTCGCGCATGTGCAGCGCCACGGGATAGCTGCTGCGGTACCCGACCACCGCCACATGCGGGGCCGTGGCCATGGCTTGGCATGCGGATGACAGTTGCGCGCGGTCGATGCCTTCAAACGTGCGTTTCAGGCTTTCCTCGTCACGGCGCAGATGGTCGGCGACCAAATCGTCGCACTGGGTGTGCCGTGAAAGCTCCGGAGAGCCAGGACGATGGACGCGACGCACGTCACGTCTGAATTCGCCCGCGTTCGCATAGCCGAGCTTGCGGTACAGGCGGCTGAGCGTCGGCTGCGAGATGCCGCTCAACTGCGACAATTCCACGGAATTGCAGACCAGCACGTCGGTCAGATGACCCAGAATGAACTGCGCAGCCTCACGTTCCGTCGCAGTCAGCGAATCGAAGGATTCCCGGATGCGCGCCACCAAGCCGAGGTCCGCGGCAGCATTGCCTTCCTCGTCCATGGCGTCCTTCGAAGCCCCCATATTGTCTGAAAGCATAATTCCAGAAGTCACGCTCATCGCCCTTCCCTGCAGTACATTCTCACGCGGCGCATCCGCTCTCCTGACGATGCTACCCCTTGCTTTCCGGGTTTCACCAGGTTTGGCCACCGACAACTGTTACGACGAATGAAGAATTTCAGATGCCGTAAGCACTGAAATGCATCCATCACAGGCAATGGCGGCGCCTCTTGGCAACGCGACCCACCATCAGGAGATGACCGACCATGGCAAAAACAGCTTACCCCACACAATCAACATCGCATATCGGGCGGATTCGGCATAGAAGAAACGGTGCCAAACCAGCGAAATGGGCGACTAACGCGGCAACAAAATCCCCGACTGTTGCGAACACTGTTGAACGCGGCATCGCGCCCGGCCGAATGCGAGGCGAACGCGGTGCGCAAGATCGTACGGCTGGTGGCACGCACCGGCTGCCGCACGCATATTCTGCACGTGTCCAGCGGTCTGAGCGTGGACGTGCTGCGGCGGGCGAAGGCCGAAGGACTGCCGGTCAGCGCGGAGACCTGTCCGCATTACCTCACGTTGGATTGCGACCATATTCCCGACAACGCCACCGCGGTCAAATGCTGTCCGCCGATTCGTGATCTGCATGAGCAGGACGCGCTATGGGCGGGGCTTGCCGACGGCACGTTGGATGGTGTCGTCACCGATCATTCCCCGGCCAGCGCGGATATGAAAGCCGGCACGCTCGCCACCGCGTGGGGTGGCGTTTCCAGTCTGCAGGTCGGATTCCGCGCGGTGTTGACGGGTGCGATGCGGCGCGGCTTGAGTTTGGCCGACGTCGTGCGGTGGATGTCGTGCAACACCGCACGGCTTGTGGGACTTGACGATCGTGGCGATATAACGCCGGTATTGCGGGCCGATTTGGCGATTATTCGCCCGTACGAACGGTTTGTTGTGGATGCTACCGCTTTGGAAAGCCGCAATCCGATCTGCGCCTGCGATGGCATGACGCTTAACGGCGTCGTCACGCGCACGTTTGTAGCGGGGCGGGACGCGCTCTCCGGAGTGCGGGAGGGGAATCTTATCGTTCGTCCGTGAATCGGAATCCGTAAATCAACCATTCAACAAAAATCCCCAACCCGCCGACGGCCGGATGTCATTCGATGTCGGCAGATTGGGGACGGACGAGAATCAGGTCTCAGCCCAGGTAGGCGGCCGGGTTCTGGGCGAACTTGTCGGCGCAACCGGGGTTGCAGAAGTAGTAGGTGACGCCGCCGTATTCGCGGGTCGCGGCCGCGGTGGCCGGATCGACGCTCATGCCGCAAACCGGATCCTTCGCAACGTTCGCCGCGGAATCGCCCATATTCGAAGCCATGCCGTGGCCGTCATGACCGCCGCAGCAGTGTCCGGCGCCCATCGCGCCCATGTTCTCGGCTTCCTTCTTGGCCTTGTGATCGCTGAACAGTCCCATGATCGTTCCTTTCCGACTGTGCTGGTTGCCATTATTTTTGCTCGGATCGGGCTTGCGTACCCGATACGTCTTGTTTTTCGCCGCCTCCGCGTCCGGATCGAACAGGCGCAGCCGGCTTGCGTTCGTCACCACGCACAACGACGAGAACGCCATCGCGGCGCCGGCGATCATCGGATTCAGCAGCGTTCCGGTGAACGGATACAGCACGCCGGCCGCGATCACGATGCCGATGCTGTTGTAGCCGAGTGCGAAGCCGAGGTTTTGCGCGATGTTGCGCATGGCGGCATGCGTCAGGTCGAGCGCGTGCACGAGTCCCATCAGCGATCCGCCCATCAGTGTCACGTCGGCGGATTGGATGGCCACGTCGGTGCCGGTGCCGATGGCGAATCCGACGTTGGCTCGGGCGAGGGCGGGCGCGTCGTTGATGCCGTCGCCGACCATCGCCACCGTATAGCCTTGCGATTGGAGTTTTGCGATTTCGTCGGCCTTGCGTTCCGGCCGCACGCCGGCGATCACATGACGTTCGTCGATACCGACCTGGCTTGCGATGGCGCGTGCGGTGGTCGGATTGTCTCCCGTGAGCATGACGGCTTCGACGCCACGTTTGCGGAGCAGTTCGATGGCTTGGCGCGAGTCGGCTTTCGGCACGTCGGCGACGGCGACGATGCCGGCGAGATGGCCGTCGATGGCCGCTAGGATCGGCGTTTTGCCTTGCTGCGACAGGCGTTCCATGTCGGCGATGATGGCGTCGAGGTTCGTATCGTGGATGGTCTCGGAGGCAATTTCGGAGGTATCGGACGTAACGTCGGGCATGTCGACGTCAAGGTCGTCGATCAGGTCGGTGTTGCCGACGGCGACGGTGTGCGGCAGACCGCGGAAGGTGACACGCGCGGTGACGCCACGGCCGGCAATCGCCTGAAAATCGGTGGTTTGCGCGAGTTCCGCAACGTCCGCGATGTCGGCTTTTTCCGCAGCTGCGGCAACGATCGCAGCAGCGAGCGGATGCTCGGAATCACGTTCGGCGGCGGCGACGATCGTCAGGAAATCATCGGCCTGCCGACGCCACTTGCCGAACGGCAGCACGTCGGTGAAGGTGGGCTTGCCTGTGGTGATCGTGCCGGTTTTGTCCAGCACGACGGCGTTGACTTTACCGCATGTTTCCAACGCTTCGGCGGAACGGACCAGCACCCCCATGCGAGCCGCGCGGCCAGTCGAGACCGTCACCGACAACGGAGTCGCCAGTCCGAGCGCGCACGGGCAGGCGATCAGCAGCACCGATACCGCGGCGACCAGCGCGTGCGTGACACGCGGGTCGGGGCCGAACACGAACCACAGCGCGCACGACCATACGGCGATGAGTACCACGGCCGGCACGAAAACGCCGGAGATACGGTCCGCCAATCGTTGCACGGGGGCTTTCGAGCTTTGTGCGGCGGCCACCATGCCGATGATCTGCGCGAGCACGGTGTCCTTGCCGACTTTCGTGGCGCGGTACCGCAGCGAGCCACCACCGTTGATGGTGGCACCCGTCACTTCGCTGCCCTCGGTTTTGGCGACCGGCATGGCTTCGCCGGTGATCATCGACTCATCCACGGTGGAGGTGCCGGATATGACGATGCCGTCGACCGGCAGCTGCTCGCCGGGGCGGATGGCGATGATGTCGCCGACGCGCACGTCATCGATGGCGATGCTGGTTTCCTTGCCGTCTCGCACCACGCGGGCGGTTTTCGGTTGCAGACCCGCCAATGCGCGCATGGCTTCACCGGTGCCTTTGCGGGCGCGCGCTTCGAGCAGCTGGCCGACAAGCATAAGCGTGACGACCACACCGACCGCTTCGAAATACGGTTCGCGCGCGTTCTCGGGCAGGACGTTCGGTGCGAAGGTGACCACGCAGGAGTAGGCGAATGCGGCCAGCGCGCCGAGGCTGACGAGCGCGTTCATCTCCGGCGAACGGTGGGCGATCGCGGCGAAACCGCTGCGGAAAATCGGCAATGCCGCATAGCCGACGATTGGCAGCATCAGCAGGAACTGCAGCCAGTTCGGCATCGGATACAGCATGAGCATGGTGGAGCCGAATACCGGAATCGTGCAGACGGCCGCCACGATAAGACGGGTGATGAGGGCGCGAATTTCCGATTCCAATCCGCGCGATTTGCCCGAATCACCCGAACCGGACGTTTGGACGGCGCCTTTTTGCGCGCATTGCACGCCTGTTTCCGCGGAACCGGATGCGTGGGCACCGTCAGCAGTCGCGCGAATGTCCGAATTGCCGGAATCGGACATACTGGCGCCGACGGAACCAACCGCGGAACCGGCGGCGGCACCGACACTTGCATGCTTTCCCGGCAGTATGCGCAACGTGCCGTGCAGCATGTTCATACCGCATGCGAAGGGATACTCGCCCGGCTGGTCGAGATGAAGCGTCAGCGTGGTCGTGCGGAAGGCGGGCAACGCAAGATCGACCCCGAAATCGGAGAACACGACATGCGACGAGCATTCGCCGTCTTCCTTGCGATCGAAGATCAGCCGCAACGGCACGCCGGCTTCGGCTTCGATGACGGCCGGGCTGTACCCGCCTTTGACTTCGACGACCGCTTCCTGCACGCCGTCGCGCAACGGCGCACGATACGCTTTGCGCGGTGCGAAGAAGAACCACAGCACGCCCGCCGTGACGAGCAGCGCCATAATAAGCGCGATTGCGATGTGCATATTCCAGCCGCCTTCCGTCCGTAATTGGCTTTCGATTTCGGCAAACACCATCACAATATACCCCTATAGGGTATATTGGCAAGAAGGACGAGCAAACTTCAGCCGTAGATAAAATTTTCAGCGCAGCGAGGAGGACGATATGAACGCCACACAACATGGGTACGCAAGCGACCAGAAGAGGATCATCGCACGATTGAATCGCATCGAAGGGCAGGTGCGCGGCATTCGGCAGATGACGGAAAACGGCGAATACTGCATCGACATTCTGACGCAGATTTCCGCAGCGGACAGCGCGCTGAAGTCGGTGGCGCTACTGTTACTCGACGACCATCTGCACCATTGCGTCGCCAAAGCCGCGGCGGAGGGCGGTACCGTCGCCGACGAAAAGCTGGCGGAAGTCAGCGCCGCCATCGCACGCCTTGCCAAATAATCGGAACAGATCCGCCATAAAAAAACTGCCGACGGGAGACACATGCACCCGTCGGCAGTTTGAAAAAAGAATTACGATTACAGGTCGAGGAAGTGGTCGAGGCCGACGGTCAGACCCGGGTAGGTTCCGGTGGAGACCTTGCGCACGGCCAGCAGCACGCCCGGCATGAAGGAGATGCGGTCGAAGCTGTCGGCGCGGATGGTCAGCTGTTCGCCGGAGTTGCCAAACAGCACCTCCTCATGGGCGTTGAGGCCACGCAGACGCACGGCGTGCACGTGGATGCCGTCGACCACCTGGAGCCGCCATCGGTTGCGGTGGCGTCCGGAACCGGACCCAAGCCGGCCGCCTTGCGCGCTTCGGCGATGCCCTGCGCAGTGTGGAAAGCGGTGCCGGACGGAGCGTCCACCTTGGTCGGGTGGTGCAGTTCGATGACTTCCGCGGATTCGAAATACGGCGCCGCGACCTTTGCGAAATGGTCGGCGAGCACCGCGGAAATGGCGAAGTTCGGCGCGATGAACACGCTCTGGCCCTCACGCGGGGCCGCGGCGAGCGCGGCGCGCACCTGGTCGAGCTTCTCTTCGGTCCAGCCGGTGGTGCCGACCACCACGTCGACGCCCTGCTTGACGAGGGCGAGCACATTGCCCAGCGACACGCTCGGCACGGTGAACTCCACCACGACGTCGGTGTTTTCGGGGGTGATGGCGGTCAGGTCGTCACCTGCGTCGAGCGCGAGCGCGAGTTCGGTGTCGGCGGCGGAATCGACGGCGTCGACCACATGCGAGCCCATACGGCCTTTGGCGCCGACTACGGAAACCTTGATCATTGCAGCTCCTTGATGTTTTCGCGGACGCGCATGTTGCGCATGTCGTACGTTTGCCGTGCGCATGTGTTCGAAATCGCGTGTCCGCGTCCATAACGTGTTCCACTTATGAATCTAAAGAGACGCTTCGACGCGGAGGCAGGCGGCTATGACGCTTGACGATCGAACGTCGGTCAGCCGCGGCGGCGCACCAGCAGCCAGCCGATCAGCGCGAACGGAATCGAACAGCCCACGAACACGGCGGGCAGGCTCAATCCCACGCCCGGATCGAAATGGTCGAGCACGATGCCGGTGATCATGGAGCCGAACGACGCGCCCATCGTGCCGGCGGTGCTCACCCAGGACAGGCCTTCGGTGAGCGATTCCTCGGGCACGGTCTCCTTGACGAGGAGGTTGCCGGAGGCGAATACCGGCGAAATGGTCAGGCCGGTGAGGATCTCCACCAGTCCCATCACGATCAGGTTGCCCTGGCACAGGTGGATCACCACGAAGCCGACGGTCATCAAGGCGAGGAACATGATCATGTGACGCCAGCGGGAGCCTTTGAGCTCGCGCGAGCCGAAGACCAGCGCGCCCATGCAGGAGCCGACGGCCAGCATGGCCAGCTGCACGCCGAGCACGGAGTCGAGGTGCAGCGATTTCATGACGGCGGTCATGGACGTGTCGAACGCGGTGAACGCCATGTTGAACACGATGAACACGGCGAGGAGCGGCAGCACACCCGCATAGGTGAGCACGTTGCGTTTCCTGCGGTCGCGATCGCCCGTCTTGAGCCGATCCAAATCGAAACGGTCCGCGGAAACCGCGGCACCAGCGGCACCGCCGGCCGCCAATCGCACGTCAGCATCGTCCGTATCGGCCGCGACGACCGTGATTTCGCGCAATACCGGCGGTTGAGTGTCACGCAATACGAAGAACACGGCACCGCCGAACGCGCAGGCGAGGGTCGGCACGAACAGCTGTGATACGGGATGCACGGACGCGGCCAGGAAAGCCGCCAGAATCGGCCCGAAGATGAACACGATCTCGTCGATGGCGGATTCGAGCGCATACGCGGTGTTGAGCAGGTCCTCCTTGTCGGCGCGGTCGAGCACGTACGCCCAACGGGTGCGCACAAGCGCGCCGAACGAGAACTGCGTCATGCCCATGACCACGGCAAGCACGAACAGCAGCGGAATCGGCACGCGCATCAGCGCGGCGAACGCGAAGCCCAGCATGACGATGATCTGCACCGTCAGGATCACCGGACCGACCTTGCGCTGGCCGAACCGGTCGAACAGGCGCGCGTACAGCGGCGTGACCGCGGCGGTGGCGAGCACGTACGCGGCGCTCATCACGCCGGCGATCGTCCAATTGTCGTACATGTGGTTGAGCGCGAGCACGATACCGAGGCCCATCATGGACATCGGCAGTCGCGCGATGGCTCCGGACACGCAGAACGCCTTCGTGCCGGGAATGCGGAAAAGCTGCGCGTATGGCGATTGCGTTTTCTGCGATTCGTGCGGTTCGTGCGATTGCGATTGCGGTTTCGCGCCCGTCACGCCGTCACCTTTCCCCGGTAGATGAACATGTCGTCGAACAGTGGCGGCACTTCGCCGTCGGCCCTGCCGCCGAGGAAGGGCGCG
>OAWW01001514.1_pt1 | contig 11566 bp, 8 predicted proteins | sample 1517191 | NCBI WGS metagenome assembly OAWW01 (sample SAMEA2580253, study PRJEB22360) | human gut metagenome | biome: human gut; feature: human-associated habitat; material: faeces | place: Denmark | collected 2008/2010 | reverse complement strand
GATGCCAGGGTCAAAAGGTCTAAGCCCACATGAGCTTGCTCATAAGTGGGTGAAAGACCTTTTGACCCGCCCCGATATGAGCATAAAAGTGGGATGATAATCCCACGATATGCGAATAGAGGGGAAGGATTGTGGGAGTGCGTAGCACGGAACAATCCGTAGGCATTACAGTCGGGGGCGTTTGACCCCAACATCTATGAGTAGAGCAAACGGATATGGAATATTACAGAAAGGCGTGGACAATATGATTACAGGCCAGATTATACAGACAAGCATTGATGAATTAAAAGCAATCACGAAGGTAGACCTCGGAGTCTATGATCTGAACGGATCCGAAGTGGCATCTACCATGGAAAAGGATGACATAACCACAGATCTGATCACAGGCTTTGCGGCTTCTCCGGCGGATAGCCAGGTGATCGGAGTACATCACCTTCTGAAGATCCGTGACGAAGGGGATCTTTTATATGTACTGGTGGCACGGGGAATGACGGATGACGTATATATGGTGGGTAAGATTGCTGTCAGTCAGATCCAGAATCTTGTCATTGCCTACAAGGAACGGTTTGACCGGAATAATTTCTTTCAGAATCTGTTGTTGGATAATCTGTTGCTGGTAGATATTTACAATCGGGCGAAGAAACTTCATGTGGAAGTCAGCTGTCCCAGAGCCGTATATCTCATTGAGACCAAGGATGAGAAAGATGGCATTGTATCTGAAGTGCTGAAGGGCATGTTTTCCCCGCAGACGGGAGATTATGTAACAGCGGTGGATGAGTCCAGCCTGATCCTGATCAAATCTGTTGAGAGCACCACCACACCTGAGACACTGCATGAACTGGCCGAGACTATTGTAGCCATGATGAATGCGGAGGCTCTTCTGGATGTGAAGGTGGCATATGGCACCGTGGTACAGGAATTGAAGGACGTATCCAAGTCTTACAAGGAAGCCAAGATGGCACTGGATGTAGGCAAGATCTTCTACGCAGAGAAAAAGGTGATCGCCTACAGCACGTTGGGAATTGGACGTCTGATCTATCAGCTGCCGGTGAATCTGTGCAAGATCTTTATTGAGGAGATCTTCGGTGATAATGTACCTATGGACCTGGATGAAGAGACCCTGAACACCCTGAACAAGTTCTTCGAAAACAATCTGAATGTGTCGGAGACTTCCAGACAGTTGTTCGTGCATCGTAATACGCTGGTATATCGTATTGAGAAGATTCAGAAGAGCACCGGCCTGGATCTGCGAAGCTTTGATGATGCACTGACTTTCAAGATCGCATTGATGGTCGTAAATTATATGAAATATCTGGACAGCCAGGAATATTAAGGACAACCCCTCGCATAAAGTTAGATAGAAACTTTATACGGGGGGATTTTATGTCATATCGGAAACAGATCAGCTATTTGGAATTACAGGAAAACGGGCAACGGATCCGGGGAGCCGGGTATGCAAAGCTGGAAAGCTGGGAAAAGGAAGAGATTCTGATGGTGCAGCTGAGAGGACAGGGGATCGTGTCTGGCAAGGAGATGCTGCTGTATCTGCAGCGGGAAAGCGGAGAAGAACTGTTATGTGAAATGACGGCAGAACGGGGGATCATTTCCTGTGAAAAAAGAATTTCCAGAAAAGCGGATTGGGAGCCGACACTGGGGATACGCATTCCCCTGGAACGCAATTTTGAGATCATAGGGCGGTTTGCAGGAGCGGCTGGTGCGAAGAAAGTACCTGCGCCTGTGACTGCGATTGCACCGGTTACGGTGGGGGAAATCGAAGGACAGGGGCAAGGCGGAAACCAGCCGGAGCAGGTAAAGCGGCCGATACAGACAGAACAGCAGGAAGCCCAAAATAGGGAGATGCAGCGGGAGCGGGTGCAGGAGCAAGGCAGGCAAGCCCGTGAACAGACCGAAAAAGTGGCAGAAACCGTAGTCGCAAACGAAAAAATGGTCAGTGGATCGGAAGCCCGGAGCTCGAAAAAAACTGCCACGGAACACACTCTCCACATGAAAGACACCAAATGGGAGCAATTAAGCAGTATCTACCCCCACATCCATCCCTTCCGGGATGCCAGAGAATTTCTTTCCGTGGGTCCGGAGGATTTCGTTGTGTTGCGGGAGCGTTGCTATCAGATGACCCACAACAGTTTTTTGTTACATGGCTATTATAATTACAGACATTTATTATTAATGCGTCAGGAAGCCTCTGGGGAAGTGAAATATTACATAGGAGTCCCGGGTAATTTTTATGAAAGAGAAAAACAGGTAGCCAGAATGTTTGGCTTTGAAAGTTTTGAAGGAACCAGAGAACCGGCATGGGAAGGGGATTTCGGATATTATCTGATCGCAGTGGAACTGTGAGAGAATCACAGTCCCCGCTCGTCAAATTCCGGAATAAAGCTTTCACAGGCGGCACTTCCCTCTTGCCGGAAGCCCTGTTCAATGCCGATTCGCTCCGCAAAGCGCAGGACCCGGTCATATTCCTCCGGTGTCACTGTGCGATTGAGTGCTTCAATATCTGCCACCTGCGGAAGAGGTGTATATTGATTCATAATGCTAATATAGATATGATCCCCGTAGGTCTCATGGAGATACCGCAGGATCTTCTTGGAGTCTTTCGCTTGTCCCGGCAGGAGCAGATGGCGTACGATCATCCCCCGCTGCATCAGCCCGGTGTCGGGATCCATGACCGGATCTAAGACCTGCCGGTACATTTCCGCAATGGCAGCGCAGGCAATCTCAAAATAGTCCGGGGCATGCGAATACGCAGCAGAAAGCTCCGGAGAAAAATATTTCAGATCCGGCAGATAGATATCCACCAGACCCTCCAGATGGCGTAAAGCATCCGGAGATTCGTAACTGCCGGTATTGTATACAATGGGGATGGACAGTCCCTGATTTTTGGCCTGCTGTAAGGCAATGACGATCTGGGGAAGAAAATGTGTGGGGGTAACAAGATTGATATTGTTAGCTCCCTGTTCCTGCAATTGTAGAAAGATTTTCACCAGATGTTCGGGAGTGATGACTCGCCCGGCTTTCCCCAGAGCGATGTTATGGTTCTGGCAGAAGACACAGCGCAGGTTGCATCCGGAGAAAAAGACGGTACCGGAACCGGAAGTACCGGAGATACAGGGCTCCTCCCAATAATGCAGAGAGGCTCTGGCAGCCATAATATCTGCCGTCTGGCCACAATATCCCACGCCACCATCCAGGCGATCGGCATGACAGGCCCTGGGACACAGGATGCAGTCGGACATGATTTTCCGGAACCATGCGGCATCTTGGGGAGCCAGATCGCCGGAAACGGATGCTATGCTGTTGGAAAACGAAAAAGGGGATGACATATCGCCTGACACAATCTATAACCTCTTAACTGACTTATCCATGAATTCACAGAACACTTTAAATATCAAAACCGCACATGCCGGACCAGGATAACAGCTCCACCCAGTTTCCTCACGGCACATGGAAGGTTCTACTTAGTGCTGCTTTGTTCCCAACCTGACACGGTTCGTAGATTCCCATTGCGTAAGACCGAGTTTCATCACTATTCCCATGATACCGGACATGTACGGCCTTTTAAGTGTATCCTGTTCCCCGGTTTTTGTCAAGCCTCTTTGCCTTGAAGGAAACAGGGAAGAGTGTTATAATCAAAATAATATGTAATTTTGTCGAAAGATAGTTGCCTACGGAGAAGGATCCATGAGAAACGAGCGAAAAAGTATATCCCTGCTGGGATGGATAATAGGTGCACTTTTACTGATATATCTGGGAGTATTTTGCTACCTGAACCTGTGTAAATATGCACAACATGTGGATTCGGATATTGCAGCAGAGGCTTTGCTGGCCCGGGAGATCTGGGTGGAGAAGGATATTACACCCAACGACTGGATCTCCAGCACGGAGAGACGGATCATTGGAATGCCTACGGTTGCAGCCGTATTTTACGGTATCACCGGCAGCATGCAGACGGCGGCGGGGATTACCTGCGTTCTATTGGGTGCGATTTTGCTGGGGATATTTTATTTTTTTCTGAGAAAATTATCTTTGAGCAGACCGGCATCAATTACGGCATTGCTGGTATTGTGTGCGCTGCCAATCAACGGTTTTCGCAATGAGGGGCAGATGGTTCCTTTTGTAGCGCTGCTTTTATTCCTATTTGCAGAGTATTATGTGTTTCATGGCATTTTTCTGTTTTTCAATATCCTGTTTTACCTGAAATTAAAAGAAAACCGGCAGATGACCCGGAAGACCTTTCTGGAGTGGCTGGTATTGTTTGTTGCCGCAGTTTTGCTGAACTGTGGAGGACAGAGATGTCTGCAGGTCATCATCCTGCCACTGCTTGTAGTGGAAGTGATCGCTTTATTCATGGAATCCGGACATCTCCGGCAGAAGCTGCCCGGTGGACGTTATCTTGCCACAGCCTATGTGGGAAGTCTTGTACTTGCTTTTCTGGTATCCTGTCTGTATGGCGGCAGAGGAGATTATGCAGTCTATCTGCTGCAGCCGGGAGAGGCAGTAGAGAAACTGCTTCTTGGGGTTCCGGCAGCCCTGTTGGAGAACTTCGGACTGATGGGAAATGCAAAGGTAGGGAGCTTTGCCTCTCTGATGCAGCTTCTTGTCTGGGTGTTCCTGATCCTGTTGGGGTATGGACTCTGGTATGTGTTCCGGAAAAATACAGAGAGCACAGATAGACAAAAAGATGCACTGACAATTCTCCTTGCTTCTGTGGGAGTCACAGCATTTATCATCGGGATCACCAGCGCGGAGGCGGCCCATTATTACTTTTTCATGGCATGGTTCGCAGCAGCTGTTCTGGTAGCGGTGATGGTGGATCATATGTCGGAAGGACAGCCGGTGTTCGCTGGTCTGATCTTAACGGCCGTAGCGCTGTTCGCGGTGCTGAATCTGAAATACACCTACTGTGAAGCGGCCACCACACAGGATAACCTGAAGGAATATCAGGAAGTGGCGGATTATCTGACAGAAGCGGGAATCGACTACGGATATGCAGAATTCTGGGATGCCGAACGGATCTGTCTGATCACGGACGGCCGGGTGACGATGGGACATTCCTATACCATGGCCAGTCTTTCCGGATACTGGTGGCTCACCAGTACGAAATGGTATCCCCCGACGCTGCCCACGGAAATGCGGACCGCTTACGTCGTACGGACAGAAATGCGTGAAGCCTTTGAACAGCAATTTCCGGAAGGGGAAGCACCGATACTGGAATATGAGAATGAAAAGCTGGCAGTATATGTCGGTGACAGAAATTATGTGGAACTATAAGATAAAAATGAGGGAACATTAATGGAAAAAATATACCGTATTCTGTTGGGAATATTTCTTGTCTGTCTGATTCCCATTCTTTTGGTCCTGAGTTACTGGTCCTGTCGGTATTCTTATTACGGAACGGTGGATTACAGCATCAGAAATCTCCTGATAAAAGACAGTACCTGGAAACATTTTGTTATTTTCCTGCTGGCATCCGTCATCGTCTACGAAGGAGATAAATGGCTGACTGCCCAAAATCAGATAAAGCAGGAAAAAATCTGCATCTATACATTGTTGGCAACCAGTGTTACTGCGTTTCTGCTGGGAAGTATCTACGTTCTCAACAATCCCTATTATCCGGTAGGAGATCAGATCAGCGCCACGGCATTTGCAGCATATTGCCGGGATGGCAACTTCATTATGTTGTGCTCCGGAGGTTATGTGGGGATGTACCAACAACAAAAAGGACTGGGGATATTATACGAGATGCTGTTTGCCCTGTTTGGAAATTTCAATTATACTCCGGCAAAAATCCTGCATGTAATATGGTGGGTACTGGCGATTCTGGCAGGATACGGTTTCCTGAAACTGAATACAGACAGAGCCATATTTAGAATCGTATATTGTATTATGATGTTGGGCTGTATTCCTTTTTTGCTGTATTTACCGTATATTTACGGGGACGTGCTCAGTATCAGTTTTGGAATGGTAATGTTCTGGGCGGTGTCTGCTTATGAACATTATGAGAAGAAGAGGTATATTGCGGTGGCGGCATGTGTGGCAGGGATTGCTGTGCTTGCCCGGAAAAATACATGGATCATACTCATTGGAGTGGGAATTTATGCAGTTCTGGTCTGCCTGAAGAAAAAGAAGGGACAATATCTGCTGGCAGGGTTTGCAATTCTTCTGACGGCAGCACTGACGGTGAAAGCGGTAGATGTAATGTATGAATACCGTTCCGGATATCCCAGTGACATTGGCATTCCGAGCATTCTCTGGATTGCGATGGGATTACAGGAGACGGATGGCATGGCGGGGGTGTACAATCGCTATCAGCAAACCACGTTTGCAGAACATGATTTTCAACAGGAGCCTGCCGCACAGGAAGGAAAGGAATATATTCGCGAACGATTGCGGGAGTTCCGGGAGAATCCGGCTATGGCCAGAGATTTCTTTAAGAGAAAACTGGAAGATCAATGGATCGAACCACTGTTTTCCAGCCTCAAGGCAACAGAGTCGTTTGATACGGATGGAGAACCGCTGTCCTCCGGGATTACCAGTCTGTACTATGGGAACATACATGAAACCGTATGGAAGCTGGCCAATTATTACCAGAGTATCGTATACTTGGCAGGACTTGTACTTGGAATTGCTTTGTGCGGAAGATGGTGGCAAAAAAAAGAAATTCCGACAGCATTGTGGCTGCCGTTGATTGGCATAGTAGGTGGCTTCCTGTTCAGTATTATCTGGGAAGCGCAGAGCAGATATGTATTTCCGTACTATGTATTTTTGATCCTCTTTGTGCCGATGGGACTTTATGAAACGGGAAGAGCGATTTCCCGATTGCCGAAGCATAGAAGAAAAACAACCGAGCAGAACCAGACACAGGAAGAAAGCTTACGAGAGATCGCCTGATGCCTTTCTGGCAGCTTTCTCCTGTTTGTTCCGGATGCGGAGCTCTTCAAAAAAAGTCTTCAGCATCTGGCTGCATTCCGTTTCCAGAATGCCCCGGGTAACCTTCACCTGATGGTTAAACTGGGGCATTTCCAGTATATTTAGGATCGAACCTGCACATCCCGCCTTGGGATTCATGCAGCCCATCACTACTTCAGGGATACGGGCCTGCACAATGGCACCGGCGCACATCTGGCAGGGTTCCAGGGTCACATAGAGCGTGCATTCTTCCAGACGCCAGTCGCCGATCACTTTGCTGGCTTTGTTGATCGCTGTGATCTCTGCGTGCGCCAATGTATTCTTGTCTGTATTTCTCCGGTTGTAACCACGACCGATGATCTTACCTTCATGTACAATGACACAGCCGATGGGGACTTCACCCAGGGCATAGGCTTTTTTCGCCTGCTTCAGAGCTTCCTTCATATATTTTTCTTCCACACTTTTGATTACTGCCATGGTATCTGTAGCCTTTCTGATGCTTGCGTTGTCCGAGGTATTATGCTTTGGAAAACCTTTTCCAAAAAATCACACTATATTTCGTAAATGCTGTACATTGACGAAACTATCGTTAACTTATAGTATAGAGAATATATGAGTAAACGTCAAATGGAACGAGACCGCATTTTGCTGCGGTAACGGAGAGCAACGGGCGCAGGAACTGCGACCGGAACGGGGGATTTATGGTATCGATCAAAGAAGTTGCAAAACATGCCGGAGTGGCTATTTCCACAGTATCCAAGGTCTTAAATGGCTATCCTAATGTCAGTGAAGAGACGAAGAAAAAGGTACAGGACGCCATCAAGGAGTTGAATTATATTCCGAATTCCATTGCTGCGGCGCTTTCCTCCAAGCAGTTTGGAAGAATCGCGCTGGTGCTGGATCCCAATAGACAGACCCAGGCCATTGACCAGGTCTTCATGCAGTATCTGGTAGGGGCACTGGATAAGGCCAAGGAACTGAACGTGGAAGTCGTGACGATCTTTCCGTCCATGATCGCGGGGATGACGGCGGAAGAGATCACAAGATCTTTTCTGTCCCAGAGTATTTCCGGCGTGGTGATCTATGGCATGTCTAAGGAGGACAAGGTGCTGCAGAAGCTGATCCGGGAGAAACAGTTTGCCTGTGTGGTAGTGGATGCGCCGATTGTCAATTCCAGGACTACATCCATCAGCATTGATCAGGAACAGGCCCAGTATGATGTGGCGAAGAAGACCGTGCTGGATGACAACTGTAAACGAGTGCTCTACATTGCGGGCAGAAGAGACGGTTATGTCACGGATCAGAGATTGAAGGGGATGAAGCGTCTGGTGAAGGATCTGGATCTGACCATGATGGTCAGACAGGGAGACTTCAGTGAGCTGACGGCAAGAAACGTGGCATTGAAATATGCGAAGAATAAGGATGTGGTGGTCTGCGCTTCCGATCTGATGGCCATAGGTGCCATGAATGCATTGATCGATATGGATATTTTCCGTCCGGTGTGCGGCTTCGATGGTATCACCCTGATGGGATATGTCGGCAAGCAGATGAATACCATAAGGCAGGACTTCTACAGCATCTCCAGCAGAGCCGTGGAAGAGGTACACCAGCTGATGAACGGCGGGGAAGGGCATCAGGTAATCATGCCCCACAGTATCGTGAAAATGTACTATAAGGACATTATCTGTTAAGCTATTTTGCACAAAAAATCAGGAAAATTAAAGAAAAGGTTGCGGAAAACGTTTTCCTATGCTATCCTGTGTATTGTAAGAGAACGACATACACAAAATCTCAGTATTGCGAGGGTATGAAAAGCCGAAAAGTGCAGAAAATACCCAGGGCGCAGCGGCAGGAAGGGTATAGAGGCCGAAAAGGATAGAAAATACCCAAGGCACAGCGGGAAAAAGGGTATAGAGGCCGAAAAGTGCAGAAAATACCCGGGCACAGCGGAAAAAAGGGTATAGAGGCCGAAAAGTGCAGAAAATACCCAGGGCGCAGCGGCAGGAAGGGTATGGAGGCCGAAAAGGATAGGAAATACCCGGGCGCAGCGGCAGGAAGGGTATGGAGGCCGAAAAGTGCAGAAAATACCCGGGCGCAGCGGCAGGAAGGGTATGGAGGCCGAAAAGGATAGGAAATACCCAAGGCACAGCTGAGACAAGGGGATGGGATACCAAAAATAAGTATAGTACCCAGACAAAGAAAAAGAATATGAAAAAATGAGTGTGGCACGGTACATTCATTTTGGCAAAAATAAAACTATCGTGCAGAATGGAGTTTGAAATGAATTTAGAGCAGACTTTAAATGAGATCACCGGCAAATTATATGGCAAGAATATCGGTGCCTGCACCGATGCACAGCTGTACACCGGAGTATTGCAGCTGACCAAAGAGAAGATGGCAGAGACTCCCGCCATTACAGGAGACAAGAAGGTATATTATATTTCCATGGAGTTCCTGATCGGTAAGCTGTTATCCAACAATCTGATCAATTTAGACATCTATGAGGAGCTGAGCGATATCCTGAAGAAGAACGGCAAGAATCTGGCAGACATCGAAGAGGCAGAACCCGAACCTTCTCTGGGTAACGGAGGCTTAGGCAGACTGGCAGCCTGCTTCCTGGATTCCATCGCTACCCTGGGACTTCCCGGGGACGGTATCGGTCTGAATTACCACTTCGGATTGTTCAAGCAGGTATTCAAGGATCACCTGCAGAATGCCGAGAAGAATGATTGGATCCAGAAGGATTCCTGGCTGAACAATACCGGCACAAAATTCGAAGTATCTTTCGGTGACCGCAAGGTGACTTCCGTACTTTATGATATTGATGTCGTAGGTTATGAGAATGGACTGAACAAGCTGCATTTATTTGATGTCGAGACCGTAGACGAGAGTCTGGTAAAGAAGGGCATCACTTTTGATAAGGAAGCCATTGAGAAGAACCTGACCCTGTTCTTGTATCCCGATGATTCCGATGAGGCAGGTAATCTGCTGCGTATCTATCAGGAATACTTCATGGTATGCAACGGTGCCCAGCTGATCCTGAAGGAAGTAAAGGAAAAGGGTTATGATCTGCATACTCTGCCCGAGCATGTAGCGATCCAGATCAACGATACCCATCCTACCATGGTTATCCCCGAGCTGATCCGCATTCTCACCACAGAGGAAGGTTTCACTATGGATGAAGCTATCGACGTAGTAAGCCACACCTGTGCTTATACGAACCACACCATTCTGGCAGAAGCTCTGGAGAAATGGCCTCTGGCTTATATCGAGGAAGTAGTGCCTCAGCTGGTTCCCATCATCAAGGAGCTGAGTGACCGTGTGGCAAAGAAATATAAGGACGAAAAAGTTCAGATCATTGACAAGGACAAGAGAGTGCACATGGCACACATCGACATCCATTACGGTTACAGCGTCAACGGTGTGGCAGCAATTCATACGGAGATCCTGAAAGAGAGCGAGCTGAATCATTTTTACAAGATTTACCCTGAGAAATTCAACAACAAGACCAACGGTATTACCTTCCGCAGATGGTTGCTGTCCTGCAACCATGAGCTGGCTGCCTTCCTGACCCAGACCATTGGTGACGGCTACAAGAAGGATGCGGATGAATTACAGAAGCTGTTAGAGCATAAGGACGATCAGGCCGTACTGGATGCCATCTACGACATCAAGAAGACCAAGAAGGCAGAACTGGTATCCTATATCAAGGAGAAGGAGGGCGTGGAGCTGAATCCCGATTCCATCTTCGATATTCAGGTAAAGCGTCTGCATGAGTATAAGCGTCAGCAGATGAATGCCCTGTATATTATTCACAAATATTTGGAGATCAAGGGCGGCAAGAAGCCTTCTACACCGCTGACCTTCATCTTCGGTGCAAAGGCTGCACCTGCGTATGTGATCGCTCAGGATATCATTCATCTCCTGCTGGTAATGTCCGACATTATCAATAACGATCCCGAAGTCAGCCCTTACATGAAGCTTGTTATGGTAGAGAACTATAACGTAAGCTATGCCGAGAAGCTGATCCCTGCCTGCGATATCTCCGAGCAGATATCCCTGGCATCCAAGGAGGCATCCGGAACCGGTAACATGAAGTTCATGTTAAACGGTGCCGTAACACTGGGTACCAGTGACGGTGCAAACGTAGAGATCCATGAGCTGGTAGGCGATGACAATATCTACATCTTCGGTAAGGACAGCGACACTGTGATCAAGCATTACGAGAAGGCAGATTATGTCTCTAAGGACTACTACAAGAAGAGCCCTGTGATCAAAGAGGCTGTAGACTTCATCGTCAGCAAAGAAGTGCTCAAGGTCGGCAAAAAGGAGAACCTGGAGCGTCTGTACAACGAGCTGCTGAACAAAGACTGGTTCATGACCCTGCTTGACTTAGAGGACTACATCAAGGTAAAGGATCAGGCATTTGCTGATTACGAGGATCAGCAGAAGTGGAAGAAGATGATGTTAGTGAACATCGCCAAGGCCGGATTCTTCTCCTCCGACAGAACTATTGCAGAGTACAACAGAGATATCTGGAAGCTGAAATAAATGGAAAGTTAGTTAAATACATTGGCAAAATCCACGAACTCCCGGAGCATGCGATACACATGTCTCGATGTAAGGTCTCCGGATGTGA
>OAWW01001511.1_pt1 | contig 11569 bp, 7 predicted proteins | sample 1517191 | NCBI WGS metagenome assembly OAWW01 (sample SAMEA2580253, study PRJEB22360) | human gut metagenome | biome: human gut; feature: human-associated habitat; material: faeces | place: Denmark | collected 2008/2010 | reverse complement strand
AAAGGTCATTGATGAAATTTGCGGCAATTTGCATGCCGCAGGCGAAGAGGGCGCACAGCAGGGCGGGCGGGGTCTTGAACTCCCCATCGCTGAAAGCCAGGGCACTACCCAGCAGTACGGGGATGATGGCTCCCGTCAAGGTCTTGGGACGGGCGGCGAGAAACCAGGCATAAGGTGAATTCAGTTTAATCTCTTTCATATTTCCGTTTTTAGTTTAGGGTGAATGCTTGTTTACCGATTCTTGCAACAAAGATACTGAAAATGCCTATCTTTGTGTCTGTGTAATGAAGAAAATACTGCTTGTATATGATGAAGAAATTCCTCTATGTGATTCTTGGAGTACTGTTTCTCTCTTCTTGTAGATCGAACCTGTACGTACTTCCTTCTCTGCCGCCGGAGACTTCGGTAGCGGACAGTATCCGACTCGTCGATACAGAAATAACCTCTTCAAAGGCAGGTTCCGGCTACCGGGGCATCAGCCGGGTACGGACGTACAAGTTCAGTCACCCCGATGTGCCTGCTGCTTTCGACGGTTTTCGCATTGCCTTTATTTCTGATTTGCACTACAAAAGTCTTTTCAAGGAGAAAGGTCTGGAGAACCTGGTCCGCTTGCTCAATGACCAGCGGGCAGACGCGTTATTGGTGGGTGGCGATCTGCACGAGGGATGTGAGTATGTGGCGCCCGTCATCTCCGCCTTGGCGGCGGTGAAGGTGTCGATGGGTACCTACATGGTGCTGGGCAATAATGACTATGAGGCCTGTTATGCCGACATTGTGCGCCAACTGGAGGCACACAACATTCATTTGCTGGAACACCGTGTGGATACACTGAAGCGGGACGGGGCGGAGATTCTGATAGCCGGCGTGCGCAATCCTTTCAACCTGCAGAAGAATGGTGTATCTCCTACGCTCGCCCTTTCACCTGATGATTTTGTGATTCTGCTGACGCATACGCCCGACTATGCCGAGGATGTCGCTATAACGAATACCGACCTCGTCCTTGCCGGACATACACACGGGGGGCAGGTGACGCTGTTCGGGCTTTATGCTCCCATTCTTCCTTCGCACTACGGACAGCGGTTTCGTGGCGGATTGAAGCGCAATTCCCAAGGAATACCGATGATCATTACCAATGGTCTGGGGACTTCCAATAGGAATATCCGCATGTTTGCCCCCAGCGAGGTGGTGGTGATAGAACTGAACGTTCATCACTAATCATATCCTCTTTGAATGAGAACAGAAATTATTCTTCGGGCATCAGTACTACTCCCAGTTTCTTCTTGCCATCCATCTTTACTGTTACAGGTTGTTCGAAATGAACGTGCCGCAGGTATTTCGTCTCGTGTACGGCAGGTTGGGCATTCAGGAATTCCTGGTTGTATACACCGTCGTTCATAAATGCATTGATGGTGAAATACCCTACGCCGAAAGATGTTAGGTTCTGGAAAAAATGGGTTCCCTGACTGGGGTCTACACGGTAATTTGTCAGTCCGGCTTCCACAATGACACGGGCAGCACTGATGTGCGGCCACTTCACGGGGATGCCGAGCCAAGTGTCACTACTTCCCCAGCGTCCGGGACCGACGAGGACATAGTTTTGCCCTTCGTCCAGGAATTGCTGGTTCAGCTTCTCTATCTCCCAGGCAATCTCCTGATTGTGCGATGCGCTATAGTCATCCGTCTTCACGTAGATGACGTCATAGATATCGTTCATAATGCCATGACCCAGCGAGTTGTTGGAGCGGAGCAAGGTTTTCTCATCCGGTATGGCGGTGAGGTCTTCATCCAGCATTTCTTTGGTGTCTACGATAGGACGTATTTGCAACAAGTAGAAAGTGCCCGATTTATCTTGTTCGCGGCTCATGGTGGCGGCAAACTCTATCTCGACGGGGCGGCGCATTTCCTGCTCACCATACTTCAATACCAGTTGCAGGATGCGTGCCAACGGGAAAACGTCATGTTGCAGGATGTTGGCGAAAGTGATTACCTTGCGTCCACCGGGATACAGACCATCGCGGATAATCTGGTCGTAAGGATCGTAGGTAGAGGCTATATAGTTCAGTGCTCCATCCTTTTCCGCCTCTTTCACGTGCAGTTTCAGCAGGTTGAAGCCATCGTCCATAGAGAAATCGTGTCCGGCATTGCGCAGATCGAGGGCATAGAAACGGGTTTGCGTCTCTTTCAGGGCTATCTCCATTTCACTGGTTTGTAACACTTGATTGGGATGATAAGGAGAGAAGCGGAGCGTCATGCCACCGTCTACGATGTACTTGCCAAGACCGAGGGCGAGGTTTACTGTACCTTCTTCGGCCTTTTCATCACCGATGGGGTAATAGTTGAGCGAACGTGCCACGCCGGACATATTGGGGTAATAACGGTCGCCATATTGGTTGCCGACTACCTCTTGCAGGATGACAGCCATCTTCTCCTGATCGATGACATTGCTTGTGGCCTGCATATACGCCTTGCTGTCGCGGAAATAGACCGAAGCATATACACCTTTGATGGCATCGGACAGCATACGGAGCATTTCGTATTTATCATCCAGATAAGGAATCATATAAGTATTATAGATTCCGGCGAAGGGCTGATAGTGCGAATCTTCAAGTAAGGAAGACGAGCGGATGGCAAGCGGTGATTTCACTACATCGAAGAAAGTGAAGAAGTCTTCCACCAATCGGTCGGGTAGTTTGGCTTTCAGGAAGTAGCGCAGGATTAAGTCGTCATCAGCATCGGAGAGGGCTACCTGATACAGGTTGTTCGTCTCCATGAACTCGTCGAAGACATCGGTACAGAGTACCACTGTCTTAGGGATGGCAACGCGGGCATTATCGAACTCTTCAAATTCGGGATGATGCTTCACCATGTTGTCAATAAAAGCCAGTCCACGGCCTTTGCCTCCCAATGAACCATCACCGATACGGGCAAAGTTGGAGTAACGGTCGAAGCGGTCACGCTTGAACACGGCTACCACACCTTGGTTCTTCATCTTACGGTATTTTACGATGGCTTCGAATATGATCTTGCGGTGGGCATCCACGTCTTGCAGACTGTTCCAAGTGATAGGTTTCAGGAACTCTGCCACCGGGAACATGGCGCGTGAGTAGAGCCAGCGGCTGACGTGGTACGGCAAGGAGGATATTCTGCAATTCTTTCAGGTTCTTTACGCGGGCTATCTCTTCCAGCGTATCGGGATTGCGGAAAATGAAATCGCCGAAACCGAAGTTGTCCGATACGATGCGGCGCAGGTCCACATCCATCTTCTTGGAGTTCTTGTCGATGAAGGCGGCACCGTATTTGGATGCATACAGTGCATTTTCCGATTCGGACGATTGGATGATGAGTGGCACGAACGGATCTTCCTTACGGATAGCTGCGCACAGCTTGATACCTGCCAGTCCGTCCTTTTCGCCACGTTCCACGCGTGGAAAGCGGACATCGGTAATCACTCCTAATATATTATTCTTGTATTTCTCGTAGATACCGATAGCTTCTTCGTATGTACGCGCCAGCACGATCTTCGGACGTCCACGCATACGCAGTGTCCGCTGGTGGGCATTCAATGCTTCGGTACTGAATTCCTGGCTTTGTTTCAGCACGAATTTATAAAGGTTGGGCAAGATAGACGAGTAGAACCGGATACCGTCTTCCACTACCAGAATCACTTGTACACCGACTTCGTTTACATCGTGCTCCAGGTTCATCTTGTCCTCTATCAGTTTGATGATAGACACCAGCAAATCGGTATTTCCCAACCAACAGAAGATATATTCGAAGGGGCTCAAGTCTTCATTGGCAATACGCTTGGTGATGCCGTGACTGAAAGGCGTCAGTATCACCATGGGGATATGTTCATACAGGCTCTTGATGTGGCGTGCTACATCGAAACTGTCGTTATCTCCCGTACCCGGCATGCAGATGATGAGGTCGAACGGTACGGTGGAAAGTTGTGCCAACGCTTCTTCACAGGTGGATACCTGGGTAAAACGTGGAGGATAACGCAGGGAGAGCGATGTGTATTCATTAAATATTTTTTCATCTATGCGCCCGTCGTCTTCCAGCATAAAAGCATCGTATGGGTTGGCTATCAGAAGGACATTGAAAATGCGGCGCGTCATCAGGTTGGCGAACTGCGTATCTTTAAAATAAAGCTGGTTTAATTTAAGCTTGCTGAGCATGGCTTATCACGAATTATTGGTTTGATGGGCAAAAATCGCGCTTTTTCCTGTGAAATGCAAGGGAAACAGAGGGATTCTTTTGATAGAAAACAAACCTATTTGGATAGTTTATCAACCAATCTTAATATATTTGTCTGTATTATTGCAATTGCTAAAAGTGAGTATTATGAAAGACATCTTTATTATGATAAAGCGTACATTTATTTTGTTGCTATTTATTTCGTTATATACCAGCTTGTTTGCAGGTTCTTTCCGACACTTGAATGTAAGGGAAGGTTTGAGCAGCAGACAGGTTTATCAGATATGTAAGGATTCAACGGGATTTATCTGGACTTATACCCATATGGGAGTGGACCGTTATGACGGGAACGAGATAAGGCACTATAAGCTAAATGAGACGATAGACTCCAAGGATCATATATTGTCGTTCACGGTGATGGAGATAGATAAGGAGGGAAATCTCTGGATTGCCCTGCGGAATGGCAGAATATACAGGTATGACAAATTGAAGGATTGCTTTGAACTACAGGTGGATTTGTCGCAGTCCATATCCTTTCCGGTCTTGAATGGTATAGAGTTTGAAGAGAATGGGGGATTGTGGCTATCTACATCCACAGGAGTGTATTATTGGAGCAGAACCGATAAAGTTTTGTCTCCGGCAGGCCTGATCGGCGAATGGACCAATTGCATTATTAAATCAGCGGAGAACACCTTTTTCGTAGGAACCAATACGGAAGTCTATAAAATGGAGAAATCGAGAACGACCTGCCAATTATCGAAAGAGAAGGTGGATATTCCTGTGGAGGCTCGTATAGAGGCTTTATTCCTCTACGGTACTAAATTATATGTGGGAACCTTTTCTAACAGTGCTTTTGTTATTGATTTGGTTACGAAACAGGTAAAATCTCTCAATTCCTTTATTCCGGGTATACCTGTCCGGGTTTTTGCCCATGATGGAGACCACTCTATTTTGATAGGAGCAGACGGTGCGGGTGTCTTTAGGATCGATGCTGCTAATGAAACATTGACGGAGCATTATATAACGGATGAAGATGATGAAAGAAGTCTGACTGGTAATACCGTTTCGGACATCTGCGTAGATGAATATGGAGGTATCTGGGTAAGCACCTGTACGAATGGTATCAGCTATCTGGATCCTAATGTACCCGATGTACGTTGGATCAAGCACGAACGGAATAATCCTTCTTCATTGGCATCCGATCATGTAAATGTAATGCTACAAGACTCAGAAGGTGATTATTGGTATGGTACCAATGACGGAATCAGTGTGTACCGGGTGAAATCAAAGCAATGGATGCACTTTCTGAATGGGAAAGGTTTTGCTTATTCGTCTGTAGTGTTGGCTCTCTGTGAAGATAATGAGGGAAATGTATGGGCAGGTGGTTATGGAATCGGATTATATCGTATTCAAAAAAAATCAGGTGAAGTCCGGAAAATGCCGAGACAGAATAAACAGGCTGATAGTGGCATCTCTACCGACTATATTTATGCTATTTACTCAGAGGGTGATTATATCTGGTTCGGAGGTATTGAAGGTCATTTCACGCGGTATAACAGGCGTACCGATGTTTATACCTATTATCCGATTGATTGTGTAGGGGATATAAAGTATGGTGACAAGAATACATTGCTGATAGCCGGCTGTGACGGTTTGGGTTTCTTCGACAAATCTACGGGGGAAATTAAGTGGCAGCAGAAGTTTGGTGATATTACTTTGCATTATCCTGTCCGTTGCCTGCTGCGTTCATCCTCCGGTGACATCTGGTTGCTTACAGACGGAGAAGGGTTGATTCGTTTTAATCCGGAGAATGACCGTTCCCGTATTTATACAACTGCGGATGGGCTTGTCTCCAACTCTATTAATAGTGTGGCCGAAGATAGTAACGGACATATTTGGTTCAGTACGGAGAAGGAGTTATATTGTCTGGATCTGGTTGAAGATATGGTTATCAATGGCAATGATCTTTTAAATATCGGCTGGGGATATTATAATTCGAATGCTTCCTTGAAGACAAAAGACGGACATCTGGCATTTGGTACAGCGGAAGGAGCTCTTTTCTTTACACCCTCTTTTGACTTTTCTAAAAGTGCACCGGTCGAATTGATATTCACAGACTTTAAATTACCTTATGAGTCGGTAAAAGCAGGAGCAGCCGGTTCGCCATTAACGGCGGGTATCAATGATACCAAGTCTCTGAAACTGAAATACAATCAGAATTCTTTCTCTATCTCTTTTTCGGCTATCAATTTTGTTTCTCCACATAAAATCAGGTATGAATACAGGCTGAAAGGCCATGAGCGGCAGTGGCATCACAGGGATGTGGCTCAAAGTGTGGGCTATATGGATCTTCCTCCCGGAAAATATACTTTTGAATTGCGTGCATTCGATAAATATACCCAGCAACAGGTTGGCGAACGTTCGGTAGAAATATCTATCGATCATCCGCTTTGGGCATCCTGGTGGGCCATAGCGATCTATCTGATTTTGCTTGTGATATTAGGTTGTTTTTTCTTCCAGTTCAGACGGCAAAGGGTGCGGGAGAATAAAATCAGGGAACGGATTCATTCGTTTATAGGAATTGCCCATGATATACGCACTCCGGTAACGTTGATAAAAGCTCCGCTGAGTGAACTTGAAGAACGGGGTGACTTGCCTGAGGAGAGTAAGAAGAAATTGGCAATTGCAGTGAAGAATGCAGAGAAGCTTTTTTCGATGATTACTCAGTTGCTGGAATTGCAAAAGGTGGAGGCACACCCGGAACATCTTGAAGTGGCATTATATAATGTAAAGGCGTACATGGAAGATAAGTTGTCTGCTTTCCGTATGGCTGCAGTCAAAAAGGAGATAGAACTTTATCTGGAGGTAGAACCGGAGATGTCTGAGGTATGGCTGGACAAGAGCAAGATGGATCATATAATGGATAATCTGCTTTCTAATGCTTTGAAGTATACAGAGAAAGGTTCCATAGGTATTGTAGTGAGACAGACTAAAAACAAATGGATTGTTGAAGTAAGGGATACAGGAGTCGGTATTCCTGCAGAAGAACAGAAGAATATCTTTAATGAGTATTATCGTGCCAAGAATGTGGTAGACTCTCAGGAACAGGGCATCGGCATTGGTCTGATGATTACTTCCCGCATTATCAAGCAACATCATGGTAAGATAGAATTCAGTAGTATAGAGAATAAAGGGACTACGTTCACTGTTACATTTCCCAAGAAACTGCGATCGGGTATGGTGGTTGTGGCGAAGGAGGATTTACCAGAAGTAACGTCTCCCGATGTTTCATCTCAGGAGGAGGATGACCAGACGGATAAAAATATTCTGTTGCTGGCCGAGGATGATAAAGATATGCGTGAGTATCTGACGGACAGTTTGTCTTCCGAATATAAGGTAATCAGTGTACCCGATGGAGGAAAGGCATTGGATATGGCGAGGGAAATCAATCCGGATATTATTATTTCAGATATCATAATGCCTGTAATCCAAGGGGATGAGTTGTGTCGGATCTTGAAATCTTCTGTTGAGACCAGTCATATTCCTGTCATTCTGTTGACCGCCCTTTGTGAGAGGGAGAATATCATATTAGGATTGGAATCCGGGGCGAATGATTATATCATTAAACCCTTTGACTTGTCCGTATTGAAAGTAAGGCTTCGTAATATACTCCAGAATAGGCAGCATCTCATGGATACTGTGCTCTCCTCGGATATACCTGTCAACGAAATAGATTACAGCAGCCAATTGGATAAAGAGTTTCTGGATAGTGCCATGGCAGCCATCGATGAGAATATGACTAATCCGGAATTCTCAATTAATGACTTCTGCCGTGCGTTAGGCATGAGTCGTACATCTGTTTATAATAAGATAAAAACTTTGACAGGGCAAGGGCCGAATGATTTTATCCGTATTGTCCGGTTGAATAAGTCGAAAGAGCTTTTGCTTTCGCAGAAATACTCAGTCGGAGAAGTGGCATGCATGGTTGGTTTTTCAGACCCTAAATATTTCAGTACGTGCTTTAAAAAGCAGTTTGGCACAAGTCCCAGTAAATTTTAGAGTATAAAAACTGTATTTAAACCTAAGTGGATAAGTAGCGAACCTTTTTTGTTAAAGAATCAACTTTCGTTTCCTTGATTGTGCGTAATATTGTGGTCAATAGTAACCTTCTAAAAATGCAGATAAAAAATGGAAACGTATTTAGGCCTGGATTTGGGCGGAACTAAATTATTGATTGGCGAAATTGATAGTCGCGGCAATATCTTGAGGTACAAAAAATATGACTCCGGATATTTTAACCAACAAGCAGCGTTGGATATTATCAAACTATCACTGGATGATTATATCAAAACCGTAGGATGGTATGATAAGAAACCTTTGGCCATGGGAGTGGGATTGATCGGACGGGTAGATCCTAATCAGGGTATCTGGTTGCAAATAGATCCCAGCAGGACGCAACCTATTGCTTTGGCTAAGGAATTAGCGGATATTTATGGCATTCCCTGCCATATAGACAATGATGTGAAAAGTGCCACACGTGCCGAACGTGTGTGGGGCTTCGGGCAAATTTCCAAAAACTTCATCTATTTGAATATAGGAACGGGTATTGCAGTCGGCACGGTTGTGAACGGCAGGCAGATACGTGGTAGCCATTTTAATGCCGGTGAAGTGGGACATGTGCGGGTAGGAGTCAATGTAGGAATCAAATGTACTTGTGGAAGGGTGGATTGTGTGGAGGCTATAGCTTCCGGTATTGGTTTCGACCGTTGTGCAAGAATACTTCAGAAAGATTATACCACGGATTTACACATTCCTGCCGACAAAGGGGAACGGATACCTGTCAGTGAGATTTTTGCATTGAGTCGTAAAGGTGATCCTTTATGTGTGAAACTGGTGGAGAATGCTTCCGAAGCATTAGCGAATCTTGTAATGAACCTGGTGCGGGTGACAGATCCGGAGACAATCGTCTTAGGTGGTGGTGTAGTGGCAGACGGATATATTCATGCGAAGATAATGGAATTGTTGAATCCGACCACTATGCGTTTTGTAAGCAATGGTGTTGTTATCACAAAGTTGAATCCGGAATTCATAGGTTTACTGGGTGCAGGTGCTGTGGCCATGAATATGTAAATAGTGATTAGTGATAAGAAAGTGGAGTCATGAAAATAACTATAGCAAAGAGCGAAAAAGAATTTGATTGCATCGCTGCATGGCAGATTATAGGTGAAATTCTAAATAAACCGGAAGCTGTTATCGGGCTTTCGACAGGACGTACGACCGGAAATCTGCACCGGATGGTTGGAGAAATATATTCCTGTTATCCTTTCAATACCTCTGCGGTCACGTTTTTCGGATTGGATGAAGTGGTGAACGTGCCGCGTGAATATGCCGGGGCATGTTATACGATGCTGAAAACGGAAATTATAGATGCATTGGGCATAAAAGATGAAAATTTCCTGATGTTGCCAACAGTTTCAGATGATTTTGGAAAAGCTTGCAGGGCATTTCAAGAAGAAATTGCCAAGCGTGGAGGTATTGACTTACTGATTCTGGGTTTGGGAGAGAACGGACATTTAGGTTTCAATCAACCTCACTCCCCTTTGGGAGGAGATGCGTGGGTTACGAAGATGAATCCGGAATTGGAAGAACGCATTCGTAGAGAAACCCACACCCCGCCGGAGAAGGAACTGGGAGGGGTAACTCTGGGGATAAAAAATATCATGCAGGCACGCCGGATTGTACTGGTGGCCAAAGGCAGTAACAAAGCTGAGGCCGTGAAACAAATGCTGGAAGGACCTGTCACATCTGATGTTCCAGCCTCTGTCCTTCAGTTACATCCGGATTGTGAGTTTCTGCTGGATGTTGCTTCTGCAGCTAAGTTATCTGAAAAATAATCATTTGCTAATACTACATGATGACACACCAAGAAAAACAAATCAATTACATGGGACCGTTTCTTACAATGGTCTTCCTGTTCCTTATTGTAGGCTTCCTGACAACTGCCAATACTCAGTTTCAGGGGCCGTTGAAGGAAACTTTTCTTATGAAAGTAGGTAATCTGAAGAATACATTTGCAACTCTGATTACTTTCTCGTGGTTCCTTGCTTACCCTATTTGTGGGAGTATAGGTTCATCCTGGATTAGCAAGTATGGCTATAAAGGAACCTTGATCCGTGGACTTTGGGTGATGATTATCGGTCTGGGACTCTTTTTTGCTTCATCTTATTTTACCGTTCAATTTCCTGATGTTAATATCAGAATGGGAGAGAGTATTATTCCCATAGGATTCTTTATATTTCTATTAGGATCATTTGTTGTGGGTGCTTCGGCCACGATTTTGCAGGTCGTTATTAATCCTTATCTTACCGCTTGCCGTGTGAAAGGGACACAAGCCATTCAACGTTTGGCTATTGGGGGGACAGCAAACTCTGTGGGTACTACGATTGCCCCTTATTTCGTGACCGGTGTTGTGTTTGGTGGCTTGGCTATGGAAGATATTCAAATCAGCCAGTTGATGATGCCTTTCTTTGCATTGATGGTAACTATAGCTGTGGTTGTTTTCTTATTGATGAGGCTATCTTTGCCGGATATACAGGGTACACGGGTAGAGAAAGGGGAGAAGTTGGAGAAAAGTGTATGGTCATTCCGTCACTTGACATTGGGAGTTTGCGCTATCTTTTGTTATGTGGGTGTCGAGGTTTGCATTGGTGCGAATATCAATTTATATGCCATTGAACGGAATTGTCCTTCACCTGCCTTATTGGCCACACTCTATTGGGGTGGTATGCTGATCGGACGACTGGTAGGAAGTTCGTTGAGCAGAGTTTCCCCTCGTGTGCAACTGACCGTAACTACCATATCGGCAGGTGTGTTGGCTTTGCTGGCTATCATCTTTAATAATCCCTGGTTACTGACAGCAGTCGGACTTTTCCATTCCATCATGTGGGGGGCTATCTTCACATTGTCCGTGGCTCATTTGGGTAAATATACTTCGGTAGCTTCCGGGGTATTCATGATAGGGGTAGTGGGAGGTGCCATCCTGCCTTTGTTGCAAGGTGTCTTCGCTGACTTGCTGGAAAGTTGGAGATGGTCTTGGTTTATTGTAATTTTGGGAGAAGTATTTATGCTGTATTATGCATTGATAGGTTCTCGTGTTTGTCAAACAGCTGATTAATTATTATAATAATATTATGAAAAGAATGAAATTAATGATTCTGACTGCATTGGCGGTATTGTTGTCGTGCAGTAGTAAAGCAGGAGAGTTGCGTATGGCTTCTTCGGATACAAAAGTTATTGTAGCTTATGTGACTTCCTGGAGTAGTATCATGCCGGATCCGCAATATATGACGCATATTAACTATGCATTCGGGCA
>OAWW01001496.1_pt1 | contig 11731 bp, 12 predicted proteins | sample 1517191 | NCBI WGS metagenome assembly OAWW01 (sample SAMEA2580253, study PRJEB22360) | human gut metagenome | biome: human gut; feature: human-associated habitat; material: faeces | place: Denmark | collected 2008/2010 | reverse complement strand
ATCCATGTGCACCTAATTCAATTTTTTATGTGTCCAGAATTCTGGGTACATATCAAACTCCGTTTCTAAACCTGCGTATATTATTGTTTTAGCAAAGGAGATTGGTAAACATCCGCATTCCGTATGGTTATTAAATGGAAAACAATGTATTTATCATTTGTCAGGAGAAAGCGGAAGTGATCCGCATGATTTTTGACTACTATCTTTCCGGAGCCAGCCTTGGGAAAGTGGTAGATATGCTGTCCGAGAAAAGGATTCCTTCCCCTACCGGAAAAGAACGCTGGACAAGAGCGGCAATTGATAAGCTCTTGTCCAATACAAAATATATCCCAATCGTTGGAATGGAGAAATATATGAGTGCCCAATTTGAAAAGGATCGGAGATGCAATATCGACTACGACAAGACCGGCAGCCCCAGAAAAGCTACTCGGTATCAATCTCCGGTATCGTGATTTTGTAAGCCACTATCTAATCCCTATCTTCTGTGTTATACTGAAACAAAAAGCCGGGGATACAGTATGACAGAGAAAGAACTCAGCGAACTGTATACGCGGCTTGCACTTCAATTCGATTCCGTACTGGGGACGCTTGTTTCAAAGAACTTGGTTTTCACGGATTCTGTACCCGGGATCAGAAAAGATTTTTACGATTCCCTCAACGAGGAAAAGCGAAAAGACTTTGAAAGAATCCTTACCTACACCCAAATCATAAGGCGCTACATAAGAGAGAATGCAAATAATGGCCCAATATCGTTGACTCAATTGGCCAAACAGTATTCCGAGGAATCGCCTGGGTATATGATCCAAAGCTGGATGCGCAGCAGAAATACATTGGAGTTCTTACGCCAGTGGGAGGTGGCGGAAAACCCGGATTTTGATGATGCTGCGTGTAAAGAGCTAATGCAGCAGGCACGATCCTCGTCTCTGACAATCACGCCAAGCCTTTGGGTAAAAAGGACGCATGCAATAGGAATGACGGTAAAACAGGGCAAGGGCGGTGGCGTGACCACACACTCAGAAATCGCATTGGATTTCCACCTCTGGTTAGATACGGCAATGCGGATTGTAATGGTGAGGCTGGCTGGTCAGGAACAACAATGAACCTTCTGCCTTTGCATTGAGAAACCATATTAACCTTGCAACAAGAGTACGCTAAGTCAGAACGATACAGATACCTACCTTTAAATATCCGTGTCGAATTCGATGCGATAAAATTACTTTTTCTAAAATTGAAGCGTTTGTATAACACAACAACGCTGATTTTAGAATCTGTACAACGAATAGAGGCAGTATATGGATCAGAATTTAACACACAGAAATCACTATATACCAAGATTTTATCTGAAAAACTGGAGTTTGGATGGGAAGACCATACAAACATATAGTATCTTGGTATCCAATTCTAAAGTTCCTTATTGGACTCAACAATCAATTAAAAATTCTGCTGTTTGGAGTGACTTTTATACACGTATAGAAGGTGATAAGGAAATTGACGATTTTGAGCATTGGTTTGATCGAGAGTTTGAAACACCAGCAAAACCAGTATTTGACAAACTACTAAATGGTCAAAAAATATCCTATGAGGAATCTGTTGTGTTATCTCACTTTGTTTTTGCAATGGTATTTTCAATCACACATCGTTGTTTGAATTTTATCAGGGCAAGCTGCTACTCCATTTAACGATGCCTTTTGAAGAAAAGCCAAAGACTTACTTACCGTGCGACAATCTCAAATACTACCGTCAGCGAAAACAGATGACAACAAGACAGTTGGCGGAAAAACTGGATATTGTACCATCAACTGTTCTGATGTATGAAAATGGAAAACATCCTATTCCTTATGATGTAGCTATTAAGCTGGCAGATGTTTTGGAAATCGAAGCGTCCTTACTCTATGATGATTTCTCCCGTTTTCTTTCTGTACCCTATACCAAAGCGCTAAAGAGCGTTAGAACGGCTCTGGGGCTGTCACAGAAGGCTTTTGCAGAACGGATAGGGATTGTACCAAGCTACTACTATAAAATCGAAGAAGGCAATCGCAGACCATCACGAAAGGTTTATCAGAAGATATGCGCTATGCTCGAAGCCACCGGTCTACAAACTTCACTTTTATGGGAGCATCCATTACAATGAAGGTGAAAGAAAAAATGATTGGAGGAGTGACTATGACACAGAATTTGACTTATACCCGTTGTGGTGATTATCTCATCCCTGATATTCGGTTGAGCTATGTAAGCGATAAACCACTTGGGAAGTACGGTAGAATGCGCAGAGTTTTTCTTGCGGAAAATAATCCAATACTCTTAGATGACATGATTCTAACAGAGACATTATTTCCGCATTTATGGGAAATTGACGAAACTGCTCATCATAGAGTGGAACAGATAATGACTGAACTTCTGGAGAAAAATCCGGCTCCGGATAAGTCAACCCAACAGCTTGCTTGGGTGCAGCACATGAGTAGTCTAAAAGCACAGGCGGAGGAAATCGTTAATGCAGAACTGATTTTTTGCTAACAGAATATAGAATTTTTACTTAGGGCTGACTGTAACAGGTCAGCCTTATTTCTTTGATGGGACAATTTTTGAATTGTGTTTATGGCAGTCTCAGCATTGTGCTTTTGACAATTCAAGAACTGTCAAAAGCACAATGCAAGAATACTGATAATAGTGATACGGATTCTTTCCTGTCTGTTATTTGTGGGTTAACACTTCTGCAAATGTGATTATGACACTTCAAGAAGTGTCATTTTGACATCTCTAGAAGTGTGAAAATGACACGGTAATAATACTAATAATAATTAAACTGATTATAGTAATACTTATCCTTTCCTTTCTGTAGGTGTTTCGGCATATATGGCAAAGGTGCGGATGAGAACGGGTCAGAATATTTATTGATTGAGAATTGCAATTTGAAATTGAATTTAGAGAAAAAAGAGGTATAATGTTCTTATAGCACAAAATTATGAGAAGTTGTGTTTGTAGGAGGTTGAAACATGGCTGTTTGTTATAATAAATTATGGAAAATTCTTATTGATCGTGATATGAGCAAGACGGAACTTATTAAGGCTGCAAAAATTAGTACAAATGCCATGGCAAAACTGGGAAAGAATGAAGATGTACGAGTAGAGGTTTTGGTTAAAATATGCGGAGTGTTAAATTGCTCCATAGATGATATTCTGGATATCATTCCAGAACAGACAGCTTAAGGCAAGGAGGATATACTGATGAGTACTGTTTTAGCAAAGAAACAAATGACAGAAGAAGACATCAAATTGAATTATATTACTCCTGCTATTATGAAAGGCTGGAAAGGTCATATCACGATGGAGACTAAAATCACGGATGGTCGCATCAATATCCGTGGAAACATCGTGGCTCGTAGCAAACCTAAGTTTGTTGATTATATGCTTTACCTCAACGACGGAAAGCCTATTGCCGTTGTTGAAGCAAAGGACAATAACCACTCTGTATCTCATGGTTTGCAGCAAGCTATGACCTATGCTCAGATGATGGATCTACCATTTGCCTATTCCTCAAACGGAGACGCTTTCTATGAGCATAACTTTTTGACCGGACAGGAACAGCAAATTACTTTAGATAAATTCCCGACACAGGATGAGCTTGTGGCGAGGTATTATGCTGAACTGAACGGCGGCAAGGGGATTTCTGATTTGGAAAAGAAAATTGTTTCACAGCCCTACTATTCCTCTCAAAGTACATATCCTCCACGATACTATCAGCGAAATGCTGTAAACAGAACTGTTGAAGCAATCGCCAGAGGACAGCAGAGATTGCTGCTTGTCATGGCTACCGGAACGGGTAAAACATATACTGCTTTTCAGATTGTGTATCGTCTGCTCCGTTCTGACCTTAAAAAGAGAATTTTGTATTTAGCGGACAGAAATATTCTTGTGGACCAAAGTATTGCACAGGACTTCGCACCGCTTGAAAAGACAATTTACAAGGTTGATTTTTCTGACAAAGAATGTTTGAGAGAAATTGCATCCCATGAAGTGAATTTTGCCCTCTATCATCAGATGGTGGGACAGAATGATGAGGAGCATTTCAGGCAGATTCCGCCTGAATACTTTGACCTTATCGTGGTAGATGAGTGTCACCGTGGAAGTGCTAAGGAAGACAGCAACTGGCGCAAGGTTTTGGAATACTTTTCTTCCGCCACTCAGATCGGTATGACCGCTACTCCAAAGGAAAGTGAAAAGGTATCAAACATAGATTATTTTGGAGAGCCGGTTTATATTTACAGCTTAAAACAGGGCATTGAGGACGGCTTCCTTGCTCCGTTCAAGGTCATCAATATCACGACCAACATTGGAGACGGATGGAGACCGTACCACGGACAGACTGATATTTACGGTAATGTGATTGAAGACCGCATTTACAATAACAGGGACTACGACTACAATATTATTCTCCAAGACCGTATTAACGAGGTTGCAAGGGAAATCACAGAGTACCTGAAAAGTACCGACAGGATGCAAAAAACTATTGTTTTCTGTGCGTCCGAAGACCATGCAGAACGCATGAGGATTGCCCTTATCAACCACAATTCTGACATGGTTAAGGAGAGCCCAGACTATTGCGTGAGAATTACAGGCTCGGATGTTTATGGCAAGTCCAAACTTGATTATTTCATCTCTGTATCTGAGCCTTATCCAGTCATTGCAACAACTTCGGAACTCCTTTCTACCGGAGCTGACTGCAAGATGACGAAGCTGATTGTTCTCGACAAGACGGTTGAGAGCATGACTACCTTTAAGCAGATTATTGGACGAGGAACCCGTATCAGAGAAAAAGACGGCAAAACGCATTTCATCGTTATGGACTTTAGAAATGTGACAAGGCTATTTTCTGATCCTGATTGGGACGGCCCTGTTGAGCAGGACGAGGGCTTCCAACATGGCAGCTCTAAGCCAAAAGGCGGCGGACACGGCGGTGGTGGAGGTAAAGAACCTCCTGTTGATCCTGTAGAGCCCCCTATCGTTGATAAGGATGGATGCAGAGTAAAGATTATCAACAAGACGGTTTCTGTCTATGATGCCAACGGTAAGTTGCTCAGACAGGAAGATATAATTGACTATACAAGAACCAATATCAAGGGCGAATATGCTTCTTTATCCGACTTTATCCGTAAATGGAAAACATCGGACAAGAAGAAAACCATTGAAGAATCCTTTATGGCAATGGGTATCGACTTGAAAGCACTAAAAGCAGACCAAGGCATGGAAGATGTGGACGATTTTGACTTCATCTGCTATGTGGCATACGGCAAGAAGCCGCTGACCCGAAAAGAACGAGCTAATAATGTCAAGAAGAAAGACTTTTTCAGCAAGTATTCTGCCGATGCACAGGCTGTCCTTGATATATTGTTGGACAAGTACATGAACCAAGGTATCACAGAGGTTGAGGATATTAAGGTTCTTTCCCTTGCAGATTTTGCTAATTACGGTAAGCCCGCAAAAATTGTCAAGCTGTTTGGCGGAAAAGAGCAATATGTAGCTGCTGTTAGAGAACTTGAAGCAAGTATTTATGAAGAAGTAGAGGTAGGGTAATTATGGCGATGCAGTCAGGTTTTATAAAAAGAATTAGAGATATAATGCGTATGGACGCAGGTATCAACGGTGATGCCCAGAGAATTGAGCAGATGGTATGGATGCTCTTTCTCAAAGTTTATGACGCAAAGGAAGATGATTGGGAACTGAATGAGGATAATTATGAATCCATCATTCCCGAAGATCTTAGATGGAGAAATTGGGCGAAAGCTGACGAAAACGGTCACGCTATGACTGGCGACAAGCTCCTTAGCTTCGTTAACAACACCCTGTTCCCGGTGCTGAAAGGCAATGATGTCAAAGAAAGTGACACGGTTCTCTATTCGGGTATCAATGTTACACCTGACACCCCGATTAAGAAAGCTATTGTCAAGTCAACCTTCGAAGACGCCAACAACTATATGAAAGATGGCGTTTATCTCCGTCAAGTCATTGATGTCATTGATGAGATCGAATTTGATGATGTTAAAGAAAGCCATGACTTTGGCTTTGTCTATGAGGAAATTCTGCGAGAGTTGCAGTCTGCAGGTTCTTCCGGTGAATTCTACACGCCTAGAGCAGTCACTGAGTTTATGGCATTGATGATAAAGCCACAGTTGGGCGAAAAGATGGCAGACTTTGCTTGTGGTACCGGTGGTTTTATCACCTCTTGGCTTGGACAGCTTTCCAAGCAGGTGACTGACACCACAGCTCAGAAGCAATTTGACGATAGTATTTACGGAATTGAGAAAAAGCCGTTTCCTTATCTGCTCTGTGTGACTAATATGCTACTGCACGATATTGAGGTTCCGAACATCTATCACATGAACTCGCTGAAGCATAATCTGCTGGACTATACAGACGATGATAAGTTTGATGTCATTTTAATGAATCCTCCCTATGGAGGACACGAGGATAAATCTATTCAAAACTTTTTCCCTGATGACCTAACAAGCTCTGAGACCGCAGATCTCTTTATGTCTGTTATCATGTACCGTCTGAAAAAGAATGGTCGTGGGGCTGTTATCCTGCCTGATGGGTTCCTGTTTGGTACAGATAATGCCAAGGTTGCAATCAAGAAGAAGCTGTTCTCTGAGTTCAATCTGCATACTGTAATCCGTATGCCGCACAGCGTATTTGCGCCGTACACATCCATCACCACCAACATTCTGTTCTTTGACCATACAAAGCCGACAGAAGAAACTTGGTTCTATCGTCTGGATATGCCGGAGGGTTATAAGAACTTCTCCAAGACCAAGCCAATGGAACTGAAGCACTTTGACCCTGCTATGGATTGGTGGAATAACAGAGAAGAAATCAATGTAGATGGCTTTGACAAGGCGAAGAAATATACCGCAGAAGAAATTGCTGCGAGAAACTATAATATCGACCTTTGCGGTTATCCTCACGAGGAAGAAGAAATTCTGCCACCTAAGGAACTGATTCAGCAGTATCAGGAAAAACGAGCAAGCCTGAATGCGGATATTGACCGCATCCTTGCTCAAATCACGGAGATATTGGGAATTGATTTGGAGGGAGAATAATGACCGGGCAACAGCTGAAAAACTCAATATTGCAGATGGCTGTTCAGGGCAAACTTGTTCCGCAAGACCCAAACGATGAGCCAGCTTCTGTATTGCTTGAGAGAATAAGAAAAGAAAAAGAACAGCTCATCAAAGAAGGCAAAATCAAGAAGGAAAAGAACCCTTCTTACATCTTCCGTGGTGCCGATAATTTGCCTTATGAGAAAGTTGGTAAAAACGAGCCGGTGTGCATTGCGGATGAGGTGCCGTTTGAAATTCCGGAGAGTTGGGAGTGGGCACGATTAGGCACAATTCTTCATAAATTAAGTGACGGAACTCATTCCAGACCGCAGTATGTCCCCTCTGGCATTCCGTTTATTTCTGTTAAAGATGTAAGTGGTGGGAAATTAGATTTTTCTGATTGCAAATACATTACAGAAGAAGAACACCGTGAACTGTATAGCAGATGCAATCCCGAACGTGGAGACATATTGCTAACAAAGGTTGGAACCACAGGTATTCCAGTGATTGTGGATACTACTGATGAATTTAGCCTGTTTGTCAGTGTAGCACTTCTGAAATTCAATCAAGAATTATTGTTCAACGAATATTTGGTTTGCTTGATAAATTCACCATTAGTGCAGAAGCAAGCGGAGGAAAACACCCGTGGAGTAGGAAATAAGAACTGGGTAATGCGAGATATAGCAAACACTTTAATTGTTATTCCACCACTTTTAGAACAACAAAGAATTGTAAGTAAACTACAAGAGATTCTATCGTTTGCTGATAACTATGCTCAGGCTTACTCTAAAGCAGAAGAATTAAACAAAAGCTTTCCAGAACTGCTTAAAAAGTCTATCTTGCAGGAAGCCGTTCAGGGAAAACTTGTTCCGCAAGACCCCTCTGACGAACCTGCTTCCGTCCTTCTGGAACGCATTCGTGCTGAGAAAGAACAGCTGATTAAGGCTGGCAAAATCAAGCGTGACAAGCACGAATCTGTCATTTTCAGAAGGGATAATTCTCATTATGAGAAGTTAGACGGAATTGAGCGTTGTATTGACGATGAGATACCTTTTGACTTACCCGAATCTTGGGAATGGGTTCGCTTCTTTTCAGTGGTAGACATAGCAACAAACCTGGTTCGTCCAGAGGAATATGCCGACTATATACATATCGCCCCAGATAACATTGAAAAAGCAACAGGGACTCTTTTTGAGTGTCATACGGTGCAGCAAGATAAGGTAGTAAGTCCAAACCATCTGTTTTATAAAGGACAAATTATTTACTCAAAAATTCGTCCGCTTTTACGAAAAGCGGTAATTGCTCCGTTTGATGGATTGTGTAGTGCAGATATGTACCCACTGAATACGGCAATAAATAGAAAATATCTTTTGAGATATATGTTGTCCGATGCTTTCAATCTGCAAGTAGCAACTGCGATGTCAAGCCGAGTTAAAATGCCCAAAATAAATCAGGATGAATTAAGTAAGATTCTGATTCCTATACCACCCATGCAGGAGCAAGAACGCATCGTTAGTAAAATTGAGGAATTGTTCAATAAGATTACGCTGATTTAACGCAGGATTGTATAATATCTGGCGAAAGGAGGTCTTTCGCCATGATAGAAAAAGAAAAATTCGAAAGACATTTGAGGGGCACGAACCTCTCGGAAAACACGATTTCATCGTATCAATTTGCCATCAAACAGTATGGGGATCAATACGATGATGTCACCCAGAAAAAGTTACGTGAGTACAAGGTATGGCTGATCGAGAATTACAAGCCCAAGACAGTTAATCTCAGACTTCGAGCCATCAACTGCTACTTAGAGTGCATTGGCAAAGAAAAATGGAAACTGCCATTTGTCCGTGTGCAGCAGAAAACTTTTCTGGAAAATGTCATTAGTGAAGCAGACTACAAATACTTTAAATCTTGTCTGAAGAATGACGATGAAATGTTCTGGTATTTCGTAATCCGCTTCCTTGCCGCCACCGGAGCCAGAGTCAGCGAACTGATTCAGATAAAGGCTGAACATGTTAAGTTAGGGCATCTCGACCTATACTCCAAAGGCGGCAAATTGCGCAGAATTTATATCCCCAAAGAGCTACAAAATGAAGCCCTTTCTTGGTTGGCTGATAAGCAACAGGAAAGTGGCTTCATTTTTTTGAACAAATATGGGGAACGCATTACCACCCGTGGTATCTCTGGGCAACTGAAAAAGCTGGCAGTGAAGTACGGTATCAACCCTGCTGTTGTGTATCCGCATTCCTTTCGTCACAGATTTGCCAAGAGCTTCCTTGATCGCTGTAATGATATAGCGTTCCTGGCTGATCTCATGGGGCATGAAAGCATCGAAACCACCCGCATCTACCTTAGGAAAACAGCTACAGAACAGCGAGAAATCGTTGATACAATCATAGATTGGTAAAAGAAAAGGCATACACTTCAATTATTTGAGGTGTATGCCTTTTACTTCATATCGAATTGCAATAATCAAACAAAGCATTGACCTTTTCGACAATTCTATACTGCTCAGATAATGGTGGAATAGGCAATAACATTTTTCCTAATGTTTTGCCATTACAGTTTGGTTGCGCTGTTGCTATAGTGCCATTGCGCAGCTGGCTCCAATACAATTCGCTTTCCATGAAAAATTTCAAATATTGAGGGCATAGCCATTGGCTGTATCTGGTTCTGATTAAGTATCCTGCGTAGATTGCTTCTTCAGGAACTTCTTGTACAAGATACGACTTCCCAACAGTCCCTCCTGTTCTTGCAAATAAAATATCATTGGTTTGTAAAAGGTACGTTCCAATATCACTTTCTGCAATTTCGCAATACGGAACTGTATCCCACAAAACAATATTGTTTTGAATATCGCTTATGCGAACCATTTTTATACGGCCCTTATCTTTTGCAGGTGCATTGTAACCGTACTGGATAGATTCTGAAATATTTCCCCAACGTACCCATCTCCAGTTGTCCGGAATGTCAAAAGGTATCTCATCGTCAATACAACGCTCAATTCCGTCTAACTTCTCATAATGAGAACTTTACAAAGTGCTGATTTTAGGCAGTATTTGCTTTATGGCGGTAACAATCCTGTGCTGTTCTTGAATAGGTGGAACTGGAGTCCAATAATTACGTAGATATCCTAATGAGACAAATGACTGTACACCACCAGAAGCAAATTTCTTCATGGTATCTTGTGACAAATAAAGGAACCAATATACATATTCCATATCTAATCCATTGGCTATTTTCTTGAACAGAGCCATGTTTTTGATACTAAATTCAGCATTTCCATTGTAAAGTACTGGATTTCCGATGCTTCCAATCATGGCATACATTATATCTCCGGCATCAACCTTTGAACGCAGAGAAATTGCAAGGTGATCTTCTCTACTTATAAATTTTGCAGTTGAAAAATCAATTTTTCCATTGCATAGATTTTTGCTTGTTACAAGAGGGATGCCTTCAAGAACATACTTAGGGGTGTCGTGTGTTCCATCACGAACGTCCAGACAACTTCCCATCCTTGCCCAACACCAATTCTCTGGTATTTCAAAAGGAATTTCATCATCAATGCAAACTTCCTCAGAACCACGCTTTTCATAATGAGAATTATCCCTTCTGAAAATGACAGATTCGTGCTTGTCACGCTTGATTTTGCCAGCCTTAATCAGCTGCTCCTTCTCAGCACGAATACGTTCCAGAAGGACAGAAGCAGGTTCATCATCAGGATCTTGCGGAACAAGTTTACCTTGAACTGCTTCCTGCAGAATGGACTTTTTCAAAAGGTCAGGGAACTGCTGATTCAATTCTGCTGCTCTAACATACGCTTCGGCATAGCTGTCTGTAAACGGTGTTACCTCATTTAGCTTTTCGACAATTCGCTTTTGCTCAGACAACGGAGGAATCGGCACAAGTAATTCTGTCATTGTCTCCGTGCCAACTCTGGGCATTTTTACACCATAGGTAACAGAGTTGATAACTCCATCTACATACGGACACTTTAAGAAAGCAACAACGTATTCTGGATCAAGTTTTCCAAACACCTTAAATGGAACAATTTCAGGTGTGCAAATTCCGCAATCAGGAGCAACAAGAATCTTCAGCAAATATGGACGTAGTTTGCTGTAGAGAATGTCACCGCTATCAAAAAAGGTTTTGTCGCCAACAGCTTTACGTTCTTCAACAGTCTTTTGCTCTAAAAGTCTGCCACCTTTTTCTATATCTTCCAGATCAAGTACCCACATTTTAGGATCAGCGTTTTGTGCGTTGATTTTCTGTTTTGTGTGCGAATAGGTAGAAATCATGCCGAGTCTTGCCCATTCCCAAGTCTCAGGAATATCAAACGGAACCTCGTCTGCAATGCACACCGGCTCGTTTTTTCCGACTTTCTCATAAGGCAAATTATCGGTAGGGTACATTAATTTACGATAGAATAACTTAATCCCAATTTGGGACGAAGTTATAAATTGGTTTTTAGATAAGTTATTGATAAGAATTTATAAGCTATAAAAATGAGTATCGGGATTTTTCTATCCATCGGAATTTAACTTTTACATCATTTATGCTGATGTTGTCACTTCGGACCAAGTTGGTATGCTCCCAATAAAGCAGACAGGAAAATAACATTGGGAGTGAATACAGGAT
>OAWW01001487.1_pt1 | contig 11858 bp, 6 predicted proteins | sample 1517191 | NCBI WGS metagenome assembly OAWW01 (sample SAMEA2580253, study PRJEB22360) | human gut metagenome | biome: human gut; feature: human-associated habitat; material: faeces | place: Denmark | collected 2008/2010 | reverse complement strand
CCCCGATGAAGCTCCTCGGATACAAAACGCCCAACGAGGTATGGGACGAGGAGATGGCCAAGCTACAATCAAAACAAGCCGACCCGAAACCAGCCGTTGCACTTACAAGTTGAATCCGGGCAGAGAGCGATTTCGTTCTCATTACACCATCCAACCGGCGTGCCAGACGTGAGTGAGATCCCAAGGGTCGAGGCGTGACGTGTCGGATTGCGGGTCGATGGTAGGCAAGAAATCACGATTACCACGTAATTGGTAGCTCCAATAGATTTGCCCGGCGGACACGTTCCATGCCTTGCGTTGCATGGCGGCGACCTCGCGGTAAATAGAGCCTCTGATAGATGCACTGTGCATGGCGTTTTCCTTGGAGCGGCCACCATCGCCTGTACGCTTATCGACCACCCGATTTACCAGACCATTAGCCACGCACCACTCCCCTACAATCACCGGCGTATAGCGCGCGGCCCGGCGGATGCGGCGTTCGTTCCAGCGCACGAACAAGCGATACCAGCCCATCAGCCACCGATCCGGGATCAGACGGAACAGCGGGAATTGCTCGGCCATGACCAGATAGACATGCGTATCGAGCATGACGCCCCGCATGCCCTCGCGCACGAACCAGTCCCGCCAACGGCCCAGTCGGAAGCCGTCATGGAACACGATGACTTGATTCCCTGCCAGAATCGGGCGCAACCGGTGGTATGTCTCGCGGTAGAAACGCTTGAGGAACGCCATCGGAATAGGCCCGCTTCCTCGCGCTTCGGACCGGTCTTTCGCCTGCCTGCTCGATGGTGACATGGCATACGTCAGCCAGTCAATCGGCTCATTCAGCACTTCGATACCGAACAGCGCCGCGTGGTCGCGATACCGGCGAGCCAGACGGACCAGCACATCCAGCGCATAGGCGACCGCTCGCGGGCTACGATGCCAGCGCACCACGCCGGTGAGGCCGCCGTTATCGAATCCGTTCTGCGAGCCGGGCACCGTGTGCAGGTCGATAAGAATCTTGAGCCCGGTCCGCTCGGCCCAGTCGAACGCTCTGTCCAGATACTCGGTACAGCCCGGGTGACCGGGCACATCCCCGAACACGAAATACGGCACTGGAATACGCACCAGATTGCAGCCATGTGCGGCAATGTTCCGAAAATCGGCCTCGGTAATATACGTGTCGCGATGCCGCGTCAGCAAAGCCTCCAGCTCAGCCGACTTCGTAGCCCGATGCAGCCAGATCTCGTCCGCCTCGCCGCTGGCGGCAAAAATCCCCGGCTTCATCCACCGCTCCAGCACCAGCCAATTGCCGAGGTTCACCCCATTAATTCGTTCGCCAACACCCAGCGCGCCCGATGCCATACCTGTCACGCTAATCGTTCAATGCTTCACCGTAGCGAGCGACCAACCCCTGATTTGCACGCTCAAACTCGGGGATGTAATCAGCGATGATGGCGTCCACAAGACGCCGAGCTCGTTCTTCATCATAGATATGAGCAGAATCATTGCGATCGCGCAGCATGCGCAGCCACAACGATTCGTCCATGAAATCATAGTATTGAAAAGCGGTTTTGAGCACATCTCGCGGAGAGCCGGAAGCGGAAACAGGGTCTCCCTCATAAGCCAGCAGCGCCTTGAACAGTTTCCAACCAAGCTCGAACTGCAACCCGAACTTGTCAATAATGCCGCTCTGGATGAAATCATTGCCGAGATCCTGTTCGGGAGCCTTGCGCAGCGAATTCAATGCGGAAACGTAATTCTCATACTTTTTCATACAGCACCTTTCCGCTACGCTCAATCTCCGCCCTCAGCGATGAAGAAATCGGCTCATCCAGATTGATGACATCAACTTTAAGCAGTGACCACAGATTGTCCTGAAGGTTCTGCTCCAAGCGATTGAAATCGGGACAACCGGCCACGGCAAGATCGATATCGCTTTTAGGCCGGTTCACGCCCTTTGCGCGAGAACCGAACAGCACGACCTTGCGAGCGCCGGCATCAGCGGCAAACGCGCGAATCTGGTCGTACACGTGCTCAATAGGAACCATGACACCTCCCGCCGCATCCAACAGTCCCGGACCAATCCCGGGCCACCCGCGCTTCCATCATACGGCCGCGGCCCACTCACCGCACGGAGCCCGAACCACCCGAACGCGGCGACGTAGTTGCGGGAGGCGGGCTGGCGCTGTAGGGCGTGCGGGAAGTTCCTGACGTCTACTTTTCAGGAGGTGAATCCTCATGTTCACCACGTTTTCTCTGGCCATCATTCTCGACTGCACCGTACGCATTGTGCTCGGCACGGCATTGGGCGCGCTGATAGGGCTCGAACGCCAGTTGCGCGCCCGAAGTGCTCGGCGTGCGCTGGGATGTGGAGCACATCACCACGTCCGACTGACGCCGGCCGGCGGCGACGCAACAGCGCAACAAGCCGAAAAGCGGGATGCGACATCGAACCGCATCCCACTTTGCCATTACCGAGCCGTTGTCTGACTCATCTACGCCACGGTGAACGTGGTGCACTTCAAATCCTCACGGCGCGAGGAGTGGCCGATGAGCAGTTCGAATTCGCCGGGCTCGACGATGCGGTTGGCGTCCGGGTCCACGATCGTGCAGTTCGCCACCGGGATCTCGAAGGTGACGGTCTTGGTCTCGCCGGGTTCCAGTGCGACGCGCTGGAACGCCTTCAATTCGCGGTCGGTCCAGCTGTAGGAGGTCACGATGTCGCCGATGTAGGCCTGCATGATCTCCACGCCGGCGCGCTCGCCGGTGTTGGTGAGGGTGATTTCGGCACGTACGGTGTCGGTTTCGGCGAATGTGCCGTCGGCGTTGCTTGCGCCGCCCGTAATGGTCGGTTCGCCGTATGCGAACGTCGTGTAGCTCAGGCCTTCGCCGAACGCGAACGCCGGATCCTGGGTGAGGTCGGCGTACCGGTCGCCGTGCTGGCCGCGAATCTGGTTGTAGTAGACCGGCAGCTGGCCCGCGTGGCGCGGGAAGGTGATCGGCAGTCGGCCCGACGGGCTGGTCAGGCCCAGGATTATTTCGGCGATGGCCTGACCGCCGCGCATGCCCGGGTTCGGCGCCCACAGGATGGAGCCGGTGCCGGTTTCAGGGTCGCTGACGCGCTTGGCGAATACACTGGACTCGCCCACGATGGAGGCGGGCAACACCTGCGGCTTGGAGCTGATGAGCACGGTGACCATCGGCTTGCCGGTTTCGCGCGAGACGGCGGCGAGCGCGTCGAGCAGGGCGTTCTGGCCACCGAGCAGTTCGAGCGTGGCGGTGGAGCAGGTTTCGCCGACCAGCTGGACCACGTCGCCGACCACGGCCACGATCAGATCGGACTGGCGGGCGTTGGCCACGGCTTCGTCGATCATTGCTCGATCGACGGCGGCGGAAACGCCGATTTTCGGGCGAGGCTGGCCGTCCGGGTAGAACTCGCCGGCAGGGTCAGGCACGAGGTCGATGACGTTCGCGCCGCGCGAGTAGACCACTTCGCAATCGTCGGAGGTGAGCTGGGTCAGACCGTCGAGCACGGTGGTAATCATGCCTCGAGGCTGGCCATCCGGCATCCAAGAGACCTGACCGGAGTTGCCGGTCCAGTCGCCGAGCTGGTTCTGGGCGTCGTCGGCAAGCGGGCCTACCACAGCGATGCGCTTGGCCTTGTTTGCGGCGAACGGCAGGGCGCCGTCGTTGCGCAGCAGGGCGACGGATTCGCGGGCGAGTTCCAGGTTGGTCTGCTGGTGTTCGGCGGAGCCGATGACCGCCTTGATGCGTTCGGCATCCGGCAGGCGCGGGTCTTCGAACAGGCCGAGGCGGAATTTCAGGGCCAGGATGCGGGCTACCGCATCGTCAATCAGGGATTCGTCGAGCAGACCGGTTTTTACGGCTTCGATGGCTCCCTCATAGAACTGTGGGGTGGTCATGACCAGGTCGTTGCCGGCCTTGACCGCATCGGCTGCGGCGTGCACGTAATCGGGCTTGACATGCTGTTCCCATACCGAGCGGCCGACGTTGTCCCAGTCGGTGATCAGCGTGCCATTGTATTGCCATGCGTCGCGCAGCTTGTCGGTCAGCAGCCATTTGTTGAACGTGACCGGCACGCCTTCGATGGACTCGTAGCCGAGCATGAACGTGCCGCAGCCCTCCTTGGCGATGCGTTCGAACGGCGGCAGGAACCAGGATTCAAGCTTGCGGTGGCTCAGGTCCGCTTCGGAGGCGTCACGGCCGCCCTGGGTCTCGGAGTATCCGGCGAAGTGCTTGGCGCAGGCGAGGATCGCGTCCTTCGGCAGCGTCTCGCCGGCCTGGGCACCGCCCTGATAGCCCTTGACCATGGCGGAGGCCATCTCACCGATGAGCATGGGGTCCTCGCCGAAGGTCTCGTCCACGCGACCCCAGCGGGTGTCGCGCGCGATGCACAGCACCGGGGAGAACGTCCAGTGCACGCCGGTCGAGGAGACTTCTTCGGCGGTGGCACGGCCGGCCGCTTCGACGGCCTTCGGGTCCCAGCTCAACGCCATGCCGAGCTGGGAGGGGAAGATCGTGGCGCCGGGCCAGAAGGAGTAGCCGTGGATGCAGTCGTCGCCGATGACGAGTGGGATGCCGAGACGGGTCTTGGTGTTCACGGTTTCGACGGCGCGCGGCAGGTCCTCGGGGCTGGTGTGCAGGATGGAGCCGACGTGCTTGTTCACGATGAGCTCGTCGAGGTCGCCACCGCGGGCGTCGAGCTGCATCATCTGGCCGACCTTCTCTTCGAGGGTCATGCGGGAGAGCAGGTCGGCGATGCGCTCGGAGGCGGGCAGGTCGGGGTTCTTGTAGGGCAGCGTTTCGACTGTGGTTTCCGGTGTGGTCGCGGTCATGGTTGTGTTCGCCTTTCTGGGTTCCGTGCGGTCACTCGATGACGAAGGTGTTGAAGGAGCGCGGGGCGAGCGTGGCCTTGAAGCCACGGGAGGCGTCGGCCGGGTCGGCGAACTCGAACGGGCGTTCGTCCTCCAGCGCGTTCTGGGTCACGACCACGATGGTGCCGTCCGGGTTGCGGAAGGCGATGGCCATGGAGTTGAAGTGGCTGGTGGTGCCGAGCACCTTCGCGCCGGGGCGCACGTACTTGGAGAAGTGGCGCATCACGTAGTATTCGGGGTTGTGGCGCACCTCGTGCGTGTCGGCGGTGATGGTGAACAGGGAGTTCTGGCGCGACCCCGGCCAGCCGACCACCGACCGGGGTTTTCGTAATCCTAGACCAAACACACCCGGCACCTGGCAGGCCGCGGCCGGTACGACAAGGGCCAGAACGCCCGCCAGGACGCTCCGGCCCGAATCACGGCCGGCATGGAACCCGGTCAGCGCTGGAACACGTCGGGGTGCTTCGGATCTCCGGGAATATCGTCGAGCAGGCCCTCGAGGCCGAGGAACTCACGCCAGAAGTCGAGCGGCTGGCCATACGGGTTGGATTCGCGGCCGTGCGCCTGGATGTTCGCCTTGGCTTCGAACACGTCTTCCTCGGTGAGCCCGTCGAAGTAGCTTTCGAGACGGATGCGGTTGGACGGCACGTAGTACAGGGACGCGATGATCTCGGTGAGCCGTTCGACGCGTTCGATCGGCAGCGAATCCCAGTGGCGGAACTCGATGAAGTTCTTGAGACGCACGTCGTTGAAATGCGTGGAGATGATGTGGTTGATTTCGTACGCGTTGAGCTCGCGGTCCGGGTAGACCTCGCCAGCGTTCTCACGGAAGGCGGCGCGATGCAGCTCCTTGCGGCTCAGCCCCGATTCCACCGCTTCGGGCGTGTGCGTCAGGTCGGCGAACATCAGCGGCGTGGACAGCACGTCACGCGCGTAGTCCTCCCAGCCGAAACGCTGGTCGAACAGGCCGGGGGTCACGTTGGTGCGCTGGAAGTCGAGGTAGTCCCACATGCGCTGGCGCAGCAGCGGATACGGGTTGAGACGGCCCTCGAAGTAGGGGGTGTTGCGGAAGAACCATGCGAGAATCGGCCCGATGGCGGTGCCGACGCGCATCTTATCGATCGAATCCTTCTCGTCGACATAGTCGATGCTCACCTGGGTGGAGGCGGAGCAGCGCATCATGCACGGACCGAACTGGCCGACGCGGCCAAGGAAGTCGGTCATCGCGTCATAGCGGCCTTTCGGATTGACCGGCACGTCGACGAAACTCGACTTCGGCTGGGATCCGTAGTTGACGAAACGGAAGCCCAGCTCCTCGAGGATCGGGTCCGCCTCACACCGGAAGTCGGCGTACAGGCCGTTGAGGTCGCCCGGCTCATGAAGCACGCCGATGGAAGCCTCCACCTGGCCGCCCGGTTCGAGCGACACCGCAACGCCTTCGCGCGCGAGTCCGACCAGATGGCCGTTCTCCCAGTATTCCTTGCTTTCGTCATAATACGGAGCGAGCCGTTTGAGGAACGCTTCGATGCCGTTCGGCTCGTAGTAGCTTACGGCCGTGTCGTCGGCGTCATGCACCGGCAGATGCTCAATCTCGACACCTAAACCACCGGTGCCGCGCTTGGAGCGCCCCGCCTCGAAGAACTTCAGAAGGCTCTCGACATGCTTCGGGTTCGGCTCGGCGAGCAGGTGCGCATAGCTGATTCTGGGAGTGACCATGAACGGTATCGTAGGCGAGTCGCGCGACGCGCGTCGCCGCGCGCCCGCGAATCGGCTATATCTTTTTCCGATAACCGGCACGTCGCCGGACATCCGCCATATCACGCCGCAACGCCGCAACGCGCCGTCGCACACCACCGCGCCGCCACGCCCCCATCACCGCACGCCACGCCTCCGCAACGCCGCGCCACACCGTACGGCTTTGCCGTTATGCGCGATGTCGGATACACTCATTGATTTGTAAACCTTGTTTACAGAAACGTCCGGCAGAGAGGCCGGACCACACCATCAACCCACCATCAACCCACGGCGAACAGCCGGAATAAAAGAAAAACAACAGAAAACAACAGAACACGGAAAACAGCAACAACCCATACAAAACACCGGCAACCATAAGCACGTCGGAAGCACACCGGAACGCACACCGAAGCGCACCGGCGACCGCTCCGGTTCCACACCGAAACCACGCCGAAGGCCATACCGGAAACGGACCGAGGACATATCGGACACGCCCGGCACCCCACCGGCACGCCGGTGCGCCACAATCGAAAGGAAGGAAAGCGGCATGACATCCCGTCAGGGCAGACAAGCCATAGCCGCGACGGCCGCAATGGGCGTGGCCGTCGCGCTGGCGTTGCCGACCGCTGCGTTCGCGCAGTCAGCAACGCAAGGAAAGGAGACCGCTACGACCGCGTCATCAGGCACCACCTACTACGTGTCGTCGGCACACGGCGACGACGCCAACGCGGGCACCAGCGAAAACGCGCCCTGGAAGTCCCTGACCAAGGTCAACGACATCGCCTCGGACCTCGGTCCGGGCGATTCGGTGCTGCTGGAATACGGCTCCGAATTCAACGACCAGTACCTGCACATCAAGGACACCGCCGGCAACGCCGACGCGCCGATCACGATCTCCGCCTACGGCGACGCCGACGAAGGCAAGCCGGTCATCGCGTCGAACGGCGTCAAAGGCAGCCAGTGGGAGCAGGACTACCGTGCCAACGTCGGCAACCACAAGAACAAGGGCACCGTCTCAACCACGCTGCTACTCAAGGACGTGTCGTACATCACCGTCTCCAACCTGGAGATCACCAACGACGACGCGGACGTCTACGATCCGATCGACACGTGGAAGTGGACCGACACCCCTGATTCCGACGGCACAAAACTCGACCGCAGCGCCTCGCGCATGGACCGCACCGGCGTGGCCGGCATCGCCGAGAACGGCGCGACGATGAGCAACGTGACGCTCGACAACCTTTACATCCACGACGTGGACGGCAACATCTACAACAAGCACATGGCCAACGGCGGCATCTACTTCATGGCCCACTACCCCATGGAGAACACGAGCGCCGAAACCGACGTCTGGCTCAGGGAGCACGTCTCACGCTTCGACCACGTCACCATCAGAAACAGCACCGTCAAGGACGTGGATCGTTGGGGCATCGCCGTCGGCTACACCGCCTACCTCAACTACATCGACGCGAACTACGGCGACGGCTCCATCGACGACGCCCTCATCGCGAAGTACGGTTCCACCAACGTGCGCATCGAGAACAACTACGTCAAGGGCGCCGGCGGCGACGCCATCACCCTGATGTACTGCGACCGCCCGGTCATCGAACACAATGTGGGCGACAGCGTCTCGAAGCACATCAACACGCAGGACTACACGCAGCCCGGCTCCTACGGCGGACGCGTGGCGGCCGGCATCTGGCCGTGGCGTTGCAAGGATCCAGTGTTCCAGTACAACGAGATGTACAACAACCTCAACGCCGAGCACGGCAACGGCGACGGCCAGGCGTGGGACGCCGACTACGGCGACGGCACGCTGTACCAGTACAACTACTCGTACGGCAACAGCTTCGCCTCGCTGATGATCTGCAACTGGTACGCGGTTAACACCACGTTCCGATACAATATCTCGCAGAACGACCGTCAGGGCGTGTTCGACCTGCCGTCGAACGGCCCCGGCAACCACATCTACAACAACACCGTCTACGTGGACGCCGACAGCCAGGTGCTGACTAAGCGTTCCAACTCGCAGTCCCTGTTCGAGAACAACATCTTCATCAACGCGACCAACACGAAGAAGACGGAGACCTGGAACCGCGGCAGCCAGAACGGCGGCCAGACGTACGACAACAACATGTACGTCAACTACGCGAACAAGCCCACCTCCGACGCCAACGCCATCGAGGCCGACGACGTGTCCGCAGTGCTTGCGGGCGCCGGTTCGGCTCCGACATCCGCCCTCAAGAGCGGCGCCGAGCATGCGCGCACCGGCGAGAAAGCCGCGTTCGACGGCTACCGTCCGGTCGCGGGCTCGAAGGCGATCAACGCCGGCAAGGTCGTCTCCGACCTCAACGACTACGCGGTGGAGAACGACTTCCTCGGCAACGCAGTCAAGGGCAGGCCCGATCTGGGCGCCGTGGAAAGCGACGTGGTGTCCGTCACGATGGCCTCCTCCAAGTACGAGACCGGAACCGAAACCGATTCCGGGACCGGTGACAAGACCAAGGTCATCCACGTGACCTTCACCGACAAGAACCCGGTGACCGTCAAGGAACTGCTCTCCAACGTGTCCGCCGACAAGGGCGTGGACAAGGCCGTGTACCGAGTCGCCGACGCCAAGTCCGGCAAGTCCGCCGACGCCAGGTCCGCCGAGTCCGAACCGAACATGCTCGACCGCCTGCTCTCCCTGCTCCCAGGCTCCGACCGGAACGCCAAGGACGACGAGACGAAGCTCGCCGACTCCGAACCGGTCCGCGATGGCGACATCCTGCGCTTCTCCGCCGAAGGCACGGACGAGACCGACGAGTACACGATCCGCCAGCGCATCACGTGGGATTGGGTCGCGGACTACGAGCAAGGCGTCGCCGACTTCGACTGGAAGGCGCAGCGCCGCACGTCCGCCGGCGGCGAGTGGACCACCATCTCCGCATACGACGGCTCGTGGCCGAACACCGTGTACGACCAGTACTACGGTGTCGGCGTCAACGGCACCCTCGCCGAACTCTCCGGCGACCGCAAGCAGACGCACGGCCTGCTGATCGACAAGCCCGGCGACGGCCTGCCCACGGCCATGGCGTGGAAGGCGCCGGAGTCCGGCACCGTCATGCTGTCGCTCAAGACGTTCGCCGACAAGATCGCTGAACCGTACCTGCGTCAGAACGCGGACAACGCCGGCAAGAAGGTCACATTGTCGCTGATGCGCAACGACGAGACGCTCTGTTCGGCCGACGACCTGTCCGTCTATCAGAAGTCCTCCGAACAGTTCGCGCAGTGCCTCGCCGAGCACGGTTCGATCGACGTGCAGGAAGGCGACTGGATCCGCATCGTCGCCGACGCCGAGACCGGAGTCAAGGCGCCGTCGCTGCACATCAGCCCGGTCATCACATATGAGGACAAGGCGCCCGCCGCGCCGAAGCAGAACGTGCGCTACGACGTCTCGTACGCCGCGACGGACGCCGTCGTCGGCACGCAGTCGGCCGTCGCCGCCGCGTTCACCGCGGACGGCGGCGAGGCCGACGCGCCGGACGGCGTCGCGTTCGCCTTCAAGGACGGCGGCGATGAGGGCGAGGCCTCGCCCGTCATCGACGCGTCCACCGGCGCCGTCACCTTCACGCCCGCCGCCGGACAGTACGGCGCGACCGTCACCCGCACCGTCGTTGTCACGTACGCGGACGGTTCGAGCGACGAGACGACCGTCACGTTCCGTGTCGCGCAATCGCACGCGCAGCGTCTCAACGTGCTGTACCCGACCGTGCGCGGCGACGCCGGCACGGACCTGAAGCGCACGCCGAAGTTCACGCTGAAGGCGGACGGCGCGGCCGCGTCTGTGCCGGAAGGCACGACGTTCGCGCTCGGCGCGAACGCGCCGGCCGGCGCGAGTGTCGACATGGCGAACGGCACGGTCACGCTGAACAGCAGGGTCGGCGGCACCGTCACCGTGCCCGTCACGGTGACGTTCGCCGACGACGGCGCCAGCGTCTCCTCCACCGCCCGCTTCGAGGTGACCGCGCCCGCCGCGCTCGGCTCGTCCCGGTTGGGGGACGCGGCCGTCGCCGGGGGGGTTCACCCGAGTTGGAGACCGCGACTGTCGACGGTGTGAACGTCGTCTACGCGCCGTTCTCCGCCGACAGTCCGATGACCGTCGCGCAGCTGCTCGCCAAGGTGACGGCCGAACCGTCCGGCGCCGATAAGGGCGTGTACCGTGACGGCGTGCGGTTGGAGGCCGGCGCAGAACTCGCCGAGAACGACGTGCTCCGCTTCTCCGCGAAAGGTTCCACCGTGTCCGACGACTACGTGGTGAAGTCGAAGACCACGTGGGATTGGGTGAACGACTTCCAGGTGCGCGTGCAGGGTCCGATCTGGTACGGGCAGCGTCAGACCGAGGCCGACGGCGTGTGGTCGGATATCGCCGACTTCGACGCGACGTATCCGAACTGGATGTACGAGACCTACTACGGTCCGGGCGTGGACTACGCGAACCACAGCCTGCCCACCGACCGCTCCGCCATCCATGGCCTGATCAGCGATTCGCCCGCGTCCGCTGGTGGCTCCGCCATGGCGTGGAAGGCGCCGAAGGCCGGCACGGTGAAGGTGTCCATCCGCGAGGACGAGCCGTACCTGCGCCAGGACGGCAGCAACGGCAAGGCGTTGACGCTTCGTCTCATGCACGACGACAAGGTGGTGTGCTTCGCCGACCTGACCGTCTCCAAGCAGCGTTCCGAGGAGTTCGCCAACTGCGTCGCCGACAAGGGCGAGATCGCGGTCGAGGCGGGCGATTGGATCCGCGTCACCGCGACGTCCGCGTCCGGCATGAACAAGCCGTCCGCGCACATCTCCCCGGTCATCGCCTACATGGCCGCCTCCACGCCGGGCCCCGAACCCGTTCCGGTGGACAAGTCCACGCTGAAGGCCACGGTCGAGGAGGCTCTGGGATTGGCCGAGTCGGACTACACGGATGAGTCGTGGGCCGCGCTCGTCGCCGCGCGCGACGCCGCGCAGACCGTGCTGGACGACGATGCCGCCACCGCCGAACAGGTCGAGACCGCGCAGAACGCACTGCGTGACGCCATCGACGGATTGGAGAAGAAGCCGGTCGATCCGGACCCGAACCCGAAACCGGATCCGAACCCCGATCCCGATCCGACGCCCGACCCGGACCCCGACCCCGGCCCCGACACCAAGCCGGGTGACGGTTCCGGCAACGGTTCCGGCACGGGCAACGGTTCCGGCACGGGCAACGGTTCC
>OAWW01001482.1_pt1 | contig 11900 bp, 9 predicted proteins | sample 1517191 | NCBI WGS metagenome assembly OAWW01 (sample SAMEA2580253, study PRJEB22360) | human gut metagenome | biome: human gut; feature: human-associated habitat; material: faeces | place: Denmark | collected 2008/2010 | reverse complement strand
AACTGGAATTAAGCCCTAACCTGAATATCGAACTGAACAATACGGAAGTGCTTAGTGAAGCGGTAGACAGTATGATTGAGAAATTAGGCCCTACCTCTCCTGTCCTCGCATGGCTACTGGATTATATCAATGAGCGGATTGCAGACGACAAACGTTGGAACGTATCGGACGAAGTCAAGAATTTCGGCCGTAATATATTCGATGAAGGATATATAGAAAAAGGAGAAGGACTCCGTCATCGGCTACGCAATCCGGATACCATTAAAGAATACCGTAAACAGTTGAAAGCACTGGAGACTGAGATTTTGGAACAAATGAAGGGATTCTATGATCAGTTTGAAGGAGAATTAGACGGACATGCGTTAACTGCTGACGATCTGAAAAACGGTTCACGAGGAATCGGAAGTTATTTCCGTAAGCTCAACAACGGTATTTTAGGTAACGATGTTCGCAACGTTACAGTAGAAAAGTGTCTGGAAGATGCCAAAAACTGGGCTACAAAAACGTCTCCACGCTATGCAGACATTATTGCTTTAGCCAATTCCAGCCTTATGCAGATTTTGGAAGATGCAGAAAAGTTACGATCAAAAAATAACCTGTTACTGAATAGTTGCCGACTGTCTTTGCAGCATCTCAACAAAGTACAACTTCTCGCCAATATCGACGAAGAAGTACGCGAGTTAAACCGGGAAAATAATCGATTCCTACTCTCAGACACCAATGCCCTGCTCCACCAATTAGTAAAAGACGGTGATTCCTCTTTCGTATTCGAAAAGATAGGAACGAACATCCGCAATGTTATGATTGACGAGTTTCAGGATACCAGCCGGATGCAATGGGGTAATTTCAAACTGTTATTGCTCGAAGGATTATCCCAGGGAGCCGACAGCTTGATTGTAGGAGATGTCAAACAGTCAATCTACCGTTGGCGTAATGGCGACTGGGGAATCCTCAACGGGTTAAATGACCATATCGACCACTTCCCGATTCGCGTCAAAACACTGGCAACCAACCGGAGAAGTGAAACGAACATCATCCGGTTTAACAATCATATATTTACGGCCGCTACTGATTATTTGAATGGAGTTTATAAAAAACAGCTCAACAAAGATTGTCAAGATCTGCAAAAGGCATATGCAGACGTCGTACAAGAATCTCCCTTAAACACCCAAAAAGGTTATGTCAAAGCCTCTTTCCTCGAACCGGACGAAGAACATGACTATACCGAACAGACACTTATCAGCCTGGGAGAAGAAGTCGAACATCTGCTCGCTTCCGGTATCCACCTGAACGACATAACTATTTTAGTACGAAAGAATAAAAGTATTCCCCGCATCGCAGATTACTTTGATAAGGAGCTGCATTACAAAATAGTGTCAGACGAAGCCTTCCGTCTTGACGCTTCCCTTGCTATCTGCATGATGCTGGATGCTCTTCGTTACCTCTCGGATGAAAACAACAAGATAGCACGGGCCCAACTTGCCATAGCCTATCAGAATGAGGTCTTACAGAAAGGACTGGATTGGAATACCCTCTTGCTTCTTCCCACCGAAAGCTATCTTCCTACGACATTTCTTGATAAAATAAAAGAGTTTCGGTTAATGCCTCTCTACGAGTTATTGGAAGAATTATTCAGCTTGTTCGAGATGAATCGCATCAAAGAACAAGATGCTTATTTATTTGCTTTTTTTGATGCAGTAACAAATTATTTGCAAAATAATTCTTCTGAACTCGACGGATTCATTCGCTATTGGGACGAAACTTTGTGTAGCAAAACAATTCCCAGTGGAGAAATCGAAGGGATCCGGATTTTTTCCATACATAAATCAAAGGGATTGGAATTTCATACCGTGCTTCTTCCTTTCTGTGACTGGAAATTAGAGAATGAAACGAATAATCAACTGGTATGGTGTGCTCCTCAAGGAGCGCCATTCAATGCTTTAGATATTCTTCCTATTAATTATTCCACGCAAATGGCAGAATCTATCTACGGAAACGATTATCTGCATGAACGCCTCCAACTTTGGGTGGATAACCTGAACCTGCTCTATGTAGCGTTTACCCGTGCCGGAAAAAATCTAATAATCTGGAGCAGAAAAGGGCAAAAAGGAACAATGTCCGAACTATTAGCAAATACTCTTCCTATGGTTGCCCTCAAAGAAGGAATCGAATGGGAAGAAGATTGTTATGAGCAAGGAGAACTCTGTCCGTCCGAAAAAGAAAAGGTCAAAGCCTCCACTAATAAATTAACCCAAAAAGCAGAAAAATTGCCCATTCAAATGGAGTCCATGCGGCACGACATCGAGTTCCGGCAATCCAATCGTTCTGCGGACTTTATCCAAGGAATCGAAGAAGAAGATTCGGACGACCGTTTTATCAATCGCGGACGTATGTTGCATACTCTGTTTTCTGCCATTGAAACAGCCAATGATATTGATCCGGCTATCGAACGATTAATCTTTGAAGGAGTTATTAGAGACCAGGAAAAAGAAAATACAGTACGTGAAGTTGTACAGAAAGCGTTTTCATCTCCCGAAATACAAAATTGGTATTCCGGAGAATGGACCCTGTTTAATGAATGTGCCATTATATACAAGGAAAAAGGAATATTACAAACTCGTCGCCCGGACCGTGTAATGATGAAAGACGGGCAGGTTGTTGTGGTTGATTTTAAGTTTGGTAAAGAAAATCCTAAATACAATAAACAAGTGAAAGGATATATGCAACTGTTGACGAAAATGGGTTATAAGAATATTACCGGATACCTGTGGTATGTAGATGAAGAAAAAATAGAAAAAGTATAAGACAGAACTCCGATTACAATAATATGAATTAGAAAAACGATTTAATCAATATGCAATCATTTCTCCAATTAGTAGCTCATGACCTATATGCCAAAATAGGAAATGACCTCTCTCGCACAGTACTCATCTTCCCTAACAAACGTGCCAACCTGTTCTTCAATGAATATCTGGCGGGAGAATCCGATCAACCGATATGGTCACCTGCCGCTATGAGTATCAGTGATCTGTTTCAGAAGCTATCTGTACAGAAAACCGGTGATCCGATTCGATTGGTTTGTGAACTCTACAAAGTATTCAAGGAAGAAACAGAAAGTCAGGAGACATTAGATGACTTCTATTTTTGGGGAGAACTGTTAATCAGTGACTTTGATGATGTAGACAAAAATTTGGTGGATGCAGATAAGCTCTTCAGCAATCTGCAAGACTTAAAAAGTCTAATGGATGACTACGAATTTCTAGATAAAGAACAAGAAGAAGCAATTCAACAATTCTTCCGGAATTTCTCCATTGAGCGCCGCACGGAGCTCAAAGAGAAATTCATATCTCTTTGGGATAAGTTAGGCACAATCTATCACCATTACCGGAAAAACTTAACTGAGTTAGGCATTGCTTATGAAGGAATGCTTTATCGCAATGTTATCGAACAACTTGATACAGATCAACTTAAATACGACAAATATATATTTGTCGGCTTCAATGTGTTGAATAAAGTAGAAAAAGAATTCTTCCGAAAACTGCAAAAAGCAGATAAAGCAATATTCTATTGGGATTATGACATCTTCTATACCCAACAAATCAAAAAACATGAGGCCGGAGAATTTATTAACCGCAACCTGAAAGATTTCCCGAACGAACTGCCTGCCAGCTACTTTGACTCCCTAAAGAAACCGAAGAAGATACGTTACATCTCCGCTTCTACTGAGAATGCGCAAGCACGTTTCCTTCCCGAATGGATACGTACTACTTTCTCATCCGATAATGAAAAAGAAAATGCCGTAGTCCTTTGCAATGAAGCCTTGTTACTTCCCGTACTCCATTCTATCCCGGAAGAAGTGAAGAATGTCAATATCACAATGGGATTCCCGTTGGCACAAACTCCGGTTTATAGTTTTATCAATGCGGCTATGGAACTACAAACCAATGGCTACCGTTTTGATACCGGTCGTTTCACCTACGAAACCGTATCAGCTATACTAAAACATCCATATACCCGCCAATTATCGACAAAAGCAGATATAATAGAACGGGAACTTACAAAAACCAACCGTTTCTATCCGCTTCCCTCGGAATTGAAACAAGATGAGTTTCTAGCTAATCTTTTCACTCCCCGTAACGGTATCAAGGAGCTATGTGATTATCTTATCGGACTTATCAAAGATATCTCTACCCTATACCGTAAAGAAGGAGAATACAACGATATATTCAACCAACTATATCGTGAATCTCTTTTTCAGAGCTTTTTGAAAATCAACCGTTTATACAGTTTGATTGAAAGTGGAGAATTAAATATACAGACCCATACACTGAAAAGATTAATCAGTAAAGTACTGACAAGTTCCAACATACCTTTCCACGGAGAACCTGCCATTGGAATGCAAGTTATGGGAGTACTTGAAACACGTAACCTTGACTTCCGTAATCTTGTAATGCTTTCGCTCAATGAAGGACAACTTCCTAAAACCGGTGGAGAATCTTCTTTTATTCCCTATAACCTTCGGAAAGCCTTCGGCATGACGACTATTGAGCACAAAAATGCAGTCTACGCATACTATTTCTATCGGTTGATACAGCGGGCAGAAAATATCACCTTGCTCTACAATACCTCTTCCGACGGCCTGAATCGCGGAGAGGAGTCCCGTTTCATGCTACAATTATTAGTAGAAGGTCCTCATGAGATTACTCGTGAATATTTAGAGGCCGGACAATCTCCCCAAAGTACCCCAAAAATAGAAATACCAAAAACACAGAAAATATTAGAACGATTATACCATATCTATGACGTTACCAATCCTAAGTCCCTCATTCTCTCTCCTTCAGCCCTCAATACATATCTCGACTGCCGTTTGAGATTCTACTTCCGCTATATAGCCGGATTAAAAACACCGGAAGAAGTGAGTGCGGAAATTGACTCCGCGTTATTCGGAACAATCTTTCACCGCTCTGCCGAACTAGCCTATACTGAACTGACATCCAATGGGCAAATGATACAGAAAGAGGATCTTGAACGCTTATTACGTAACGATGTTAAATTACAAGGTTACGTTGATCAGGCTTTCAAAGAAGAATTTTTCAAGGTTAAACCGGAAGAAAAACCGGAATATAACGGTGTACAACTCATTAATTCCAAAGTAATCACCTCCTATCTGCGACAACTATTACGCAATGACCTCCAATATGCCCCTTTCGAAATGGTTGCTATGGAACAAGCTGTTTCCGAAAAGATAACTATTCAAACTGACCTAGGTCCCTTCACAGTTCGCTTGGGCGGAACCATAGACCGCATGGATGCCAAAGAAAACACATTGCGGATTGTTGACTATAAAACCGGAGGAACCCCCAAGACACCGGCTAATATCGAACAATTGTTCACCCCTTCGGAAACACGTCCGAACTATATCTTCCAAACTTTCCTGTATGCCTCCATTATGTGCCGGCAACAAACATTGAAAGTGGCTCCTGCTCTGCTCTATATTCACCGGGCAGCTTCCGATAGTTACTCACCTGTTATAGAAATGGGAGAACCCCGCCAGCCAAAGATACCGGTCAATAACTTCACCTTTTTCGAAGACGAGTTCCGCAAGCGATTACAAACATTATTAGAAGAGATTTTCAGTGAAAACGAACCTTTCACTCAAACAGAAGATATTAAAAAGTGTAGTTACTGCGATTTCAAAGCAATCTGCAAACGATGAGCATAAATATGATAATGATTGAATAAAAAAATGAATGGTGAATGCTGCATACAAGCACAAAACATTCACCGTTCATGATTTATAAATTACCGTTTTATATTCTATTTATCCAGTAATGGAATTGAGAAACTAAATGTAGATCCCTCTCCCTTCTTTGAAGTAAACCAGAGTTTACCACCATTCTTGATAACAAAGTCCTTACACAACAACAATCCGAGTCCTGAACCTTCTTCATTATTTGTACCGAAGGTACTAAAGTGCGTATCCGTATGAAGCAACTTCCTCTGATTTTCTTCATCAATGCCGCATCCGCTATCTTTCACACTAACGATTGCCATACCGTCTTCCTCAGCCAACGATACCACCACTTCCGCCCCCTCATTGCTAAACTTGATAGCATTACTAATCAGGTTACGGATTACCGTTTTAACCATATCAATATCAGCACGAACAGCTACATCTGCAACAGGTACATCCTGCACAATCTTAATATTCTTCAAGCCGGCTACCATTGTAAAGATCTCACTTACCCCCTCTACAACTTCTACCATATTGATATCCTGATAAACCACCTTCAATTTGCCAATCTGGCTTTTCGTCCATTTCAGCAGATTATCAAGTAATGAAAATACATCTTCAGTAGTTTGATTCGCCATTGTAAGCAACTCATACATCTCCTCGCCGATTGTTTCGCTCGGCAGGTTCAGAATCAACATATTCAGTACCATTTTGATAGACCCCATTGGCGAACGTAGGTCATGCGCAATCACAGAATAGAGTTTATCACGTCCCATAATTGTCTTACGTAATTCCTCTGTTTGTGCAACAATAATTCGTTTAGCCGCCACTAGCGAAATCTGATGTGTTACACGAATTATCAATTCTTCCTTGTTGAAAGGTTTCGAAATAAAATCATTACCTCCTACTTGGAATCCTTTTACGATGTCCGCCGTACTATTCAGCGCAGTCAGAAAAATAATAGGAATTTCAGACATTTCCGGATCTGCCTTCATCTGTTGAGCCACTTCAAATCCACTGATATCCGGCATCATTACATCCAGCAACACCAAATCCGGTTTTTCCTTCTTCACCTGTTCCAATGCTTGCGTGCCGTTACCGGCAGTTACAATATTGAATTTCTCATTAGTCAAAAGGACCTTCAACAAAAGGACATTTGATATTACATCGTCCACAATAAGGACTTTATATTCAGAAGGATTTATTTCCATATTCATAATTATCTTATTTTATGCATCAGACAGTTTTAAAATATTCAATCATACGCTTCAGCCCGTCTTCCAATTCAATAGTAGGCTGCCAGCTGAGTTTTTCTTTTGCCAGTGTGATATCCGGCTGACGTTGTTTCGGGTCATCATCCGGCAACTGCTTAAATACAATTCTCGAAGAAGAACTGGTCATACGAATTATTCTCTCTGCCAATTCCAATACGGGAAATTCATTTGGATTTCCAAGATTCACAGGTCCCGTAAATTCATCTTCCGTATTCATCATTCGTATCATCCCTTCAACCAAATCATCAATATATTGGAAACTACGTGTCTGTTTCCCGTCTCCATAAATAGTAATATCTTCATTATGTAGCGCTTGTAAAATGAAATTAGAAACGACTCGTCCGTCATTCGGCAACATCCGTGGACCATACGTATTGAATATACGAATAATCTTCACACGCACATTATTCTGACGATGATAATCCATAAACAAAGTTTCCGCACAGCGTTTTCCTTCATCATAACATGATCTGTATCCTACCGGATTCACGTTTCCCCAGTAACTTTCCGGTTGCGGGTGAACAATAGGGTCTCCATATACCTCACTAGTAGAAGCCTGCAATATTTTAGCATCCAATCTCATTGCCAGTCCCAACATATTAATTGCTCCCATTACAGATGTTTTGGCAGTCTGAATCGAGTCATGTTGATAATGGATAGGAGATGCCGGACAAGCCAAATTATAAATCTCATCGACTTCAGCAGAATAAGGGTAAGTGACATCGTGTCGTACCACCTCAAAATGATGATTATCCATCAAATGCATGATGTTATCTTTTGATCCTGTAAAAAAATTATCAAGGCATATCACGTCATGACCTTCGTTTATAAGCCGGGTACAGAGATGAGAGCCAATGAATCCGGCCCCGCCACTAACCAATATTCTTTTCATTATATATTTTTCTATTGTTTACTAAAGAGACACCGTCTCTCCGTTTTGTTTATGGACACAAATGTAACCGATTTGCTCAAAATATACAATTTTAAAGAAGGATATTTTTGAAAAAAGATTAATTAAATAGTTTCACTTTCCGAAACAACTCATCACTGAGAAATGTTTATAATACTAAAGAACAACTTATTCAAACTGTTATGATAACAAATGACCCGAATACAAACCTGATAGAAGCGATGAAAGAAAAGCTTCCACTCAAAGGAAAACTGGCAGATATGTTAATGGATAATCTCTCTATAAGCAAAAAAAACGGATATAGGTATAATGGATACTCTCTATATAGGCAAAGAAGCCGTATATAGAAGGTTACGTGGTGAGGTTCCTTTCACTTTACAAGAAGCGGCTCTCGTTTCGAGAAAGTTAGGGAAATGAAGCCAAAGAAGATATCAAGTAAGAATTATTCCTCCTGACAAACGAACTGGAAGATCCTGACACTAAAGGTAAAACAGAGAATGGTAACACACTGTTCGTATCTATGTGTCGTATATCAATTTTGAAGTGACGTACAGTTATGTAATTTCCTTCCATTTTACTGTCGCTTCCTCACTATCCGCTACATAGTTTTCTGTCAAAGGTACCAGATTAGGAATATTACTAAATGTAATCCCTTCAAAAACTTCGTCAAAATTATCTTTTGCTTCCAATAACACCTCTACTCGCACAGCCAGCCTGTCAAAAGCCAGTTGTAGAACAGTAATCCTGGTATTATCACTTATAATCATCCGAGCTTCCATAGTCCGTTGATTTCATTTCTGTTACAGATAATCCGAGTCTGAAAACAAGACTATTAATGTAAACTACAAATCAGGGGATTACGAAATATAAAATAAAGAGATAGGAAAATACTAATAGATTTTCATATCATTTAGATACAATCCAGGCATAAATCAGACAAGAGAAACGACTATTTTACACAATAAAAAAGCCGAAAACTTATATAATCTATGCCTAAATGGTAGAATGTTCAATTTTTGTATATAAATAGCTATCAGATTATAACGTTTTTCGTTCCGTTTCTGTGGGTGCTACTTCATCCGGAATACTAAATTCACGATTAGCAAACAAATCAGCAAGTCCTGAAATTTGCTTCAGGCGCAATAATTCATCACGATCCATACCGATATTCTTCATAATCCATTGATCGGACATACCTGCTTTGTCAAGTTCCGCAACGATGTTACACATCAATTCTATATTATGCATCCCACGAGCGCGGTTGTGACGTATAGTAGAACTCATCCGGTTCGACAAATCCTTGTCAATCACCACAATCGGAAGCAGCCCGTTTTCACGTTTATAAATTCGCTGCGAAGTCTTCAATACCGTATAGCGATGATAACCATCCACTAGAATATAACGGTCTTCCTCTTTATTATAATAACATACACATGGCATTGTAAAGCCATCTTCCCAGATAGAAAGTTCAAGTAATTTCATTTCGGGCGGTGCAACGACGTTCGGATTATAATCGTTTGCATATACTTTTTCTACGGGCACCGCTTTTACCTCGTAGACAGGACTTTTATCTACACTCATGATACTATAATTCTATATTGTTCCATAATTTGACTTCTCTTACTCATTTCTTCCTTTGTCGGTGAAAATCCCATATACTTGCATGCATGATCATTTTTGAGGATGCAAATACACATCCGTTTATACGTAGGTATTTCTTTAAACTCCGGAATATCTATATCATCCTGATATTCCATACGTACCGGCTTCTTTAGTGTTTTGTAATTACTGTTATCCATGACAATTATCGGTATTTTGGCATCAATTAACTTCCGGATAGTAGCGTCACTCAGGCAACCGCCTTTTGTCCGCCAAAAATTTACACTTACCGACAGTTTCCGGAGATAATTCTTCCGTGCCCGTTCCGGCAAAGTAGACAACAGGAAATACATAAACTCACGCCATGTATACCCTTCTGGCAGCTTCACTGACTGCCACCCCATTGCGTGGGTACCACCATACATACCTGTAAAGTTAACCCCGTTCACTCGTCCTACCATCTTGCCCCACGTATTGGGATCAAGTACCCGATAGAGCTGAAGACTCTCTTGTGCTTCATTGATAAAAGGACTTGCTACACGCTGACGCTCCAGATTGACTCCCGCCCGATAATAAAGGTCATATAGCACATTATAATCCCACTGGAATTTTCCGTTAGCCGTCCACACATCCGTTGTTTTCCAGTCATAGATAGGATAAGCATTATAAATGTCATTTCCCACTTTCGAAGTCCATTTATACTTGTGGTACATCTGAAATTTACGACTCATATAAATACATCTCCAACGATTGAAACTCTCCTGCGTACGAATACCGATCAGGCAACAAGTACGCACAGCATCATTCTTATTATGTATCCATTGCGCAAAACGCATCTGAAATTCATAATCCCACATCGTTGTATTATAAAACGGAAAGTCGTCTTTAGTCATTGCCTTTTTAGGCATGGGGCGAACCCATATATTCTTTTTACTATCTTCCCAAGGACGCCAAAAAGACTGATACATAGAAGTGCAGGTAGCTACACGAAAAGGAATACATACCCGGTATACATCCAGAATATCCTTATTAGCTTCCAGTATCCGGTCCACATAGTCAATAGTCATTTTATACTGGATTTCATAATCCATGTGAAAGACTCCAAGACGTATCTTTAGATTATTTTTCCGGATGTAGTCAATACACATATTCAGCAACACCCCACTATCTTTACCTCCGGAAAATGATACATAGATATTATCAAATTCATTAAATATAACTTTCAGTCGCTCTTGTGCTAGTTCATATACATTCTTCGTGCCCGCTATCTTCTTTTTGCCCATAAATCATCTATACATTTTAACATACCGTGTCCACTTTTTATCCATGGATATAAATTCAAACTTCTCAAAGATTTCTTTGTCTTGTATCAGCGTGACAGAGTTAAGTAACCAAGTCTCAGATCCGAATTCAGCAATAACAGCCGGTAACAACAACGACAAAAGCTCCTCCCGTTCTGTCCCCTCTGCCTTCACATAATAATTATTGATTACAGCTTTCTTCCGGCCTTTTTGCTCCACCGGAACGAAACCCAACACTTCCTTATCTTCAATTGCAATAAACCAGACATACTCCTCACCCGTCTTAAAAGGGTAATTATTGTTGGCGCGTATTACTTCAGGATCCATAACCAACGGTGCCAAAAGCCGATATAAGTGTTTGTCTTTTCCTTTTAATTGTATTATCTGCATCATATCATTCAAAAATGGACACACAAAAATAAGGAAAAAATATCAATTTAGTCATTTCTGTTCCTAAAACATTTGTTTTTCATGTTATTATCTTTATATTTCGATATTTTTGAAATCATGAGTTCACCATCCCCCTTTCACGTTTAAAATAAGTCAGCACGGTGGCATAGCTAAGATATTCCCGTCCGGGAACATGTGACCGGCTTCGGAATTGATAACGAGCAAATATAACTTCACATACCAGCTTATATTTAAAAAACAGCTTTAACCTATGCTGCAAATAATCAAATTCACGACAAAGAGATGCAAAGACATTACTTATTTCGGCATTAGGAATCACCCGTGGTTCACGTTTCGATTTCTCTATATGCTCTATTTCATGAAGGACATATTCCAATTGTTCTACTTCTTCTTCTGTTTTCCGCATTGTACATTTCATTTGTTCCAGTTTCTCCTTTTGATGAATGCACTGTTCCCGTTTGCGCTGTAAACGTTCTTCTATTACTTTTTTTCCTTGTGATATCATAAAATTTAATTATATACTATTAGTAATACATTGCCGTCAATTAGCGGCTAAAAAAGCCTTTATAAAATCTAATTTCATTTGCAAAGATAGAGAAGATTGTTTAAATAATTAGATTTTTAATTAAAAATATTATTAATAATAGCACTTTTAAATTACCAGTACATCA
>OAWW01001477.1_pt1 | contig 11925 bp, 8 predicted proteins | sample 1517191 | NCBI WGS metagenome assembly OAWW01 (sample SAMEA2580253, study PRJEB22360) | human gut metagenome | biome: human gut; feature: human-associated habitat; material: faeces | place: Denmark | collected 2008/2010 | reverse complement strand
GGGATCTGGACGCTCTGTCCCCGTGGAACACACCGTAAGAAGCCGTTGTTTCCTCCATCAGAGGACCGTGAACCTTTACCTGACGGTACTTGCCTCCGGTTACAGTAATCACCGCCTCAACTGTTCCTTCTCCTCCATCTGCTATAGGCACTCCCACGGTTTCACAGCCCGGAAATATTTTCTCTGCCGATGCTTTCAAAAGGCGGATAATCTGCTGGGATGACAGGGTTCCTTTAAATGAATCTGATGCAAATAATAATTTCATAGCCCCTCCTGAACCATTAATTTATTCTGTAAAAATACATAAACCGGCCAGATTGTGGGGGATGGCCGGTTTATGATATCAATATATGGCAGTAAATTTTTCTTGTTTTTGTTCGTTCCGATTACAGCAGTCCTGCTTTTGTCATCTCTGCTTTGATCTTGTCCAGAACCGGTCCCTCCGGTGTTGCAAGATTCGGAGTGTAGGGAAGACCGATATTGCGTCCCCGCAGGTTAGCCATATCCTTTGCTGCTACCGGGAAGCTTGCGCCGTCCATGGAAAGGCGAACCGGATTCAGTTTAAACTGTGCCTCCAGAGATCCCTCCAGATCTCCCCCGACATACTTATTATAAACGTCTGTAATCAGCTCAGGCATAAAATTTGCCGCAGTGCAGACACCGCCTACCGCTCCGTGGCACAGAGAAGCATACAGCAGGGTATCCTTTCCGCCGAATACCTTGAATCCAATGTCTCTGTTTCTCCGGATAAACTCAGAGGTCTGGGTAATGTCTCCGCTGGTATCCTTCATTCCTACAATGTTGGGAACCTCATGGGCCAGACGCTCTACCAGATTAGCTGACAGAGTATATCCTACACGTCCAGGGTTATTATACAAAAGCACGGGAAGTTCCTCCACTGCATCTGCAATCGCCTTAAAATGGGTAAACAGCTCTGTCTCCGTCGGCTTTAAAAACATGGGCTGCAGCACTGAAATTCCTGCTGCGCCGCCTGCGGCTGCCATTTTAGCAAGACGAATACACTTTTTGGTGCTGATGGCTCCGATACCAAAATATACCGGGACACGCCCTGCCACCTGATCCACAACGATTTTCAGACCGCGCTCCATCTCGTCTTCTTCAATCACATAAAACTCACCGTTGCTTCCATATAACAAAATTCCGCTTACTCCACCGTCAATCACATAATCCACTTGACTGCGAATTGCCTCATCAATCAGTTCATCCTGATCAATGGGTGTAATCATCGGAACAACGACTCCCTTGATAAAATCTGTATTCATACCCGTCTCCTTCGTCCCCTGGGATTATTTTACAATGCTGGTACCGGAAATTTTCTCGTAGTACTTCACAATACTTGCGTGATCCTCTTTATCGCAGCCTTCTGTTCTCAGGAACTGCATAACCTCCATCATCTGAGCAGTCAGAGGAGCCGGAGAACTGATAGCATGAGCTGCATTCAGTGCGTTGGTCAGATCCTTAATATGCAGTTCAATACGGAAGCCCGGCTTGTAATTGCCATCCAGCATCATTGGCGCCTTTGCATCCATAACGGTAGAACCTGCCAGTCCTCCGCGGATTGCCTGATATACCAGCTCCGGATCCGTTCCTGCCTTCTTTGCAAAGGTCAGCGCCTCTGCCACTGCAGAAATATTGATTGCGACAATCATCTGGTTTGCCAGCTTTGCTACATTTCCGGAACCCAGCTCGCCAACATAAACAACAGAACCTGCCATAGACATCAACATATCATAATATTTGTCAAACAACTCTTTTTTGCCGCCGCACATAACAGAAATGGTTCCGTCAATTGCCTTTGGCTCTCCACCAGATACAGGGCAGTCCATCATGTCAATGCCCATTTTTGCCAGTTCTGCGCCGATTGCCTTGCTCTCCGTCGGGTCAATTGAGCTCATGTCAATAACAACCAGTCCCGGCTTTGCACCTTCTGCAACACCATTTTCTCCCAGAACTGCTGCTCTTACATGGGGAGAATTGGGAACCATAGTGATTACTGCCTCAACCTGGGAAGCCAGTTCCTTTCCACTTTCTGCAGCTGATGCGCCGTAGGAAACCAAATCAGCCACTGCATCTTTGTTAAAATCATATACAACCAGATCATAGCCTGCCTTTAACAGATTTTTTGCCATGGGTCTTCCCATAATTCCTAATCCAATAAATCCAATTTTCATGATATTTCCTCTCTTTCCTGTATTCCTGTGCCTCAGGTATCTATGACTGCATTATAGATATCACAGCGAAAAGAAACAATGGTTGAATTTCATAAAAACAGGATTTTTTCTTGTTCATCTGCCACAATCCTTCATTATTATTTCATATTCATTTCAAAATAATTGCATTTCATTTCTTTATGCAATCCCCCACAGTTTCATTTTTCTCCACAGCGTTGTTTTGCTGATTCCCAGCGCTTCTGCTGTTTTTTCCCGGTTTCCATTGTACTTTTTCAGCGCAGCACGAATCCGGCGCAGTTCCTCCGGCTCTTCCTCTAACGTGCCTTCTCCTGGCAGATTTAGACCTGGCGCGCGGTCAGGGACAGAAGGTTCCGGATACAATTCTCCAAGCAGTCTTTTCACTGTGTTCTCATCAATGGAACGCTTTCCGGCTGTTAAAATCAGCCTTTCACAAAAGTTCTCCACCTGAAACAGATTTCCTCTCCATGGATATTCCATCATCACCGCCCTGGCTCCTGCCGTCAGAACATGAAACCGTCCATACCGCTCACAGCAGCTTTGCAGTGTCATATCCAGCTTTCTTTTCAAATCCTCTTTTCTCTCCCTCAGAGGCGGTATGAAAAGCTCCAGTCCAGACAGAAGAAAATACAAATCGCTGCTGATTTTTCCTTCTGCCTCCAGCTCCGGCAGAGGACATTCTATTGTTATCATAATGCGCACATCGATCTTTCTCATACGGGCAATGTCTGCTCCGTGGCATACCTGAAACCGGATCAACTGACACAGACGGTACTGGTTTGCCAGAGTCAGCTCCTCTGCATTCCTAAGAAGCAGGGTTCCGCCCTGAGCCTGAAGGGCCGCCCCCCTGGAACCAAAAATCAAGTCCCTCTGATCCCCGGCAGGGAATATCAAGAAACGGCCCCTCTTTTCTGGGACTGCTGTTGTGAATACTTTCTGCCAGCATTCGTTTTTCCGTTCCCGGCTCTCCCCGCAGCACTACCGGATACCGTGACAGGGCATACAGACTGGCAAGGCGCACACATTCCTGCATGGCAGGAGACCCCTGAAGGATATCCTCAAAACGCACCAGAGGCGGAAGCCCCCTTTCCTCCTGCTTTCGCCTCTGCTCCTGCCGTTTTTCCTTCGTCCCTGCTCTGGGAGCTGTTTTATGACAGGTAATAATTGCCCCTTCTACCCGTTCCTCATAGAGAACGGGAGCAATTACTGCAAAAACAGGCGTGTGATTCCATTCCAGAAACAGAGAAGAGTCCTTCCCCTCCTTCAAAACCTGCCGCAGCACTTCCTCGCCCAGCAGGGGTGCAAGTTCTCCTACGAAAAGTCCTTTCAGCTGTTCCTGTTTTTTTCCAATAATATCCTCCATCACAGGATTTACTGCCGTAATCAGCCCCTGACTGTCCAGACGGATTACTCCGCTAAAGGAATAATCCAGGAGTGTTTCCATCTGGGCTGCTGTCTTTTTCTCCACCTTCATGGCATAATCCAGATTCTCTGCCATCGCCATAGCCTGACGCATGGAATCTTCTGTGGTGGAAAGAAATAGGGAGGGAACCCCTGCCTCTGTGGCAATGGAAACTGCTGTGTCTCCTCCAATCACCAGATCCACACCGTCCTCCACAGCCCTTCGCACAATCCCTGGAAGCTGCGCCCCCTGCTCTGCAAAATACATGCGAAGATCGATTCCGTAAAGCTCGTCAAAATAAGACATGTCACAAAACATATTCCGGAATCCCACTACAGCAATAACCGGACGTGATTTCGCCACAATCTGTCTGGCTCTCATCACCAAAAGAGCCATTTCCTGTGCTGTCAGAACAATTTCCACTACAGGAATATCGGTGTACTGTTTGATCAGGGATGCCTGAAGTCCTCTGGCAATGATAATGGATGCCCCGTCCGCTATGGCTTTTCTGGCCTCCATAACTGCATTCTCCGTAGAGATTACCCGCATTCCGTGAATGGTATATTTTTTCTCCTGTAATATGTTGTGAGCCTGATGAAGCATTTCCTCTCTGGACACCAGAAGTATTGTCTTTCCCATCTGTCTTCTATCCTCCCTGTATTTTTCTTCCGCTACCTTCCTCCTGCGATTACCTCCGCCCTGCTTCCTGTTCCTTCCCGGTTTCTGCATCTGGTTACCACGATTTTATGATCAATCCTCTCCTTCAGCTCAGAAACATGGGAGATAATTCCAACCAGCCGTTCTCCCTCTGTCAATCCCTCCAGTGCCTTCAGGGCCTGATTTAAGGCATCCTCATCCAGTGAGCCAAAGCCCTCATCTACAAACATGGCATCCAGGCGGATTCCGCCGGTTCTGGACTGAATTTCATCCGAAAGCCCCAGAGCAAGAGACAGGGATGCCTGAAAGGTTTCCCCGCCGGACAAAGTCTTCACACTGCGCTCAGAACCATTATAATGATCAATTACATTCAGCTCCAGACCTGCTTTTTCTTTTTTATTGTCACTGTCCTCCCTGCGTTTCAGCTCATACTGCCCGCTGCTCATGGTCATAAGTCGCAGATTTGCCTTCCTGAGAATCCGATCAAAATAATTCATTTGTATATAAGTTTCCAGTTCGATTTTCTGCTTGCCGCTCAACGTTCCATTTGCAGTATCAGAAAGAGCCTTCAGCCACACATATTCCTGCTCAGTCTGTTCCATAACCTGCCGCCGTCCAATGACTGCATCATAAATATTCCTGTTATTTTTTCCGGCTGCATACTGAGCATCCCTTTCTCTGGAAAGTTCCTGCTTTTGTTCCTCTGCCAGCGCAAGCGCTTCCAAAATACCAGCTTCCTCCAGACCTTCGCTTTCCGCCAGCTGACTTTTCAGCGTCTTCTCTGCCTGAATCAATCCTGCCAGCAGCTCTTTCTGCCTCTGATACCTCTGTCCGCTCATCTCCCGTGCAGACTCCAGCTGTGCCTTTTTCTCTGCCCACAGTCTGATTCCCGTTTCCAGCGCCTCCTTCGTCTCTCCTGCCGTTTCTCCCTGCAAGTCAAGAATTCTCTCCTGGTATCCCTGAAGCTTAGTTCTCTGTTCTGTCATCTGCTTTTCACAGCTATGGATCACCGTCTCTGCCTCTTTCCGATTCTTCCCTGTCTCCTCCCGGCGCTGCTCCAGAGTTTTTCTTCGTTTCTCCCAAATGCTGTTTTTCTCAAGCTCTGCCATAACCTGACACCGTTTTTCCTCCAGAACAGATAAAAGTCCAGCGGCATGCTCTGCCGTATCATAATCCTCCGCATCTGCCCGCACAGTCTGCTCTTCGGAGTTCTTTTCCATTCCATCCTCCTCCCGCAGTCTGCAAATCTCCTCTAAACGCTTCTGAAGCTCCTGACACCCCCGTTCATCTGCTGCTCTCTGTTTCTCCATCTCCCGGAAAGCATTTTCCTTTTGCTGAAATTTCTCCTCCCCAGCCTTCAGACATGCCTCCAGCTTCTCTTTCTGCTCTTTCTCTGCCTCAGCCTGTCTTCGGCGGCAGCTGATTTCTTTTTCCAAAGAAATCAGCGTCTGTTGCTCCTTTTCTGCCAGCGCTTCCAGCTGCTCCGGCTCTGACACTCCATACAGCGACATACCAGCCTGAGCAAGCTGTTCTTCTTCCTCCTCAAGGCGTTTTCTCCACTGTCCGGCTTCTCCGCTGAGCCGCTCTGTTTTTCCTTCTGCCTGATTTACTTCTTTTTCCTTTTTCTCCAGCTCTTCCTTCCCTGGTATGTTTTTCTGTACGCGGGCAGGCATAGGATGATGAAGAGAACCACATACAGGACATGCCTCCCCCGACCTCAGCTGAGCGGCCAGAATGCCTGCCTGTCCGTCAAGAAACAGCTGCTCCAGCTCTGTGTACTGTTTTCGCAGGCTGCGGCTGATTTCTGCTGCTGTCCCATACCTGGCCTGAAACTGTTTCAGATTTTCCGCTGCCGTTTTCCATTTGCTGATCCGTTCTGTCAGATGAAAAAGCTGAATTTTCCTATTTTCCAAAACCTGCTGTTCCCTTTGAATCTGCTCCAGAGAAAGCTCCGCAGCCTTTGCCTTTTCAAACTCCTCCCTGTCCTGCCTCAGCCTTTCTCCAACCTCAAAGGATTCCTTCTGAAGCAGAGACAGCTTTTCCTCTGTCAAGCTCAGCCTTTTCTTGGCCTGCTCCCACAAATTCCTGCCCTTCCCCAGCTCTGCCTGCTGCTGCTCCAGTCTCGCCTTTTCTGCCAAAAAGCGCTCTCTCCTGCCGTCAAGTCCCTGAAACTGTTCCAGTGCCTTTTCTATAGAATCCGCTTCCTCCTCCAGCTTCCCTAGCTTCTGTCCTTCTGCCTGCGCCTTCTTTTCCACTTGTGTAAGCGCCTGCCCCAGATCTTCCAGCTGTCTTTCCAGCTGTTCCATGGTACTCCATTTTTGCAGACGCTCTTTTGCCTGACGAATCTGCGTCTCCAGCAGCCCACAGTCCTCTGCAGCCTTCAAAGAAGCATCAGCTTCTCTCTGTGCCAGCTTCAGCCCCTCCTCGGCCTGTTTCCTGTCAGCCATCTTAACTTCCAGATCCTGCTCCAGTTTTTTTCTCTGCTGAAGCTTTTCTGCCCGCCCTGTTTCCCGCCTGATCGTTTCCTCCAGCTTTCTTAAAGAACTGTCCATTTCCTGAAGACGCTTTGCATCCCGTCCCAGAAGCTGACTTAAAATTTCCATACCGCGGACTGCTTTTCCGTCAAAATGCTCCTTCTTCAGCTCCTGAAATTCCAAAGACAGCTCTTCATCCTGCCCTGCATCTACTCCATCCAGATACTGGCTGATGCTTCGGCGCAGCTCATCATACTGCTTCCACCTCTTCTTCACCTCTTCCTTCAGCCGGTCCTGCACCTCCCGATACAGCCCCGTATGAAAAAGCTGTCTGAAAATCTCTCCTCTTTCCGCTGTTCCCGCCAGTAGAAGCTTCTGAAAATCTCCCTGAGCAATCATGGCAATCTGCGTAAACTGCCGGTAATCCAGTCCGGTCAGCTCCGTAATCGCTTTTGTAACCTCTCTGGCCTTTGTAACTGGCTGCCGCCCGTCCGGGAAAGTCAGTTCTGCATCCGCCTTCTGAACAGTCATTCCACTTCCTCTTCCCTTGGGCCGCAGATATTCCGGATTTCGACGCACCCGGTAAGTTTTTCCCTGATAGGAAAAGGTCAGCTCCACAAAGGTTGGCGTTTCCGGCGCTGCATATTTGCTTCGGAACATTCCCGACTCTCTGACCTGCCCGCTGGCCTCTCCGTACAGCGCAAATGTAATTGCATCAAAAATTGTGGTTTTTCCTGCTCCTGTATCCCCTGTAATCAGGTAGAGCCCGCCCTTTCCAAACTTTTGAAAATCAAGCTCTGTCCGCCCTGCATAAGGGCCAAATCCACTGAGAATCAAATATTCCGGTCTCATACTTCCCTCTCTTTGTCAATCTCTTCCATCAGTTTTCCTGCAAAGGCCCTCTGCCTTTCACTCATAGGACTGTTATTCTGCAGCTCATAAAATTCTTCAAACAACTCCAGGCCTGTTTTTTCCTCCAGCCTTTCTACAGCCTCAATCAAATGACCCTCCCTTGTCCTTTTGTTGTCATACTCCAGGCGCATCAGATTCGGATAAACCACCCTCAGCTTCTGCATTCCATCTGGCACATCTTCTTCGTCCGTCAGAGTAATCTGCACATAGTCCTCCCGATCAAACTGCTCATAAAACGATTTCGCCGTTACCTCCAGATACGTTCCCCTGAGTCTTCTCATATCGTGAAGCGGCTTCAGCGGAATGGTTCTGACCTGAATATTTCCTTTCTCCCTCAGTTCCGCCACTGTCACAGATTTTTGCTGCCCTGCCTCAGAAAAAGAATATTTTAATGGCGTTCCGCAGTACCGGATTGTTTCCCGGCCAACCTGCTGCGGGCTGTGAATATGTCCCAGCGCCACATAATCAAATGGCTCAAACAGCTCTGCACGAATCTGATCCAGTCCGCCCACAGCCAGCTCCTCTGATTCACTGAGAGATGCCCCGGTTACAAACTGATGAGCTGCCAGCACATTCCTTTTTTGCGGATCCAGGTTCAAATGAGAAAGAGCTGTGGCAACAGCCTCCTCACTGGTATCTGCCGGCTCATTTTCATAGACATGGCGTACTGCTGCCGGTTTTAAAAAGGGAAGAAGATGAATCCACACTTCCCCCCAGGAATCCTCCAGACACACACTGGTAAGCTTCCCATCATAAACCGGTGCCGAAAACACACGACTTTCCCGCATCAGACGGCTTCCAAAGGCCAGACGCTCCGCTGAATCGTGATTTCCGCTGATGAGAAAAACAGCTGTACCTAATCTGGAAAGCTCCGTAAGAAAGTAGTCAAAAACCTGCACTGCCTCTGCAGACGGCACCGCTTTGTCATAAATATCTCCAGCCAGAATCACTCCATCCGGCTGCTCGTCCTTTACAATGCCAAGGATCTGCGCCAGAATATATTTCTGATCCTCCAGCATGGAAAACTCATTTACCCGTTTTCCAATATGAAGATCCGATAAATGTATCAATTTCATGGTGTTGCTCCCTCTTTTTGTTTTTCTGTTTGCAAAGCTATAACCTCATGATACATGGAATTTAAACAAACCGTCAAGAAATTATCGTAACTATTCAGGATGGCGGGAGAACTGGCAGAAAAATTCGTGTCAAGCTTGCTTGTAAGCGGATTTTCCTTCCAGTTCTCACATCGAAGGAATCTCCGATGCTTCTTGCCCATTTTATCCTTTCGTGCTACAATACGTTAAAGAGTTTCGCAGGCGCGGTTTTCATCATACCCGGCGCTGCCCAAAGCTCTGATATCCCCAACCTTATCACGAAAGGAACCTTCAATGAAAAAGATTTATACAAAAGTCACGGAAAACATGAATTTTTTTGAGGGGAACGATCCCACAGAGCTGGCCCGTCAGTACCAGACTCCTTTGTACGTTTACAATGAGCGGATTCTCCGCCAGCGCTGCCGGGATTTAAAAAATATGGTTACTTATCCCCATTTTGTCGTTGATTATTCTGCCAAGGCCAACTGTGGTCTGGCATTTCTTCAGATTGTGCGCTCTGAAGGGCTGGAGGTCGATGCCATGTCTCCCGGTGAGATCTATATGGAGCGGATGGCCGGATTTTCTCCAGAAGATATTTTCTATATCTGCAACAATGTTTCTCCAGAGGAAATGCAGTATGCTATTGATGCCGGAGTGCGGATCAGTGTAGATTCCTTAAGTCAGCTGGAGCAGTTTGGACAGCTGGCGCCAGGTCATTCGGTTGCTGTCCGGTTTAATCCCGGTGTCGGAGCCGGACATCATGAGAAGGTAATTACTGCCGGAAAGCTGACCAAGTTTGGCATTGACCCTGAAGATATTCCCCAGGTAAAAGCTCTCCTGAAAAAGTACGATCTGAAGCTGATTGGCATCAATCAGCACATTGGCTCTCTGTTTATGACAGGAGATGCCTTCACTGCCAGTCTGGAACCACTCTTTGCCATTGCCAGACAGTTTCCGGATCTGGAATTCGTAGATATGGGCGGCGGCTTCGGAATTCCCTACAAAAAAGAATTCGGAGAGGCACCTCTTGATTTAAAGGAGCTGGGCGCGGCTATTGACAAGGCTCTCTATGCATTTTCTGAGGAATATGGACGTCCCCTTACCTTCCGTATTGAGCCGGGCCGCTATATTTCTGCAGAAAGCAGTGTCATTCTTTCTACGGTTCACTCCGTAAAATACAACCACGACCGCAAGTTTGTAGGCTGCGACTGCGGCTTCAATGTACTCCAGCGCCCCATTATGTACGATTCCTATCACGGTGTGGAAATCTATCGGGCGGGAGATCAGCCCTCTGAAAAAGAGGAAACCGTTACTATCGTAGGCAATATCTGCGAAAGCGGCGATATTCTTGCCAAGGATCGAACACTGCCGGAGATTATGAAAGGCGATACGCTGTGTATCCTTGACACCGGAGCCTACGGCTTTACCATGGCCTCCAATTATAATAATCGTCTTCGCCCTGCCGAAATTCTCATTCGCGAGGATGGACAGGTTGTCCTTACCAGAGAACGGGAGCAGTTAGAAGACCTGATGCGCCATGTTATCCCCCTGGAATCTGTATAATCACATTATCCGCTTTCCCGTCCGGAGCTTCCATCAAAACCAGACGGGAAAAGCAGTTTCTTTTTCTGATTTTCCTATTGCAAATTTTCTCCCCTATTTGTATAATATATACTGTATACAAAATAATACAATCTATTTTTTGTTCTGCGATTTTTCATGAACTGCAAAGGAGAAGTGCCATGATTAAGCATCTTGGACTGAAGGCCTACGGCAAAATCAATCTGGGACTGGACGTACTCCGGAAACGGGAAGACGGCTATCACGAAGTCCGCATGATCATGCAGACCGTAGGAATTTTTGATCGGATTGACCTGATTCGCACTGCAGAACCGGGCATTCAGGTAGAAACCAATCTGTATTATCTTCCCACCAATGAAAACAATCTGGTTTACAAGGCTGCAAAGCTCCTGATGGATGAATTCCAGATTACTGAGGGCGTTCAGATCCGTCTGAGAAAATTCATTCCTGTAGCTGCCGGCATGGCTGGAGGAAGCAGTGATGCAGCCGCTGTCCTGTTTGGAGTAAACAAAATGTTCCGCTTGGGACTGAACACTGCCCAGCTGATGGAGCGCGGTGTAAAAATCGGCGCTGATGTTCCCTACTGCATTCTCCGCGGAACAGCGCTTTCTGAAGGTATCGGTGAAATTCTGACACCGCTTCCCCCAGTACCCCAGTGCCAGGTTCTGATTGCAAAACCTGCCATCAGCGTATCCACCAAGTTTGTTTATGACAATCTTCACGCCAATGCTTTAAAACCAGATCAGCACCCAGATATTGATGGAATCCTCCAGGCCATCCGTGACCAGGATATTTACGGAATCGCCGGACGCCTGGGCAATGTTCTGGAGACAGTTACCATAAAAGAATATCCTATTATCCAGCAGATCAAAGACACCATGCTGGAAAGCGGAGCTATAGGCGCTCTCATGAGCGGCAGCGGTCCCACGGTCTTCGGCTTATTTACCAATCCAAAGGCCGCCCAGACTGCCTATGAGGAGATGCGGTTCGGCGCCTTCTCCCACCTTGCCAAACAGGTTTATATTACAAATTTCTATAATCAGAAGGAGCTTTCAAATCATGGAACAGAAACTGAAAGTTAATATGAATGAATATCTTCCTCTTCGGGATGTGGTTTTCAACACTTTGCGCCAGGCAATTTTAAAGGGCGAGCTTGAGCCGGGAGAACGTCTGATGGAAATTCAGCTGGCTGACCGCCTTGGCGTCAGCCGAACTCCTATCCGCGAGGCTATCCGCAAGCTGGAGCTGGAAGGCCTGGTTTTAATGATTCCCAGAAAAGGTGCCGAAGTTGCCAAAATTTCTGAAAAAGGCCTGCGGGACGTATGGGAGGTTCGCCGTTCCCTGGAGGAGCTGGCCATCGAGCTTGCCTGCCAGCGTATAAGCGACAGTGATATTGAGGATCTGGAGCTTGCTCAGAATGCATTCCGCGAAGCTGTCACAGCCGGAGATGCCATGACCATTGCAGAAACAGATGAGCACTACCACGATATCATCTACAACGGCACTGGAAATAACCGTCTTGTCCAAATCCTCAACAACCTGCGGGAGCAGATGTACCGCTATCGCCTGGAATACATCAAGGATGCCGAAAAACG
>OAWW01001474.1_pt1 | contig 11938 bp, 7 predicted proteins | sample 1517191 | NCBI WGS metagenome assembly OAWW01 (sample SAMEA2580253, study PRJEB22360) | human gut metagenome | biome: human gut; feature: human-associated habitat; material: faeces | place: Denmark | collected 2008/2010 | reverse complement strand
CCGAAGGCCCAGCCAGGGCTTCGGCGCAGTTCCGTTTTGCCGGCTTTGCGGCACGGTCTCACTTCACCAGCGAAGTGAGCTCACCGAGATCGAGCTCGAAACTGACCCCGCGCTCCTCGAAATGCGGCTGATTGCGGGTGCTTTCCATTGCATGACGTACGAATTCGCCCGCGATCCGAGCCGATTCGGCCAGGCCGCGGCCGGCCATCACCGCACCGCACAGTGCGGACGCGAAAGCGTCACCCGTACCGTGGATCATGTACGGCAGCTTGTCGTGCACAAGCTCGACCTTCTCGGCAGCGCCCTTTTCGGCGCTTGCCACGTAGTTGATGATCTTGCCGTCACCGTGGTCGATGCCCTTGAGCACCACGTTCTTGGCACCGAGTCCCAGCAGCGCGTCCAGCAGTTTGGTCACGGCGGCGTCATCGAGATCCTGCCCGGGGTAGTCGCGCTTGGTCAGGATGCTCGCTTCGGTCAGGTTCGGCATCAGCACGTCCGCGCCGTCCGCCAGAGCCCCCATCGCCTCGCACAGTTCCGGCGTGTACGTCGGGTACATCTGCCCGGCGTCGCCCATAACCGGGTCGACCAGCCGCAGCGCGGACGGATATTCGCGGTACAGGCGCTGGATGATGGACACCTGGTCGGGGGAGCCGAGGAAGCCGCTGTACACGCCGTCCAGCTCGACGTTCTCCTTGCGCCAGGCGTCCAGATATCCGGAGAGAATGTCCGTCGTGTCATGGAACGTGAACACGGCGTACTTGGTGTGTGCGGAGAACAGGGCCGTCGGCACCGGGCACACGTCGCAGCCGGCCGCCGACAGGATCGGGATCGCCGCGGTCAGCGAGCACTTGCCATACCCGCACATGTCGTGCACGGCGGCCACGCGCGGAATGTAATGTGGGTCGCGGTCATACAGCGTCACATCATCGGTCATTCGGAAACACCCCTTACTGGTAGGCAATGACGATACACAACAGAGACTAGCATCGTCGGGCGCACACCGCGTAACGCGGTCCCGCCCAGCGCGCCACCGGTGGCGGGCGGCCGGGAAGTGCCACCTGCATCGTATCGACGGCATGGGAGCGGAAGCCGGAACGTGACGCCTCGCGCTAGAGTTGTCTGATACACGTGACGACGGGACGAAGCCCGATGCGGCGGTTCCGTCCGCATGATCGCAAGGAGGATGCCATGACGCCTATGGATGTTCTGATTGTCGTGGAACGCTTCTTCCTGTATTGGCTGGCGTACTCGTTCGTGGGATGGGTGTGGGAGACCGGCCTGAGCGTCGTGCTGCGCAAGCGGTTCGAGGATCGGGGCATGCTCAACGGGCCGATATGCCCGATCTACGGGTTCGGCGGTCTGCTGGTCGTCGTGCTGCTGCATGACGTGAACAATCCGCTGTCGCTGTTCCTGTCCAGCGGCGTGCTCGCATGCACGCTGGAATATGCGTCGAGCTGGGCGATCGAGAAACTGTATCACATGCGTTTCTGGGATTATTCCGGCAAGCCGTTCAACATCAACGGGCGCGTGTATCTCAACGGGTTCCTGGCGTTCGGCGCGGGGGCGACGTGCATCAAACTGGTGGTCCAGCCGTGGATGTCCGACATCGTCCGGTCCTGGCCGATATGGCTGCTTCACGCCGTCGCGGGACTGTCGTTCATCGGGGTGGTAATCGAGGCGGCCATCACCCAAGCCGGTCTGCGCAGTCTCGACTCGCGTCTGGCGAAGGTCAGCGAGGGCATCAAGGCGCTCAAATCGCAGCAGATCAGACAGATCGACACACGCATCAGCGAGGCCGACGAGCAGTGGCGCGAAACGTCCGCCAAACTGCGCGGGCAGGCGGAGCAGGCGTATGACCGGTTCGCGGCCGGAGCCCAGCAGGGCATTCGTGCGGCATCCAGACCGGTTGCGGATGCCGGCGAGCTGGTCCGTCGCTCGCTCAACCGCCAGCAGCGCCGTCTGATCCGCACGTTCCCGAAGATGGTATCCCTGCGCGACCTGACCATCACCGACATGATCCGTGACCTGTGGAACCGGCTCTGACGGCAGCGGCGTGTCGCATCGTGGATAGTCGGTTTTAGGGCTCCTGTTACGACCTGCGACACCAATGATGCCAACGGCTTTTAAAGGGTTATAGGCAACCGCGATAACGCCGGACTTGCGATGCCGCATCCATGTGCCCTATGGTCTAAACCAACACCTCGCCAGACGCTGGAAACCGCCGACGGGTGGCGACAAGAAAGACACGGAAACCACAGCATCCCGACATGGGAAAAGGAGCGACCACCATGACCGAAGCCAACAAGAAGTACCGTTTTGAAACCCTGCAGCTGCACGTCGGCCAGGAGCAGGCTGACCCGGCCACCGACTCCCGCGCAGTGCCGATCTACGCGACCACCAGCTACGTCTTCCACAACTTCGACCACGCCGAGGCCCGCTTCGGACTCGCCGACCCGGGTAACATCTACGGCCGTCTGACCAACTCCACCCAGGGCGTGTTCGAGGACCGCATCGCCGCCCTTGAAGGCGGCACCGCCGGCATCGCGGTCGCCTCGGGCGCCGCGGCCGTCGAGTACGCCGTGCGCAACATCACCCAGTCCGGTGACCACATCGTCTCCTCCAAGAACATCTACGGCGGCACCTTCAACCTGCTCAAGCACACGCTGCCGCGCGACGGCATCACCACCACTTTCGTCGATCCGGAGGTTCCACAGAACTTTGAGGACGCCATTCAGGAGAACACCAAGCTCGTCTACTTCGAGACCTTCGGCAATCCGAACGCCGACCTGCCCGACTTCGAGGCCATCTCCGCAATCGCCCACAAGCATCATCTGCCGGTGATCGTCGACAACACCTTCGCCACCCCGTACCTGTTCCGCCCGCTGGAGCACGGCGCCGACGTCGTGGTCGAGTCCGCGACCAAGTTCATCGGCGGCCACGGCACCACGCTGGGTGGTGTCGTCGTGGAAGGCGGCAACTTCAACTGGGCTGAGGTGCCGGGCAAGTTCCCGACCCTGACCGAGCCGGATCCCTCCTACCACGGTCTGAACTTCTACGAGGCCCTTGGTGGAGCCGCCTTCGTGACCCGCATCCGCGCCATCCTGCTGCGCGACACCGGTGCCACCCTGTCCCCGTTCGCCGCGTTCCTGCTGCTGCAGGGCACCGAGACCCTGTCGCTGCGCGTCGAGCGCCACGTGCAGAACGCGCTGAAGGTTGTCGAGTACCTGCAGACCGTGCCTGAGGTCGAGTCCGTCTCGCACCCGTCCATCGAGGGGCGCCGCGACCACGAGCTGTACAAGAAGTACTTCCCGAACGGCGCCGGTTCCATCTTCACCTTCGACATCAAGGGCGGCAAGGACGCGGCGCGTGTCTTCATCGACAACCTGCACCTGTTCTCTCTGCTGGCGAACGTGGCCGACGTGAAGTCGCTGGTCATCCACCCGGCCTCCACCACGCACTCCCAGGAGACGCTGGAGGAGTTGGAGGATCAGGGCATCCACCAGGGTACCATCCGCCTGTCCATCGGCACCGAGAACATCGAGGACATCCTCGACGACCTCAAGGGCGGCTTCGAGGCGCTGCGCGCCTCCGGACTGGCCAAGTGATGGTCTTGGCTAGATAGCCGCAAGGATTTTCCGCGTCGCCGGTCGGGGAACCGTGACGCGGAACGAGAAGGGGAACCCGTACAAACCCGCGCTGACGTCATGCAGCGCGGGTTTGTTGCATATAGCCCTTGCTGGCTGGGCTGTAGTGAAGCGGGTGGGATGTCGCCGCACAACCACCCTCCGGCGCTTCGCGCCACCTCCCGCCAGCGGGAGGGCGTATGGTCCGATCCTGCTGTTCAGCTCCGTTCCGACCACATTTTGGCATTTTTCGTCTTGAAAAGTGATGCAAGCAGGGGGTTTCGTGCCACGAAACGGTAAAAATCGCTGTTTTCGGCATTTCGTGGCATTCCCTGTGCCACGAAATCGTTTTTAACCGGTTACATGCCGTTTCGGGGCGTGAGGGCAAATCTAAGAATCATTGGAAAATGGACGTTTCGCCATTCTCGTTCTCAACACTGTTCTCGCTCATCGTACAATTCTTCTTGTCAGGCACCCCCTATCATCCCCCCCCCCGTCATCGCCACGGGCCCGTGCGTTCCCGGCCGAGAGAGGCCGCCGAGCGCAGTGAAACCGCGCACAATGTTCGAGCGCGTAATACTCAAGGATGATGGGCACGATGGCGATTCACCCCGCCGCACGATGCCGGTCCGAGCCCGCCATCCGTATGGTGAAAGTAACGTTCAGGGAAAATCCCTGTATTGATATGGAAGAGGACGTTATGGAACAGCAGATCATGCAGCCGCAGACCAATGCCGGTGCGGCGCAGGAACAGCGGCACCCCATCGCCATCGAGGCGATCGACCTGGTCAAGGACTACGGGCATGGCGAAAACGCGGTGCATGCGCTGCGCGGCGTCAATGTGCGGTTCGAGCAAGGGAGGTTCACCGCGATCATGGGCCCGTCCGGCTCCGGCAAGTCCACGCTCATGCACACGCTCGCCGGACTCGACTCGGCCACGAGCGGTCATATCGTGTTCGACGGCGCCGACATCACCACCATGAACGACAATCAGCTGACCATGCTGCGCCGCCACAAGATCGGCTTCATCTTCCAGAGCTTCAACCTGCTGCCGATGTTCACCGCCGAGCAGAACATCCTCATGCCGTTGACTCTGGCGGGTCAGAAGCCCGACCGTCAGTGGTTCGACATGCTGACGACGACGCTGGGACTCAAGGAACGTCTCACGCACCGGCCGAATGAACTGTCTGGCGGCCAGCAGCAGCGCGTCGCCATCGCGCGTGCGCTCATCACCAAACCGTCGCTGGTGTTCGCCGACGAGCCCACCGGCAACCTCGATTCCGTCTCCAGCGCCGAAGTGCTGAGCTTCCTGAAGCGATCCGTCAAGGAACTTGGGCAGACCGTCATCATGGTCACCCATGACGCCGTCGCCGCATCCTATGCCGATCGTGCGATCGTGTTCGCCGACGGCCAGATCGTCGCCGACGAGCAGCGCCCGACCGCCGAGAGCATGAACCAACTGTTGATGAACGAGCGCGAGCGGGCCACCCAACTGGTCGGCGGGCCGTCCGCGGGCACCACCGTTCCAAGACCGCCGGTGGCGGCCCTCAAGGGGCACACCGAAAAGGCGTCTTTCGTTCCGGGTGCTCCAAGCGTTCCGGGCGCTCCGCAGCACGCCGCCGTCGCCCAGCACCGCCGCTGACCCGCCCACAGCATTAAGGACTTCTCATGTTCTCCATCACCATCAAACTCATGAAAAAAAGCGCGAGGATGCTCATCCCCGCAGGCATAGCCATCCTTATCGGCACGGCGTTCATCGCCGCCACGTTCCTGTTCTCCAACTCCATGGACGACTCGCTGCGCAGGCAGAGTACCGCCCAGCTCGGCGAAGCGAACTACATCGCCACGATGAAAACAAACAGCAACGGCGCGGTCTCCGAGAACGGCTCGGCCGACAGAACCACCGTCGCCGATTTCAACCTCGACCGGATACGCGCCACGAAAGGCGTGAAGGGCGTCCGCGTCGACACGTCCGTCAGCGTTTCGATCTCCGCAGCGGGCAAGCGCTCGAACGGATACGCCGTCGGCACGTCAACCGACCGTAAGCTGCTGCCGGTCCGCATCGTCTCCGGCGACCAGCCGGTCGACAACAACGAGGTGGCGTTGCCAAAATCCGTCGCCAAACAACTTGGAGTGGGTGTCGGCGACAAGGTGGACGTCGCTCCGATATCCAACGGCAGCGCTCTGAGCGGCACCGCGGTGCGTGACGTGCGCGTCGTTGGCCTGACCAGCGACCCGTTTGGTGTGTACTCGTTTTACGGTGGCGCTTCGGTGCTGTCGGAGAACGTCGTCGCTGCGGTATACGGCGTGGATGATTTCGACCATATGCAGGCGTACATGCTCCTGCTTGACATCGACGACGCCGACGCCGCTGCCGCGCAGCGGACCGTCGACGAGGTCTCCGGGCTCCTGCCGAAATCCTATGGCGTGGAATCGCGCCGATCGGTCGAGGCGGAGGCCGTCAGGGACCTCAGCTCGAACAACACCAGTTTCCCCACCATATTCCTGCTGAGCTTCGGTGTGCTCGCACTGTTCGTTGCCGCCCTGGTCATCGCCAACACGTTCCAGGTGCTGGTGGCGCAACGCAGGCGCACGCTGGCGTTGCTGCGCACAATCGGCGCGAAGAAGGGCCAGCTGTACACATCCGTACTGATGGAGGCCGGATTGCTTGGCCTGATTGCGTCGGTGCTGGGCGTCGGCTTCGGCGTCGGTCTGATCGCGCTGGTCACGAACACGGGCGTAATGGAAATGATGGGAATGCAGGCCAGGCTGATTCTCTCGTGGCAAGCGTTCGTGGTTCCGATCGCATTCGGCCTGATCATGACTGTACTCGCCTCACTCGGCTCCGCACGGTCCGCCACCAGCGTGACGCCGCTTGAGGCCCTGCGCCCGATCGAGCTGACCGATACATCACGCGCCGGAAAGGTCCGCGCCACGATTGGCGTTCTGACGATCATCGCCGGATTGGCACTGGCTGGCGTCGCCGTATGGCAGCTGTCCGGCATGCTGAACGGTCTGGACACCATGGCCAGCGACAATTACAGCAGTGTGCTGCTGATGTCCATCGGCGGGGCCGCGCTGGTGTTCCTCGGGCTCGTACTCACCGCCACGTTCTGGCTGCCGGTGCTGATGCGCGGCGTCGGCGCGCTCGTCTCGATGTGCGGTCCGAGCGCCAAAGTTGCCCACGCCAACATCCAGAAGAACCCGCGTCGCGTCGCCGCCACCGGCACCGCGCTGCTGATCGGCGTGACCCTGGTCGCCACCATCGCCACCGGTGCAGCCAGCGCCAAGCAGACCATGGGGGAGGCGCTCGCGTCCCGGTACAGTGTCGACATGATCGCCACCGGCGACGGCCTGAAGACCAGCGCAGTCAAGGAAGCGGCCCAGGTCAAGGGCGTCGCGGCCACCATGTACGCGCCCACGGCGACGGTGACCGCGGAAGGCGTGAACGGGGGAACGATGTCCCTGCTGCTCGTCGGCGTCAAGAACACCTCCGAACTCGCCGGCGTCATGCACGCCGACCTGAGCGGCGTCACCGTCGGCGACGACACCGTGCTGCTGCCGAAATACCGTGCCACCTCAGGCAAGGAGATCACATTCGGCTCCGATGCGAAGCTGCGGTTCACCGCTGCGGAATCGAATGGCATTGCGGCAAGCACCGAACAAGACGGGTCCGCCAGCGCAAGCTCGACGAACGGAGGCGTTTCCTCATCAATGCGTCTCAAGCCGGTGCAATCCGATTACCGCCGCGTCTCGTCCAACTATGATGCCGTCGCCTTCATCAACACCAGCCATTTCAACAACGGCGACGTCACCGCGACCAGCCACATGCTGCTCATGCGTGTGGATACCCAGTCGGCCGGCGTCTCCCTGAGTGACGTGTTCAACAAGATTCAGGACGTATTTTCGTATGACTCCACCGTGTCCATCACCGGTCCCGTGGCGCAACGCGCACAATGGGAGACCATCATCAACTCGATGCTGATGCTTCTGGTCGCGCTGATCGCCGTCGCGGTGCTCATCGCGCTGATCGGCGTGGCGAACACGCTGAGTCTGTCGGTGATTGAACGCACCCGCGAATCCGCGACATTGCGGGCTATCGGCATGACCCGCGGGCAGCTGCGGCGCTCACTGGCCGTCGAGGCGCTGCTGCTGTCGCTCGTCGCAGGTGTGGTCGGCGTGGTGCTCGGCACGCTGTTCGGATGGCTGGGGTCGTACATGGTGTTCAGCCTGTACGGCAAGACGGTGTTCCCCTTCGAATGGGGCATGAACGGCATCGTGCTTGTGGTGGCCGCCATCGCGGCCCTGCTCGCCAGCGTGTTCCCGGCCCGTCGTGCAGTCAAGACGCCGCCTGTCGAGGCTCTGGCTGAAGCCTGAGCCTCTTAGGCGGCCTTCGCGGCAAGCCGCTCACTTCACCTACAGACAGTCCACCGGACTGTCTGTTTGACGGTTCAGCCTGTCGAGGCTCTGGCTGAAGCCTAGTTCGTAGAGCCGGTGGGTGGTCAACACAGCCGCCAGTGCAATGAGGTCCCTTCTTTCACTCAAAAGAAGGGACCTCATCGCCTATATGGCGTTATACCGCACGACCCGTGACACGCGGCTCCCGACGCGCGATGTTATAACCTGAACACGCGAAAAATCGGTACGTTGCAAAATGAACTGTTCATTAATCGAAGGTGATTTTCATTATCTTTCAGCGGTCGGAACCTGACAGTTGGTCTACAACAGAATCGGTTCCATATCAACCAACACACAATGGAAGCTGAAAGAATGCACAAGACAATGCGTAAGTCCGCGGTCCTCAAGGGCGCCGTGGCAGGCATCGCATCCATCGCGATGCTGATGTCCGTGAGCGTCACCGCGAACGCCGCGGACACTCCCTCGTACGGCAGTGCGGTCAAGCCGAACATCACCTCGCTGCTCGGCGAGTATTACAACTGGTGGACCCCGAAGAAGGTCGTGAACAACACGCCGCAGGGCGATGCCTTCCGCGGCAAGGTCACCGATGCCGGCAAGAGCGTGCTCGGACAGAACGACAAGACCGTCGTGGCCATCAACAACAAGGCCGCCGCCGACACCACCAAGGTCGACGGCACCTACACGCAGGCCGAGCGCGCCGCTCTCGACGCGAGCGACGGCGACGCACTGCGCATCTACAAGGACGCGTTCGGGCCGATCATCGGCCAGTACGTGGCCGAGGGCGTCGCGCAGGGCGAGCTGCCCAAGACCTCCGACCTGGTGTTCAGCAAAAGCAGCAAGGACTCGTTCGCGGGCTTCGTCGGCACCGGCAGCGCCAAGAAGGACTTCAACTACCCGCGTCCGTACTTCAACAAGGAGAACGAAGGCGTCGACCGCACGATCGGCGGTGACACCGACCTCAACGGTCTGAGCCCGACGCTCGACATCAAGCGCATCCCGATGATCAATATCGACGGCCAGGAATACGGCGAGGATTACACCGACTATCAGGAGCCGTCGCAGTCCTTCCCGTCCGGCCACACCACCAAGACCTACAACCGCGGTCTGGGATTGGCCACGCTGCTGCCCGAGCTCGGACCGGAACTCGTGGCCCGCGCCGCCGAAGGCGGCAACAACCGCGTCGTGCTCGGCGTGCACTACCCGCTCGACATCATGGGCGGCCACATCGCCGGCCAGTATGGCGTCGCCACCGCGGTGAGCGACGAGAAGATCGCACAGGAAGGCGCGGCCGCCCGCGCCGAGCTCGTCGATTACCTGACCGCGCAGTGCAAGGCCGACAACCACGGCGATACGCTCGACGCCTGCATCACGAACACCGGCGCGAACGCCGCCAACGGCTACCGCAACGATTTCACCGACGAGGTTTCGACCAAGCCGGTGACCGACCGAGCCTCCGCACTGGCCGCGTACAAGGCCCGCATGACCTATGGCTTCCAGGCCACGGGCACGACCGGACAGGCGCCGGTGGTGCCTGACTCGGCCGTCCGCATGCTCGACAACGTCGCCGCGTTCAAGTCGCTGGATTCCGCGCAGAAGAAGGCCGTGCTCGCCGCGACCGAAGGCGACTCCGGCTATCCGCTGGACGCCTCGTCGCAGGGCTGGGCGCGAGTCAACCTCGCCGCGGCCTACAGCGCCAAGGTCACGCTGAGCGCCGACGGCAAGAACGTCGTCAAGGTCGAGCCCGGCCAGGCGCAGGCCTCGGTCGTGCGCGAGACGAGTGGCAACAACGGCAACAACGGCGGCAACGGTAACGGCGGTAGCAATGCCGGCAACACCGGTGTCAACAATGCCGCTGGCCGCAACCCCTCCGGCACGCAGCCGCTGTCGAAGACCGGCGCGGACGTGTCCGGCATCGCCTCGGCGTTCATCCTGATCGCCGCCGCCGGCGTCACGATCATGATGATCCGCCGCAAGCACGCGATCTGACAACTAGCGCCCCCGCTGGTGGACTGAGCATCGCGCCCCCGCCAGCGGGGGCGTTTATTTTATATTCGCCTTATACCAGACCGTTGTCGTAGGCGAAGACGACGGCCTGGACACGGTCGCGCGCATTGATCTTGGCAAGGATATGCGCCACGTGCGTTTTCGCGGTTGGCAGGCTGATGAACAGCTTGTCGGCGATTTCCTGATTCGACAATCCATGGGCGATCTCCACCAGCACCTCACGCTCCCGCTTGGTCAGCAGGTTCAGCTCCGGGTCAGTGTATGCCACCGGCCGGGCGCCGGGCATCGTGGACGAACCGTCCGCATAGCCGTCAGTCGCCGTCAACCCATGCTTGGTGTACCCGTCCTCCATCATCTTTTCGATGAGTCGCTTCGTCGCCGAAGGCGCGATAATCGCGTTGCCCTGATATACCGTGCGAATAGAACTCAGCAGCGTCTCCGGCTCGGTGTCCTTGAGCAGGAATCCGGATGCGCCGGCGTTGATAGCCGCCATCACGTACTCGTCCAAGTCGAACGTCGTCAGGATGATCACGCGGGTCTTGCGCGGCGCGTCTCCGGCGGCCGCTTCCAGCGCGCTGATGCGGCTGGTCGCTTCCAGTCCGTCCATGCCGGGCATGCGCACGTCCATCAGCACCACATCGGGGTGCAGCGATTCGGCCAACGACACCGCCTGGGCGCCATCGCCCGCCTGCCCGACCACCTGTATGTCCGGCTGGGATCCGATCACCATTGCGAATCCCGTTCGCACCAGTTCCTGATCGTCGGCGATGACCACCCGAATTCTTTGCAACTCACTCATGCCTTCCACTGTATCCAACATCGGCGAACAAGTCCCGCATCACGCCCCCTGATTTAACCCTGAATTCATGTCGGATGATCCCCGGCAGGCCGTGGAGCGCCGTCTCATTACGACGCGATGCCGTGCAGCTGGCTATCGTGCAGCTGCTTGTCGAGCGATGCCGCGGGCCTGAGCTGCATGCCGGGCTGCTCTTGCCGGTGAGCCTCATCGCTGAACCCGGTCTCGCGCAGCACGCCCAGCAGCTTGCGCATGTGGGCCAGCGCCGCACGGCCCTGTGATCCGATGGCCGCGAACGCCTCGGAGATGGCCCCGGGCGACGGCTGTTCGCCGTGACGCTCGCAATCGTCAAGTATGCGCAGGCCGGCGACCGCCTGGTCGATCACGCTGGTCAGCGTCATCGTCACCTCGGACTGGATGCTCTCGCTGATGCGGTCACGTTCCATGTTCGCCGCCAGGATGCGCTGCTTGGCCTGCTCCGCGCGCAACGCCTCCTCGCGGGCTTGCAGCACCAGCGCGTTCGATCCACTGGATCGGTCCCATTGTGCCATGGCCGTCGCGCTTATGCACAACGCCAGCGATATCACCATGAACATGATTGCCGATGCGAACGCGGCGGGCGTCGCCGCGAGGGAATATGCCGGGCGGGAATGAGTCAGCATGCTGAAGATGCTCCGATACCCGGTTTGAGCGGCGAAGATCTTGCATCCGAACAGCACGGAATCCGATATTGCGGCGATCCCCGTCCATCGCCATGCCTTGTCACGGCCGTACAACACCGCGGAATACAGGGCCACAAGGGAAGCGAGGATATCGGCCAGACTGACCGGCTCGAAGAACAGCAGCTGAAGCGCAGCGAGGATGGCCACCGCCAGCGCGCTGGATTCCGGGAACCTGCGGCGGAAGATCAACGGAATCAGGATGATGATCGTCAATGCGCGGTCGAAACGGTTGTCGAGCTGCAGTCCCTCGGCGTATATGACGGATGGATTGATGGAAAGCAGCATCCAGGCCACCAGTATGGTGAGCAGCAGGTCGGTCAGCAGATAATGCCGCTCGGTCCACTGCGACATGTGCTCGATCCAGTTGAGCCGCT
>OAWW01001455.1_pt1 | contig 12097 bp, 10 predicted proteins | sample 1517191 | NCBI WGS metagenome assembly OAWW01 (sample SAMEA2580253, study PRJEB22360) | human gut metagenome | biome: human gut; feature: human-associated habitat; material: faeces | place: Denmark | collected 2008/2010 | reverse complement strand
CGACGTCGTCCTGTTCGATGAGGCGGACCGCGTGCAGGCGCAGCTCGACGGCTGCTTCGCCCCGAGCATGAGCTTCCAGGAGCTCATCCGCAACGCCGCCGACCCGACAGCCGTGGCCATGAAGCGGCGCCCGGACGACAAGATGAGGGACTTCAACGAGGAGCTTTTCTACGACCTGCGCCAGAAATCCGAGCCCGTCGCGAAGGCGCTGCTCAAATCCGTCAGGGACGACCGCGTGGCGAAATGGCGCATCGTCAAGGACGAGGCGTTCACGTCGCTCTCGCTTCTGAACGACCTCCTGGAGCAGGGCCTTCCCAAACAGGTTTACGAGGATGCCGACAAACTCATCAACCCCTATAGATTCGAGATTGCCAAGAAGAGCCTCGATGGCGGCGACGCGGCCCTCAACAAGCTCTCGCAGGCGGTCGCGACCTCCTGCGAGGGCATCGACGACGACACCCACAGCTACTCGCTGAACGAATACCTCGCTGCATGCGGATGCTCGGAGCTTCCCGACGAGCTGCGGACCAGGTTCTCCTTCGCCCTCAAGGTCATCCGGTTCGACTCGTATCTGCGCGAACTCGCCTCCGCGCAGGACCTCCTCAGCTTCAAGGACGATTCCGTCGACGAGCTGTACAACTTCCTCAAGTTCAGCTACACGCGCCAGCAGCACTATCTCCCCAACTCGCTGATCGGCAACATCTTCGGGATGAAGCTCGACGGCAACGACCTCAGGCTTTTCCGGCAGTTCGCCTTCGGGCGGGCCTTCATGTGCTCGCTGCCCTGGCTCGATACCGACCCCGCCGGGGCGGCGCTGGGGCCGCACGTGCTCCTGCTCTCCGGTTCGAGCTGGGAGCCCGGCTGCCTGCAATACCACGTGAACAGGCCGGTCGACTACCTCCTCGAGGCGGAACCGTGGAAGGCGGCCAAGCTCTCCACCTCGACCGTGAGGGACCTCGGCATCGAGCAGAACGTGTCCGGCAGCGCCGCCGAGATGCGTTCCGGCAACCTCGGCATCGTCCTATCGCAGACCATGGCCACGTTGAGGGACGAACTCGACGCGGAGGGCGCGGGAAAGGCCCTGGTCATCGTGAACAGCTACCGGGAGGCCGAGGACGCACGCGACCGCATCGAGCAAGAGTTCCGACGCAAGGGCCAGGCAATCAAGGTCGCGGCCCTGGTGCGCAACAACCACGACCACAGGGAGCACTTCGTGCCCCGGAGCGAAGTCTACAAGTTCTGCGACCATCCGGCCAAAGTGCTCGTGGCGCCGGCCATGGCCATCGAGCGCGGCTTCAATATCGTCGACCGCGGCGGCCATGCCGTTTTCACGAGCCTCATCTTCTCGGTGCGCCCGATGGGCACACCGCACGACCTCGGCGGGCGATACCGCAAGCTCAACGGCCTCATCGAAAGGGAGGTCGGCGACTACCCGGCCAATCCCGGGGAGTTCGCGACCGAGGTCAGGGCCTCCGCCTGGCGCACATGGAAGACCATGGAGCGGGACGAGAACCTTCCCATGGGCGCATGGAGGACCATGGGCAGGCAATTCCTCGTAGACGACGCGATCTCCACGCTCATGGTCACGATCATCCAGATATTCGGGCGTCTGGCGAGGCTTGCCGATAAGGAGAGGCCCGCGCCGCATGTCTATTTCGCCGATGCGGCCTTCCGCGGCGGCGACGGGAAGCTCTCGTTCAGGACCCTGGAAGAGCTCGGCGCCTACATGGAACGCCTCATGCACGATAGCGACCAGCCGGAGGTCGCCAAAGCCCTCTACGGGCCGTTCTACGAGTCGTTCAGGAAAGGAATCGGAAATGTCGGACTCTAAGCTGCACCTCATGTCATTCGCACCCGTCCCCGACACCAAGACGACCGTGCACGTCGTCGGCTTGCCCGACAGCCTGCGCGACGCCCTCTTCACGCTCATGCCCCCGAGGAAAGAGGGCGGCTACCTCAACACCAAAGTCCTCAAGGACGACCTGCGCTGCTGGCTCGACCGGGCCGTCGAGCTGAACCCCGTACGCCCCAACGTGCATACCGACAGCTGGCTTATCGCCCTCGCCCCCATTGATCTCGCGAAGCTATGCAACGTCATCGCGGTCTGGATCTCCTCCCGCAAGGACATCGATACCCAATCCCCCGCCTACCGCAAGGTGATGGGGATGCTGCACCCCGAGACGTTCGAGGAGGCCGTGCGTGTCGAGGAGATCTGCCTGTTCAGCGGCGACGGCCGTCCCGCGGGCGGGCTCACCTTCCCCGCATTCTCCGCGCAAGTCGCCGACGTCATCGCCGGCATCCCCCTCGAACTCGCCAACGGCATGGTCGAGAACTTCAGCAGAGTCTCACGCGGAAACGGAAACGTCTACGAGCTGATTTCCGATATCCACTGGCACAAGGAGGACCCGTGGGCGTTCGCCCTCAGATTCCACGTCGAGACGCTGCCGGTCGGCCGCAAGGCAAGGCTCAACATGGATGTCGCCGTCCGCCGCTTCATCGGCAAGCCATGGCAGGACGACCCGTTCCTCAAACACGATGTCAACGCCTACGTCCGCACGGAAGGCGGCACGCTCCGCGTCGTCCCCTACGGCCACGACAAACAGAAGCGCGACTTGGCCTGGGACCCCGCGGCCCTGGCGAACTACGAGTTCGCCAGCGGGACCGGATTGCCCGCAGTCCGCGAGTATCTTGAGGACATGGGCAGGTACGCCCGCGACGGCTCGCAGCCGCAGATCCTATCCCCCTACGCGATGACCGCCTCCTGGGCATCGAAGCCCTCGGTCGCAAGCGGGGCATCCGTCATCGACAAGGCCATGTTCTTCGAGGCCGTCGCGGCTCGGCTCAAAGATATCGCGGAGCCCGTCGGTGCGCTCGACTCGCTTCAACTGACCCATCTCAAGGCGTCCATAGAGGAACCCAGGCAGGCGGATTGGGACAAGGACCCCGTCAGCGCACGGGCGAGACAGGAGGCCTGGGGCCGGGCCAACCGCGCCAGACTCGCCCGCTGCACCGGCAGGGACAGGGCCGTATTCCAGCTGATCGGCAACCAGGACGATGCCCGGCTCCTCGATATGGCAAGGGCCGAGATCTCCCGCTTTCTCGGCGGGGAGGGGGCCGTCGACGGCTTCGAGGTCGAGATCGATAACATCCCGGCAAACGACCTCCTGAACCGCATGGAGAATACCGGCGACAGCCAGGCGAAGATCCGCTGGCGCAAAGTCGCCGCCGCGCTTCCCGAGGCGACCGACCCGACCGCGTGCATAGTGGTCCTGCCGGGCGCCGAGAGCTACAAGCCCAAGGGCAAAGACGACGGCGGAGACCCCAAGCGCGCCCTGCGCATCGCGTTCGCGAAAACCGGGCGCCTGACCCAATTCATCGAACCCGAGGACTCGAAGGACAGTCCCGAGATCCGCGCGCGCGTCGCCGTCCGCGACCTCATGCGCCAGCTCGGTTTCGTACCCGAACCGGCACGCAATTCGCGCGGCATCGACACCTCGATCCCGGCGATAGGGTTGAAGGTCTACAACTCCGGCAACGGCAAGGCGCGGGCGAGCTTCCCCTATTGCGTCCGACAGGACATGAGAAGCGGTGCCGTCACCGTGTACTGCCCCCTCCTACCTGACGGAAGCCTACCGTACTGGCGCGCCCTCATCGAGTTCGCCCGGCTGAGCGGTTCCGAGGGCTTTCCGGACTCCTGCAAGCGGGCGAACGGAATGGCCCTGAAGAGGATGCTCCACGGCATAGTCCGCGCCACCGGCGACAGGCCGGAACTCCTCCTCATCAACTCCTACGGCCGCATCCGGCAGAGAGACTGGTGGCCCGGCATCAGCGACTCCGGCCTCGAGTCGGGACCCTTGAGCTACGGACCGACCGGTTATGAGGAGCCGCTTGGCCTCGCGGGCAGCAAGCTGCGCATCCTGCGTATACGCTCCGGTCTCAACGGCGAGGTCCCCGACTGGTTCACGGACGAGGTGGCCGCGGGCGGCGCAGACGACGGCACCGTGCCGAACAGGCGCGACAAGCAGGGACTCTTCAAGATGGACGGCTACTTCCTCGCGTTGGCCCCGCGACCGGGCGACGCCCAGTACAAATGGTCCGCACGCGGATCGAAGTACGATTCGCCCACCGCGGCGTTCTGCGAGAAGACGATCAACGAGTACTGCCTTCTGTCGCCCGGTGGCGAGGCCGAGGCGCTTGCCAGCGTCAAATACGCCGAGGCCCTGCGCGGCTGCATGGTGCAGCTCTGCAAGAACGATATGAGGGTGAACCTTCCCGCCCCGCTCCATCTCGCCGAGCAGGTCGAGGAGTATATCTGGGACTGGGAGCTCACCGGCAGACGGTAGCGATCCGCCCGCGAAAATGAAATGGGGAGGCCGGGAGATTCGGCCTTCCCATTTCCGTTGTCGCTACCGCTTATTCGCCTTGCGTGTATTTCGGGTGCGACCGGCGGACTCTTTCGCCGAGCCCTTCCGCTTCCCAGGACGAGAGTCGGACGGGCTCGGCTGACGACGAGCGGAGCCCAAGTCGAAGCCGGAGTTTTTCGCAATCCTCGCCTCAATCTCGGAGCGCCGGATGCCCAGTTCCGATGCGCTGACGCGATAACCGCCCTCCTTGCAGACGACATAGAGCTCATGCGGAGCGCGTCCCCAATCAAGTACGTACCCGGCTAGGAGCATCTTGGCCTCAAGATGGTCCTTGGACATGGCACTCGAAACTGCAAATTTGAGGGCGAAGGTGGCACGGGCAACTATATCCGCCCCAATCTTCTCTTCGAGGGTTCGAGCCGGTCTTTCGGTCCCCGGTTCCGGGGTACCTCCCTTGCTGTTCTCCAGGGCGCCTTCCAGGGCGGGAGGCGTGGGGGCGTCGGGGTCCCTGCCGTCCATGAGGTCTCGGATGTAGGCGCGGACCCGCGACTCGTAGCGGCGCGGGCACTCGATTTGGACCGGCTCCTCCATCCTGTGCTCGAGGGAATCGTAGAACTCCACGACCTCGCGGCTGGCGATCAGGCGGTTCGGCTCAATCTTGGGGAACACGGTGAGGCCGGCGGCGGAGCGCACGCGGGACAGGCCGACGTACAGCTGGCCCTCGGCGAAGACTTTCGTGTGGACGCAGCAGGCATCGAACGTCAGGCCCTGCGACTTGTGGATGGTGATGGCGTAGGCGAGCTTGAGCGGGATCTGGGTATAGGCACCCACGACGGCAGTCTTGACCCTGTTGACAGGCCTGCCCTCCTCGTCCATCTCGACGATGGCCTCGGACTTGTTGATCTCCCATCTGTGCCGCTCGATGCGGACCTTCTCGTCCGCCCCGTCGAACTTGACCGTCACGGCGTCGGCGGACGCGTCGGTGACGGTGCCCTGCGTGCCGTTGACGTAACCCTCCTGAGGGCTGTTCACGAGCGACATCACGCGGGCGCCGCGGCACAGGACGATCCTCTCCGGCGCCATCTTATCGCCGCTGTTGACCATACCCGCGACCGCCGCGGTGAACTCGACTTTCGGGGCGTCGAGCGCGTCGACGTTCTCGCGGTTGATCGAGTCGGCGATGCGGTTGTTGGCGCACAGCACGAGCGTGTCCTTCGGCAGGTAGGCGCGGGAACTCCTGGAGTGCGCGTTGAAGTAATCGAGGCACGACGCGTCGCCGACGCGGGCGCGGTTCAGGTTGTCGATGAAATCGGGGGCGGATTGGCGCACGACCGTCTTGAGGACGTGCGGCTCGAAATCGAAGCCGGTCCAGTACCTCGACTTGAAGCACCAGCCCTGGAGGTTTCCGGGATAGAACTTCATCAGCAGCGCGGAGTCGCGTTCGGTCACGACCGGCGGCAGCTGGAAGAAATCGCCGACGAGGACCACCTGCTTCGCGCCGTTGCGCGTCATGGACTGGGAGATCATCCCCATCACGTGGTCGAACAGGTCGATGCGGCACATCGAGATCTCGTCGATGATGATTACCTTCGCGGCGTCGAGCACCTTGCGGGACCCCTTGGGGCCATCGGGGGCGCAGACCCCCGGCGCGATTTTCAGCGTGCGGTGGATCGTCGAGCCGTCCGTGAGGTTCAGCGCGGCGATGCCGGTGGGCGCCAGGGCGAGGAAATCGACGTTGCGCGCCTTCAGGTCCGATATGAAGGCGTTGAGCACGTAGCTCTTACCCGTGCCGGCGTTGCCCGAGAGAAACACGTTCCTCCCGTCCCTCAGCGCGCTCAGCGCCTCGGCCTGTTCCGGTGTAAAGCGGTCACCGTCTGCCATTTCCATATCCCGTCATCCGTTCGACCAGTAACGGGGAATTGATACCAGCGCAAGCGAAAAAATATACGCTGAACGGGGGTTTCGCAGAAACTATAGGAAGTTTTTGAAGGCGAGGCGGATATGCTTCCGCGCATTTCCCCGCGCGCCCGTATACCCCGATGCGCAGACGGGTACGATAGCCTCAGAATGATGTGGGTCCCGCGCGGCCGAACGGCTTGTCTTTCCCATGCGGGCATCGCGGATTTCTTTCATGGGTGGGACTTCGGTCCGAGAACAGGCCGCGATCTCGTAAGGGGTCGCGGCCTGTTCATCTGTGCGTCTATGTCTTTATGCGTGCGCGCATATGTGCAATGGTGCTGGTGTGTATATATGCGTGTGCGCGTATGTGCCTCGGCGTATGTATGCCGATGTGCGGATATGCATCCGGACAGATGCGCCGGTGATCTATACGGGAAAACCGGCGCCGGTCTCGCATGAGCTCTTCCGCCTCAGCATCGCCCATATCAGCTCGATTGCCGGGGCGACGCGCACCTGCCGGAATTCGGAAGTGTCGTAGCGCTTCCGCAGGGCGCCGCGGGCGTCGGGCGAGTACACGGCCGCCCCCTTGGGCAGCATACCTTTGGAAGCCAGCGAGTCGGCGAGCTCGAGCGGGCACACCAGCCAGTTCTCATCGCCCTCGAACGTCCTGCCGTGGCCGCTCGTGAAATCGTCCATACACGACTTGACCTCGACGAACGTGAAGGTGCCGGACTCGAGCTCGGCGGCGGTCGCATGGTTCGACGATCGGTCGCGCGGACGATGCGGCCTGTAGGCCACGAAATCGACCCGGCGGGCGTCATCGACCCAGACCTCGCTCGCGACCAGGGCGTTCTCGCGGCACAGCCTCGCCCATACCTTCTCGGAAAGCTCGGCGGTCACCTCGCCGCGGTTTCGTTTCCCCTCCATGGGGCACACTCCCCTTCGATGTAAAAAGCCGCCCGACGGTCTGCGCGACGTGCGGGCGGCCCGCCCCGGTACTACTCCTCGGAACCCTCCGGCTTGCGGGGCCGGAAGGGCACCGGCTTGATGGTCGACAGGTCCATATGCCTGCGAGCCTAGAAGAATATAAGCCAGATCGTACCCAAGAGCAGGGAGACATATCCCACAGCGGTCACGAGGAAGTCTATGAAGGCGAGGGCCGCGGCAGTATCGACCCGGATGCCACAGGGGGCCAAGTTCGATGCGAACCCATGCAGGGGATACATGGCACAGATGAGGCATATCGATTCGAGACCTGTCGCCAACAGGGGATTCACCCCCGCCAGCTCCCTCGGATAGAACAAGCCCATCAGGACGGAATCCGCCACCAGCGCCGCCCAAATCAGGAACACGCCGACCTTAAATGCCTTGGTGTCCTCGACCAATGCCAGGGGCATCATGCAGCCGAAGAAATCGAGCAGCAAGGCCGCGGCGATCAGCGGGACGACCATCACTCCACCGAGTTCTCGGCGGAGCCGGCATCGATATCGGGGTTCGAGATCAGACCGTTCAGCAGGGACGGCAGGTCGATTCCCGTGCTGTCCTTCAGGCCGGATGCGACCTGGTCGACAATCGATGTGGTCTCCTTTACGAGTTTTTGCGCGTTGCCCGATCCGTACATCTTGATGGAATCGACGGCAGTGAGGGGCTTCGCAACCTGCTCGGCTACCTTGGGCATGATGTCGATGTAGCGGTTGGCGAGCAGGTAGGGGTTATCCATGCCGTTGTACGCCTCGGCCTGGGCCTTGATTCCCGCCGCGACGCCCTCGCCGTGGGCCTTCTCGGCCACACCCTCGGACTCGCCCTTCAAGCGCGTGGCCTCGGCCTCGGCCTTCGCGCGGGCCTGGATGCCCTCGGCGTCCTTCTGGGCGGAATACAGCTCGGCGTCGGATTGGTTCTGGCGCTCGATGCGGGCGGCCTCGGCCTGCTTCGTGCGCTTGTAGAGGTCGGCTTCGGCCTCCTGCTCTGCGGCGTAGCGGTCGGCCTCGGCCTGCTTCTTCACGGTCGCGTTCAGCTCGCGCTCCCTCACGTCCGCCTGGCGCTCGGCGAGCTCGACCTTCTTGGTCTCCGCGGCGATCTCGGCCTCCTGCTGGGCGATATAGAGCTCGCGCTGCTTCTCGGCCGTCACGGTGGCCTTCACCATATCGGCCTCGGCCTTCGCCTTGTCGGCCTGCTTCTTGAGGTCGGCCTGCTTCAAGTCGAGCTGGTTCTGGCGGATGGCGACCTCCTCGGCCGCCTTGATCTGCGCCAGCTCGGCTTCCTTCTTGATCTCGGCCGCCTGATCGGCGCCCATGGAGCGGATGATGCCCTGGGAGTCGGAGAAGTCCTGCACATTGAAGGTGCGCAGCTCGAGGCCGAGGTTGGCGAGGTCGTCCTTGGAGCCGCCGAAGACCTTCGCGTTGAAGCTCTCACGGTCGCGCATGAGCTCCTTGAGGTCCATCTGGCCGATGACCTCGCGCATCTTGCCCAGCATGACCTCGGTGACCTGGCGGGTCATCTCCTCTTTGTCCAAATTCAGGTAGTTCTTGGACGCGGTCTCGATCAGCTCGGGGGTCTGGCCGATCTGGAAGTTCGCCACGGCGCAGGCGTGGATGAGGATTGCGTCCTGCGTCGGGATATCGTTCTCGGTGGTCAGCTGCACCTGCACGGCACCGAGCGAGAGGGTGTCCACGCGCTGGAGGAGCGGGATCACGAAGGTTCCCTTGCCGGAGACGGAGCGCATCTTGCCGGCGCCGGAGACGAGCATGAGCTTATCCGGCGGGCATTTGCGCCAGCAGCTCTCGAACACCAGCACGACGGCCATGATGCCGACGGCTGCGGGGAGCAGGTTGAAGATCAAAGATTCGAAAAGCATCATAGGGTTTCCTTCCCTTCAAGGGCGGCTCGGGCAGAGCCGCCCGGTTATAGATAACTTCGTCGGGGGCGGACCGGGTTCACGATCGGCACGACGCCGGTTCAGTCCAACCGTCGGGACTCAAAGACGGCGGCGATCATGTAGCTCCAGCAATTCGTATAAGAGGAGAGGCAAGGCCATCGCGAAGAGAGACGGCAGTAAGATGTAGTAAAACGCTGATCTTATAATGATGTCGTTGGCCGTCATCAGGGCCTCGAATGCTTTCAAGGCCTCGTCTGGTTCCGCATCGGAAACCGATTCGCCCTGACTGCTTTTCATATCGGCTTGTTCGGTCGCGTCGCCGACAGGCGCACTTCCGTTCAGGTCGACGTCGACGACGACATGGCCGCCGTCGTCGGAGATCACGGCGGCGGTCGCGTTCTCGGCGTAAGCCGCGGGCGCGATGCAGCCGAACGATGCTGCGGCTATGGCCATGGCGACGAGCGGCCCTGCCGCCCTTGCGGGTATCCTCATTTCCGTTCTCCATTCCTTTTCGGGGCGCGCCCTCCCTCGGCGCTGTCCGTTTCCCCTCAGGTGGTTATTCCCCGTATCCGGCGGCTTAAACGCCGGATACGGAAAACGGCCGGAAACAAGGCGCCCACCGAGGCTGGAGCCCGATGGGCGCGTGTGCGGCTATGTGCATGTGCGTAGATATGCCGACGTGCATGTGTTCCATTGTGCGAGTGTGCGTATGCGCAACTGCGTATGTGTGCGTGTATGCGTATGTGCGATTGCGGAACCTACAGGAGCGTATCGAAACCGGGCCTGCCCAGATCCTGGCGAATGCTGCCGGTCGTGAGCTCGACGTGCGGGCGGCCGTCGGCGCCGAAGACGAGGTTCGTGGCGCCTGCCCCGGGGACCACCGTATCCACCTGCCCCGTCGTGAGATCGTATCGCATGTTGCCGACCTGCTGCTCGATATGCGCCGTGCCGTCGGGTTTCAGAACGTTCCTGATCATGGCGTGCCACCTTTACGCATATATGCGGATGCGCGGTTGAGCGTTTGCGTGTGTATGCCAAAGCGCCTGCGGGCGCATCCGCACCCCCCCCATGGTATCAGTGTCGGGGCGCGGAGCCCTTCGAGACCTCGCGGGCAGCGTCGGCGACCTTGCCGGGCGACGGCTTCTCGGCTGCCGAGGACGCGGCGGCCTTCCGGGCGACGGCGGCGATGGAGGCCGGGGTCTTCTCCGGCCTCACCCAGCCGTAGGCCTCGGCCATCTCCTCCATGTCGACGATTCGCGAATCGAGGTATACCGGCGAGACTTCGCCGGTATAGACGCGCTCCAAGTCTTCGACGATCGAGTTCTCGGCGAGGAAGTTGTCGCTCGCCAGGCGCCAGCCGCCGCCGGTCTGCTGGAAGAGGACCGGGTCGGAGCCCTCATCGGTGTAGTAGACGAGCGTCGACGCCTTCTGCCCGCCGTCGGCGTCGACGGCATACGAAAACGTCTTCGCCTTGAGGTCGGTGATGCGGAAGACGGCATCGCCGACACCCCAGTCCTCGATAAGGGCCGCATCCACGGCGTATGCGTCCGCCAGCGGCACCTCGTCCAACCCTCCCATGATGCAGTACCCGTCCACCATGCGGTATGTGCCGAGCGCGTGACGGTCCGGCTCGTTGCCCTGAGCCCGGACGAAGTCCAGGGAGTCCTTCAGGCGGACGGCCGCCGGGTAGGTCGAGCACAGGTAGACCAGCCCGGGATCCGGGACGTCGTCATGGATGCCGCGGTCGAACACGCAGTAGCCCCTTCGCCTCGCGCGGTCCAGGGCGGATTCCAGGGCGCTGAGCGCGGTGGCGGACTCGGCGCCCATGAGCTCGCCGGCGATCGCCGAGACAAGTTCCATGCGATAGGTGTTCTGCGGCACCTTGCCGCCGAGGGCCTTGCACGAGCCGGCAAAACGGGCATCGTCCTCGATGCCAGGGAGAAACACCGTCAACCCGCTACCTTCATGCCCGAAGTCGATCTCGCGCCCGAGGTCGTCGAGGATTCCCACCGTGACGGCGGGGGGATAGATTCCCTCTACCGCCCTTGCCGTGACGATGCCGCGGTCGAAGGCATCGTTCAACATGATCTCGAGCTCTCGTCTGTCCATCTTGAAGCTCCATTCCGTTGTCCGGGCACATTCGGCCCATGCGTGTCCTTCCGCAAGATGCTAGCGCCTGCTAGCGATGGGGCCGGCGCCGCGGCCCGGGGCTTTCCGAACGGGAAGCGACATCGCGGCACTGGGCGCGCAGGCGCCTCGCGATGTCGCTGATCTCGCAGCATGCGTCGAAGCGGTGAGGCATCCCCTCGCCCGCCCAGAGCATCCCGGCACGATCGGTCGCGATGCGGTCGTAGTCCAGCCCCAGCGCATCGCAGATGCCCCTCACCTCATCATGGACCGGTGCGTACCGGCACCGCATGGCCCCCTCGCCCGAAACCTCGCCGTCGAGCTCGAGGCCGTACAGCTCGTCGCCGTAGAGCCCGGCGATATGCCCTCCGCCCGCTCGGCGGACATCTCCTCGATCCTCTCCATGGGAAACCTCAATCCATCAAGAAGGGCGCGCGGATACGCGCCCTCGCATCTGTGCTTCTGTGCGGGTATGTGCATGCGCAAACGCGCAGATATGCGGACGCTCATGCACATACCTATGCGGACATCAGCGGGGAAGCCCGCGCACGAGCGATGCGAAATCCGCATCGACGCGCGAGCGGTCCAGCTCCCAGAGGCCGGCGATGAAGTCGAGCAGGACCCTCACCGTCCGGGTGCGCTCGGGCCTCGGGAGGCGCGGAACCAGCAGGACGACGGAGTAGAGGGCCTGCTCATAGCTGCGCCCCTCCTGCGGGGCCCGGCGGCTCATCGCCCGGCCCCCTCGGCGTCGCAGGGCGCCATGCGGCGGTCCGGGCCGTCGACCTTGACGCGCTCGGTCATCTCGGCCAGGCGCGAGACGATCGCCAGGGCG
>OAWW01001435.1_pt1 | contig 12232 bp, 10 predicted proteins | sample 1517191 | NCBI WGS metagenome assembly OAWW01 (sample SAMEA2580253, study PRJEB22360) | human gut metagenome | biome: human gut; feature: human-associated habitat; material: faeces | place: Denmark | collected 2008/2010 | reverse complement strand
CGGACGCCGACTCAGGTGCAGGTGCCGGCTCAGGCTCAGGCTCAGGCGCAGGCTCGGGCTCAGATGCCGTCTCAGGCTCGGGCGCCGGTTCAGGCTCGGTCGCGGGAGCGGGTGCAGGTGCCGGCGAAGCATCCGGAGCACCGTAACCCGAAGGAGCGGACTTCTTCTCGAAGGGCAACACAAAAGTCAGGACGTCGTCCTTATCCTCATCGGCCCACTCGCTTGCATAGCGTGCGGCCCAATAGCCAACGGCACGGTGCTTGAGCATCTTGCCAAAGACCGTAAGAAATACGGTGACGAAAGCGACCAGCACCAAGAACAGCGCGAGCGTGACGCCACCGCCGGTAACAATTGCCTCAATACCCGTAGGACGATAGTAGTAGCTATACATACCGACAGAGGCAATGGCGCCAAAGACGACCGTCAAGATCCATGTGACAACGTTGGCGACCAGGCCCGTCAAAAACTCGGGAAGGAACGAAGCACAGAACAGCTTGGTCTTGTTGTGCTTAAACGCCGCCCAGACCTTATCGAGCGAAAACGCGCTCTCGACACGCCCGGTCACCGCAAAGTGCATCACGGCGATGTCGGCGAACATCTTAAAGAAGACACCCAGAATCGCCGAGGCAATTAGCGCCAGGACAAGCAGGCCAAGCGAGCCAAACAGCGCAGCCTCGAGCGCATAAGAGCCGTAATAAGAATACGAGCCCGCAGCGCCAATTACCACGCCCTCCACCAGCGAAAGCACTACACCGATAACGGGAATGGCAGCGATAACCTCGAGCACGACCGAAATAACGCTCGAAAAGACTCCGAGACCAAACGACGTGGAACGCATCAGCGGACGATCCATGCCGTCATCGACCTTGAGCGACAGATCGCGGCCCCACTCGATACCGAAGCCGGAACCGCACACACTCGCAATGCAAGCTGCCAAAAAGCCGATGGCAGCCGCAATGCCGCCAATAACGGGAATAAACAACACGAGCACCGACACAACGCAAATCAGCGCCGGCAAAAACGCGATTTGGCATACACGCTGAAGCACGCCCGGAGTCTTAGTCATATCTTGGAACGCCTGAGCCACACAGCCCTTTGGCGCATTCGCCACGGGCGGTTGCGGAACAAACTGCTGGGGCTGAGGCTGTCCCTGGGGAGCGGGGCCAGCGGCACCGGCATTAGGAGCACCACACACGCCGCAGAACTTGTCGTTATCGCCCATGGGGGCGCCGCACTGCGAGCAGAACATAGAATCATCCCTTCGTATCTTGAACGAATCACTTGGATCGCAAACGTTGTCTTTGGCATCATTATTGCCCAATGTGGGGTCAAATACTCAAAGATGACCGATTTGCAAGGTACACGGCGCCAGCAGGCGGTTCGTTGAATACGTCTGTGCTAGTTCGTTCCGCGGAAGCCCTTGCCGACAATCTCGGAGCTGTCGACGATCGTGATAAAGGCACCCGGATCGACCTCGCGCGCATAACGGCGCAGCTGCACGGCCTCGCGACGGCTCAGCACGCTCATGATCACCGTCACGCACTTGCCCGAGAAGGCACCGTAGCCGCGGCTGATGGTCGCTGTGCGGTTGAGATGCTTGACGATAAACTCCTCGACCTTAAGGGGTTCGGAGCAAATGACCGTGCAGACCTTACGAAGATGGATGCTCTCGATGGCCTTGTCGACCACAAGCGTCTTGGCAAACAGGCCGAGCACGCAATACAGACCGACACGCGGGCCATACAAAAAGGCCGCGATGGCCACGATGCCGATATCGACCAACAGCAGTGCGCGACCAATCTCGAGCGTGGTGCGGCGTTTGAGGATCATAGCGAGAATGTCCGTGCCACCCGTCGAGGCGCCGATGTCAAAGACAATAGCGCTGCCGAGCGCCGGCAAGATGACGGCAAAGCACAGGTCGAGCCACATATCACCCGTCAGAGAGACATCGGTCGGAATAAAGAGCTCAAACAGCGAAACATAGGCGGACAACGCAAACGAGGCGAAGACGCTCCACAGGATTGCCTTGCGCTCCAAAAAGATAAAGCCCAAGACGACGAGAACCGCGTTGATAATCCACATAAAGACGCCGACGGGCAGGGTCGGGAACAGCGTAGACAGAATGACCGACACGCCCGAGGTGCCGCCAAAAGCAAAGTGATTAGGGGTTTTAAACGCAACGATGGCGAAGGCCGTGAGGATCAGGCCCAAATTGAGCTCGGCAAAAAAGCGCGGGAAGCCCGGCTCCTGGCTGCGCTTGCGACCAGCGCGCTCGCCCCGCTCGATAACATCGCGATCGACCACGCGCTCCATCGGCACTACGGGAGGACGATGCACCTCCTCGGCAGCACGCGATGCCGCCTCTGCCGCGGCGGCCTCAATCGCCCATGCCTTGCTTTCTGTTTCGTGCTCGTCGGCCATTACGGCAACCCCTCGTTAACAATTTGGAAACAATGCGCCCATTAGGGTAACGCGGAACGCGATGATTGCAACCCCTAGTTAGACGAGCGGTATGCCTACATCGGGGGGCATACAAATAACGGCCGGCCACGCTTTTGCTTGCGCGGTCGGCCGTTTAACGTTTTCGCAGATAAAACCTGCCAAAACAAACCTGTCCCTTTTTGGAAGGTTACTCGTGCTGGCTGGTGCGGTGCTCGTACTCCTCGGGGGTGATGACGTCCTCGATGCGCAGGTTGACGCCCGCCACCTCAAGGCCGGTCATCGCGGCAAGGCGCTCGGTGACACGTGCCTTGACATCGTCGAAGATCGCGGGCGCATAGGCACCGTACTCGATAATGACGGAGATGTTGACGACCACGCGATTGTCATCGGTGACCTCGACCGTCACGCCCTTGGTCAGATTCTCGGCACCAAACTGCTCCTGCACAAAGTGCATGAGGTTACCCTTCATGCCCAGAACGTGCGGAACCTCGCGGGTGGCCATGGCAACGATCTTCTCGATCACGCCGTTGGAATAGGTCAGCGAGTCCTCGGACTCGTCCGCCTCCTCGTCGTCCTCATCAGCATCGGACTCGGCCTCGACGAGCGCCTCATCCTCGAGCGTCACATCCTCGGCTTCGGCGACGGCCGCCTCGTTCTCCACGAGCTCGGTATCGGCTACATCGACCTTCGTATTAAAAGCCATGGTTCCTCCTTATGCCTGCCGCGGATGCGACAGTCGAATACGTATTAGCGGCCGCTAAACAGACGGCCGAAGAAGTTGACGATCCCGTTCTCGCCATCACGAATCTGGCCAATTACGGCGCCTATCAGCACGAAGAATGCGATGACAAGCGTGTCCCAGAGGCCGAGCGTGAGCACCAACACGGCGAGGATAAAGCCAGCGACGGCACCGAGCGTGGTGTTGGGATGACGCACAGCATAGCTCCAGATGGCAGCGCCCGTACCCTTGATGAGACCCATAGCCTCGTCAAAATCCGCGGCTGCCGCGTCTTGCAACTCGGTTGCCTCTGCTTTGGAATCAACAGGTTCGCTCGCCGGCGTGGCGCTCTGGTCAATCGTCAGGCGCGGCGTACGAGCGGTCTTATCTTGATTGGTATCACTCACCGGAAACCTCCACGGTCTGGACGGTAGTCTTGGACGGCAAAAAACGGACGCGCGTGGTCGTACCCGGCGTGCCGAGCATGGTGTCGCAAGCTTCCTCGATGCGCTGCTGCATCGCGGTAGCCAGAGATGCCACGTCCTTATCGTCAAGCGCGATAGCCTCGACCTTAAATCGGACGTGCGAATCGTCGGGGCCTTGGACGCGGGCCTCAACATGCTCGACCATCACGCGGTCGTCGCGCTCGGCAGCAGCCCTAGCACACGAAGAAAGCGCCGCAAGGGTGACCTCGATATTGCGCTCCCCCGCCGGATGCACGCAGGACGGCTCGCGACGAGCAAACATCAGGCGGAAGAAGCTTACCAGCACGCCAATCGCCACAACTCCGCCGCATGCCGTCACGACAATGCGCGGCATGGGGTCGCGCATCAGCAGCATAAAGCGATACGTATACGGCCCCCAAAACTGGCAGACAAGCGTACCCAGCGCCACGATGGCGGCGGCAAGATACACGATCGCTAGGGCTCGTTTGAGTACGCGCACGTGGCGCTCCCTTCAAATCTCGGCTCTCAAAATGCAAAACGGTTCGCATCATTATAAAAGAGCCGGGTCCGGTGCTCTACGCACGCTGATCCGGCTCATCTATTCCACGAGGCTTGCATGCTCGCTTCATTATGCCCAGATATGCACGGCTTAACCCGTGCGGGCGCTACTCCTCCTCGAGGGCAGCGATGACCTCGTCGGTCATGTCCATGGTGCTGTAAACATCCTGGACGTCGTCGAGCTCCTCAAGACGGTCGATGAGGCGCTGAACCTTCTTGGCATCGGCACCGGAGACCTCGGTCGGGGTGGTCGGGACCATGGTGGTCTCGGAGCCCTTGACCTGGACGCCCTGCTCCTCGAGCGCCTTGGAGACAGCCATGACCTCGTTGGCAGTAGTCCAGACGATCCACTCCTCGCCGGCATCCTCGTAGTCCTCGCCACCGGCCTCGGCGATGGCCATCATGAACTCATCCTCGTCACCGGCAGCACCATTGGCGATCATGGTCTCCTTCTTGGCGTTCTCGTCCAGGATCTCCTTGGCGACGACGATCTGGCCCTTGCGCTCAAACTGGAAGGCGACGGAGCCGGAGGTGCCCAGGTTGCCACCGGCGTGGGAGAAGGCGGAACGGACATCAGCAGCGGTACGGTTGCGGTTGTCGGTCAGGCAGTCGACGTAGACGGCGACACCGGCGGGACCGTAGCCCTCGTACACGATGTTCTCGTAGACGGCAGCATCGGCACCCGAACCAAAAGCCTTGTCGATAGCGGACTTGATCTTGTCCTTAGGCATGGACTGAGCCTTGGCCTTGGCAACGGCAGCGGCGAGGCTGGCGTTGTTCTCGGGCAGCGGGTCACCGCCGAGACGGGCAGCAACGGTGATGTTGCGGCTGAGCTTGGAGAAGAGGGCGGAACGCTTGGCGTCCTGCGCGCCCTTACGATGCTTGGTTGTGGCCCACTTAGAGTGTCCGGACATACGTGTCTCCTATCGGTTTCGACCTAAAGCCCAGCGCAGATGCTCGGGCAATATAAACAAACGTCGTTATGATATACCTACTGGCCTGCGAGATAAACCCCAAAATGAAGGCGTCGTGATGATGCCCCCTTTGGTGCAAAGAAACCTGACCCCAATGCACCAAGTTAGGACCAGAGGAAGTCGCTGCGGGTGACGGTGGCGCCAATGGCGAAGGGCATGCAGGCGATGACCGGATACAGGTAGCGCATGTAAGTCGAGCCGTTGCACGGACCAATCAGGCACACGGCGAGCACGCCCAACAGCGGCACCCAGATCGCCAGCGCACGCCACGAATGGCGACGCAGCAGATAGACCACCACGGCGATCATGATCCACACATAGGTGGCCGAGCTCATGGTGAGCGAGATAAACGGGATGCGTTGTACTGCCACGCGATACAGGTTGATCAGGTGGTCGCACCAGCGCACAACCTTGCTATCGACCGGATGGAAGTCGAAGTACTTGAGATTATCGGGGCGTGCCATAATCTCGGCACTGCGCGCCGTGCTGTAGACCCAGGCATCGCGCGCGCTCGGATAAAAATAACCATAGTAGTTATTGATAAGCGCCGAGATATAGCACTCGGGATCCTTCTTAAACATCTGGGCCCATACCTCAAAATAGGCATCGATGTCCTCCTGCGAGGCGTACTCGTTAAAGCAATTCTTGACGGCATCGGACTTGTCGGGGTTGTAGCGGCGACCCAGGTTCTCGTACTTGAGCACGCGGTCGATCACGGCACGCTCCTCATCGGTCACCAAGCCGTCGCAAGGAGCCTCCACGATGGTGCCGTCCTCCTTAACCGCGGGGTTGACGCCCGAGTTGAGGCCGTCGTGCTTTTGGACGAAACGAGCCGTCTGCTGGAACGGAATCGAGAGGATTTCGCGCTTGGAACCAGGCGTGATATCGTGCGCCGGCATAAAGACCTTGGTGAAGTACATATTAGAGGCAAGGCAGAGCGCGAGCACCGCGAGAGTGCCAACCCAGCGGAAACGCGGGATGGCGCCCGAAGGCGCAGCACCAGTCTGCTTGGCTGCACGACGAGCCACATGCGCGTCCCATGCGCAAAACGCCGCCGCGATTACGCATGCCGCTAGGGGAAACACCAGGCCGCCGTTGCGCAGAAACGTGGAACCCATGGCGCCCAGAGCGAGCAGCAGCCAGTCGTGGCGAGCAAAGAGCACAGGGGCTTTCTCGCCCGCTCGCTCGACATTGGCATCACGACGGGGCAAGCCACATGCCACGAGCTTGACGGTCTGTACCAGCAGCACCAAGAACGCGTCGGCAAAGAGCACGTCTTTGGTGAGCAACGCCGCGTAGTTAGAAAACATCGGCATAAACGCGAAGAACAGCAGGATCGCACCGCGAACCGGCAGGCTCACGCCCAGTTTGCGCAGCGACGAAATGGAATAGGCCATGCAGGCGGCCGTGATGACGAACTGAGCACAGGTGTAGATGGCAAGACCTGCGTTGGCGCTGTTGAACAGTGAAAGCCCCAGCTGGACGCACGAACCGATGATAGCCGTGTGCACCACGGGGTGATGCCCGTTGAGCAACACATTGGGATTGAGCAGACGCAGGTAGTCACTCGTGCCGTTGGGGTAGTTGAACCACTGGCGAATCTGCGCACCCGTATCTCCCATAAAAAGGCCGGGCAGCGAAGCGATAAGCGTGGGCGCCCAGGCGATCATAAGCACCAGGAAGGGGCCGGCAAAGGGATGGACCGAGAGCACGGCGTGAGTCACACGCCATACGCGGCCAAAGTGCGCTTCGGAAAACGGAATGCGCCGAGAGCTCAGCCAATCCAGGCACTCAAAAGCCAGATAGAACGCCACGATCGCTAGGAGCATCCAGCCCGCGCCGCCAATCCAGGCGCAGATGATGCGGGCTTTGTCGCCAAGGACAATCTCGGCCGAATCGGTGAGATCGTAGCTGCGGCCGAACACCATGCAGATGGCGAAGAACAGCGACGGCAGAATGATCGATGGACGCCAGGTGTCGCCACGGCCAAAGAACACGTAGCGAAACGGCAAGGTGAGCAGGCAGGCAAGTGCAAGCAGCATGACCGCGTCGGTATGGCCGGCAAACGAGAGGAGCACCTCGTAGCACACGTACAGCATGCCCGAGGCTTTGGGGTCAATCGCCAAGACTGCGTTGCTCGACACCGGGGAGGGATCGATGGAAAACGCCGTGGTCGCCAACAGCGCGAGCAAAAATGCGATGAGCGTCTGCTTGGCGGGGTAGCGCTTAAACCAGACGATGCGGGCAGCGTCGCGCGCAGCCGTTGTGGAGAGATCGGAATCCTTCACAGTCCGAAAGCCTTTCTAGAAACCTGAAAAAAAGGGACAGGTTTATTTTGGCAGGTTTTATCTGGGGAAACGTTACGGTTCTGTCATCGTTGCCCAGCGAACCACCACAAAGGTTCCTGTCCCCTTTGTGGTGGTTTTGGTGGTTAGGCGTCGAGGTAGATGCGCTGGGGACGGTTGCGGCGGAGGGCAAAGATGATGAGCGCCAGGCCCGCAATCACGAGCGGCAGGCTCAGCAGCTGGCCCATGGTGATGACGCCGCCAAGCAGATAGCCCAGCTGGGCATCGGGCACGCGCACAAACTCAATGAGGAAGCGGACGATGCCGTAACCCATCACAAACACGCCCATAAACGTGCCTTGGGGCAGCAGCGGCTTTTTGCGGCTGAGCACCTGCAGAATGCAAAAGAGCACGATGCCCTCAAGAAATGCCTCGTAGAGCTGGGAGGGGTGACGCGGCATATCGCCCGCAGTCCCGCCAAAGACCACGCCCCATGGCAGATCGGTCGGCTTACCCCACAGCTCACCGTTCACGAAGTTGGCGCAACGTCCCAGGCACAGCGCCAGCGGAGCACCGATAACTGCAAGGTCGGCAATGGTCCATGCGTCGAGCTTGTACATGCGGCACACGAGCACGCCGCCGATGATGCCGCCCACCAGGCCGCCATGGAAACTCATGCCGCCTTCGTTGGTGGCAAAGATCTCGAGCGGATGCGCCCAGTAGTAGCCGTCGCCGTAAAAGATGACGTAGAACAGGCGGGCGCCAATGATAAGGCCAAAGACCACACCGACCACGACACTCGTCAGGTCGTCAATCGTGATGTTAAAGCCCCAGCGACGCTGCGTGCGGTGCATGACGACCGCCGTGAGCAGGGCGCCGACCACGTAGGCTAGGCCGTACCAGTAGATGGTGATGGGGCCCGCCGAGATCGCGACGGGATCAAGCATATGGTAGAGGTCGTTGAGCATATCGATCCCCTGCTCCCTACATACAAATGCGGCCGCGGGCCTTGAGCTCGCAGCCGCATATTTGGGCGTAACGTCTATGCGGAGTATGCCGTCCGCAGCTTTCGCATCTTAAAACGGCGCATACTCGTCGTACAGGTCGTCGGCCTCGCCGGAAGCATTGACCTGCTCGACACGGGTAACGCCGGGCACATGCTCCTTCAGGATACGCTCAATGCCCATGGACAGGGTCAGCGAGCTCATGGGGCAGCCGGCGCAAGCGCCCTGCAGCTCCAGTTTGACGACGCCCTCGTCGTCAACGCCCACATACTCCATATCGCCGCCATCGGCCTGCAGGTTGGGGCGAATCTCTTCAAGAACCTTCTTAAGCAGCTCTTCGTTAACAGCCACAGGGGCTCCTTTCTCACAATTACGCGGGCGCGCCCGCGGACAGAAGCTATGTTACTACAGCCGTGTACCCGCTCACGAGCCGTCCATGCGCGCAGACGCGACTTTCACGAGTAGTCAATTTGGGACGGGACTCTTTTAGCTGTTTTGTCGCCAGCTGGCGTTGGCACGCGCTACTGCTGAGCCCGCCCCTCGGTGCCGATATGAACATCGACGATAACCTGTCGGTAGCTGATGCCACAGGAGTCGAGGATGCGGCGGCTGATGCGTCCGTCATCGGTGTCGGCGTACTTGTTGTCCAGGTAGACGACCTCGCCCACGCCCACCTGAGCCAAAATCTTGGCGCAGTCGTGGCACGGGAACAGCGTGACGTAGACCGTGGAACCCTCGAGGTCCTTGAGCGAGCCACGGTAGTTGAGCACGGCGTTGGCCTCGGCATGGACCACGTAGTTGTGCTTGTCCTGCAGCGGGTCGTCGCTCGTACCCCCCGGAAAAAAGTCGTCGTTGAGCGCCGAGGGCGTACCGTTGTAGCCCACCGAAAGGATGCGGTGGTTGGTGTTGGCGATGCACGCACCCACCTGCGTGTTGGGGTCCTTGCTGCGGCGCTGCGCGGCGATGGCCACGCTCATAAAGAACTCGTCCCAGCTAATGACGTCCAGGCGCTTGCCTGACGAAGTTTGATGAAGATCGTCCGACATGACAGACACCTCCGTAATCGCAATAGTTTGACCCATTGTAGCAGGTGAAAGGTGGAGGCGTTTGTCCCACCGGCGCCCTCACTTTTACACGCGGCGGGGCTTTTGGTTGATGCGGTAGAGCTCGGCCAGTCCCCGCAACGTCAGCGCGTCGTCGACCGTCAGACTGTGACCGACCAGCGACGCGAGTGCCTCGGCATCGTCGCCGGTAATGACGATGGGCACGTTGCCTTCCCCCGCGGCCTTGGTCGCGCGCATCTCGGCGAGCACCATGTCGAGCATGCCGTCGATGCGGGCTACCTCGCCCAAGACCACGCCCGAGCGCATGGCCTCGCGCGTGTTGCGGCCGATCACATGCGTGGGCGCCGAAGGCTCGACCTGCGGCAGACGCGCCGCAGCGGCCGAGAGCGAGCGGGCGCCGAGCGCCAGACCCGGCGCGATGACGCCGCCCACAAAGGTACCGCACGCGTCGATGACCTCGATATTGGTCGTCGTGCCCGCCACGGCATCGGCGATGCGGTCGGGGCCGATCTCGGCCGGGTCGTCGTAGTGCACGGGCATGCCGGTCTTGAGGCCCGGCCCCACGGTGAGCACGCGCCCCGTGCAGGTACGGGAAAGCGCCGCCTTCCACGGGCGCTCGAGCGCCGGCACCACGCAGCTCAGCACGGCCGCCGTGGGCACGAGCGCGCCGGGCATGCCCGCATCGGCCGCCAGCGCGGCCATGACTTGAGCGAGACGCATACGCGCTTCGTCGGCCGTAATGCTCGATGGCGTCGTGATCTCGCACGTCGCAAGCGGGCATTCCTGCGCCGCGGCCGAATCCTCTGCAAACAGGCCAAAGCGAATGAACGTGTTACCCACGTCGACCGTCAATATATATGCGCACCCATTAAGCATCGTCGGCGCTCCTTTCGTCTGCCCAGCAGTATATCGCCTACCTAAACCAGTCATCCCAAAATGACTAGGTTGCGGCTATACTGATGCGCGGTCGTTTGCGAGCTCACGCGACGGCCTTTGGTAACCCGACTTCCCGCGCCGCATCCGTAGCGGCGCTCCCGGGGGAAGCGGATATACGCAAAGGAGTTCAATATGAGCAATCCCTCGAACCGCGCCTCGATGCGCGGGCAACTCACGCTGCGTGGCGTCGTCATCGGCGTCCTTGGCTGCGTGATCATCACGGCAAGCTCGGCCTACACGGCCCTCAAGATGGGCGCCCTCCCCTGGCCAATCATTTTCGCTGCCGTCATCTCGCTGTTCTTCCTGAAGCTCATGGGCAACGCCAGTCTCAACGAGGCCAACGTCACCCACACCATCATGTCCGCGGGCGCCATGGTCGCCGGCGGCCTGGCGTTTACCATCCCGGGCGCCTGGATGCTGGGCTATGCCGACCAGATCAGCTGGCTCGACATGTTTATCGTGGCGCTCGCCGGCACCATCCTGGGCCTGCTGGCCACCGCGCTCATCCACCGTCACTTTATCGTGGACGCCGCGCTGGAGTTCCCCACCGGCAACGCCGCAGCTCAGACCCTACGCGCCACCGAGGCCGGCGGCAAGACCGGTAAGCAGCTCTTTGGCTCCATGGCCATCGCAGGCATCTACAGCGTGCTGCGCGACGCCCTGGGCGTGGTGCCCAGCATGCTGTGCACGCTCAACATCCCCGGCGTGACCTTTGCCATCTACAACTCGCCCATGCTGCTGTCCATCGGCTTCCTCGTGGGCTTCGCCCCGGTCGCTTTCTGGTTTGCCGGCGCCCTGTTGGGCAACTTTGGCATCATCGTGGGCGGCACCGCTGCCGGTCTGTTCGACGTTATGACTGCGCAAGGCATCGTCAAGTCCCTGGGCATGGGCCTCATGATGGGCTTTGGCGTCGCCGTCGTCCTCAAGGACATCCTGCCGCAGGTCGCCGGTATCGTCCGCGGTCTTGCCGCCGACAGCTCCACCGACACCGACGAGCAGTCGCTCATCTCGGGCTCCCTTAAACTCGACGCCGGCATCATCGGCCTGGGCGCTGCCGCCATCGCCGTGATCGTCGCCATCGCGCTCGACCTTGGTCCCGTCCCGGCCGTCATCGTGACGCTGTTCACCTTTGTCACCACCATCATGAGCGCACAGAGCTGCGGCCAGACGGGCATCGACCCCATGGAGATCTTTGGCCTCATCGTTATGCTCATCGTGGCTGCCTTCGCGCAGCTCGCGCAGGTTAAACTGTTCTTTATCGCCGGCATCGTGGCCGTAGCGTGCGGCCTTGCGGGCGACGTCATGAACGACTTTAAGGCCGGCGCCGTGCTGGGCACCAACCCGCGTGCACAGTGGGTCGGCCAGGCCATCGGCGGCATCGTGGGCGCCCTGGTCGCTGCCGCCGTCATGGTCGCGCTCGTAACCGCCTATGGTCCGGACGCCTTTGGACCCGACAAGAGCTTTGTGGCCGCGCAGGCAAGCGTCGTCGCCACCATGGTCTCGGGCATCCCGAGCGTGCCGTGGTTTGCGGGCGGCTTTATCGCCGGCATCGTCATGTACTGGCTCGGCATTCCGGCCATGATGATCGGCCTGGGCGTGTACCTGCCGTTCTACATGTCGCTCACGGCTTTCCTGGGCTCCTGCGTTAAGCTCGCCTACGACAAGTGGTCCGCCCACCGCGACGCCACCGCTGGTCTTTCTGACGAGGAGAGGGCTGCCAAGGATGCCGCCTTCCAGGAACAGGGCCTGGTTGTCGCCAGCGGCCTGCTCGGCGGCGAGTCCATCGTCGGCGTTATCCTGGCGTT
>OAWW01001423.1_pt1 | contig 12309 bp, 10 predicted proteins | sample 1517191 | NCBI WGS metagenome assembly OAWW01 (sample SAMEA2580253, study PRJEB22360) | human gut metagenome | biome: human gut; feature: human-associated habitat; material: faeces | place: Denmark | collected 2008/2010 | reverse complement strand
TCTTAAAAACGTCTTCTTGTGCCATTTTCTTTTCTATATCTATTAATTTGAATTACCTTTTTTCGTAAAAAGTGCCACAAAGATAGGCATTTATCTCATAAATAAGACAGGGAGGGTATTAATTTATCTTATTCTTCTGTTTGTTCCTGCTCCTGATCTGCTTTCTTCATCTCTTTAGTCAACATACTTTCGGGCATATAATATTTAAAAGGGATGCGCATACACTTTGTTTTCTTCATGCGGTCACGGAGTACGCTGTTTGCCACAAAATAAACGCGGGATACCGATACTTGTCCCGGTGTCACTTGTTCGGGACGTTCAAAGCCAGGACTGGTCAGAGCCGTTTGGAATGTACCCAGCCCATCAATCGTCACAGACTGCCCCATAGAAAGCAAATAGCGGATGGCATCCGCCACTTCCACCAATATGCCTTCAACCTGACCACGATGGAAGCCTCCCCGCATCTCCACCACTTGGGCTAGTTCTTTGTTCTGTACTCCACCTCTATCCTGTATTTTACTTGGTACACCATACCATAACTCTTTTCTTTCTCCGGACGTCAAGTCCGCTTTCTTTCTTACTACATAAGGGATTGCCATGTCTTATTACTCCTTTCTTGTTTCGTTTATATTTTCATTCTGTACCACACCCGGGTGTCAGCACGTATGACACTCGGATGTCAGACATCACAACACCCGGGTGTCGTACAGCACGAGACCCGGGTGTCATACATATCTTCTTCGCAACAAAGTTAGACTATTATAGAAAGAAAACAAACTAATATTTATATATTTGTTTCCATAAACTTTAATATACCCGCACACACTATGATAAAAATACTACTGCTGATCGATTATTCCAGTGAATTCGACAGAAAATTGCTCCGCGGACTTGTACAATATTCCAAAGAAAACGGACCTTGGCTTTTCTATCGGCTTCCATCCTATTACAGCGGCATGTATGGAGAAAAAGGGATTCTCAAATGGGCTAAAGAATGGAAAGCTGACGCCATCATCGGACAATGGAACAATGACACCGTCAATCTACTGAAAGAACTGAATATTCCGATCGTATTGCAGAATTACCACCATAGAAGCACTACTTACTCCAATCTGACGGGCGACTACAAAGGAACGGGCAGAATGGCCGCCCAATTCTTCGCCAAGCGGATGTTCCACAACTTTGCTTATTTCGGCATAAACGGGGTTGTCTGGTCTGACGAACGTTGCGAAGGCTTCCGTCAGGAAGTTAAACGGATAGGCGGCAACTTTTATTGTTTCGAATCCGATAAGCATGAAGACGAAATCAGAATAGAAGTAAGCCAATGGCTGCAAGAGCTTCCTAAACCCATAGCGTTGTTCTGCTGCGACGACTCACACGCACTATTCATTTCGGAAACCTGCAAGATAAGTAACATACACATACCGGAAGAAATCTCCCTGTTAGGAGTCGACAATGATGACTTGATCTGCAATATTTCCGATCCTCCCATCTCCTCCATAGAACTGGAAGTAGAAAGAGGAGGATATTCCATAGGCAGGCTCATTCATCAACAAATCAAAAAGGAACATGAAGGGACCTTCAATATCGTCATCAACCCTATCCGCATAGAATTGCGGCAATCCACAGAAAAGCATAATATAAAGGACCCTTACATTCTCGAAGTTGTAAAATACATAGAGAGTCATTACAATTCCGACCTGACCATAGAGTCTTTGCTGGCACAGATTCCGCTCTCACGCAGAAATTTTGAAGTGAAATTCAAAAATGCGATGCATACTTCCATCTATCAGTATATCTTAAACTGCCGGGTCAACCATCTGGCCGATTTACTTCTTACTACAGATCGTTCATTGGCAGACATTGCAACGGAAGCCGGATTCAAAGACTATAATAATATCTCCCGGATTTTCAAAAAGTTCAAAGGATGTTCCCCTTTGGAATATCGGGAGAAAAAAATCACGAACAGATAAAAAATAAATTATTCGTTTTTCGAATATAGCTTTTCGTTTTTAGTACCGGAGGCATTACTAAAGTGGCATATCTTTGTTCGGTAAATGTTAACTCTCAAAGTCAATCAACAACTTATGGAGCAAAAGAAAATCGTGCTATTCATCCTGATCACTCATCTGGCAGCATTTCTAGCAGGATGCAGCGGAAACAAAAATAGCGGAAATAATGACTCCTCTGATCTATGGAATAAGTTATCGAGCTACTTCCGCCCGCCCGCAGAATACGAAAATGTATATGGGAATTTTCGCTCTCCTTTATTATATTATAATGGGGATACAGTCAGAACCGTTGAAGACTGGCAAAGACGACGAACTGAAATCAAGGACAGATGGATGAGCCTGTTAGGACAATGGCCGCCTGTCATTACCGGACAAACATTTGAAATTCTGGATACTCTCCACCGTGAAAACTTCATGCAATACCGTGTCCGCTTCTACTGGACTCCCAACGAACAGACTGAAGGTTATTTGCTGGTTCCGGACAAAGAAGGCAAAAAGCCTGCCGTTATCACTACATTTTATGAACCCGAAACGGCTATCGGATTGGGTGGAAAACCTTATAGAGACTTTGCATATCAATTGACGAAAAGAGGATTTGTCACATTATCAATAGGAACAACGAAGACCACAGAGAATCAGACATATTCCATTTATTACCCCACCATTGAAAATGCAACTCTCCAACCACTTTCAGCATTAGCTTATGCAGCCGCAAATGCATGGGAAGTATTAGCCAAAGTACAGGACGTCGATTCTACAAGAATAGGCATCACAGGGCATTCTTATGGTGGGAAGTGGGCAATGTTTGCCTCATGCCTATACGAAAAGTTCGCTTGTGCGGCATGGGGAGACCCCGGAATTGTATTCGACGAAACAAAAGAGGGATATATCAATTACTGGGAACCCTGGTATTTGGGATATTATCCGCCACCATGGGAAAATACATGGAGTAAAAATGGGCATGATTATGCTAAAGGCATTTATCCGAAGCTCCGCAAAGAAGGATATGATTTGCATGAATTGCATACGCTGATGGCACCTCGCCCATTTCTTGTTTCCGGAGGATACTCTGACGGAACAGACCGGTGGATAGCGCTAAACCATACAATAGCGGTCAACCGGCTCTTAGGATACCGTAATAATGTCGCGATGAGCAACAGAGTCAATCATGACCCAACCCCTGAATCAAACGAAATTATATATGATTTTTTTAAATGGTACTTGCATTCAGCAAATAAATCTACCAAAGAGTAGAAAGATGCGTTTTTTGAATACACTTTTTCGTTTTTTTGCGCAAAAAATCAACTCTGGATGCCTAACTTTGTTCTATCAATTCATCCAAGTAACCTAAATTACTTGACTAAAATGATTAGCCTATGAAAAATATACACTAGAAAACATAAAATGCCCCATCTGCGAATGGGGCAATATTAATGCCATATTAATAAAACTAATCATAAATTATCGCCCAATTAATAAATAACACAATAATAAATTCATAATTAATAAATTAAAAGTGCTAGCTCAAAGGAATTAATAAAGCTAGCAGATGATTCCGAGTTAGTAATAAATATTAAACTATTAAAAATTCAATAGGTTAAATATATACTAAAAAGAGTAGAAACTAAAAAAAGTAAACTATGGAAGCGAATAATCGCAGAGATTTCTTAAAGAAAGCCGCATTAGCGGGAGCCTCCGCCCTAATGGCTCCCTGGCCGCTGAAGGCAAAGATGGAAGTGAATTCGTTCTCTCTCCGAGCAAAAGGACGGACAGCAAATTAATTGTACCGAAGAATAATGGTCTGAAAATCACAGGCACTTTTCTAGATGAAATATCTCACGATATTCCACACCAGAACTGGGGAGAAAAAGAATGGGATCTCGACTTTCAGCACATGAAAAGGATTGGTATCGATACCGTTATTATGATCCGTTCCGGATATCGCAAGTTCATCACTTATCCGTCCAAATATCTATTAGGAAAAGGATGCTATATGCCTTCCGTGGATTTAGTAGATATGTACTTACGACTGGCTGAAAAATATAACATGAAGTTTTATTTTGGGCTGTATGACACCGGTCATTATTGGGATACACGTGATATGTCGTGGGAAGTGGAATATAATAAATATGTGATTGACGAAGTATGGAATACTTACGGTGAAAAGTATAAGAGTTTCGGAGGCTGGTATATTAGCACGGAAATCAGCCGCAATACCAAAGGAGCTATCGGTGCATTTCATACCATGGGTAAACAATGCAAAGATGTATCGAATGGCCTCCCTACTTTTATATCCCCTTGGATTGATGGTAAAAAGGCAGTCATGGGAACCGGAAAAATGACAAGGGAGGATGCTGTATCCGTAGAACAACATGAGAGAGAATGGAATGAAATTTTTGATGGTATACACGATGTAGTAGACGCTTGTGCTTTTCAAGACGGACACATTGACTACGACGAACTGGATGCTTTTTTCACTGTGAACAAGAAACTGGCAGACAAATACGGAATGCAATGTTGGACAAACGCGGAAACATTCGACCGCGATATGCCCATCCGGTTCCTGCCGATCAAATTCGACAAACTCCGCATGAAACTGGAAGCGGCAAAACGTGCCGGATATGATAAAGCAATCACTTTTGAGTTTTCTCACTTTTTAAGTCCGCAATCAGCTTATCTGCAGGCAGGACATTTATATGACAGATACAGAGAATACTTTGAAATCAAATAAACTATATGAAAACAACAATTAATCTGGGTTATATCATATTCCTTTCAGTCGTTGCTGCTTTAGGAGGCTTTCTGTTCGGTTATGACACAGCTGTCATATCCGGCACAATAGCTCAGGTGACACATCTGTTTCAGTTGGACACCTTGCAACAAGGATGGTATGTAGGATGCGCATTGATCGGATCGATTGTCGGTGTTCTCTTTTCCGGAATATTGAGCGACAGCATCGGACGTAAAAGAACAATGATACTTTCTGCCATTCTGTTTTCTACATCAGCAATCGGCTGTGCTTTTTGCATTGACTTTAACCAGTTAGTTGTTTATAGAATCATAGGTGGCATCGGAATTGGTGTTGTTTCTATTGTATCTCCTCTTTACATTTCCGAAGTTTCCGTCGCACAATTCAGAGGCAGGATGGTCTCCCTGTATCAACTGGCCGTAACTGTCGGTTTTCTAGGAGCTTATCTTGTCAACTACCAGTTATTGGCATATTCAGAGAGTGGAAACCACTTACCTATCGCCTGGTTAGAAAAAATAGTAGTTACAGAAGTGTGGAGAGGTATGTTAGGCATGGAGACATTACCAGCCATAATATTCTTTATTATTATCTTTTTCATACCCGAAAGCCCCAGATGGCTGATAGTAAAAGGACAAGAAAGGAAAGCCACTTATATTCTGGAAAAGATCTACAATTCATTTAAAGAGGCTGATTTCCAGCTAAACGAGACAAAATCCGTCCTTGTTTCCGAGACCCGTTCAGAATGGTCTATCCTTCTGAAACCAGGTATTCTGAAAGCAGTCATTATCGGTGTATGTATTGCTATTCTGGGACAGTTCATGGGGGTTAATGCAGTTCTTTACTACGGGCCTTCCATTTTTGAGAATGCCGGTCTTTCAGGAGGGGATTCTCTGTTCTATCAGGTTCTTGTAGGACTTGTGAATACACTGACCACTATCCTGGCACTTCTCATCATTGACAAAGTAGGACGCAAGAAACTGATATATTATGGGGTATCCGGAATGGTCGTTTCATTGATACTCATTGGCAGTTATTTCCTCTTCGGAAATGCCTGGAATATTTCCAGCCTGTTTCTGTTAGCCTTCTTTCTGTGTTATGTTTTTTGTTGCGCCATTTCCATTTGCGCTGTGATATTCGTACTTCTCTCTGAGATGTACCCTACCAAAATACGCGGATTAGCAATGTCCATTGCCGGATTCGCTCTTTGGATCGGTACCTATCTGATCGGACAGCTAACCCCCTGGATGCTCCAGAATCTTACTCCAGCCGGAACATTCTTCCTGTTCGCCATCATGTGTGTACCGTATATGCTCATTGTCTGGAAACTCGTACCGGAAACTACCGGAAAGTCTCTGGAGGAGATTGAAAGATACTGGACCCGTTCGGAACGGTAAAATAGACCTTATTAAATAAAAAACTAACAATTATGGATTTAAAAAAATTAGCAAACCAATACAAAGACGAACTACTGAATAATGTTCTTCCATTCTGGTTAGAGCATTCTCAGGATCACGAATTCGGTGGCTATTTCACTTGTCTGGATCGTGAAGGCAACGTATTCGATACAGATAAATTTATTTGGCTGCAAGGACGCGAAGTTTGGTTATTCTCAATGCTTTACAATAAAGTTGAGAAAAAACAGGAATGGCTGGATTGCGCTATTCAAGGCGGTGAATTTCTAAAGAAATACGGACATGATGGAAACTATCATTGGTATTTTTCTTTGGATCGGGCAGGTAATCCTCTGGTAGAACCATACAACATCTTTTCCTATACATTTGCTACAATGGCTTTCGGACAACTCAGCCTGGCTACAGGCAATCAAGAATATGCCGACATTGCAAAGAAAACGTTTGATATTATTCTTTCAAAGGCAGACAACCCGAAAGGGAAATGGAACAAAATCCATCCGGGCACACGTAATCTGAAAAATTTCGCCCTTCCGATGATCCTTTGTAATCTGGCACTTGAAATAGAACACTTGTTGGACAAAGAGTATCTGGAAAAAACAATAGAGACTTGTATTCACGAAGTGATGGAAGTATTCTATCGCCCGGAGCTCGGAGGAATTATTGTTGAAAATATAGGAGTGGACGGCAATCTCGTAGACTGTTTTGAAGGACGGCAAGTGACTCCCGGACACGACATTGAAGCGATGTGGTTTATTATGGATTTAGGAAAACGCCTGAATCGCCCTGATCTAATCGAGAAGGCAAAAAATGTAACCTTGACGATGATTAACTACGGATGGGACAAAGAATATGGTGGCATCTACTATTTCATGGACCGCAAAGGTTGCCCTCCCCAACAACTGGAATGGGACCAAAAACTTTGGTGGGTACACATTGAAACACTTATTTCCCTACTAAAAGGTTACCAATTGACAGGTGACAAACAATGTATGGAGTGGTTCGAGAAAATACATGAGTATGTATGGACGCACTTCAAAGACGCTCAATATCCTGAATGGTTCGGTTACTTAAACCGCCAGGGAGAAGTACTTCTGCCACTTAAAGGAGGCAAATGGAAAGGCTGTTTCCATGTCCCCAGGGGCTTATATCAATGCTGGAAAGTACTAGAAGAATTACAATAAATCTAATACCCAAAAACTTTTTTATTAACCAATTAAATTTTATCTTATGATGGAACAATGCTTTAAGCAAAAAAGTAGTTTCCGAACAATCAGAATCATACTATTCTCATTGTCGATGCTTTTTGCGTATGCCACAAATGGCTATGCCCAGAACATGGTTAGGGGAGTCGTCACAGACGTGACCGGTGATCCGTTGCCAGGAGTCAGCGTCGTTGTCAAAGGTACGACCACAGGTACCACTACCGATATTGACGGTAGATACTCTATCAATGTACCTTCCACAGGTACATTAATCTTCTCATACATTGGTATGGCCAAACATGAAGTTAAAACACAAGGACAAACGACCATCAATGTCAGCTTGTCAGAAGATGTATCAAGTTTGAATGAAGTTGTTGTAGTAGGCTATGGAACTCAAAAGAAAGTCCACTTGACAGGTTCTGTCGCTTCTGCTTCCTCAAAAGAAATATTAAAAACCACAGCAAGTAATATTTCACAAGCCTTGGTCGGGAAATTACCAGGTTTAGTAAGCCAACAATCTACCGGACAGCCTGGAGCTGATGATGTATCTTTCTTAGTACGAGGTTATTCATCTTACAACGGCGCTAGTACCCCATTAGTATTAGTTGATGGAGTAGAACGCGAAATGGCACGCATAGATGCGTCAGATATAGAATCTGTTACTATTTTAAAAGATGCTTCGTCTTGTGCTGTGTATGGTATGAAAGGAGCCAATGGAGTTATATTAATTACAACCAAACAGGGAACAGAAGGTAAGCCTGTAATCACTTATCGAGGCAGTGTTACTTTCAACCATGCGACTAACCTCCCGAAAATGATGAATGGTACACAATACATGCAATACTACAACTTAGCACGGCAACTAGACAATATAGCAAATGGTTTGGAACCTGGCGAGGGATTTTTCACTGATGAAGAGATTGCAGCAACCTACAATGGGGACCCAACAGACGGATATGAAAATACAGACTGGACATCGCCCATATACAAAACTACTATGATGCATCAACATAACCTTTCTGTCAGTGGAGGTACAGATAAAACTAAATACTTTATCAGTGGTGGATTCCTACGCCACAATGGTATCATCAAAGACCATAAAAATCAACGTGGTAACTTCCGGTCCAATATCACAACAGAAATCAATAGAAACCTCAATGTTCAGTTAAATATTGCTGGCAATATACAAGATTACTATCGACCAGGAGGATATACTTATGAAAACCAAAAAGGTTACAATCTCTTCCATTTAATGTTATATTCACTACCTTATGTTCCTCAAGAATATAATGGGTATCCCACCTCCGGTTACCGTCAATCCGGTAGTGCAGCCAATGCTGTATATGGATCAGCTAACTCAGGATTTGAAAAAGCACGTAATGTTCGACTGGAAACATCTGCCAAAATAGAATACTCATTCCCCTTCTTAAAAGGTCTAAAAGCAAGTATGTTTGCAAGTTGGGACTACTATGATGGAGATGGCAAAACATTTACTTATGCCTATGATTTAATGGCATTCACTCCGGCAGATAAAAACAACGCCAACAAAGGGAATGGATATTCACTGGTAAAAAGCGCAAATCTTTCACCAGAAGGAAATATGTATGTAGGGAATAACAAGAGACAAAAGGTAATGCTACGTCCTTCTATCTCTTATAACAACAAAATTGGTTTGCATGATATAGGAGCATTATTTCTTTACGAACAAAAGAAAGAAAACTCAAGTTCATTTTCAGGAAGCCGCAAGGATTTTGATATATTCGACCTTCCTGAATTAAACTTCGGTGATGCCGCAACAGCTATCATTAACGGGTCATCTGGTAAATCTGCATATGCTGGATACGTGGGACGTTTAAATTATGCCTATGACAACAAATATCTTGTAGAAGCTTCTTTCCGCTACGATGGTTCCTACCTTTTCGCTGAAGGTCAGCGATGGGGATTCTTCCCTTCCGTCTCTTTAGGATGGGTTGCCTCTGAAGAAGACTTCTTCAAAGACTTATTTCCCAAAATCGATTACTTTAAACTTAGAGGTTCAGTCGGAATATTAGGAAATGATAATGTAGATCCTTTCTTGTATCGTAAACTATATGAACTAAACGGCAACAATGTAGCTTTCGGAACCAGCCCATCTTCACAAAGTACATTATCCAATAAAGTGGCTTATCCAATGACCGATTTAACATGGGAAAAATGCCGTACAATCAATCTTGGATTTGAAATGAATGCCTGGAATGGTTTATTAGGGGTAGAATTTGATGTATTCTATAAATATACTTATGATATTCTCCAAAACATTACTTCCATCTATCCGGCATCTCTAGGAGGTCATGTACCCACCCGAATGAATGACGGAACTTTCGACAACAAAGGTTTCGAATTAATACTAAAACACCGCAATCAAATTGGTGATTTTAACTATAGCTTAACCGGAAATTTAACATATGCACATAACCGTATATTAAGCAAAAGACAAGCTGACGGTACATTACCTTGGCAAAGCACCTTGGGAAGTTCAATAGGAGATGTATGGGGTTTGAAATCCATGGGCCTATATCAAACTCAAGAAGAACTTGATAATGCTCCCAAACCCATTGGAACAAAACCACGCTTAGGTGACATCCGCTATATGGACATCAATGGGGATGGCCAGATTAATTCACAAGACCAAGTGAAGATTGCACGTAATTCACGTCCTGAACTGATGTTTGCCCTAATGGCCGATGCCAATTATAAAGGATTCGACTTATCTATTCAACTACAGGGAGCTGCCCTTTGCGACAAAATGCTGCAACAAAACTGGTATAATCTAAACGGTGTTACAGACCAAACTCCTTTAACCAAGCCTTTCTACGCAGGAGTAGACAATGCTCCACTTTATTTAGTAGAAAACAGTTGGAGACCTGACAATATTAATGCAGAATATCCACGGCTATCAATAAGTCCTGGAACCAATAACGCCCAGATTTCAGACTACTGGAAAAGAAATGGCGCATACCTACGTTTGAAAAATGTTGTGCTAGGATACACATTCCCTAAACAATGGATGAGTAAACTTGGTGTCGGTAGCCTCAGAATATATGCAAGCGGTCAGAACCTACTAACCTTTACAGAATTTAAATACCTAGATCCTGAAAGTGCCAATGTAATTACCGGCTATTACCCACAACAACGTACTTTCAGTGTAGGTGTTGATGTTTCATTCTAAATAGACTATAAATATGAAAAATATAAAAAAATACATATTAGGCATGGCTACAGCTTTATGTTTATGCCAGTCATGCGACGTATTGGATATTGATCCTACTGGAAATTACAGTGAAACTACCGCTTTTAATTCTATCAAAAATCTAGACTTATATGTAAAAGGTTTTTATAGCATATTCTACGTAAACTCACAATTATACGTAGATGCGAACTGTTTGATGGATGACGGAGCTAGTGATTTGATCAAATATTCATGGTATGGAGTAGATGGAGGTAAAATGAATCGTTTCTTCTATCAAAGTAACTTCGTAACTCCTCAAGGCAATTTCCGTTCTAACTGGAATGATATGTATACTCGTATCCGCCAGTTGAATGAATATTTTTATGACTTAAAAAAATATGGAAACGGATTAAATCCGGAAGAAGTAGCTGCACGTACTGCAGAGGTCCGTTTCATGCGTGCTTTTGCTTATCAAGAATTGGTTATTCGACATGGAGGCGTAATTCTACGCACATCTGAAGAGTATATAGACGGCCCAGAAGAAAGAGCAAAAGCTCGTTCATCGGAAACCGAATGCTGGGATTTCATATTGGAAGAATACAAAAAAGCTGCTAATGATTTACCTGAATCATGGGCAAATAGTGACGCCGGACGTTTAACTAAAGGAGCAGCTTATGGCATGCAAGCACGTGCAGCCTTGTATGCGAAACGCTGGGATAAAGCAATTGAAGCGTGTGAGGAAGTATTAAAACTAGACTATACATTACTTCCCGGCACGAGTTATGAAAGCTATTATAAGATCTTCACATCAGTCAATAACAAAGAACTAATATTGCCCGTATATTACGAAAAAGGACAAAATAAGAAACAACATAATTTTGATACATATTTTTGTCCGCCATTTGACTCTAAGCCATGGACAGGTGGAGCTAATAACGGAGCCGCAGCTACTCCTTCAGATGAATATGCATCATCTTTTGACATTAAAGTTAATGGTGTGTATCAAGCTTTTGACTGGGATAAGCTTAACGTTTATGGAAACAAACCTTTTGATAATCGCGAGCCACGCTTTTACGCTTCTATTTTATATAACGGGGCTTCATGGAAAGGACGCACTCTACAGCTATATGTTGACGGTGATGACGGATATATGGACTTCTCCACAGCTGGACAAGACAATGTTCATAGATCAACTACGGGCTATATCTTTCGCAAATTCATGAGTAATGACCCTGAATACAACTTTACTAATGTCTTAAGTGGCCAATATTGGATAGAAATGCGATTGGCAGAAATATATCTGATCCGTTCAGAAGCATATGCCCGCAAAAATGAATTTGAAAAAGCATATGCTGATTTAAAAACAATTCGTGACCGCGTAGGACTACCCCAATTAGAACAAAAAAATAATTGGAGTGACTACCTAACTGATTTAGCCAAAGAACGTATTTGTGAATTAGGTCTGGAAGGTCATCGTTATTTTGACTTGATCCGTTGGGGGATTGCCGTACAAACGCTTAACCAAAAACGTCTGCATGGTATCAAGATAGAGAAAAAAGGTAATGATTTCGCTTATGAAAAAGTAGAATGTGACACACAAGATCGTTTGTTCCCGGAAAGATATACTATCTTCCCTATTCCTTTTAGCGAGTTGCAAACTAACATTCTTTGCGAACAAAATGATTTGTGGAAATAATATTATTTAAAAAGAAGAATTATGAAAATG
>OAWW01001422.1_pt1 | contig 12309 bp, 7 predicted proteins | sample 1517191 | NCBI WGS metagenome assembly OAWW01 (sample SAMEA2580253, study PRJEB22360) | human gut metagenome | biome: human gut; feature: human-associated habitat; material: faeces | place: Denmark | collected 2008/2010 | reverse complement strand
GAAGCCGATAGGAAAAAAATAGAAGATTTCCAGTTGGAAGTATTGAAGCGAAAGGCTCGTTTGTTGCCCCGTTTTGAAAAAATGTGTACTGAAAAGAACTATACATTCCGCGCTCCTCTGGAAGAAATATACGATTTCTGTGTGCTGGAATATTCTTTCTCTATCTGGCAATGGGGAACGGATATCCGTAGTATACCGGAAATCTCGGCTTCTGACGATACACTGCTGGATCATTTGCTGGCAATCAGCGGACCTTCTTATTTTATAGTAGACAGCCCGACTCTTTCTTTCTTCGTGCAGGCTGCCCGCGAATTGGGGTATTATGGATACGATATCGCTCCTTTTAAACCTTACCTTTCTATAAAGACCAGCAAGGATTATCTGAGAAGACTGATGTTGCCGGAAGATATGCGGAAGATGAAATTCGATAAGACATTGAGCAATAAGATTGTGCGGTTCTTGAAGAAGAACGATCCGAAGATGATTTTTATCTATGGTCAGAATGATCCCTGGACAGCTGCCGGAGTAACATGGCTGAAGAATAAAAAGAATATTCATGTTTTTGTAGAGCCGGGAGGCAGTCATCTTGCACGCATCGGTACAATGTCCGAAGATCAGAAGCAGAAAGTGATGTCTCTTCTTAGAGGGTGGCTTGAAGAATGACGAAACGAGAAACGGTGAACAACCTGTAATATATGAACAGGCGGTTCACCGTTTTATTCTTCTGCAAGCCGATATTACATGTATCGGGCTGCTTGATTTAGGAATCTACCGATTCGAATAGCGGTTTCAGTAATTCCGGTATTTCCACTTTTTCAAGTGCTAATTGTCGGACTAGTTTTTTACCGCTCTGACTGAGATGGAACTGCATCAGTCTTCGGTCCTCTTCTCCGAGTGTTCTGACAATCAGTTCTTTTTCTTCCAGAATCCGGAGCATCTTTGAAGCGTGAGAGGGTGTCAGCTCCGTTCGTTTGGACAGGCTCGTGGCCGTCATATTATTGGGCGAGGCTTCTTGCAGGGCACATAATATCATCGCTTCATTTAATGATACCTGATACACTTTTTCAAATGCATCTTCAAATCTTGCCATTGCTTTGAATACATCGCGCATTACACATATTGTCTTCATATGCTACTTGTTTTTTTGTTTGTTCTTTTTCTATATAAACAGGTTGATATTTGCATTATCCGCCCGTTCCATGTATGTTGCTACTCCGCCTATTGTCACTTCGTCCAGAAGTTCTTCCTGTTTCACTCCCATGACGTCCATGGACATTTGGCAGGCGATAAATTCCACACCGTTCTCCAGAGCTTGTTGGCGTAAGGACTCCAGAGAGTCGATGCCTTTCCGATTCATGATGTACCGCATCATTTTTCCTCCTATTCCTCCCATGCTCATTTTAGAGAGTTTCAACTTTCGGGAGCTGGAAGGGAGCATCATGCCGAACATTTTTCCAAAGATATCTTTTTCGACGTTCGGCTTATGCAGCTTCTTGATAACGTTCAGTCCCCAGAAGGTGAAAAAGATCGTTACCTTTTGTCCGGTGGCAGCTGCGCCATTAGCGAGCACAAAGGTAGCTAAAGCTTTGTCTAAATCATCACTGAACATGATGAAAGTTTTTCCTTTGCCTTCACAGGAGGTAACAATATTGCAGGATTTAGGTTCGCCCTTTTCGATCACTACTACAGATTTTCCTCCTGCTGTTTCTTTGGAAATCAACTGATTTCCTGTCGAGTTGCACCATGCGGCAGCATCACGCGGGAATCCCGGATCGGTTGAGGTAATTTCTACCCGGTCGCCGGAAACCAGCGAATCCATTGTCTTTTTCATTTTCAGAATCGGCCCCGGACATTGCAGTCCGCAAGCGTCTACACGGATTGTCTTCACTGCTTCAACTGGTGAAACTGTCTTTTGAGGTTGCGCATCTGCCGGCTGTTGTATGTTTGCGTTCGGTTGTGCAGGTACTTCGTTCTCACTTTCTTCTCTCAGGATGATGGGTGCTGCGGCAGCGTGGTATGTTTTCAATCCTCCGGAAAGGTTGCGTACCTTTTCAAATCCATGCTGTACCAGAATGCGATAAGCAAGGTATCCTCTGAGTCCGACGGCACAGAATGTATAGATCATCTTGTCTTTCGGCAGTTCATCCAGCCGGTCACGCAGTTCGTCCAGCGGAATGTTCACTGCACCTGGCAGTGTATTGAGCGAGAATTCGTCAGGAGTACGTACATCCAGCAGGAAATTGTTTTCCATCTCGATATCCCTCAACTGTCTCCAATAGACGGGTTGTACTTTCCCAGTTATGATGTTTTCGGCTACGTATCCTGCAACGGCTACCGGATCTTTGGCAGAAGAGAACGGAGGGGCGTAAGCCTGCTCCACTTTCATCAGATCATAGATCGTACCTTCATGCTTGATGACAAGCGCGATTTCGTCAATTCGTTTGTCTACACCGTCATAGCCGACGATCTGTCCGCCGTACAGTTTACCTGTCTTCGGGTCGAAAGTGATTTTAATACTCATCGGCATGGCATCCGGGTAATATCCTGCGTGAGAGGACGGATGGATGGTCGAAGACATATAATTGATTTCTGCCTGCCGCAATCGTTTGCCGGGTAATCCGGTAGAAGCAACAGTCATGTCGAATACTTTTGCAATGGAAGTTCCGATGGCTCCTTCATAAGGGATGTGTGCTCCCTGAATGTTGTCTGCGACAATTCGTCCCTGACGATTGGCGGGACCAGCAAGGTAATTGAGCCACGGTTTTCCGGTGATCGGGTGGCGGAATTCGATAGCGTCACCGATGGCGTAAATCGATTCGTCCGACGTTTGCAGGTAGTCGTTGACGGCGATTCCTCCGGCTTCGCCGATCTTCAGCTCTGCGGCACGTGCCAGTGTCGTTTCCGGACGTACGCCGATGGAAAGTATAACGATGTCGGCAGAGATGGACTGTCCGTTCTTGAAGATGACTTTCAATCCTTTTCCGTCTCTTTCAAAAGAGGCTACTGCCTGCTCCAGATACAGGTTCACTCCTTTGTCCATCAAATGCTGGTGTACAAGGGATGCCATGGAGAAGTCGATGGGAGCCATCACTTGATTGCCCATTTCCACAATAGAAACTTTAGCTCCTTGTGCGTGCAGGTTCTCTGCCATTTCCAGCCCGATAAATCCGGCTCCGATGACAACAGCCTTTCGGGGAGCATGACTGTTGATATATTCTTTGATTCGGTCTGTGTCGGCTACATTCCTGAGTGTGAAGATTCCGTTCAGGTCGATTCCCGGCAGGGGAGGACGTACAGGGGAGGCTCCGGTCGATATCAGTAATTTGTCGTAGCTTTCCTCGTAAGTGTCTCCGCTACTTTGTCTTACCGTTACTGTTTTTCTCTTCCGGTCGATGAAGATTACTTCATTTTCAGTTCGTACGTCTACACGAAAGCGCGTAGAAAATGCTTCGGGCGTCTGTACAAACAGTTTTTCCCGTTCTTTGATCACGCCTCCGATGTAATACGGCAGTCCGCAATTGGCATAAGAGATATACTTTCCTTTTTCTAAAAGGATGATTTCAGCTGCTTCGTTTGTGCGTCTGATCCGGGCAGCAGTGGTAGCTCCTCCGGCAACGCCTCCAATAATAATGATCTTCATAAGTTTGTTGCGTAAATAGTTTCCTATGGAAATAACAATAAAGTAGGGAGAATTGTTCTCGGATCATAGAAAAAAGACTTATATTTGCGCACCCTGTTTGTCTTTCTTCATTTTTTATAAATTAATTATGAGTAAAATTCTTATCATTGACGATGAGGTTCAGATTCGTAGCCTGTTGGCTCGTATGCTCGGACTGGAGGGTTATGAGGTGTGTCAGGCAGGTGATTGCAAGGCAGCTATCAGGCAGTTGGAAATTCAACAGCCGGATGTGGCTTTGTGTGATGTCTTTCTTCCCGATGGAAACGGGGTCGATCTGGTGTTGAACATTAAAAAGACAGCTCCGAATGTGGAAGTCATTCTTCTTACCGCTCACGGTAATATACCCGACGGAGTGCAGGCAATCAAGAACGGTGCATTTGATTATATAACCAAAGGGGACGATAATAATAAGATTATCCCTCTGATCAGTCGTGCCGTTGAGAAGGCTAAGATGAATGTCCGGTTAGAGAAACTGGAAAAGAAAGTCAGTCAGCTATATTCTTTTGATTCCATTCTGGGAGAATCGAAAGTGCTGAAAGAAGCTGTTATGCTGGCACAGAAGGTTTCGGTGACTGATGTTCCGGTGTTGTTGACCGGAGAAACGGGGACCGGAAAAGAAGTATTTGCACAAGCCATACATTATAATAGTAAGCGGAGCAAACAGAGCTTTGTTGCCGTGAACTGTTCGTCTTTCAGTAAGGAACTGCTGGAGAGTGAAATGTTCGGGCATAAAGCCGGGTCCTTCACCGGAGCTTTGAAGGACAAGAAAGGACTCTTCGAAGAAGCCAACAACGGTACGATCTTTTTGGATGAAATCGGAGAAATGGCTTTTGAACTACAGGCCAAATTGCTGCGTATTCTCGAAACAGGCGAATATATAAAGATAGGAGATACGAAACCGACGCACGTGAATGTTCGTATTATTGCTGCTACCAACCGCAATCTGACAGAGGAAATCAAAGCGGGACGTTTCCGTGAAGACCTGTTTTATCGTCTTTCGGTATTTCAGGTACATCTGCCGGCACTTCGCGAACGTACCGGTGATATCAGAATTCTTGCCACTGCCTTTGCAAAGAGCTTTTCCGAGAAACTTTCGTATACGGTCAATGAGATGACTCCTGCTTTTCTTCATGCGTTGGAACAGCAACCCTGGAAAGGAAATATCCGTGAATTGCGGAATGTGATAGAACGGAGTCTGATTGTCTGCGAAGGCGGGCATCTGGATGTGTGCGATCTTCCGTTGGAGATTCAGAATACTCATTATGAATGTTCGGATGATACTATCGGTAGTTTTGAACTGGCTGCTATGGAACGGAGGCATATTGCCCGCGTCCTGGAATATACGAAAGGCAACAAGACGGAAACCGCCCGCTTGCTGAAAATCGGTCTTACCACTTTGTACAGGAAGATAGAGGAATACAAAATATAATAATATGACTATCTGATTTCTTTTTTAGGGGTATATGAGCGATTAATCGTTCATATACTGATCTGTAATGTGAAAAAGAAATAGAAGATATGAATATTTGGAAGACTACACTGTTACTTGTTTTATTATTTACTGGTATCACCGTTCATGCACAAAAAGTAAAAATTTCATTGAATAGTGATGGAGAACTGACGATATGGAAAGTGAAAGCTCAGGCAGAAATTGAGCATCCTTCTGATATGATGACTACCCGATATGACACGAGAGATTGGGTCAAAGCAACTGTGCCGGGAACGGTATTTGGTTCGTATGTATTAGAAGGACTGGAGCCTGATCCGAATTTTGCTGATAATGCGTACAGAGTCGATAAAGCAAAATATGACCGTAACTTCTGGTATCGTACAGAGTTTAATTCGCCGGAGGTGGAAAACGGAGAAAGGGTATGGCTAAATTTTGAAGGAGTTAACCGTAAAGGAGAAATATTTTTTAATGGGACGCGTCTCGGATTGCTTGATGGATTTATGCATCGGGGGAATTTCGATATAACCGATTTGCTGTCAAAAGATGGTAAGAATGTGCTTGCCATCCTTGTGCATTGGGTAGGCACTCCGGTTCCCAATTATGCAAGTCCTACTTATATGTCATGTGCCGGTTGGGATTGGATGCCTTATGTTCCCGGTCTTTTGACTGGTATTACTGACGACGTCTATTTGACAAAAACCGGCGAAGTGTCAATCATCGATCCTTGGATACGTTCGAAAGTTCCTTCTAAAAACAAAGCGGTTTTAAGCTTGCAGCTGGAACTACGGAATCATACAGATATAGAGCAGAAAGGAGTGTTGAAAGGTATCATTCAGCCGGGCAACATTGAATTTACCGAAGATCTGGTAATTGAGGCAGGCAAGCAGCGGACTTTTCTTCTGGATGATAGCAAGTTTAGTCAATTTATAATTCAGAATCCTGCTTTGTGGTGGCCTAATGGTTACGGACAGCCAAATCTTTATACCTGCGAACTGACTTATATGGTGAATGGTAAGGCTTCTGATAAACAGAATATTACATTTGGTATTCGTGAATACGGTTCCGAGCTGGTTGACGGTGTGCTTCATCTTAAAATAAATGGTGAACCTGTTTATGTAAAAGGAGGAAACTGGGGAATGAGCGAATATATGTTGCGTTGTCGGGGTGAAGAATATGATCTTAAATTGAAACTTCACAATGAGATGCATTTTAATATGATACGCAATTGGATCGGTTCGGTTATGGATGATGAGTTTTATGAAGCTTGCGATAAATACGGCATTATGGTGTGGGACGACTTCTGGTTAAATTCAAATTCGAATCTTCCGGATGATGTTTTTGCTTTCAATATGAATGCAGTGGAAAAGATCAAGCGTTTGCGTAATCATGCTTGTATTGCAGTGTGGTGTGGTGATAATGAGGGGTATCCGTTACCGCCTCTTAATAAGTGGCTGGAGGAAGACGTTAGAACATACGATGGGGGTGATCGGGCCTATCATGCCAATTCCCATAGTGACGGCCTTTCCGGGAGTGGACCTTGGACTAACTCTCATCCTAACTGGTATTTTACCAAAGCCCCTTATGGATATGGTGCCAACATAACCAAAGGATGGGGATTCCGTACAGAAATAGGTACAGCTGTCTTTACTACTTTCGATAGCTTTAAGAAATTTATGCCCGAAAAAGATTGGTGGCCACGTAATGAAATGTGGGACAAGCATTTCTTTGGCAATTCGGCGGGGAACGCCAGTCCCGACAAATATTTCTCTACCGTAGAGTTCAATTATGGTAAAGCGAAAGGTATTGAAGATTTTTGCCGGAAAGCTCAATTAGTGAATGTTGAGGTGAATAAAGCGATGTACGAAGGCTTTCAGCATCATATTTGGGAAGATGCTTCCGGCATATTGACTTGGATGGGGCAGTCGGCTTATCCTTCATTGGTATGGCAAACCTATGATTATTATTATGACTTGACGGGGGCTTACTGGGGAATCAGAAAGGCGTGTGAACCGGTTCATATTCAGTGGAGTTATGCTGATAATAGTGTAAAAGTGATCAATACCACTTTGAAAGAGCAGAAAGGACTTACGGCTACAGGTAAAGTCTATAATCTGGATGGGAAAGAAATGGGGCGTTATAGCCAGTCTGTAGTTTTGGATGCCGCCGCTAATAAGGATTCCTATTGTTTCCATCTGAATTTTACAACAGACAACCTTGCTTTCGGTAAGAAAGCGGTTGCTTCCTCCATTTCGGCAGATGCCGGAGAACCAAGTGCCGCGATTGATGCCAGTGATGGCAGTCGTTGGGCGAGTGAACCCCGTGATGAAGAATGGATTTATGTTGATCTGGGTGAACCTACTGAAATAGCCTCTGTCATATTGAACTGGGAGGCTGCTCATGCAAAAGCTTATAAACTGTTGATTTCGGATGATGCAATAAACTGGAAAGAAATTTATATCAATGAGGACTCTAAAGGCGGTGTCGAAGAGATTAAGATAAAACCTGTTCGTACTCGTTATGTGAAAATGCAAGGGTTGAAACAGGCTACTATGTGGGGATATTCACTTTATGAATTTGAATTATATGGTAGAAAAAAGAAGCCAACGGATTTGACTCCTGTGCATTTCATCAAGTTGGAACTGAACGATGAAAACGGGCAACTGCTTTCTGATAACTTTTATTGGCGTTCCAATAAACCGGGAGACTATAAAGCATTGAATAATTTGCCGAAAGCCAAATTGCGTACAACATCGAGTTTAGTGGATAGTAATGGTAAGAAAGTGATTAAAGCAAAGATTGAAAATGTGGGATCATCAGTCGCTTTTGCTGTTCACGTACAGGCTATTCGCTCTTCTGATGGTGAGCGTATATTACCTGCTCTGATGAATGATAATTATTTCACATTGTTGAAAGGAGAGTCTAAAGATATTGAAATAGAATTTGATTCGGATTTGTTGCCTGATGGTAATTATAGTTTAAGTGTGATTCCTTATAATAAATAATATCGGGCGGACATTTCTTGAAACGAGACATGGTTATAGAGATACGGTTATATGACTTGGTGTTACCAATCTCTGTGCTCGTTCATAATCTCCCAAATGCGGTCGTGATTCATCGTGAACCCCAAAAAGTTTACTGATGAGTCCACTGCATCAAGTATGACCTGGAAGGCAGCGCATAAATCTTCGCGTTCTTCTGTCTCAATGAATCCCGATTTGCCGTCGAGCTTATTGAAAGCGATGACAAATTCCTTACCTGTTTGTTCAAGTCGATTTTGCAGAAGGGCAGCATCTCTGTCTATCAGATATTGGTTGGCGGCGACCAATGCATCGCGTCTCGCATTGCGATAGATTACCACTGCCTTTTTAAACTTGGCCGGTGGAACAAATTCGCTGCCGTCCCAGTGGCGTAACGGGTTATCCAGGTTTTCGGCGAGCCATTCCGGCTTGCGTAACTTGCGGATGTCCAGTTCAGTTATCTTTCCTTTATATTTTTTCTTTATTTGTTTTCCGGCCTCTTCGGGGATACTTTCCATCCAAAGGGTGTTTAGAAGGGGACAGGTCCCCGGTGTGGGAAACTCTTCCGCTGTGAATCCGAAGATTTCTTCGAGCGAAAGCACTTCCAGCGTTTTCAGATTGCGTAGCGAAGATATGTTGGAGAGGTATCCCGGTTTGCCGCAAATTCTTAGATAGTAGAGATTAGGGTATAGATTGGTCACGGGTAATAAATCCAGCTTTACTGCCCGGTCCAGTACGAGAATTTCCAATTGCGGTAATCCGACATCGGGTACATGATCTGCCTCAAGTTCTATTTTCAGAGTCAGATTACTACCGCCGTCAGGTGAATAAACCTTGAGCTCCGGCGATAAGGTGCTTGAAAATGAGATTGTTCTGCAACTCTCCGGTAGACTTACGCTTTTCAGTCCTTCTCCATCTAGTGTAATTTCCCGTAAGTGTGTACGGCTGAGGTCGAGATTGTTTTGACCGTGATTTTTCCAATCGAGTTTTGTGGCTGTCCAACGGGTTTCGAGGAATGGAATAAGTGATGGATAGAATTTAGTTGCACTGAAAGAATAGGCTACGGGGAGTTTCTCCAGCTCCGAATAGTTGTCCATTGCCGACAGTAACTTATCGTCAATGTATTGGAAACTGCGGCGGCATTCAATTCCGGATACTACAATTTCAGCCGTATCATTAAGGGCAGCTTTGAATTTCTGACGAGCATCTGTTGGGATCTTTGCCCATTCTTCTTCGCCGACATTGTCATATCCGTTTGGCCAGCAACCATAAACTTTGCACTCACCCGAAATAAGCGGAGTTCTGTGACCTGCATATGCAGCTCCCTCGGGCAATTTATTTCGTTCCGAATGGCTATAATTAGTAGTACCTTCTTTGAAGAACCAACGATGTCGCCTGAATGGCTTCATTTCCTTGACTGCCTTTTCATCAGGAAATTTCTCATCGAAATAGTCCAAAAGAAGATAAGTCATAATCTCTTTCTTAACGTCGATAATCTGATAGGCAAAGTATTTGCCGGTCTTTCTTTCCTGTCCGCAGTATATGTCTCCGGATTTTATGGTGTCGTTGTTCTGCATACTCATTCTTGTATTGATGCAAAAATACGAAAAGAGCGGCTTAAATAATCATTTATCTGCGCTTTTTCTTTTTATGAAGTTCGGGTGTGGTTACATCACTGTCGGCTTCATGCCCTGTATGTTTGTACAGAAGCCGGCAGTGACGGGAGTATATTATGATAATGCCGCAATGCCTGTCCCTATCAGGTTTGCGTTATTCATACTTTTTATATCCACTTCAATATCTTCCAGGCCGAATAATTGAAGGAGTTCTCTTAGTTTTTCCATAACGAGAATGTTATAGTTTTTATCCTTCCTGTTTTCACTCCAGAAAAGACTGCCTTCGGCTACCAGGCAAACTTTTCGTATATCTTTATTATAGGATTTCAGTAACATGATAAGCCCCGTAAGTGAGGCGGCAACCAATTGTGCGGATCTGCCATAAATCCATTGTGCTACCTGTACATATACATCCTTGTAGATGTCCGGGTAATTCATAATGGAAGTCAGTTTCTGTGCGTCGAATTTCTCTTCGAACTCTTCCAGCGGAAAGGCTGTTTTCAGTATGTCTCCTAGATACATACCGGATACCGCTTTCTCAAAACGTTGCTTTCCCGGATTACCGGAAATAGCGTCAACGGTATCATCTACCGCAGTCAGAAAGGGCGGATGGAAATTGCCTGATTCCAAATTGACAGGAATCAATCCATGTGCATTGCATGACTGATCCAGTTTTTCAATTTTATCGGCAGGGATAAAAGTTGCCATATTGGTTCCTGTCCCTACGATGAGGCCGATATATGCATCATAACTATTATCTGTGAGACCGGCGAATAAACTGGCTATAGTATCGTTTACTACCTTGATGCCTGTAAACTTAATTTTGTTTCTTTCATTCAGATAGTCGAGTAAAGGTTTTCCGATAAATTCTCCAACCATTTCTTTAATATCTACTCCTTTTGTCCAGCGTAACAGTTTGGCGTCTCCACCCGGTACGGACTCGGCCGGATAAGAAAAACAATAACCGATAGGCATTTCTTCCTCACGTTTGATTCCTATAATCATATCGACGAGTTCTTTGAATAACTCTTCGCGGGTATATCCGACGGACTTCATAATTGACATATCTTTTTTCCAACCATTGTTCGGGTGAACGGCTGGTGTCTCCCTGTCGAAATCTACGATTGCCACCCGATAATTGGTTCCTCCCAGGTCAAGTACCAGTGACTTTCCTTTAATATGGGTTGTTTTTGGAGTAATGAAGGTAGGAATGCATTGTATCTCTGCATTTTCCGTTTTTAACCCTTCTTCTGTTTTATCCCGAAATGAGCATACAATTGCTTTGAGCTGTTCATTATCTAACTTAAAAATGTTTTTTTCCATGACATTGACTTTTTATAGTATAAAATATCCTTGTCTTTGAATAACAACTGAAGGTGGATTTTGCTCGGGAATGCCCAATCTTTATTTGCCTGTATCTGATAATTATGTATTTGTTTTTTCAATTAATAAAAACTATATTTGTTTGAAAAATAATTTGATACATGAAAGAGCGGTCTCCAGTTAAAAAGAATATACTAAAATTGATTCCTTATATAGAAATTATTGCAGGAGTCATTTTTCTCTGTTTGGAGATTCATGACTATCGTACTTTGTATTCTATGGCCGAAGCTGATGCAATGTATGGGGGACTTGCTGATTTTTGTAAGTACAAAGAGAATGTATTTTGTCCGGCATTTTTCTGGATAATTGTTATACTGACAGGACTCAGTTATTGGAAAAATAAAAAGATATATTGGATTTTAACGCAGGCATTGGTGTTTATGGTCTTTTTTAGAGCTATGTTTCCGTTTTATGCCATTTTTATAGAGTTAAATCCAGTAGTCTTTTATATTCTTCCACTTTTGTACTCTACAATATTCTTTGTGGTAGAAAGAAAGTTGTTTAAAATCAAGCAAATAGATTCTGTTGATATTACAGTTAAAACAAAAATCACGGGGATCGGAATAGGTATCTTATGTACTATCATTTATTTCCTGCTCTTTTTGACCGTTTTTTGCTTAATATGATAGCCGTCTATATTTATTTTTCCACAGTGATTTGATAGCCGTTTTGCTCTCATGCTCTAACAGTTCGTCTGTATGCCTTTATTCATCGATGTTTTAGCAGTTAGAGATCCAATGGTAGCAGAGTGAGAGCAAGTGTTTGCTCTCACTCTGCTGAATCTTATTAAATGTTATATCTTGATATACAGTATATTATCTTCCGATGTGTCAGCGCTTAATAATTGCTAAATCAGTCATTAATAACTGATCCCCCGTGTGTATTATTGGCTGATAAATTCTTTCTTTCTCTCTTTCTTTCTGAAATAACAGGTCAATTGCCCCCGCTTCTACTGTCGATCTAATCGGACCATACGGTTGTTTCACTCATTCCCTACGCTTGAAGCAATGTTTTCAAGCGTCCGAAACCTTGTTTTCAAGGCTTTGAAACTTTAGTTTCAAGCCGATGGAACTCTAGTTCCAAGCTGGAGAAACAAAAGTTTCAAACGGGAGAAACTAAAAAGCTCTATATAGACCAACAGCCCATAAGTAACCATTGAAAACA
>OAWW01001397.1_pt1 | contig 12543 bp, 10 predicted proteins | sample 1517191 | NCBI WGS metagenome assembly OAWW01 (sample SAMEA2580253, study PRJEB22360) | human gut metagenome | biome: human gut; feature: human-associated habitat; material: faeces | place: Denmark | collected 2008/2010 | reverse complement strand
TGATAAGAATCGCCGCCGGAATAGCAACCGCCGTTCCGAATCCTGCCATCGCTTCCAGTAATCCTCCGAATCCCCAAGTCAGCAGCAACACCTGAATGCTTTTATCCGTAGAGATGGAGGCGAACTGTTGCTTGATAATCTCCATCTTTTCCGTTTTCAGCAATACGTTATAACTGAAAATAGCCATCAGAATGATGATTAAAATAGGAGAGACCGCTTTCAGCGCTCCATATAAAAAGGAATAAAACAGATTCTCTACAGAAAAGGCAAAACCGAAAAGAGCGATCAGCATGGTTACAATCAACGAGATAATACTGCTCTTGTCGCCCGACATTTTGAAGAACGCCATCAATACGATTAATAGCAATACCGGAATAATAGCAAGGATTAGTGTCATAATTCTAAATTTTAAATAGTCAACTTCTGGTGAATATTTAATATAACAAAACAAAAGGTAGTTTTGATGGATATGTGACTCTAATTTTATCCAACTTCTTTTGGTGAATGTGTCAAAAATATATTCAGGCACGGATTTCACAGATTAACACGGTTTTAAGAGTTAAGTAACCCAAAACCGTGAAATCCGTGTAATCCGTGCCTGAAAAATCGTTTTAAGAGACTTCCGTCCCTTCTGCTACTTCTTGCTCATTTTCATATTCATGATCTGTTGCAACTGTTTCAAGTTTGCCTGAGCAGCTTCATTCCCTAATTTGGCAGCTTGTTCAAAGGCTGCTGTAGCACGTTGAATATCTCCGTTTAAGAAGTTATACACGCCTGTATTATTCAGAAATTCGGCAGTGGTATGATCCGCTTTTCCCATATATTTCAGTGCGGTATTGATATCCTTCTGTGACAGGGCGACAGCCGCTGCATTCAGATTGGCTACGGCATCGGCCGGATACATACGTACGGCAATATCAAATACATCTACAAAGTCCTTGCTGCCTTTCGGATAACTATTGGCTACCTGATACATCTCGTTCAGACTCAGATATTTCGGATTCTCACGGATGATGATACGTCCTTGTTCCACATCGAAGTTGACCACTGTGTAGTCGATTTTGCAGTTCACTTTACGCAGTCCCGGATAAATTTCTTTCAGCATAGTGCGATAAGGAGCGCCGCCGCCGACTTTCATGATTTCCTGTTTACGTTTCACGTCATTCGTTGTATTTTTGATGATATTCAGGAAGGTTTCCTTATCCTTCATCGAAGAGGATTCGAGAGCTTTCACCAGTCCGTCCCAGTTCTCTCCGCCGAAAGTCACTTTATACAGTTTGGCAGATGCCTTTTCGTTCTTGACCAGATAATCTTTCAGAGCTTCCGCACGTTTTTTAGAGAGTTGCTCGTTGAAAGCCAGCGGCCCTTCGGGAGAAGCGAATCCTTCGATGCTGATGCTTTGTACGGTCAGATTCTTGTCATTCTGAATTTTATCAAACATAGAATGAATATTCACCAGTTCGGAGTGATTGTTCATGAAGTCGGTAAGGATGACAGACTTGTTGATGGGGAAGTCCAGATGAGCTTCGTATTGCTCACTTCGGTTTTTCACCACTTCCACCGTAGGCTGGATGTAGGCTACGATAGGAGACATGGCACTCAGTCGTTTGGCTTCGGTAGATACGTCGTTCGTTATCAGTTCCTGCGCGTTCATTTCCTGATAGTTGCCGCATCCGCACAGGTTCTCTACCAATTGCAGGGAAGCATTTGCCATCCACGGTTGATAAGGAATGACCTGCGTATAATTAAACATTTCTCTTTTATTATAAGGAACGATGATAGCCGTGGGCTCCTGCTTGCTGATCGCCAGTCCGCGTAGATAGGCTTTCTCGCGTCTTTTGCCGTTGACGATAATCTCCTGTAGCGGGACATTATGTTGTCCGTCCGTCAGCAGCGGGATCAGGCTGAGGCTGCGTGCCGAGCCGATGGTCAGGTTTGCCATATCGACCGTCATGCCGAGATAAAGCGAGTTTCCTTGTTGCCATAAGGATACATTCGAGAGCGTGAGTGCATCATTCAGAAATTTCTGTGCATGAGCCGGAAGTATGGTGGCTGCAAGAGCTATAAATAGATAGATAAGTTTTCTTTTCATCATTGTAAGTTTTAGAAAGTTCGATTATTTGATGACATAAATGAAGCTGAGGCCGATTTTGGTCGGGCCGAAATAGTTGCGGGTGTTGTGCCCGAGTTTTTCGCCTCCGTCACCGCGGGCATATTTGTCATATTTCAGACGGGCGTAACCGACTCCGACGGTTGCTTCCATGCTCCAGCGTTTGCTGATGATCCACTGGTATCCGTAAGAGATGCCGGCTCCGTACAGACTGCCGTCATAGCGGTCGTGCCCCATTCCGAATATATTCAGGTTGCTGACATTCATTTCTCCGTAGTGTCCGTGCAGACCGAAGAAACTTCCGTTGAAACGTTCGCAGAGCCAGTAGCGTAATTCCGGTTGTACGAGCCAGTGCTTGATCTGGCGGTCGTCGCCAAACTTCCACGGATTGTAGTTGCCGGATACATCGAGGGTGATTTTCTTTGCCAGTCCGACTTCGAATCCCAGGTTGGGAGTGCTCGTAGCCCAGTAGAGGGCATTGGTCTTGATGGCGAATTTGGGTAGATAGGTTTCATTCCGTTGTACTTGCGCATACGCGCTTGTACCCAATACGAGCAGGAAACCGGCTGCTAATAAAAGTTTAATTGTTCTCATTTTTGTTAGGGTCTAGGTTTTATTAAAATGATATGTGATAAACACATGATTGTGTGACTTTGTTGTGTAAACCCGTAGAAAAGATTCCTTGCCCGTATCCGCCATAAAGATGTTTAAGGGCATAAATGCTAACAAATTCGGCAAATGATACGTTTACTATATAAAAATACCTTTGTGTAATCAATATGACAACTAATTAATTTATTACTGACTATTTTTACACATAACATTAATACAAACAGCCTATGAAAGAGCTTATCAAGAATCTGGAAGAACTGAACAGGAAAGCAGAAAAAGGTGGCGGGGATGCCCGTATTGAGAAACAGCACTCTGTGGGCAAGCTGACCGCCCGTGAACGCATTGACTTACTTCTGGAAAAGGGGTCGTTTATCGAACTTGATAAACTGGTGACCCACCGGTGTACCGACTTCGGTATGGAAAAACAGAAATTCTCCGGTGACGGGGTAGTGACTGGTTACGGAATGATCGGCAAACGGCTGGTCTATGTTTTTGCACAGGACTTTACCGTATTCGGAGGGGCTCTTTCGGAGACACACGCCAAGAAGATTTGCAAAGTGATGGACATGGCGATGCAGATGGGAGCGCCTATTATCGGACTCAATGATTCCGGTGGTGCGCGCATTCAGGAAGGCGTCCGTTCTTTGGCAGGGTATGCGGAGATTTTCCTTCGCAATTCCATGGCTTCGGGAGTCATTCCGCAGATCAGTGCCATCATGGGCCCGTGTGCCGGTGGTGCCGTTTATTCTCCTGCACTGACCGATTTTATTCTGATGGTCAAGAACTCCGGCTATATGTTTATCACCGGACCGGACGTAGTCAAGAGTGTGACACAGGAAGAAGTAAGCAAGGAAGATCTGGGTGGAGTGGGCATTCACATGACAAAGTCCGGCGTGGCGCATCTGTCGGCCGAAAATGATATTGAATGTATCAATTACATCCGCGAACTTATTTCTTATCTGCCGGGCAACAATATGGAAGAGCCTCCTTTCGTTGTCACCAACGACTCGCCGACCCGCCTGACACCCGAACTGTCCGACTTGGTGCCTACCAATCCGAATCAACCTTATAATATAAAGGAGATGATAGAAGCGGTGGCCGACGATAATAACTTCTTTGAACTTCAGGCAGAATTTGCCGCGAACATTGTCACCGGATATATCCGTCTGAACGGAAAGACGATCGGGGTGGTAGCCAATCAGCCGCTGGTGCTGGCAGGAACACTGGACATCAATGCCTCTATAAAGGCTGCCCGTTTCGTCCGCTTTTGCGATGCTTTCAATATACCTCTGCTGACTTTGGTCGATGTTCCGGGATTCCTTCCGGGAGTAGATCAGGAATATGGCGGAATCATCCGTAACGGCGCGAAGCTGCTTTATGCTTACTGCGAAGCTACCGTGCCGAAAGTGACCGTTATCACCCGTAAGGCTTACGGAGGCGCTTATGATGTGATGAGTTCCAAGCATATCCGTGGCGATGTCAATCTGGCTTTCCCCACTGCCGAAATCGCTGTGATGGGACCGGACGGGGCAGTAAATATCCTGTTCAAGAAAGAGATCGAAAAGTCACAGACTCCCGAAGAAAGGCGAAAGGAACTTCAGAGCGATTATCGTGAAAAGTTTGCCAATCCTTACCGCGCGGCGGAACTGGGCTATGTGGATGAAGTGATCGATCCGGCCGTTACCCGTCTGCGCCTGATACGCAGTTTCGAAATGCTGGCCAACAAACGTCAGTCCAATCCGCCTAAGAAACACTCGAACATTCCACTTTAATAAATGGAAAATGGAAAGTTGAAAGTTGAAAATGGAGAGTGATAAATTAAAAGAAACAGATTATGATAAAGAAAATATTAGTTGCTAATCGTGGAGAGATAGCCATGCGCATCTTCCGTACTTGCCGGGTGATGAATATTTCGACGGTGGCTGTTTACACGAATGTAGACAGGGGAGCTTTGCACGTTCGCTATGCGGAGGAGGCTTATTGCATCTCCAGTTCGCCGGAGGATACTTCTTATTTGAAGCCGGAGTTGATACTGTCCATTGCCAAAAAGACCGGAGCCGCCATTCATCCGGGATATGGGTTCTTGTCGGAGAATGCCGACTTTGCCCGTCGTTGCGAAGAAGAAGGAGTGATCTTTATCGGTCCCGGCGCCGATATTATTGCTAAGATGGGGATCAAGACTGAAGCACGCAAAATCATGCGTGAAGCGGGGCTGCCCATCGTTCCCGGAACGGAAACTCCCGTGCAGGGGATCGAAGAAGTGAAGAAGGTTGCTAAGGAAGTAGGTTATCCTATTATGTTGAAAGCGCTTGCCGGAGGAGGCGGAAAGGGGATGCGTCTGGTCCGTTCCGAAGAAGAAGCGGAGACAGCTCTTCGTTTGTCTCAGTCCGAGGCGGGTACTTCTTTCGGTAATGATGCGGTCTATATAGAGAAATATATCGAGAATCCGCACCATATCGAGGTGCAGATTATGGGAGATAAATATGGCAATGTGGTTCATCTGGGCGAGCGTGAATGTTCCATTCAGCGACGTAATCAGAAGGTGATCGAGGAGTCTCCGTCACCGTTTGTGAAAGACGAAACCCGTAAGAAGATGCTGAAAGTAGCCGTAGAGGCTTGCAAGCGGATCGGTTATTACAGTGCCGGCACACTGGAGTTCATGATGGATAAAGACCAGAACTTCTATTTCCTTGAAATGAATACCCGTTTGCAGGTAGAGCATCCGGTGACGGAGGAATGTACCGGTGTCGATCTGGTGCGTGACATGATCACGGTGGCTGCGGGCAATCCGTTGCCGTATAAGCAGGAAGATATAAAATTCAGCGGAGCTGCCATCGAATGCCGTATCTATGCCGAAGATCCGGAGAATAACTTTATGCCATCTCCCGGAGTGATAACCGTTCGTGAAGCTCCCGAAGGCCGTAATCTCCGTCTGGACAGTGCCGCCTATGCCGGATTCGAAGTTTCCCTGCACTATGACCCGATGATTGCCAAGCTCTGCTGCTGGGGGCGTACCCGCGAATCCGCCATCTCCAACATGGCACGTGCCTTGCGTGAGTATAAGATTCTGGGCATCAAGACGACGATTCCTTTCCATCAGCGTGTGTTGAAGAATGCCGCTTTCCTCGAAGGAAAATATGATACGACTTTCATCGACAGCGTCGGCAGAATACCGACCCGACTGTTGCCGTGATCGCTGCCGCCGTCAGGCATTACGAGCGGGAGAAAGAAGCTGCATCCCGTGCCACCACGCTCCCTGTAGTGGGCGAATCTCTCTGGAAGTATTATGGCAAGTTGCAGATGACTGCCAATAATTATTGAATAAGTGGAGAGTTGAAAATTGAAAGTTAAGTTGGTCATTTATTAAAATTAGAAAGATATGGGTACATCGTTAGCGACTTATTATGCCAAGCTTCTGGATATGCCGGACAGTGAATATAAGGTAGAGATTCTGGAAGACGGACCGATCAAGAAGATAGCGGTCAACGGTAAAATATATGAGGTCGATTACAATATGGGAGGCGACTCCATTCATTCGATCATCATCGATCACCACTCGCATGGAGTGCAGATTTCCCCTTCTTCCAATAATTCTTATACCATCATGAATAAGGGAGAGCTTTATCAGATAGAGCTACAGGGAGAGATGGAAAAGATACACAATGCCCGTGCCGGTACGGAAGCCGTAGGGCGTCAGGTAGTACAGGCGCCGATGCCGGGGGTGATCCTGAAAATATACGTGAAGAAGGGAGACGAAGTCAAGCGTGGAGACCCGCTTTGCGTATTGGTGGCCATGAAAATGGAAAACGAGATTCGTTCTGTTACCGACGGAGTAGTGAAAGAAGTCTTTGTCGAAGACGGTATGAAGGTCGGTTTGAACGACCGGATTATGGTGATTGAATGATTCTTGAAAAAATAAAGGTGTTTTACGTACTTATCTCAAAAGTTTTCTTTACTTTTGGCAGATAAGTACGTATTTATATCCGGATGTCTTATGAACAACGAACAAACAAAAGAAGCACTGAAAGAGGAATTGGAGTTGCTTAGAAAAGAAAATGAGCAACTGAAGCGACAACTTCGATCTCTGGAACAGAATAAACAACCCGAAGAAAGCTCCACCAGCTTTCAGGAAAGGTATGCCGTTAAAATATTAAATTCCTTACCGGATATGCTGACTGTGTTCAACCACGACGAAGTGGGAATTGAAGTCGTATCCAATGAAGAAACCAATCATGTCGGGATATCCAACAAAGATTTTGAAGGAATGCACATGCGCCAGATGGTGCCTCCCGAAGCCTATCAGAACATCCATGCCAATATGCAGAAAGTGATCGCCACGCGGACTGTTTCGGCAGCGCATCACGACATGGATTTCAATGGCTCTCACCATTACTACGAGAACCGGATTTTTCCGTTGGATGAAGAATACGTTCTGATCATGTGTCGTGACATCACGGAGAGAGTGGCCACTCAGCAACAGCTGGAGATATTTAAAAGCGTACTCGACAAAGTCAGTGACAGCATTCTTGCCGTTTCCAGTGACGGAACGCTGGTATATGCCAACAAGCAATTTATGGAAGAGTACGGTGTCACCCAGCAGATGGGTACCCAGAAAATATACGACCTGCCCGTCTCTATGCGCACGCCGGAGTTATGGGAAGCCAAACTGAAAGACGCGATAATGGCGGCAGCTTTTCATACCGTGCAGCGTATGTGCGCAAAGGTGAGGAGAAAAACAGAGTACACCAAGTCTCTACCTACCTTACACAGGAGGATGATACGGAGCTTATCTGGTTTTTTACGCAGGACATTACCGATGTAATAAAGAAGCGGGATGAACTTCGTGAATTGAATCTCCTGCTGGACGGTATTCTGAATAATATCCCTGTCTATCTGTATGTGAAAGATCCCGAGGACGATTTCAGATATCTGTATTGGAACAAGGCATTTGCCGAACATTCCAAGATTCCTGCCTCCCGGGCAATCGGCCGAACAGACTTTGAGATCTTTCCGGAGCGTGCAGATGCCGAAAGGTTCCGCAGGGATGATTTGGAATTGATTCGGACGCATGAACGGATCGATATGCAGGAGACCTACGTGGCGGCCACCGGCGAGACCCGTATTGTGCAGACACTGAAAGCGCTTGTCCCGATGGAAGGGCGCGAACCGCTTCTGATCGGTATCTCCTGGGATATCACTAACTTTCAGAATATCGAGCAGGAACTGATTAAGGCACGCATCAAGGCAGAGCAATCCGACAGATTAAAAACCGCCTTTCTTGCAAATATGAGCCATGAAATCCGGACACCGCTGAATGCGATTGTCGGTTTCTCCAATCTGTTGCCTTCTGCAGAAACCCTTGAAGAAGAAAAACTCTATTCGAGCATTATCAATCAGAACTCAGAGATCCTGTTGCAGCTGATTAATGACATCTTGGACTTGTCTAAGATAGAAGCCGGTACATTGGAATACGTCAGACAGCCGATGAACCTGGGTGAAATATGTCGGAATATCTATCAGATTCATAAGGATCGTGTGCAGGAAGGGGTTATCCTTATTCTGGATAATCAAGACGAAGACCTGATTATTGAAGAAGACCGGAACCGCATTGCGCAGGTTATCACTAACTTCCTCACCAATGCCGGTAAATTCACGCTTTCCGGTGAAATCCGCTTTGGCTTTAAAGTCAATAATCAATGTATCCGTTTTTATGTGAAGGATACAGGTATCGGAATAGCTCCCGATAAGGTGGGACATATTTTCGACCGTTTTGTCAAATTGAACTCATTTGCGCAGGGGACAGGTCTCGGACTTGCCATCTGCCGGATGATCATAGAAAAGATAGGAGGGGAGATCGGAGCCACTTCGGAAATAGGCAAAGGATCGACTTTCTACTTTACGATACCTTATAAAGAAAGCTCAGATGACCGTATTGCATTTTCCGAGGCTTCGGAAACGAAATACATCAGCCACACCATCAAGAGGATGCAGAAGATCAAGAAGATTCTGGTAGCTGAAGATGTGGACAGCAACTTTGTACTGATCAAGAATATGATTGGCAAAGATTACACTCTGCTATGGGCGAAAGATGGCTTTGAGGCGGTGGAAATGTATAAACAGTTCCAGCCGGATTTGATTCTGATGGATATCAAGATGCCTCGTATGGGTGGACTGGAGGCTACCCGCATCATTCGTTCCTATTCGAAGGAGATTCCTGTCATTGCGCTGACTGCCTATGCTTTCGAAGCGGACAAGGAGCAGGCTTTGGAAGCCGGCTGCAATGACTTTGTCACGAAGCCGGTTTCAAAAGCAGCATTGGAAGAGGCGTTGGGGAAGTGTTGCGGGTAGTAACTACAAGTGATTATATTATACTCACTTTCCTATTTCGGGAACTAATAAGAACTTTGTTTCCGGAAAGTACTTTTCGAGCCAAGTTCGTATAAACTCCATCGTATCATCTTGAATTGTTTTATCCTCTACCGTCGGATAGAGATTATAAAGTACTGTATCCAGCACAATGTCCCGTTTCTGTATGGCTTCAAGACTCAGAAGAGTATGATTGATGCTGCCTAGCTTTCCGGAAGTCACGAAGATAAGCGGATATTTCTCCTGTGCGATATATTCAATTGTCAGGAGCTCCGTAGTCAGAGGAACCATCAGACCGCCCGCGCCTTCAAGCAGAACACAGTCATACCGTTCGCTTAATACTTCGGTGGCATGCTTGATCTTGTCGAAATCGATGGGACGATGATCCAGTCGGGAAGCCAGATGGGGGGAGGCGGGATAAGAAAAGATCTCCGGCATGGTCAGTCCTTCCTGATCTTCCCGGGTGAAAGGGATTTCCATAATGCGCCGATGCAGGTCTATATCTTCGGAATGCCCCACATTTCCTGTCTGGATAAACTTCTGCGTAATGGTTCTTTTGCCGTTTTTATTCCATTCGCGTGCCAGGTAGCCGGTCGCGTAACTTTTACCGGCATCGGTATCGATACCGCTTACAAAATATACATTCTGTTTCATACTTTTTTCTTTTTTGCTATGATATAAATAGGGTGATATGTCAGGGACACTGAAGTGCCCTGTGTAAATTCTTGTGTGTAACGTTCGCAAAAATGCTGCAAATCTCGACGGGTCCAAGTCTGTTTTTCGTGCTTCGGATAGAGGGATGATTGCGCTGACAAACCATTCACCCCCGTCTGCTTCAGATGATACAGCACTTTCATCGGATCTTCGAAAGAAAGGGGGATCAATTCTTCTTCTGAGTACAGTATATCAAAGTGGAACGACAAGGCTGCTTCAAGCTCTTCCTTTGAACGATAGGGCAACCCCTTTCCGGTAAGCTCACGTATCTCCTTCATATTCTTTTTCCCAAAAGTACTGAAAGCAAAGTATCCCTGACTGTGGAGCAATGTATTACACCTTTTGAAGAACTCCTCCGGCGACTCGAACCATTGCAAAGCGGAACAGGAAGTAATTAACGTACTTTTATCCGGAAAAGGAATCGTCTCCGCATCTCCGGAAAGAAAAGAGACTTGTTTCTCTCTTAATAAATCTTCGCAGCAATACCTCATTTCCGGACATAAGTCATTCAGAAGCAACTCTTCCGGACGAAGGGTGCGGAGCAACATTCGGGAGTAAATGCCCGTCCCGCATCCGAACTCGATCACTTTCGGACAGGGAGAGGGAATATGTTTCTGAAGCAGGTGGATCATTTTATCTGCTATCTGCCGTTGTACATTTGCCTCACGGGGATAGGTGGAGATGGCTTTTGAGAAACGTTCTGCAATAATTGTCTTATTCATTGATCAATGATTATTTAATGTTCATGATTACCTCATTAAAAAGCTCCTGCTGATAATGGGCAGCTTCGACGTGCAGGAGGGAGTCTGCCTTGTTGCTCCATGCCTGCTCTTGATGGTCCGGAAGGAAAATCCGGTCGTTATCTCCGATGATGGCTGTCTGCCAGACAAACTCCGAAGGGAGGGATGACAGGTATTGCTGCCGGATGGCGGCAAGCTCTTCTTTCAGTTCTTCAACCGGACGTTTGGGAGCCATTGTCTGAAAAACCTTGTAATCAGCAGCGGAACCACACATTCTTCGCTGAAATTTCAGTAGGGTTTGTTCATTCAGTCCTTGCAGGGTGCCTTCAAAAACGGATGGCGTGATTCCTTCCGTTTCGTGTATCGGATAAAGTGTTCCGTTGATGGCGGTACTTTGGGAAACAGGCAGGGAGGGATATTGCTTCATTACCTGCGAAGCCGCCCAGACTCCCATCGACCATGCGATCAGCGTAATCTTGGAATATGCCTGTATCAAAGTCGTATCGAACTCCAGCGAACGATAATCGTAACAAATCATCCAGTCACATTCCGCCGGATGGATATGTCGGAAAGGCGTTTCGTCCATTCCCCATCCTGCGAAGAATAGTAGAAGGTGCTTTCCATTGTTCCTGATAATAAAAGTCTGTTTCATCCGTTAATGATTTCTATAAGTGTATCGATTTCTTTTTCTGTGATGTCCGCTGTCAATGAGAAGCGGATACGGGAAGTCCCTTCGGGTACTGTAGGCGGGCGTACCGGCAGGGCATAGAATCCCTTGCGTTGCAATTCTTCGGCCTTCTTGATAGTATCTTCGCTTGCTCCGACCACCATCGGCACGATGTGGCTGACGGAAGGACAGTTGTATCCCTTCTCGGTCAGTGCTTCTTTCAGTTTCCGGCTGATTTGCAGCAGATGCTCCCTTTTGCTCCGGAAATCGGCGAAGTGTTTCAGTACCCATGCGGTCCACTGGATATTGACAGGAGGAAGGGCTGTCGTGAAGATAAAGGTACGCATCTTATTGATCAGATATTCCCGGATGGTCTGCCGGCAGACGATATATGCGCCGGCGGATGCTGCCGCCTTCCCGAATGTTCCTACCAGAAAGTCGATGTCGTTGATGCAGTTTTGTTCTTCGGCACATCCTAAGCCTTTCTCGCCCCGTGCTCCGAAAGCGTGGGCTTCGTCTACATAGAGAAGAAGGTTGGAGTAATCGTGTTTCAATCGTACCAGCGCTTGCAGGTCGGCTTCGTCTCCGTCCATACTGAAGATACTCTCGGTAACGATGATCATCTTCTCATACATACCGTGGTTTTCTTCAAGAAGACGCCGGAGCTGGGCTAAGTCATTGTGCCGGTATCGGATACATTTGGCAGATGATAATCTGATTCCGTCTATCAGGCTGGCATGTACGAGTTTGTCCGCAAGGATCAATGTACGGGCATCACTGACGGCAGGAAGTATCCCTGTGTTGGCGTGGTATCCGCTATTGAACAGAAGGGCGCTTTCTGCTCCGAACATAGTGGCCAGTTGCTGTTCCAGTTCCTGATAGGCAGTGAAATTGCCTGTCAGCAGGCGGGAGGAAGAGGAAGTGGGCAGAAAGGTTTCCGGAGTGATGGTCTTTAAGAACGCTTCTCTTAAAGACACCTCATTGGCTAACCCCAGATAATCATTGGATGATAAGTTCAGCATCCGTCGTCCGTCTACTGTCACGTCTCTTCCGTCATGAATCAACTGTGGGAGGGAACGGTAATTCTTCTTCTCTTTTAAAGTCAGAAGTTCTTGATTGATAGAGTCTAAAATCATAATCTATTCATTTTTTGAGAAGATAGTTAAGTTACATCTCTCTGACTATTTTAAGTACTCCGGAAGTCAGTTTGCTTAATTGCTCTGGAGAGATGATGAACGGGGGCATCAGGTAGACCAGTTTTCCGAACGGACGTACCCAGATACCTTCTTCTACGAAGCGGCGTTGCATATATGCCATGCTCACCGAACGTTCTG
>OAWW01001396.1_pt1 | contig 12552 bp, 8 predicted proteins | sample 1517191 | NCBI WGS metagenome assembly OAWW01 (sample SAMEA2580253, study PRJEB22360) | human gut metagenome | biome: human gut; feature: human-associated habitat; material: faeces | place: Denmark | collected 2008/2010 | reverse complement strand
AAACTGAACACTTCCAACCCTAGACAAGGTGTTGCACTTCTATTTAGAACCCGGGGGCAACTCATCGATGGATGTCTTGCGAATAAAATGACCAATCTTGGTGATACGCGGATCCTTTTTAATTTTCACACGCATTCCTAATTCCTGACCATTGGCCGCAGCAACTTCGGCAAGATATTTATCTGCATTCACACGCATCGAACGGAATTTATGAATATAGAAAGGCTTACCGCGTAGCCCAATACGCTGCTGCTTATAAAATACCGGACCACCGTCATCAGCTTTAATAAGTATTGCAGTGACGAACATGATAGGAGAAGCAGCCACAATCGCGATTGCTGAAACAATAATATCAAAAAGGCGTTTACGGAACCTGGCCATCACAGAATATTGAGGTAAACGCTGCGTAATAATCGTGGTACCTTGAATGGATCGAATTTGAATTTCGTGATTGGACGTATCTGCAGCCGAAGCAACCATCGCGATCTCCAAATCCAACGATTCCATACGTACAGAGAATGTGTTGTAATTATCAGAGTATCGACGCAAAACATCCGTCACCATAACTGTTTGCGCATTAATATCAAGGAACTGTTCCGCTAAGTTATTGTCGCTGTATTGGAGAACCGGAAGGGAGCTCCCCCAATTCTCATTGATTTCACGTCGAAGTTCCTCGGCATTCAAATCGGAATCTACAAGCCCAGTCTCGGGATTCAACCGAATCGGGCAAACAGCCACCGGCCTGTAGTTCAGCTGTTGTCGCTGCGCCAGGAACCGAAGCATTCGTCCGATGCCCTGAGGCGAGCCGACGATCACCGTGCCATAGGCATACTCGCCTTTCTTACGGCTACGGGTCAAGAACGCGCGTGAAATCATACGTTCTACGACAGTCAACGCCCATCCAGATGCGACCATTAGACATAATGCGGTAAGCGTCAACTCAAACTTAAAGAAGAAATGGAAGGCGCACTGGATTATCCAGCAGACGGCCATGCCTTTAATCAGTAGCAGGTTGAGCTGGTAGCCATCGCCCATAATGTGGCGGTGATAGACGCCGACTTGATGCAGCGACCAAATCCAAAAGCAGGTGGCGACAATCAAGTAGATAGTAGTATCAAAAGTAAAACCGAAGCGGGGCGTGTAGAACGGATGGTTCTCGTGGCGCAGGTTCAGTACGGTAGCGCTCGCGATGAGGAACATAGCTGCGTCCATGAGCATTAGAGCGAGGTTAACGAAAAAACGCCAATATAGCACATGGGAAAGCTGATGCTGACGTAGATCGCTCATCTGTTTCTGCGTATGGGGAGCACCCGCGGGTACCGTGTTACCTTCGGCACGGTGAGACGTCTCATTTGTGCCAACGACCGCACCAGCGCCGATAGACGCGGTGCCGTTATTTCGTGATACCAATCGGATACCCCTTTCTTCCTCTGCCCCTTGAACCACAGTTATGGATTTCCCTCGTGCCCTATGGCGCAATCAGACCGGTGACCGGATCTGACTCGGCATTCACCAAGAAAACCACTATAAGGGGTTGCCCCTTTATGCAACATAATAGAGGCTACCCCCCCGTGAAGAATTGCACCATTTCGAAGAAACGTCTCAGAAACATGTCTCACCGACGTAATTGCAGGCAAAGAAAGCAATTGGCGGAATATGTGGGATGTTATCGGCCCCATTATTACGGGGGGATACCTTATATACGTTGCATACGCATCGTTGCCGTGCTGGAGGGGTCTCCCGACATGCCACTTGCAGGCCCTTTGACCTACACCAGCTATTCAGACAAAGCTCACTTTCAGACCGCAGTGACCATCCACTTTATGAGATGCATCTCAGAATGCCAGAATGATAAAGTCACCATACCGATATACGCATACTTGTCCCGAAGCCTTTTAGAACCTTTTAGATTGTTTTAGATTGTTTTAGAATTCGGCTGGTGGCGGCCCTTACTGAGCCGCCCAACCGCCCGGACCACCCCTGGGTATAGCGTATTGGGGTGCTTTTGTCAGGTTGCCCGGCCAAGCACAGGAAATAGCGACGGTCGCCGAATACATTTGCCCTCACGTCGGTATGCGACAAGACGAAAAGACGAAACCAGCATGCCGGCATGTACCGCAGGCACCACCAGTGCCGAACATGCCAACCGACACCGCCAGAGCCACCGGCCGGGCAACGGAAGTGGAGAGTGTGTGTGGCTGGAGAGAGCAGGATCAAGAATCGTCGCGGCGAACTGCAGCGGGTGCTGAGCCAGGAGGAATCGTACGTCGATGGCAAGCTGAGCCATGCGGCGTTTATTTCGATCGCAATCCTGACCTTCATTACCTTCGTGGGCAACTTCACGCAGTTGCAGCTGAGTTCCGCGCTGCCGATTATCGTTTCCGAATTCCACATCTCCGTAACCACCGGGCAGTGGCTCACCTCCGTGTTCCAGCTGGTCATGGGCGTGATGGTGCCGCTGACCGCGTTTCTGACCCGACGCTTCTCCACCCGCCAGATCGTCATCTGCTCGATGGCGGTGTTCACAATCGGCTCCGTGCTGGCATGGTTGGGGCCAAACTTCGTATGGGTGTTGGTCGGGCGCGTGCTCGAAGCTGCCGGCACAGGCGTGATGTGGCCGGTGCTGCAAATCACCGTGTTCTCCATCTACCCGCTGTCTCGCCGCGGGTTTGCCATGGGCACGGTGGGCATGGCCATGAGCGTGGCGCCTGCCATCGGCCCCACCTTGGGCGGCTGGCAGACCGATGCCAACGGCTGGCGCTCGATCTTCCTGACCATGACCATCATTGGCGTAATCTCGCTGCTGGCGGCCATGTTCGGACTGCATAATTTCGGTTCACACGACCCTTCGGCCCGCGCGGACTTCTTCTCGGCATGCCTGTCGGTGATCGGCTTTGGCGGGCTTATGTTCGGCTTCACCAATTCAGAGACCTATGGATTCGCGGCACCGGTCACGTGGGGGCCGATGGTTGTGGGGCTGGTCGGCATCGTGTGGTTTGTGATGCGCAACCTGCGCGCTGGCAAGCGGTATCGCGAGGCCGTAGCCAAGGACGAGTCGGCACTCCCCCAGCCGCCGCTGCTGGATCTTGAAGTACTGAAGAATCGGTCCTTTACCGTCGGCACCATCACGGCATCTCTGGCGTTCTTTGCATTCAGTTCGATTCTGGTCATCATGCCGCTCTACATCCAGACTGACCGCGGCTATTCGGCCACGATGAGCGGTCTGATCATGCTGCCGGGCGCTATCGGCCAGTGCGTCTCCCAGTTCTTCGGCGGCCGCGCGATGGATCGGTTCGGCGCGCGCCCGGTGGCTTTGTTCGGTTCGATTGTGTTGACCCTTGGCACCTTGGGCATGTCGCTGGTGGCGATGGATACGTGGATCTGGTGGGTATCGATCTGCCAGTTCATCCGTCAGATCGGCATGGGTTTCCTGCTGATGCCGATTACCACGTGGTCCCTGAATTGCCTGAACGGGCCGAGCGAAGTGTCCGCCGGATCATCGGTGACGAATACCGCGCGTCAGATTGCGGGCGCTGTGGGCGCACCCGTGTTGGTGATTCTGATGGAAACGTTTGCCGCTTTGCATAAGCAGGGCGGCGCCTCCGCCGTCGCCGCTTCGATTTTCGGCATTCAATGGGCGCTGCGAATCTCCGCAATAATCTGTCTGGCAATGGTGTTGATGGTGTTCTTCGGCGTCAAGGGCGACGGTGCCGGTCGTACGCGAGACATTATTTCCTTGCGCGCGCTGCGCGAACGGCGTGCGCGGCGTATGGCTGCGAACTGACGGCAGATTCAACCATTCTCAACATAATAAGAAGCCCCGGTTCCAGCACCGGGGCTTCTTATTATGTTGTGCTATCGCAGGATTTCAGCTGGAGTCTATTACGCCCTGCCCATCAGCGTCAGGACAATCAGCAGCAGGTTGAGCGCCACAATCAGTGCCACCACAATCATAAAAATCACGTGCTTGACGGTTCCATCAGCCCACTTGCCCATGAGTTCCTTGTTATGCGTGTATCGCATCAGCGGAATCACGGCGAACGGGATGCCAATGGAAAGCACCACCTGGCCGATGACCAGCGCCTGAGTCGGGTCCTTGGCGAACCACAGCACAATCAGTGCCGGCACCAGCGTGACCACGCGGCAGGCCCACATCGGAGCGTTAACGTGCAGCAGACCGTGCATGATTTCCGAGCCGGCGTACGTGCCGACCGATGTGGAGCTCAGCGACGAAGCCAGCAGGCCGATGGAAAAGATCGTGCCGATCACCGGGCCAAGCACCTGCGTGATCGCCCGCTGTGCGCCGTCGATGGAGTCCGTGCCAGACATGCCATGCAGCGAGTTGGCGGCGAGCACCAGCATCGCCAGATTCACGGTGCCGGCCAGCAACAGCGCCCAGGCCACATCGATTTTCGAGCCTCTCAGCTGCGTTTTGATCGACGGCTTTTCGCCGCCTGCGTAATGGTCGTTCACCAGCGTGGAGTGCAGGTAGATGGCGTGCGGCATCACGGTGGCGCCCAGAATCGAGGCGGCCATCAACACCGAGTCGACGCCTTGGAAGCGTGGAATCATGCCCTTGACCACTTCGCCGGGGTTCGGCGGGGCTACGAACAGACCCGCGATGAAACCGAACGTAATCACCAGCAGCATCACGATGATGATGCGCTCGAACGTGGTTTGTGTCTTGCCACCTTGGAACCATAGCATCACCGTGGAGATTGTGCCAATCACCAAACCGCCGATGAACAGCGGCAATCCGAACAGCAGGTTCAGGGCGATGGCACCGCCGATCACCTCGGCCAGATCGGTGGCGATGGCGATGACTTCAGCCTGCATAAAGAACATGAATCGGCCGGCGTCGCTCATACGCTCACCCAGCAGTTCCGGCAGGGATTTGTTGGTCACGATGCCGAGTTTTGCGGACTGATACTGGATGAGCACGCTCATGGCGTTGGCGAGCACCAGCACCCACACCAACAGGTAGCCGTATCGCGCGCCGGAGGTGATGTTGGCCGCCACGTTGCCAGGATCGACGTAAGCCACGGCCGCCACGAACGCGGGGCCGAGGATGCTGGCCAGCGCATGGTCATGCGGCTTTTTCTTGCCGTTTGCCACGGTTCCAGCTCCGGCTCCGACTCCGGCAAGCTGGCGTTCCTTCTCGATTTCCGGTGTTTCCTGTTCGATGTCTGCCACGGCGTTCGTCATAGTGGTTGCCGCAGTGGCATCTGCTGCGGTGTGTGTTACTGCCATATCGTCTGTTCCTATTCCCTTCTCCCTTCATACCGGGCTCAGTTATAGCGCGGGCATGTTTCTCACGTCAACAGACGGACAATCTGCGGACGATTGATGGATGACTGGCGGACTGGCAGCTGGCATTCCCCGCCATCTCGCTCATGAAATGTGAAAAACCGCTGAAAACTCGCTCATGAAATGTGCCAGACGGTAGAAAACTCGCTCATGAAATGTGCCAGACGGTAGAAAACTCGCTCATGAAATGTGCCAGACGGTAGAAAACTCGCTCATGAAAGTGCAGCTGACAGTGCTATCTGCTTTGAAAGCAGATAGCACTCTGCGAATGGCCTAATGTACCTCTCTCAAGCGAGATACCCTTCCTCTTACTGGTCTGCGGGCACGGCCTGGCCCGGGCAGGTGTGGAGGACGGCGAGCATGGCGTCCTTTTCTTGGGAGGTGACAGTGAGCTGGTACTTGTCTTTGACGCCAATCTGGCGGGCCACGTAGTCGCAACGGTAGTCGGCGTTGGTGGGTAGCCAGTAGGCGGCGGAAGCCGAACCCTTCTCCTGATTGGCCGGACCGTCGACGGCCAGCAGGTTATAGGGGTCATTGCCGAATTCATGGCGTTTGGCAGTGGACCAGTCGTGCGCACCGGATTGCCAAGCGTTTTCAAGGGCCACCACATGGTCGATCTGCACTTTGGCGCTGGTGGCGCGGCCACGTACGAAATGGATGGTCTGGGCGGTGTACGGATCGGCCAGTGTGCCGGACTCGACCACACAGGAACCGGCGTATTTGTAGGTGATGTCCGTGAGATCGCGGGCGAGCACGTCGTCGCGTACGTCGCAGCCATTGCCGTCGACGTCGGTGGTGCGGAAACCGAAGGAATCGCGGTCGTAGCCGGAGGAGCTTTGGTTGTCGTCTACGGCGAGCGCGTTCAAAGTGTCGGCGGCTGAACCGGTGGCAGTGTAGCCACCGGTGATTTTGGCCACGTCGGAGCTGACCTGCGGCAGTAACAGGCCGATGGTCACGCCGATTGCTACGGCGAGAACGATGAGAATCAGCACGCGCTCCAGCGGTCCAGAGGCGTTGAAACGACGGCGGAAGTGGGCGTTACGACGTGCCATCAATCACGCATAGGTGAAGGTGAGGGGGTCGTGGCCGGCGCGGGTGGGGCCGTCGAGGGCGTCGATGGCAGCGTGTTCATCGGCGGTCAGGGCGAAGCCGAACAGGTCGAGATTCTCCCTCTGACGGTCGGCATGCACGGACTTGGGGATGATGATCGTGCCGTTTTCGATGTGCCAGCGCAGAATCACCTGGGCCGGGCTGACCTCATGGGCGGCGGCGATCTTCTCGATGGTGCCGTCGCCGGCGTTGAGGTCGGCGCCACGCGCCATCGGCGAGTAGGCCTCCACGGCGATGCCGTGCTCCTTGCAGAACGCCACCACTTCGCGCTGCTGCCACGTGGGGTGCAGCTCAATCTGATTGACGGCCGGCCATGCGCCGGTCTCCTCGTGCAGACGCTTCAGATCGGCGGGCATGAAGTTGCATACGCCGAGTGTGCGTGCCATGCCTTCGTCGCGCAGCTTGACGAACGCCTTCCAGGTGTCGGTGCTGCGCCAGTCGAACGGCGTGGGCCAATGGATCATGTACATGTCCACGTAATCGAGCTGGAGGAGTTTCAGCGAGTTGTCGAAAGCTTTGAGCGCGGAATCGTAGCCCTGCTGGGAGTCGCGCAGCTTGGTGGTGACCCACAGGGTCTCGCGCTTGGTGCCCTTGTTGTATCCGGAAGCGGCGAGCGCGCGGCCCACGCCGGCCTCGTTGTTGTAGCCGGCCGCACCATCGATATGGCGGTAGCCGGCTTCCAACGCGGATTCGACGACGGGGACCACGCCCTCATCGTCGATACGTAGCACGCCGAGACCGACTTGCGGAATGGAATGACCGTCTTTCAAGGCGATGTCCGGCACGTTGGCGGGGTTGATGTGTCCGTTGGTCATGGCTTGTGATGCTCCTTCATGTACTGCAACTACACGCCACTGTACACGGTTATGCAGGCGATGTGCGGGTGCTGCAACCAAACGGCATGATTGCGCCCGGCCTTCCGTGTGGGAGAGCCGGGCGCAATCATGACAACATCACGCTCTACTCCTGCGACCGGCCCTCGCCCTATTGTTCCCGGGCGCGAATTTGCCCCGGTACAGGCGTCAATCGATTGACGTTTGCACCGGGGCAGAAATCGTTGTCCCGGTACGCAATTTCGGGCCATTTTCGAGAACCAGGACAAGACAATCCCCAAAGTCCACATACCCCGACAAACAGAATCGGCGGAATACAGCCAATCCCGAAATCAACATACTGTCCCGGTTCTCACGTAGAACGATTGACGTGCAAACCGGGGCAACGGGAATTGTCCCGGTACGCGAAAAACACCCGTTTTCGCAAACCAGGACAGTGATTTCTGTCCTGGTACCCACATCAAACGATTGATGCACGAACCGGGACAGAATCGCATCACTGCGCCGAGACAGACGCATCTGACAGCCGACAACCGATAAACGACAGCCGACAGATGGCATCGGGATTGGCGCCGACGGAGGGCATGGGCCAGCCGGCTGCCGGCTGCCGGCAACCGCATCATAATGCCGCATCAGTCTCTATCAGGAGCGCTTACGACGCAAAGCAAGCGAGACCCCGCCGGCCACGCCGAGAACGACAACCGCAAGACCCACGGCAGTCACCGCGCTACCGGTATTGCTCAGCACACCAGTGATCTTGTCGCCATTCGCACCGTTGGTCTTATCGCCCTCGCCCGTATCGGGATTGATAGTAGCCCCGCCATTACCCGCACCGTCCGAGCCGTTGCCGGAACCACCTTCGGCCCGAGCGGTAACCGCAACCGTATAGGTTTCGGTGACATTCGGATTCGACTTGAGCGTTACGGTAACCTTCGCCGCATCAGCGGGAGCGGAGAAATCGTAATCGAGCGTGAACTGGTCGGCGGAAAGCGTCACGTTGCCCATGCCTGCGGAATAGTTGCCCACGACCTTGAGATCATGGTCGGCATCGATGGCATCGCCCACCTGATAGGTGGTTTTGCTTGGCGTGACGGTCAGGCTGGAGACCTCCTTTTGGGCGAGGCCGGCAATGGCATCGGCAACAAGCTTGATCACATCGTTCACGTCCTGCTCGGTGTAGGTGCTGCCGGCAAGCAGCACGTCAGCGGCGGCAAGCGCCTGATCGAGTTTGGCGAGCGACTCGTTGGTGTACTCATCGCGATTGATTTTCCCGGCTTCGGCCACGGCCTTGTCCAGGTTCTCCGTGGATGGCTTCACCGGAGTTTCGGTCTTTTTGACGAGTGAGACCTTGTCCACATTGCCCCATGCGTCGGCAGGCAGGTTGCCCGTGATGGTGATGGTCGCTGTGCCATCAGCACCCACGGTGACAGGCACGGTGGCGGTATCGAACTTAACCCAACCGTTGAGTTCCAGCGCATCGGACGTGGTCTTGCCACCCGTTGTGGCGGAGAGGGCCACACCATCGGTAATAGCGGCGTTGTCCGCTGCCGCGCCTTGGCTCATGGCGGTCAGCACGTATTCGCCAGGCTCGAGTCCGGTGACGGTCTGCGTGGCGGAGAAACTGTAGGCATCGGATGCCCAAAACTTCAGCGCGCGCTTGCCGTCGGCGGCGTTGCCACTGTCTTCGGTGATGGACGCACCGGTGCCGGCAATGGTCCAGTTCTTATCGTTCTCAGCGTTCTCGAAGCTGCCGTCCGTTACGTAATCCTTGGCAGGAGTGGCGGTGACGGTGACGGTGACGGTCACGTCGTGGCCAGCGTTGGTGGTGCCGGTGATGGTGTATGTGCCTGCGCCACGAATCCAGTCAAGCGCAGCGGATTGCCAGGTCACGGTTTCGGTCTCGTCCACCCCATCCTGATAGTGTGCGGCCACCTCACTCGGCAATTGCGCTTTGATCGCGTCGATGGAATCCGAGTCAGTCGCGGTAATCTCCACTGGATCTATCTTGGTGAACACATGATCGGTGACGGCACCGGTGTGAATGTACTTGAACGTCGGCAGAGAGGCGAGCGCCTTGCCATCGAAATCGAACAAAGCTTGGTTATCGACACCTGAGCCGCCCCAGTACAGGCCGGCGTCATTGGGATCGTATTCGCCGGCCGCTTCAGTGGCCCAGCCGCCACCGTACTTGTTCCACGTATCCACCAGTTCGGCGTTATCCTTGCCGCCGGTGCCCACGGGCACCCATGCGGGCTCCCAGTAGAACACACCCAGGCCGTCGTTTTCGCCATCGCCATCATTGTCGCCGATATTGTTCACGGCCTCGGCGACCGCGCGAATCTCATCGGCCTGGCCTTGCGGGCTGATGTCGTATTTCTTGAGGTTATCGGCGGTTACTTTACTGGGCACTGTGTTGGAATCGTCGTCGCCATCATCCAAGGTGTATGCCCACGACGTTTCCGCCACCATCACATCTTTCTTATAAGTGGAGGCCACGTTCTTGAGCACGCTGGTGAGGTTTTCGGTGGTGCCATGCCAGAACGGGTAGTAGGAGCTGGCGAACACATCGTAATCCACATTGTGGTTGCTCAACTGTTTGGCGTAAGTGGCGTAGGTGCCGGCTTTCTCCGGGTTGGTGAAATGAATGACGACCTTGGCTTCGGGGAGCACTTCGCGTATGGCTTTGGAACCTGCGGAGAATACTTTGGACATGCCGTCCCAGCCGGAGATGCCGGCGATTTTCGCAGTGGTTTCGTTGCCGACCTGCACCATGCCGACGTCCACGCCGGCTTGTTTGAACGTGGTCAGAGTCTGCTTGGTGTAGTCGTATACGGTGTCGGCGGTTTTGTCCGCGTCGCCTTCAAAGGATTTCCACGCCTTGGGCACCTGCTGCTTGCTGGGGTCGGCCCAGAAATCGGAGTAATGGAAGTCGACCAGCACTTTCAGCCCTGCTGCCGTGGCTCGCTTGGCCATGGTCAGTGCGCGATCGGCGTTGACGTTGCCGCCGCCATATCCTTGGCCGTCTGCGGTGAACGGATCGTTCCACACACGCAGACGCACATAGTTCACGCCGGATTCCTTGAGCAACGTGAACAAATCCTCGACCTCGCCATTGGCGTTCTTGAACGTGACGCCGCTTTCTTCCAGCGAGAGCATGGATGAGACGTCCATACCGCCGATGAAATCATCGCTTAAGCCTTGGATGGCCTTGACCGAGACGTCGGCTTTAACTGGTTCTTCTTCGGCGGCGTTTACAGTGAACGTGCCTCCTGCGCAGAGCATTATGGCGGCCACGCCGGATGCCATAATGCGAGTAAGCGCGGTATTTCGGCGCATGCTTTTTCTCCTTTGAATGGTGAACGCTCAGAACGAACGCCCAGTGATGCTTGGCGCTTCCTTTCCTTATGCGCCACGCGGTACAGCTGTGTACCACGCAATCGTCACCTTAGCACTTTATGCCGTGTTGGTCAACCGGTGTATCAACGCCTCGTACGGCCCAGTACAGCAACACCAGCATTACAGCAATGTCGTTCAGCGTGTGGAGGCGCGGGCGATGACCTGGGATTCGGTGGTGAGCAGTTCGGACTTGGTGATGCTGCCGTCGATACGTCCGAGGATGCGATCCACTGCCGTGGGAGCCGTCCAGTCAAGGCGGGAATCCATGGTGGTCAGCGGAATCTGCAGGTAGGGGGCTTCCTCGTTGTTATCGAAGCCGATGACCTGCACCTGCACGGGCACCTCATAACCAGCGGTGCGCAGAGCGGTCAATGCGCCGATGGCCAACTGATCGTTCAAGGCAATCACACCGTCGAATGGCACGCCGGAATCAATGAGCCGCTGGGTCACACGGGCACCGGCTCCGATGGTCCAATCCTGATCGGTGTTGCCAATCAGCTGCGGATCCAAGGAGAGCCCACGCCTACGGGTCTCTTCGATGATGCCGCGCAGACGCAGCTGCGCGTTGCCTTCTACGGCATTCAGCAATGCATCTTCGTCGTAAACGTCACGGGCACCGATCACTGCAAGTCTGGTGGAACCGCGGTCATACAGGTAGCCTGCGGCCATGGCGGCTGCGGATACATCGTCTGGGGTCACGTGATCCACAATGCCCCACGTGGTACGCGCGCCAACGATGACCAGCGGAAAATCAACCTTCAGATCATCGGGCGAAATGTTTTCCACCTCGCTCATGGAAAGGATCATGCCATCGGACACCGTGGAGTTGAACTTCTTCAGCAGATCGCGCGCGCCTTTCGCGGAGCCTTCCGCATACGTGGTGACGTATACGGAATAGTCGCGCTGACGGGCGGCCTCGATGGTGCGGTTGGCGAGCTCGGCCAGATATGGCGGAATCAGCGAAGGCACGGCGAGGGTGATGAAGCCGGTGTGATCGCGGTTGAGGTTGCGGGCGGCCACGTTGACTCGGTAGTCGAGGTCCTTAATGACCGACTCGACCTTGGCACGGGTCTCATCTGTCATACGCCCGGAGCCATTGATCACGTTCGACGCAGTTTTGAGCGATACACCGGCGGCCTGAGCGACATCGCGTAGCGTCACTCGACGCTTGGCTGTTTTCTCGTCGCTCATGCCGCACTCCTCTATCCGGACAACATTGCCATTCTAGCGCGGTTTAGCAGGACGTTTTAGCGATAAGAATGGCGTTGCGGTTCAGCGTATATCCAACGGCGTCAGTCTCGCAACGGTGGGCGATGATGGGATCACCTTCCACACCGTTGATGGCGACGGGCTGGTTTGAGCGGTTGAGGTAGAAATCGAAGCGGGTGGAGCCGTCTGCGGATCGGCGGATGGTGTGCAGGATGCGGGGATCTGTGGTGGGATAGGTTGGAGTTTGACCACTCTCAGTCGGCTGCGCCGACAACTCCTGCCATCGGGAGCCAAGTGCTTTGAGCAACTGGGCAATGTCGTGACGGTTGAGGTCGCAGCCCACGTAGATGGCGGTACCGTTGCCATAGGGGCGGCTGGTGATGGCGGGGGTGCGCTCCAGCTCCCAGTCGGCGGCGGACTCACCTGCGTAAGAGGCAAGCACTGTGGTGTCCGCGGCTACGGAAGTCACGTCGTTCTGCCACAGGCGGGTCGTCAGACCATTGGACAGGCTGATTTCGCTGGGCTCGCCTTCGGCTTCTTCACCGAGGATGTTGAATTCTTCGGAGCGGATGCCGAGCATGTCGCGTAGGAGCCCGTTGCCGGCGCCGGGGTAGCCGCCGAGGCCGATGTGGAAGTGCTCGTCGATCAGGCCGGCGGCATAGCCGACGATGACGGTTCCGCCGGCCTAGCGTGCCGG
>OAWW01001395.1_pt1 | contig 12556 bp, 7 predicted proteins | sample 1517191 | NCBI WGS metagenome assembly OAWW01 (sample SAMEA2580253, study PRJEB22360) | human gut metagenome | biome: human gut; feature: human-associated habitat; material: faeces | place: Denmark | collected 2008/2010 | reverse complement strand
GTTTTCATGTCTGGCCCCGAACGAAATCCTGCTGACGGCCGACACGGTAGTGGTCTCCGACGGCGAGGTGCTCGGCAAACCTCTCGGCCGCGAAGAGGCCGTGCAGATGCTCCGCCGCCTCTCGGGGCGCCGGCACACGGTGGTCTCGGGCGTCACGCTGCGTACCCCCGGGCGGACGCACACCTTCGCCGCCAAGAGCAGCGTATGGTTCCGGCCGCTCGCGGACGAGGAGATCGCCTATTACCTCGACGCCTGCCGTCCCTACGACAAGGCCGGCTCGTACGGCATCCAGGAGTGGATCGGCTACGCCGCCATCGAAAAGATCAACGGCTCGTTCTACAATGTCATGGGGCTCCCGATTCAGAAAGTATACACCGAACTCGACAAATTCCTCAAATAAATGAAACGCACGCTACTTACCCTGTTCTGTACGCTCCTCGCGCTGGCAGCCTCCGCCGACGAGGGCATGTGGCTCCCGAGCCTCATCTCGCAGCGCATCGACGACATGCGCGCCAAAGGATTCCGCCTCACGGCCGAAGACATCTACTCGATCAACAAAGCCTCGATGAAGGATGCCGTGGTGCTGTTCAACGGCGGCTGCACGGGCGAACTGATTTCGTCCGAAGGGATGCTGCTCACCAACCACCACTGCGGCTACGACGCCATACAGGCGCATTCGAGCGTCGAACACGACTACCTGACCAACGGCTTCTGGGCCATGTCGCGCCGGGAGGAACTGCCCAACAAGGAGCTCAACGTACGCTTCCTCGTCCGCATGGAAGAGGTCACCGACCGTATCGCTGCGGGCGAAACGAAGGCCGAAATCATCCGCCGGGCCGAGGCCGAAAGCAAGGGCTACAAGGCCTCGGTCGAGCAGATGTACTACGGCAACCAGCAGTTTCTGTTCATCTACGAGCAGTTCGACGACGTACGCCTGGTCGGCGCGCCGCCCTCGTCGATCGGCAAGTTCGGCGGCGACACCGACAACTGGATATGGCCCCGCCACACGGGCGACTTCTCGCTCTTCCGCATCTACGCCGGCAAGGACAACAAGCCCGCCGCCTACTCGCCCGAGAATGTTCCCTACCGCCCCAAGCGGCATTTCACCATCTCGACCGCCGGGGTCGAAGAGGGGGATTTCACGATGATCTACGGCTTCCCCGGCAATACGCAGGAGTACATCCTCTCGGACGCCGTGGCTTACATCGCCGAGCGCTCCGACCCGGCCAAGATCGCCATCCGCACGGGGCGCCTCGACATCATCTCCGCGGCACAGGAGAGCGACCCGGCGCTGCGCATCCATTACGCCGCCAAACACGCCTCGATCGCCAACGCATGGAAGAAATGGCAGGGCGAGGCGCTGGGCATCGGCCGCCTGGGCACCGTGGCCTCGAAACGCGCCTATGAGCAGGAATTCGCCGCCTGGGCGCAGGACAAACCCGAATACCGCAGCGTCGTCGCCGACCTCAAGGCCGAATACGCCCGCATCGCGGACGCCTATTTCGCCCGCGAGATCACACGCGAAACGCTCGGCGCGCTGCCCGAGCGCTACACCCCCGAGGAGCGTGCCGAAGCCGCCTTCGCACGGCGCGAGCAGACGGAACGGGCGCTCTTCGAATGGCTTTTCGGCCAGTATGCCCGCCGCTGCCCCGTGCAGTACCAGATTCCGGCATTCCTGGCCGGCGTCGCCGCCAGCGGGTCGCCCGAAGCCTATGCCGGCGAGGTATTCGACACGCTGTGGCGGGAGGGCGCCGACACCACGGCGGTGCACGCCCTACACAAGGACACCGAACGCATGCTCGGCCACATCGGCTGGATGCTGGAAACCAAGTCGCTGCGCAACCTCAACAGCGGCCGCCTCAACGAACTCTACACGACCTACATCAAGGGGCTGCGCGAGTGGGACACCCTGCGGGCCTTCTACCCCGACGCCAACCTCACGCTGCGCGTGGCCTACGGCCATGTCGGGGGCTACGAATATGCCGACGGCGAATACCACAAACCGCAGACCACCCTCGACGGCATCATCGCCAAGGACAACCCCGAGATTTACGACTACGACATCCCGCAGGCGCTGCGCGAGCTCTATGCCACGAAGGACTACGGACGCTGGGCGACGACGATCGACGGCCGCAGGACGGTACCCGTCTGCTTCCTGGCCACCAACCACACGACGGGCGGCAACTCCGGTTCGCCGATCATCAACGGCCGGGGCGAACTGGTGGGGCTGAATTTCGACCGCACATGGCGCTCGACGATGAGCGACGTGGCGTTCGACGAAACGATCTGCCGCAACATCGCCGTAGACGTCCGCTACGTGCTGTTCGTCATCGACCGCATCGGCGGGGCGGGATACCTGTTCGGCGAAATGGATTTCAGCCGCCGCAAATAGAAGCGGTTCACGAAAAAAACACTATATTTAGCCCGCATAACAAAATCAGCCTCTATGAAAACAATCCTTTACACATGGTTCGCCGTCCTCCTGTTCGGCATGGCGGCAGTATCCTGCGGCGATGACGACACGAAGAACAACGACACGACAGGCATAACCGGCTCGTCGTGGAAAGCATCGGAGACGGTGGGCGCCGACCGCACGACCAAGAAATACACGTTCAAGGCCTCCGCCAACTGGGTGGCGCAGAGCGACAAGCCGGAATGGTGCAAGATACTCACCTCGTCGGGCGACAAGGGCAGCGACCGGCAGCTCAACATCACCGTCGAAGCCAACGAGACCGGCAGCACGCGCAGCGCGAACATCACCGTACAGGTGAGCGGCTACGCGAGGGCGGCACAGTTCGCCATCACCCAGCTCGGAAGCAGCAGCGGCGGCACGGGCGCAGACACCGAGCTCAACAAACAGGTAGACAAGATCCTGGAGTATTACTACCTGTGGAACGGCGAATACCGGCAAATGTCGCGCGACCTCTCGCTGGATTACATCAGTTCCAGCGACAATTTCCTGAAACGCACGCTGCTGGAGATGACGACCAACGACCTCGACAAAAAACGGCAGAGCAACGGCAGCTACTCGGTTTACTCCTACCTGCTGCGGACGCCCCTCACAAAGGCCGTCGACGGGACGAAGCCCGAGGTCAACCACGGGGTCGCAAAGAAGAAGGAGTACGGCTTCGGCATCGCGGGCCTGATGGGCGTGAGGTTTGTGGACGGCAACAACCAACCTACGGGAGAGTACGGGCTGGTCGTCACGTCGGTCTACCCGGACTCCCCGGCATCGGAAGCGGGGTTCCGGCGGGGGACGTTTTTCGCCCAGTACAACGGCGCGGCCATCACGGCCGCAAACCTGAATTCGGTCTACGGCACGTTAATAGCCCCGGGAGGCGCAAGCACGGTCAAGCTCACCGAAAACAAGCAGGGAGCGCAGCCCGTATCGCTCACGGCACGCGAAATATACCCCAATCCGGTAATCCACAGCGAAGTAATCACCTCCGGTGCGCATAGGATCGGCTACCTGGTCTACGACAGCTTCGACGCGGCCTATGACGACGAACTGCTCGCGGCCGTCAAGAAACTCAAGGACGGGAACATTACCGACATGGTGCTCGACCTGCGCAACAACGGCGGCGGGCACGTCATCTCGTCGAACATGCTTTCCACCTGCATCGCCGGCGCAGCCTGCCAGGGCAAGGTCTACGAATATTACCGGTACAACGACAGCCGCATGGCCACGGTCGAAAAAACGGCGAGGGAGACTGGCAAGGAGTACGACACGGCGGCAAAAAAATTCTTCGACGAATTCTATTACGGCGACTATTACGGCGTCGACCTGCGGAACTACGCGCTGAACATGACCCGGCTGTACGTGCTCGTTACGGGCAACACGGCCTCGTCGAGCGAAGCCGTCATCAATACGCTGCGCGGGTTGGACGGCTTCACGGTGAAGCTCATCGGCGAAAAGACCAACGGCAAGAACGTCGGCATGGAGGTCAGCAAATTCACCGTAGGCAATTACAGCTACGAACTGGCCCCGATATCGTTCCAGGGCTACAACGCCAAGCAGGTGACCGTCGACAAGAACGGACTGGCGGTCGACACCGCGTGCGAGGAATGGGACGGGGAGTTGAAGGATTACGGCGACAGGAGCCGATGCTGGCAGCGGCCCTGAGTCAGATCACCGGGCAGAGATCGGCAAGCGTATCGGGCACGCGCAGCACCGCGCCGGGCGTACGTCCGGCAACGGACATCGCATTGCCCGACTTATCGAACCGCCCGAGCGGCATGATCGTATTCCTGCCGGCTTCGGAGGAGTAACGGGAGACCGTCCTAAAGCGAGGTGCGGGGAGGATGCTATCCTCCCCGCTCTTTTCGTAACCAGGCACCTGCGCGCGTGTCATACGCCCGGCGGCTCGGCTTGGCCGCTGTCTCCGTTCCTGATCCCGTCTATGCCACCGCCACCGTCTCTGCATGGCAAGTATCCCGGCCACCGCTGCGGCCGCAACTGCCCTGCGGCCGTCTCGGCCTGCAAATGACCCACCTCCGTTTCCGCCCCGGCCTCGATCCCTGCCGCCGCTTTTGCCATCAGATGCAGGCACAGACATCGACACCGCCCCCGCGGCAGGTAGAGCACGGCGGTTTATGTCGCCGAGATGCCGCTACCGAAAGAATAATCCGTATTACATGGAGAAAAAATTTGGCGGATTAAAATTTATGCCCTATATTTGCACACCTGAAATCCGAAAGGATACGTGCAATGCCCAGGTGGTGAAATTGGTAGACACGCTACTTTGAGGGGGTAGTGAACAATTACGTTCGTGCAAGTTCGAGTCTTGTCCTGGGCACAACTAAAAGAAAAAGACAATTGATGATCAATCAGTTGTCTTTTTTTTGTTTGCTGTCTTGCACGAGAGTAATAAAAAGCCTGCGAGATCATTTCAATCTCATTAACACGAACTTGCCTGAATTATATTGATTTTTTCCTCGCACACTTCTTCTTATAATGTTTTATAATCTCCCTTGATGCCTTACTCATTCATCTGCTTTTTTTATGTTTCACTTTCGGACTCGATCTGCAATTACCGCGTCTGACCGAAATTGTCCATAACGATATGATTTGACCTCATCCTTTTTTCCGGTTCGTTCCGCATGAAAGAATAAGCCCGGTATTTCACATCGCCCAATATCAACAGACATTCTATAAATTTTTGAATTTTGATAAAAAAGTTTACCTTTGAATCAATCTACATGCATGTCAGAACTGGATAAACATATCACGCTCGAAAATTTCGAACGATTATACTCCGAGTATAAGCCTCGTTTTATCATTATCGCCCGGTCATACATCCGCAACAATATGGCCGCGGAGGACATCGTTACCGACAGCTTCCTTTATTTTTGGGAAAACAAGGACAAGCTGAATATTACTACGACTATCCAGGCATATATTTTAGGATCCGTGAAACATGGCTGTCTTGAATGGCTGCGCAACCAGAAAAACAGACTCAAAATCCAGCAACAAATACATACGACGGCTTACCGCAGCATCAAAGCCAAAATCACCGTTTTGGAAAGTACCAACCCCGAAGCATCCTTTACGGCAGAAATAAAATCCATCATCGAAAGCCAGATCAACAAAATGCCCGAACCCATGCGGCAAATCTTCCTTTACAACCGCTTCGAGGGCAAGACTTACCAAGAAATCGCCGAAATTACAGGAATCAATGTGCGCAACGTCACAGCCAATATCCAACGGGCTTTGGCCATCATGCGAATCGCACTGAACGACTATCTCATCATTTTAATTATCGTCCTGTATTCCAGCGTTATACGATAATTAAAAAAATTACCATTTTTTTAAGAAAATTTATTTAACGAAAAACGCACTTTTTCGATGTAAATGTCGTGCGCCCACGCACCATATAGTTGTAAACAGACAAAGCATAATTTCGTTATCGGGAAAAATTACCAAGGGAAAAATTATGGATTCGCTGCGGGCTGCCCAAATTCATAATGCACTCGCCACACTATGTAAAAAAATGGACAAAGAATTATTATATAAGTACATAAACGGCCAAACTTCCGAGCAGGAAGAAAAAACGATTGTAGACTGGCTCGATGCCGACCCCAACAACCAGAAAGAACTAAATGCATTATGGTCTATGCAGGACGCACTTATCGCAAATGTCCCTTATCCGCACCACCCCCATCTGCAGCTGCCGACCAGACGCCTGAAATGGTATCGCCAGCGCTTTATTCGTATCTGTACCCAGGCTGCCGCAGTATTACTATTGGTCGCTGGCAGTTGGTACGCTTCCAGAACCGTCATTATCGAAGATACCGCAAAACAATATCTGTCCGTTGCCGCACCGGCAGGACAACGTATAGACATTACACTCCAGGACGGAACCAGCGTTTGCCTGAACAGCGGGGCAAAACTGGAATATCCGATACGGTTCAATAGGAATCGCCGTGTGAAACTCTCCGGCGAGGCCATGTTCAACGTAGAGCATGATGCCGCCCATCCCTTCATCGTGGAAACTTTCGCCTGCGACGTGGAAGTGCTGGGTACGAAATTCAACGTAACGGCAGACGAACTGACACACGACTTCACGACTGCATTATTGAGGGGAAAAGTCAAAGTAACCAACAAACTGGCAAGCGGCGACCAGATTATATTAGACCCGAACGAAAAGGTATGCCTAAACGGGAAGCGTCTGGTATTGACCAGGATTGAGAATACGGACGACTATTTATGGACGGAGGGTATTCTGAATCTCGTTGGACACCCGTTTGCCGACATCATCGCCAAAATGGAGAAAACATACGGTGTGAAAATCCAGATCCAAACGGCCGAACTTCCGCAGATCGACGTTATCCGCGGAAAAATCCCCGTCAATATGGGGCTGGACTATGCGCTAAGGGCCTTGCAGAAAATAACCCCGTTCCAATATGAGAAAGACGAAAACAATGTAATCCACATAAAATAACTATGACGAGATTATCTAACAAAAACCGACAATGCCTATGAGATAAGACTATGAATTTTCAAAGTCGCAAAAAAAGCCCGCAGGTGTAGCAACCACCCGCAGGCATAGCGGCTAATAGAATTTGAACCAATCTAACAACCACTAATCTACAAATCTATGAATAATAAATTTATTCAGCAAATTAAATGCTGGTTTACTTTTCTATTCATGATTTGCTCCACGTTCTCCGCATGGGGAGCGTATGCCCAGACCGCGAAAGTAACATTGCAGATGGACAATGTTCGCATGGAGCAGGTTATGAATGAAATAGAAAAACAGACCAGCTATTTCTTCATCGTAAATAAAGGCGTAGACATTAACAGAACCATCAGTATCAATGTCGCCGATAAACCGCTCGATACCGCTTTGCAGGCAATGGTCGCCGGAACGGATACCGAGTACAAAATCTACCAGCAGAACATTTATCTTTCCGCAGCCCCGGACAAGAAAACCGCAAACAACGGTTCCACAAAGGTCAGCGGTGTCGTGCGCGACACCAAAGGGACACCCGTTGTCGGGGCATCGGTGGTCGTAAAGGGAACGACCATCGGCGAAAGTTCCGGACTTGACGGCGCTTTCTCGCTCCAAGTCCCCGCACCTGTGGAAACCGCCGAATTGTATATCAATTTCATCGGCTACGACCCCGTAACAGTAAAAATCGGCACACAAACCTTTTTTACCATAACACTCAACGAAGCAGCCGAGCAGATTGAAGACGTGGTGATCACGGCCCTGGGTATCAAACGCTCGGAAAAGGCGCTGGCCTACACCGTGCAGCAAGTGAAGTCCGAAGCCGTGACGACCGTGAAATCCGCAAACTTCGTAAACAGCCTCGCAGGTAAAGTCGCCGGAGCCGTTATCAACACCAGTTCGTCCGGTGTGGGCGGTTCGGCCAAAGTCATTATGCGCGGTATGAAGTCGATTATGCAGACCTCGAACGTACTTTATGTAATCGACGGTATTCCCATGCACAACTTCACCAGCGATGGCAGCATGGAATTCGGATCACGCGGCACAACGGAATCCATCGCCGACATGAACCCCGACGACATCGAATCCATATCCGTTATGACCGGAGCCGCAGCCGCGGCATTGTACGGTTCCGACGCCGCGAACGGTGCAATGCTCATTACCACCAAGAAAGGTAAGGCCGGAGCAACACAGATACAGGTTTCGAGTAACACGGAATTTATGAACCCGCTGCGCCTGCCGGATTTCCAGACCCGCTACGGCACGGGGCGTAAAGGCAAAGCCAGCGGTTCGACGATCCACAGCTGGGGCGCACCGCTCAACCAGGCGGCACGTTACAACTACTCGCCCGAAGATTTCCTGCAAACAGGTCACATCCTGACGAACTCCGTAACACTGTCCGGGGGTACGGAGAAAAACCAAATCTATTTCTCGACCGCAGCGGTAAACTCCAAAGGACTGATCCCCAACAACAAGTATAATCGTTATAACTTTACATTCCGCAACACGTCGAACCTGCTGAACGACCGTTTGACACTGGACGTAAGCGGCAGCTACATCATCCAGAAAGACCGCAACATGATAAACCAGGGCGTGTACTCAAACCCGCTCGTATCGGCTTATCTCTTTCCCCGCGGCGATGATTTTTCGCTCGTAAAGGCATTCGAGCGCTGGAACCCCGCACGCAAAATCTATGAACAGTTCTGGCCGCAGGGCGAGGGCGGCGACCTGCGCATGCAGAATCCCTATTGGATCGCCTACCGCAACCCCCGCGAAAACAGCCGTAAGCGCTATATGTTCACAGGCGGCATTACCTATAAAATCACCGACTGGATGAATGTCGCAGGACGTATCCGCGTCGATAACACCAACAGTTTATATACGGAAAAACTGTACGCCACATCGAACCCCACGCTGCTGGAGAACAGCAAAAAAGGTAAATATACCGAAACCCGCGGCGAAGAACGACAGACCTACGGCGACGTAATGCTCAACCTCAGCAAGACGTTCAAAGAGAAATTCTCGCTCGACGCACATATCGGCGCGTCGATCAAAGACAACCGCTTCGACGAACTCTCGGTATATGGCCCCATTGCCGGCGCTCCCAACATCTTCAATGTCGTGAACCTCGACAAGAGCCAGAAGAAAACGCCGAAAACCGGCTGGCACGAACAAACGCAGTCGTTTTTCTACTCCCTGGAACTGGGCTGGAAGTCGCAACTGTTCGTAACGACGACCGGACGTAACGACTGGGCGTCGCAACTTGCCAACTCACCCCAAAAGTCGTTTTTCTACCCCTCGGTCGGCGTATCGTGGCTGCCCAGCAGTACATTCAATTTCCCGGAGAAGTTCAACTACCTGAAAATCCGTGCTTCGTGGGCTTCGGTAGCAAACCCCTTTCCGCGGGAACTGACAATCGCCACACACCCTTACGACGACACCATTTCCGGCTGGGACGACAAATCGAACTACCCTATCGGGCAGCTTTACCCGGAGCGGACGAAAACCTGGGAATTAGGTTTCGACGCCCGGTTCCTGCATGGATTCACACTCTCGGCATCGTGGTATCGCGCCGACACCTATAACCAGACTTTCAATCCGAATCTGTCCGCATCGTCCGGCTACTCCGACATCTATATTCAGACCGGACACGTGCGCAATACGGGTGTCGAGGCAAGCCTGGGATACGACCACCAATGGAAAAACTGGAATTGGAACTCGCAGTTTACTTTCTCCTGGAACAAAAACAAGATCATCGAACTTTGCAAGGAGTGGTACAACCCGATCACCGAGGAAACGATCACCATGAACAGACTCCAGATCAGTAAACTGGGGCGTGCGAAATTTATTCTCAAAGAAGGCGGTTCGATGGGCGACCTTTATTCCACGACCGACCTGCGGCGCGACGACAAAGGCAACATCGAGATCGACGAGGGTGGCAACGTCGTCGTAGAGGACAACCTGCCCGACATGAAACTCGGTTCCGTATTCCCGGACTATAACCTCGCATGGCGCAACAGCGTATCGTGGAAAAACCTGAACCTCGGATTCCTCGTGACGGCACGCATCGGCGGCATCGTCAATTCACTCACGCAAGCCAACATGGATCTATTCGGCGTGTCCGAAGCAACGGCTGCCGCGCGCGATGCCGGAGGTGCTTTGGTAAACGGCCGCAGCCTGGTAAACCCGGAAACCTGGTATACGGCCATAGCGTCGCAGGGCGGAATACCCCAGTATTACACCTACTCGGCAACCAACGTCCGGCTCCAGGAACTTTCGCTGGGGTACACGATTCCCCGCAAATGGCTGCACAACATATGTTCGATCACCGTATCGTTCGTTGGCCGCAACTTGTGGATGATGTATTGTAAAGCGCCGTTCGACCCCGAAGCCGTGGCATCGACAAACAATTTCTATCAGGGAATGGACTATTTCATGATGCCCTCGACACGTAACCTGGGATTCAATATTAACATTAAATTCTAACGGCTATGAACAAAATAAAGACAATAATTCGTGCCGTTGCTCTTATCGCAATAGTAAGCGCATCGACGGGATGCCTTGACAACTTCGAAGATTACAACCGTAATCCGAACGAAGCGACAGACGACGAACTGGAACGCGACAACTACCTCGTGGGGTCGAAACTCACCAAACTGCAAAATATGGTGATCCCCTCGGAAGAACACCTATACCAATTTGTCGAAGCACTCGAAGGCGGCAGCTACGGCGGATATGTCGAAGCGACGGTAGACAGCTGGGAAACGAAATTCTCAACGTTCAATCCCACCGCCGACTGGCTCAAAGCGCCGTTCGTGGATGTCATCACCGAAACTTACCCCGCCTACCGCGGCATCATCAACAAAACCGACGACGAAGTGGCGGTAGCCCTGGCCAACGTCCTGCGCGTGGCGATTATGAACCGCCTGGCCGACGCTTACGGCTCGATACCCTATTCCAAGATCGTAGAGGACAAAAAAGAACGCCTGACCGTCCCCTATGACACGCAACAGGAAGCATATACGCAGATGTTCAAAGAACTGGACGCCGCGCTGGAAGCGCTGGAGCGCAACCGGGATTTGAGTACGGAAGCCTTCGGCGAATACGACCAGGTTTACAACGGCGACCTTAAAAAGTGGATCAAATACGCCAATTCGCTTAAACTGCGTATGGCGATGCGCCTTTCCTATATCGACGAGCAGACCGCAAAGGCCAAAGCCGCGGAAGCCATCGCCGACGGGGTCATCACCGAGAATGCCGACAATGCGAAGCTTCAGCCCGAACTCAACCGCACGGCATTGCTTTGGAACAGTTGGCAGGATCACGCCATCGGAGCCGACATCCTCTGCTACATGAACGGCTACAAAGACCCGCGCCGGGCAAAGATGTTCACACAGGGAACCGTCGGAGAGGGCGATGCCGCCGAGAAAGGCTATTACGGCCTGCGCATCGGCACGACACCGGCCAACAAGTCCAAGGCCGTAACGGCATGCTCCTCGATGCTCATTACCGACACCGACCCTATCTTATGGATGAACGCAGCGGAAATCGCGTTCCTGCGCTCCGAATATGAACTGCGCTGGGGAAGTGCGGTATCGGCACAGAATTTCTATGAACAAGGCATACGGCTTTCATTCGAGGAACGCGGCGTAGCCGGTGCGGAGGATTACATCGCCGACGAAGCGAACGTCCCCGAAGCCTACACCGATCCTCTCGGCGTTATCGAAAACAACACCGCATTACCGCAAAGCCGCATCACGATCAAATGGAAAGAAGATGCACAGTTCGAAGAAAACCTCGAACGCATCATCACCCAGAAATGGATTGCGATTTTTCCGCTCGGAAATGAAGCGTGGGCGGAATACCGGCGCACGGGCTATCCGAAACTGATGCCTGCCAAAGACAATAAATCCGGCGGAACGGTAAACTCCAAGTACGGCATGCGACGGCTTCCCTACCCGTCCGAGGAATACTCCGAGAACCGCACAAATGTCGAAGCGGCGATAACTTCGCTCGGCGGCCCCGACAACGGCGGCACGCGCACATGGTGGGACTGCAAACCCTTAAATTAATCCGAAGCTATGAAACAGACTATAAAATACCTGATTCTGGCGCTGCTAATTCCCGCGGCCTATTGTTTCACAGCCTGCGACACGGACATCGAGCCGATAGACCAGCAGATCATAAAACCCGACCAGCAAGATCAGGCGCAGTACGCCGCATATCTGGCAGCCCTCAAAGCGTATAAGGCAAGCGAACACTACATCGTATACGCAAGCCTGGCAAATGCCCCCGCCGTACCGGGTTCGGAAAAGGCATTTCTGCGCTCACTGCCCGATTCACTCGACATCGTGGCACTTGAAAACGCCGGCAACCTGACCGAATACGACATCGAGGATATACCCCAAGCGCAGGCCAAGGGCACGAAAATCCTCTATACCGTAGATTACAACACACTCGCGGAATCTACGGACGCCGTAGCGCTGGGAACATATCTCGACAAGGTGATCGAGGACGTAAACCGGTATAAGTTCGACGGCGTAACGGTACGTTACGGCGGCGCTATGGATGCCGCGGCGACCCAAGCCGCAGCCAATTCCCGCCCG
>OAWW01001394.1_pt1 | contig 12571 bp, 8 predicted proteins | sample 1517191 | NCBI WGS metagenome assembly OAWW01 (sample SAMEA2580253, study PRJEB22360) | human gut metagenome | biome: human gut; feature: human-associated habitat; material: faeces | place: Denmark | collected 2008/2010 | reverse complement strand
GGATCCTGGGTGGCGATGCCCTGCGGGCAGGTGTTCTTCTGGCAGGCGCGCATCATGACGCAGCCTTCGACGATCAGCGCGGCGGTGGCGAAGCCGAATTCCTCGGCGCCAAGCAGCGCGGCGATCACCACGTCGCGACCGGTCTTGAGCTCGCCGTCGCACTGCACGGTGATGCGGGAACGCAGGCCGTTCAGAACCAGCGTTTGCTGGGTTTCGGACAGGCCGATCTCCCACGGGGTGCCGGCATGCTTGATGGCGTTGAGCGGAGCCGCGCCGGTGCCGCCGTCATAGCCGGAAATCAGCACCACATCGGCATGGCACTTGGCCACGCCGGCAGCGATGGTGCCGACGCCGAATTCGGAGACGAGCTTGACGTGGATGCGGGCCTTCGGATTGGCCATCTTCGCATCGTTGATCAGCTGCTTCAGATCCTCGATGGAGTAGATGTCGTGGTGCGGCGGTGGGGAGATGAGCTCCACGCCCGGGGTGGCGTGACGTACCTTGGCGATCCACGGCGGAACCTTGGCTCCCGGCAGGTGGCCGCCCTCGCCCGGCTTCGCGCCTTGGGCGAGCTTGATCTGCAGGTCGGTGGCATGCACCAGATAGTCGCTGGTCACACCGAAGCGTGCCGAAGCGATCTGCTTGATCTTGCTGTAGCGCAGCGGATCGTTGATACGATCCTCGGATTCGCCGCCTTCACCGGAGTTGGAGCGTGCGCCGATCGTGTTCATGGCGATGGCGAGCGTCTCATGCGCCTCCTGGGAGATGGAGCCGTAGCTCATGGCGCCGGTGGAGAAACGCTTGACGATTTCGCTGGCCGGCTCGACTTCGGAAATGTCGATCGGCTTGCGGGTGGACTTGAACTTCATCAGGCCACGCAGCGTCATCAGACGGTTGGAGGTGTCGTTGATGTGGTTCGAGTACTTCTTGAACAGGTTGTAGTCGCCGCGCTGGGTGGACTGCTGCAGCAGGAAGATGGCTTCCGGATCGTTCAGATGGTCCTCGCCGGTACGACGCCACTTGTAGTCGCCGCCGGTACGCAGGTTGCGGTGCGGGCGGGCGGTCCATTGGGTCGGATAGGCCACGCGATGGCTGGCTGGCGACTTCCTCGGCGAGTTCGTCGAGGCCGACGCCGCCCACGCGGGACGTGGTGCCGGTGAAGTACTCGTCGATGACGTCCTTGTTGAGGCCGACCGCTTCGAACAGCTGCGCGCCACGGTAGCTCATGATGGTGGAGACACCCATCTTGGCCATGATCTTGAGCACGCCGGTGGACAGTGCGCGGGTCAGGTTCTTCACGGCGGTTTCCGCGTCGACCTTGAGGTAGCCCTTGCGGGAGAGGTCTTCGACGGATTCGAATGCCAGATACGGGTTCACCGCGGCAGCGCCATAGGCGATCAGCAGTGCCACATGGTGGATTTCGCGTACATCGCCGGCTTCGACCACCATGGAGATCTGCGTACGCGTGTGGCGGCGCAGCAGATGGTGCTGCACTGCGGAAGTGAGCAGCAACGATGGAATCGGACCCCACGCATAGTTGGAATCGCGGTCGGACAGCACCAGGAAGTTGGCGCCGTTCTCAATCGCCTCGTCGATCTCCTGGAAGATCTCGTCAAGACGGTCCTTCAGTGCCTGTCCGCCGCCGGCCACCTGGTAAAGGCCCTTGACGATGAATGGCTTGTAATAGCCACCGAGAATCTTGGCGCGGTCGAGGCGCTTGAGCTGTGCCATCTCGTCGGAGTTGAGCACCGGCAGCGGGATGAGGATCTTCTTGGCGTGCAGTTCGGAATCGGCCAGCAGGTTCGGCTCGGGACCGATGGCGGATTCGAGGCTGGTCACGATCTTCTCACGTTCCCAGTCGAGCGGCGGGTTGGTGACTTGCGCGAACTTCTGGGTGAAGTAATCGAACAGCATGCGGCTGTGCTTGGACAGCGCGGCGAGCGGCGTATCGTTGCCCATGGAGCCGAGCGGCTCCTTGCCGGTGTTGGCCATTGGGGCGAGCAGCAGCTTCAGATCTTCCTCGGTGTAGCCGAAGGCGCGCTGACGACGCTGCACGGACTGACCGGAGTGGTTGACGTGCTCGCGCTTGGGCAGCTGACTCAATTCCACGGAGTTGCCTTCCACCCACTTGCGGTAGGGGTGCTGGCTGGCAAGAGTCTTCTTGATTTCCTCGTCGGGGATGATGCGACCCTCGTCGGTGTCGACGAGGAACATCTTGCCCGGTTCCAGACGGCCCTTGGTGACGATATGCTCCTCGGCGACTTCCGGCAGCACACCGGTTTCGGACGCGAGTACGACATAACCATTGTCGGTGACCTGCCAACGTCCCGGGCGGAAGCCGTTACGGTCAAGCAGAGCACCAACCTGGGTGCCGTCGGTGAAGATGATGTGCGCCGGGCCATCCCATGGTTCGATCAGCGTGTTGTTGTATTCGTAGAAAGCCTTGACGTCCGGATCGAGCTGGTCGTTGTTCTCCCATGCCGGCGGCAGCATCATGGAGATGGCGTGCGGCATGGAACGGCCGGCGAGGTGCAGCAGTTCGAGGCATTCGTCGAAAGTGCCGGAATCGGAATAGCCGGGGGTGGCGATCGGCAGCAGCGGCTTGAATTCGCCGAGCAGTTCGGAACTCAGTCGGCCTTCACGTGCGGACAGCCAGTTGCGGTTGCCTTGGATGGTGTTGATCTCGCCGTTGTGCGCCAGCTGGCGGAACGGCTGTGCCAGCGGCCAGCTTGGGAACGTGTTGGTGGAGAAGCGGGAATGGACGATGGCGATTTTCGCCTTCATGCGTTCGTCGGACAGGTCAAGGAAGAAGGGCTTGAGCTGCATGGTGGTGAGCATGCCCTTGTAGGTGATGGTGCGGGCGGACAGGGACGCGAAGTAGATGCCTACCTCGTGTTCCACGCGCTTACGGATGCGGAAGGTCTTGCGGTCGAGTTCGATGCCACCGAGCTTGCCTTCCGGATCGGCCACGATCAGCGTCTTGAACGCCGGCATGCTGGCCAGGGCCTGCAGGCCGAGTCCGTCCGGATTGGTGGGTACGACGCGCCATGCGAGCACTTCGAGGCCCTCTTCGCGCACGATCTTGGAAATGGCCTGCTCCTGCTGGCCGGAAGTGGCGATGTCGCGATCCAAGAAGGCGATGCCCGCGGCGTAATGACCTTCTTCAGGAAGCTCCACACCGGCCGTGGCACGCATGAATTCGTCGGGCATACTCATGAGAATGCCTGCGCCGTCGCCCGTGTTCTCCTCGGCGCCCACGGCGCCACGATGGTTCAGATTGACCAGCACCTCGATGGCGTCATCGACGATCTTGCGTTCCGGACGCTTGTTGAGGGTGGTGACCATACCCACGCCGCAAGCATCATGCTCGGCTCCAGGATCGTACATACCTTGGGAATCATGGATCGTCAGATCTAACGGGGCGTGGAAAGTCACCGAAACCACCTTCAATGTTTTTGGGCAAGAAAAGTCTTGCGGTTCTTTAATGCGTGGTTTAGAATACCGCGCCAGTATGTCAGCAACGTTGCACGTGTCCATATAACGAATGGCTATTTTTGTCAATGCCTCGCAGAGGATTTAGCCCATGAACGCATACTTCGCATGTCATGCTCATGCGCACGCACTTCACTTATGCTCATTAACCCGGTCAGTCCAGTGTTTCCAACAGCTCCGTGATGATGGTGTCGTTGAGCAGTCGGCCTCGCAAAGTGGGTATGGCGCGGCCATCAAGCATTGTGATCAGCCCGTCGTGTTCAAGCTCAATCCATTTTTGTTCAGGAATCAAGTGGCTGAATTGTCTGGTGTCGAGTCCTTCACGAATGCGCAGGCCCAACATGATGGTCTCTTCGATGTCCTCGGCGGCAGTGATGCGTTCACTGCCGGCCCATGGCACATTGCCCTCATTGATGGCGGTGCCCCACAATCGCGGATGCGCGATATCCCAGGAGCGCAATCCTTTGCCGTCTTCGCAATCGCCATAATGCGAATGCGCACCGGGACCGAGACCGGCCCAATCGACGTTCCTCCAATAGCCAAGGTTGTGTTGCGACTCGTATCCGGGACGAGCCCAATTGCTAATCTCATACCATTCGAGGCCGGCTTCGGTGAACATCGTGTCGGCGATTTCGTATTTGTTCGCTTCGTCGTCATCGTCCGGTCTCGACAACGTGCCCGCCGCGATCCGTCGTCCCATTTTCGTATTCGGCGCGATGGTGAGCGCATATGCGGAAATATGGTTGACGCCCAAATCGATGGCGGTGCGGACGGATGTGCGCCAATCGTCAAGGCTCTCCCCCGGCGCGCCGTAGATCAGATCGACGCTGGAACGCATGCCTGCTGCATTGGCCGCTGCGATTCCGGCGGCGACGTTTTCCGGCGTATGCGTACGGTCGAGCGTTGCAAGCACATGCGGTACCGCGGATTGCATGCCGAAGGAAATACGATTGAAACCGCCGTCTGCGAGTTCTTTCACATAGTCGGCATTCACCGTGTCGGGATTCGCTTCGGTGGTGATTTCCGCGTCATCGGCGATGCCCCATGTGGCGCGTACCGCATCCAGCATGGCGACCAAATCGCTTGCCTTGAGTGTGGTCGGCGTACCGCCGCCGAAGAAGACGGTTGCCACCTTCGGCTCGTTGATACCGTGCGTTGTCTGCCAATCGCGGACAATCGCCATTTCGCGGATAACCATGTTCGCGTAGTTGCCGCGTGACGCGCCCGCGCCCATGTCCACGGCCGTGTAGGTGTTGAAGTCGCAATAGCCGCAGCGACGTAAGCAAAACGGAACATGAATGTAGATTTCGAACGTCACGAAAGGCTCAACCTTCGGACTTCTGCGCGGCGCGAATCTTGTCCTTGGTGTCGCGGTCGTTGCCCGCTCCGCCGGTGGACAGGGCTGCGATGAACGCCTCCTGCGGCACTTCCACATGGCCGAGCATCTTCATACGCTTCTTGCCGGCCTTCTGCTTTTCGAGCAGCTTACGCTTACGGGAGATGTCGCCGCCGTAACACTTGGCGAGCACGTCCTTACGCAGGGCGCGGATGGTTTCGCGTGCGATGATTCGAGAACCGATGGCAGCCTGGATGGGAATCTCGAACTGCTGGCGCGGAATGAGCTCACGCAGCTTCTTGGTCATCATCACGCCATAGCTGTACGCCTTGTCACGGTGCACGATAGCGCTGAACGCATCGACTTTCTCGCCTTGAATAAGGATGTCGACCTTCACCAGATCGGCGGACTGTTCGCCATCCTCGTGGTAGTCGAGCGACGCATACCCCTTGGTACGGCTCTTCAGCTGGTCGAAGAAGTCGAAGACGATTTCGGCGAGTGGAATACGGTAATGCATTTCCACACGGTCGGCGGAAATGTATTCCATGGTGCCCATCTGGCCACGGTGGTCTTGGCACAGGTCCATCACCGCACCGATGAAATCCTTCGGCGTGATGATGTCGGCGGCAACCATCGGTTCGACGATCTTCTTGATCTTGCCTTCGGGGAATTCGCTCGGATTGGTGACGCGATGCACGGAATTGTCTTCCGCGGTGACCTCGTACGGCACGTTCGGCGCGGTGGAGATCAGGTCAAGGTCGAATTCGCGGCTCAAACGTTCGGTGACGATCTCCATGTGCAGTAAGCCCAGGAAGCCGCAACGGAAGCCGAAGCCCAACGCCACGGAGGTTTCCGGTTCGTAGATGAGGGCCGCGTCGTTGAGCTTGAGCTTGTCAAGCGCCTCGCGCAGTTCCGGATATTGCGCGTTGTCGATTGGGAACAGGCCGGCGTAGACCATTGGTTGCGGATCACGGTAGCCTTCGAGCGGCTCGGTAGCCGGATTTATGGCGGAGGTGATGGTGTCGCCCACCTTGGACTGGCTGACGTCCTTCGCTCCGGTGATCACATAGCCGACCTCTCCTGCGCCAAGCGCCTTGGTGGGCATCATGTCGGGGCTGATCACGCCGATTTCGATGGGGTCATGCGTCATGCCGATACCCATCATGTGCAGTTTCTCGCGCGATTTCAGTTCACCGTCGACCATACGAATGTAAGTGACGATGCCACGATAGGAGTCGTATACGGAGTCGAAAATGAGCGCGCGGGCAGGCGCGTCCGGGTTGCCCGTCGGCGCGGGCACTTCGGCGACGATACGGTCGAGCAGTTCGGCGACGCCTTCTCCGGTTTTGCCGGAGACGCGCAACACGTCGGACGGGTCACAACCAATCAGGCCGGCGATTTCCTCGGCATGCTTGTCGGGTTCGGCGCTGGGCAGGTCGATTTTGTTGAGCACGGGGATGATGGCCAGATCATGGTCGATGGCCATATACAGGTTGGACAGCGTCTGCGCTTCAATGCCCTGCGTGGCGTCGACAAGCAGCACCGCACCCTCGCATGCGGCCAACGCTCGGGACACCTCGTATGTGAAGTCCACATGGCCGGGGGTATCAATCATGCCGAGTGTGTATTCGGTGCCGTCAACCGTCCACGGCACGCGCACGGCCTGCGATTTGATGGTGATGCCGCGTTCCTGCTCGATATCCATGCGGTCGAGGAAGCGATCGCGCATCTCGCGCTCCGGCACGATGCCACTCAACTGCAGAATACGGTCCGCCACCGTTGATTTGCCGTGATCGATATGCGCGATGATGCAAAAGTTGCGGATCAACGACTGATCGGTGTACCCGGGCTGATTATGCTGTTGGCCCACGCCATCCTCCTCTGGAAATATTCGACGCAAACGATTCTAACTGGTAGTGTCGGCATGTCCTTCCGCGACACTCTTATACGCATTGGCGATTTATCCGCGTGCCATGTTATCATCATCGTTTGTATGTCCTTATAGCAAACGTCGTTTGGAGAAATAGTGGCAAACATCAAGTCGCAGAAGAAGCGCGTTCTCACCAACGAGAAGGCGCACAAGCGTAACGTGGCCGTGAAGTCCAGCCTGAAGACTGCCGTTCGCGCCACCCGCGAAGCCATCGCCGCTGGCGATAAGGCCGCCGCCGAAGCCGCCTACAAGGTCGCAGCCCAGAAGCTCGACAAGGCCGCCGGCGCTGGCGTGATCCACAAGAACCAGGCTGCCAACCGCAAGTCCGGTCTCGCTGTGGCCATCAACGCTCTCTGAGTTTTCGTAACTCACAGCTTGTAAGAAGCCCCGCAGGAAAACCTGCGGGGCTTCTTCTTTTTTACATTTCGTACTCTGTTGAAAATGCTCACTTACGCTTGATATCGTCATCATTCCGATCGGGATGGATGACCGGACGTTTGAGATATTTGGCTTCGCTCGGCAGGTAGGTGTTATGCCTGGCCAAAGCCCCCGGCAATTGAATGTCGAAAAACACGGAGATAAGCCGCATGGCCACCATCAGCACCACAATCAGCACATCAAGCAAGACTTCGGCGGGAAAACTGACGATTCCCTCGTTCACTCCTTTACATACGAGTACCGTCAATACGCATCCAACGGCTGAAGGCACCGCGTACCAATGCTTGTCGCGGATCACCATGGGCACCTCGTTGATGAGCATGTCACGGATGAGTCCGCCGCCAAGTGCCGTGAACATGCCCAGGAACACTGCCGTGGTGCCGGACATGTGGTACATCATGGCTTTGGATGTGCCGTTGACGGCGTAAAGACCCAATGCCAGCGCGTCCAATGACAGCATGGACCATTTGAGCTTGTCGACTTCGGGATAAATGATGGCTACGGCCACAGCTGCGAGCAGTGCGGTGATCACCAGCCCTTTGTCGGAGACGCCTGCGGGAGGAAGCGCTCCGAGCAGCACATCACGAATGATGCCACCACCCAATGCGGTGAGCCATGTGGTGACGAGAATCGCAAAAATATCATAGCCTTTGCGTACGGCGGCGAGCCCGCCGACCATGCCGCAGCAGAAGGTCGCCAGATATTCGATACCTATGAAGAAGCCGTTGCTTTCCAGCGCCACTTCCATGGCCACTCCCCTTCCCTCACATATTTCTTTTCCAACCAGCTGTTAAAAATAGCACAATATGGGGCAAGAGCTGCAATAAAAGAGCCGGAGGGCGGCACGTACATTGCCAGACCATGTGAATTGGCCTGAAGCACGCGCCACCCTCCGGCGGCCATTACAGCTATATGTCAGCTAATAATCGCTAACGGGAAAATCAGCAGACCTTCCACATCCAGTTGTGTGGGTCTTCGATCTCGCCAAGCTGGATGCCGAGCAGCTGGTTGCGCAGTGCGAGGGTGAACTCGCCGGAACCGCCGTCGGCGACGGTCACATCGAACTTCTCGGACTTGAAGCGACCGATCGGGGTGATGATGGCGGCGGTACCGCAGGCGAACACCTCGGTGACTTCGCCGGACTTGATGTCCTCAAGCAGCTGGTCCAGAGCGATCATGGTCTCGACCACGTCGTGGCCGTTGTCCTGGATGAGCTGGATCAGGGAGCGGCGGGTCACGCCCGGCAGGATGTTGCCGGTCAGGGACGGGGTTTCCACGTGGCCGTCCTTGTGCACGACCATCATGTTCATGCCGCCAAGCTCCTCAAGGTAGGTCTTGGTGGCGGCGTCGACGAAGCACACCTGCTGGCAGCCGTGGTCGATGCCGGTGTACTCACCAAGCAGGGATGCGGCGTAGTTGCCACCGCACTTGGCGAAACCAGTGCCGCCAGGGCCGGTGCGGAACCACTTGTCTTCAACCCAGATGCTGACCGGCTTCACGCCGCCCGGGAAGTACGGTCCGGACGGGGAGGCGATCACGCAATAATCCACTTCCTGCGGAGCGCGCACGCCAAGGAACGGCTCGGAAGCGAACATGAACGGACGCATGTACAGCGTGTATTCGCGACGGGACGGAACCCAGTTCACATCGCGCTTGACGAGGGCGGCGACAGAGCCGATGAAGTCGTCGATCGGCAGCTCCGGCAGGTACAGACGCTTGGCGGAGTTCTGGAAACGCTCGGCGTTCGCATCCGGACGGAACAGCCAAGTGGAGCCGTCGGCGTGACGATAGGCCTTCAGACCTTCGAAGCATTCCTGGGCGTAATGCAGAACAGATGCGCCCGGGTCCATCTTCAGCGGCGCGTACGGCTCGATGCGGCGGTCCGACCAGCCTTCACCCTTGGTCCAGGTCATGTGGGCCATGTTGTCGGAGAAGACCTGACCGAAAGCCGGCTTGTCGATGAGTTCGGCACGCTTGGCGTCGGATGCCGGGTTGTCGTTCGGGAGCACGGTGAACTTCTCGGCGAGCTTGTCAAGCTCCGCCGGATCGTGATGATTCTGTTCAGTCATTCTTTACTTCTTCTAGTTGCATCAGCCGCCCGAAGGCGGCCAGCGGTTGTTGTTGTTTCCAGTGCTTGTGGCACCGGGTTCTGGTAAGTACTTTCTCACACCATAAACGCTTTCGATAACCGGCGTTCGCGATATGAGATAGCAAGAAACATAAGGAAACGCAAAGGTCCCCACGTGTTTTCACACACAGGGACCTTGTACTACCGATATGGCAGGCATATCGGAATCAAATCAGCTTGAGCAACGCTCTCACTCAGCGTCAGCAGCCGGAGCGGCAGCGGCGTCAGCAGCCGGAGCAACCTCCTCCGGAGCAGCGTCTTCCGGAACCTCAACGGTGACGACGGACTCTTCCGGATCCTCGATGTCGAGCACGACGCCTTCCGGCAGCACGACGTCCTTGGCGAACACCTTGGAACCGTCGGTCAGGCCGTCAACGTTGACCACGATCTTCTCCGGCAGGTTGGCGACATCGGCGCGGACCTTGAGCTCCTGGATGTCGACGAATGCGACAGCAGCGCCCTTCGGGGTGCCTTCGACGAACACCGGCACCTCGACGTCGATCTTCTCGCCGGCCTTGACCTCGTAGAAGTCGATGTGTTCAACGATGCGCTTGACGGGGTTGCGCTGCACATCCTTGACGACGGCCAGCTTGGTCTGGCCACCGAAGGAGATCGAGAACAGCGCGTTCGTGTGGCGCAGGGCCAGCGTGGTCTCCTTCATCGGGAGCTTCACGAACGTCGGCTGGTCGCCGCCCGCGTACAAGGTGGCGGTTATGAGCTTGGCCACGCGCATGCGGCGCGCAGCGCCCTTGCCGAATTCGTCACGGATGTCACCGGCGATCCTGATGGTGTTTGCCATAATGGTTCTCCTTGAGTGTTACTTGTCGTTCTGTCTATTTGACGCCACGACGCGCCGCAGAACTCCCCAAGGAGGGGTGGTATTCAACGCCGAGTCGATTACGGCAGACCCGTTCTCGCGAATCGGAATGCCCTCGCCAAAGCAACGAGAAACAATTATACGGCCGCGCGGGACATTCGATGGAACGTCTATCCCGGCAAACGAATCGAACGCCCGATCCGCCCGGCTGTTTCGTCGTCATGCCGTCATCGACCCCGGCGAGGCCCTACAATGGACGCAATGGGACATGCACCGAATCGGCTGGGAGGTTTGCAATGGCGCGTAACACATCACGGATAGTAGTGGGAGGCGGAATCGCGGCCTCCGTGGTAGCCGGCGCCACTTACGGGCTGGCGAATCTCATGTTCTCGTATGCGCTGGATGCACAGGCGAAGCACTCGATGCTCAGATCCGGCAGGGATGACGGCAAAGTCGCGGACAAGGGACCCCGGCTCGACGCGGCCGAAGAGGTCGAGGCGGCGGATTGGTTCGACCAGTCCAAGCAGCCGGTGGTCATCTCGGCGGAGGACGGCATCCAGCTTCATGGCTGGCTGTTCGATCCCGATTGCGCCGGTGCGAAGCCCCACCTGTATGCGATATGCTGCCACGGGTATTCGGGGCAACCGCAGGATATGGCGAAGTACGCGCATCGTTTCGCCCGTCTCGGGTTCACCGTGCTGGTTCCGGCGCTGCGCGGCCACGGGCTCAGCGAAGGCCGCTATGCGGGCATGGGATGGCTGGACCGCCGTGACCTGATGCGGTGGATATCGCTGATCATCGACAGCGACGCGGACGCCCGCATCCTGCTGCAGGGCAAGTCCATGGGCGCGGCCGCGGTCATGATGACCGTCGGCGAGCCGGACCTGCCCAGGAACGTCGTGGCGGCGGTCGAGGATTGCGGCTATGCGTCGGTCGGCCAGCAGTTCATCGACTGCGCGCGATCGATGTTTCACCTGCCGAAGTTCCTCGCCAAGCCGATCGTGACGACGATGGGGGCGATCGCGCGGCGGCGTGCCGGGTACGGTTTCCAGGAAGCCTCGTGCGTGGAACAGCTGAAGCATGCCACGATTCCGATGCTGTTCATCCACGGCGGCGCGGACGATTTCGTGCCATCCAGGGCTTTGGACGAGAACTTCGACGCCTGCGCGAGCATCGACCGGCAGAAACTGCTGATTCCCTCGGCAGGTCATTCCATGAGCGCCAGCACGGCACCGGTGGTGTACTGGAAGACGGTGACGAATTTCGTCACCCGCGTGTTCGGACTCTGACGGCAGCTTCCCGGCCGAAGCCGCCATGCACTCCGTCGAGCTGAATATGAATTGGGAGTGGCCCGCTGGAAATCCATCCAGCGGGCCACTCCCGTATCGTTTCGCTCCGTCCGCACCGGTGAGCCGGCGCGGTGTCGGTTACGAGATTAGCTCCTTCACGGCGGCGATGACGGACTGCAGGCCGGCCTTGGCGTCGCCGAACAGCATCTGCGTGTTGGGCTCGAAGTACAGCTCGTTCTCGATGCCGGCATAGCCCTTGCCGCGACCGCGCTTCATGACGACCACGTTCTGCGCCTTGTCGACGTCGAGAATCGGCATGCCGGAGACCGGGGTGCCGGGGCGACGCGCGGCCGGGTTGGTCACGTCGTTGGCGCCGACGACCAGGGCCACGTTGGCGGACGGGAACTGCGGGTTGATATCGTCGAGGTCGATCAGCTCCTCGTACGGCACGTTGGCCTCGGCGAGCAGCACGTTCATGTGACCGGGCATACGTCCCGCGACCGGGTGGATCGCGTACGACACCTCGACGCCATGACCTTTGAGCAGGTCGCCCAGATCGGCCAGCTCGCGCTGCGCCTGGGCCTGCGCCAGACCGAAGCCCGGCACGAAGATGACCTTGTCGGCGTACACCAGCTGCACGGCGACGTCATCGGCGCTGGTCTCCTTCATCGTGCCCTCGGGGCCGTCGGCGTCGCCGCCGGCCGCGGCCCTTGCCGCGGGCGGCGGGGGCCGAAGCCGCCGGCGAGCACGCTCATCAGCGGACGGTTCATGGCCTTGGACATCGCCAGGGAGAGCGTGACCCCGGCCGCGCCGACGAGTGCGCCGGCGACGATCAGCGCGATGTTGTTGATCGCCAGACCGCTCATGGCGACGGCGGTGCCAGTGCAGGCGTTAAGCACCGAGATGACGACGGGCATGTCAGCGCCGCCGATCGGGATGACGAACACCAGACCGTAGCACAGCGCGAACACCGTGGTCAGCACACACCACAGCAGACGCTGCTCGGGCTGCACGCACAGCATGACGAACGAGACGACGGTGAGCACAATGAAGCCGATGTTCCACACGCCCTTCGCGGGGAGGGTGAGCTTGCGCAGGAACTTGACGCCCTGCAGCTTGCCGGCGGCGATCAGCGAGCCGG
>OAWW01001378.1_pt1 | contig 12660 bp, 9 predicted proteins | sample 1517191 | NCBI WGS metagenome assembly OAWW01 (sample SAMEA2580253, study PRJEB22360) | human gut metagenome | biome: human gut; feature: human-associated habitat; material: faeces | place: Denmark | collected 2008/2010 | reverse complement strand
GAAATATCCAAACATTAAACAACCTGCAACGCCTGTTAGGAAGCGGACGGTTGGCAAATACGGGATACGTCTCAATACTGCCTGTGGACCAAGATATCGAACATACGGCGGGAGCTTCCTTCGCTCCGAACCCGATCTATTTCGATCCGGAAAACATCGTCAGGTTGGCTATTGAAGGAGGATGTAACGGAGTAGCCTCTACGTTCGGAATCTTAGGTTCCATAGCACGTAAATATGCGCATAAGATACCGTTTGTGGTCAAACTGAATCATAACGAATTACTGACTTATCCCAATTCATACAACCAGATCATGTTCGGCTCCGTAAAAGAAGCCTGGGACATGGGAGCTGCAGCCGTAGGCGCTACCATCTACTTCGGTTCGGAAGAAAGTAGAAGACAGTTGGTCGAAGTGTCAGAGGCTTTTGAATATGCGCACGAGCTAGGAATGGCCACCATCTTATGGTGTTACTTGCGCAACAGTGAATTCAAAAAAGACGGTGTTGACTATCATGCCGCAGCCGACCTGACAGGCCAAGCCAACCATTTGGGTGTTACGATCAAAGCAGATATCATAAAGCAGAAGCTACCGGAAAACAACGGAGGATTCACAGCTGTCAAATTTGGCAAAATCGACCAAAAGATGTACACCGAACTAGCTACAGAACACCCGATTGACCTCTGTCGCTACCAGGTTGCCAACAACTACATGGGACGTGTCGGCCTCATCAACTCTGGTGGTGAATCTCACGGAGCTTCCGACTTGAAAGATGCGGTCTACACGGCTGTCGTCAATAAGCGGGCAGGCGGTATGGGACTGATCAGCGGGCGAAAAGCGTTCCAACGTTCGATGAAAGACGGTGTAGAGCTGCTGCACACCATACAGGATGTATATCTGGACCCGGGAATCACAATTGCTTAGTATAAATAAAGAAACGCCGTCCCAGACTATTCGGAACGGCGTTTTCTCTTTTATGAATAAATCCTTATTTCTTCAACCACATATCCAGCCATTCGAAGAATGTACGCTGCCAAAGCACGCCATTCTGAGGTTTCAGCACCCAATGGTTTTCGTCGGGATAGATCAACAACTCGGCCGGAACACCTCGAAGGACAGCTGCATTAAACGCCGCCATACCCTGGTTAGCCAAAATTCGATAATCCTTTTCACCGTGGATGCAGAGAATCGGTGTATCCCATTTATCGACAAACAAGTGCGGGGAATTGGCAAATGTACGTTGTGCCGTCGCATTCTGTTTTTCCCAGTAAGCACCCCCCATATCCCAATTAGCAAACCACATTTCTTCTGTTTCCAGATACTGCATTTCCATATTGAAAATACCGTCATGTGCAATAAAGGCTTTGAAACGTTTGTTGTGGTGACCAGCCAGCCAATAAACGGAGAAGCCTCCGAAGCTCGCTCCCACACAACCCAGACGATCCTTATCGACAAACGACTCTTTCGCCATCTCGTCAATAGCCGTAAAATAGTCTTTCATGCACTGGCCTCCATAGTCGCCGCTGACCTGTTCGTTCCACTCCATACCGAAACCGGGAAGGCCACGGCGGTTCGGGGCAACCACGATATAGTCGTTAGCAGCCATAATCTGCATATTCCAACGGTAAGACCAGAATTGGCTTACCGGGCTTTGAGGACCACCTTCGCAGAATAACAAGGTAGGATATTTCTTATTCGGATCGAAATGAGGAGGATAAATCACCCAGGTAAGCATCTGTTTACCATCTGTCGTTTTCATCCAACGACCTTCCACCTTACCGATTGTCAACTGATCATAGATATGCTTGTTCTCTGTTGTCAACTGGGCTATTTTATTATTATCAGCCAAATCGATCGAATAGATTTCATCTCCCATGCTCAAAGAATGGCGCTGCACGATCAGCTTATGTTCACCCAACAAAGCCACACCGGCATAATCGTACATTCCGGAAGTAAGCGGCGTGATTTTATTGCTATCCGTCAGATCGATCTTATATACTTGGGACTCACCATGCCATACCCCCGTAAAGTAAAGAGCCTTTGCATCTGCACTCCAAACGAACCCGTCTACGTTGGAATCAAAATCCTTGCTGGCGAATATCTTTTCACCTGTTTCCAAGTTCATGACCATCAAGCGGTTCTGGTCTGACTCATAACCGTCACGCTCCATGCTCTGCCATGCGATGAACTTGCCATCGGGAGAGTATTGGGGATTCGTGTCATACCCCATAATACCTTCACTGATATTGGCCGTCTTTTTCGTATTCAGGTCATACACATAAATATCCGAATTGGTGGACAACGCATATTCCTTTCCGGTCTTTTTACGACTCGTGTAAGCAATCTTGTCCGATGTAGTATTCCATGCCAACTGCTCAATTCCTCCGAATGGTTTCATCGGGCTTTCAAACGGTTCGCCTTCCATAATATCGACAGGGTTACTGATTGCCTTACCATCAAAATCAGCAACAAAAGGATGCGGGGCTGTTGTTACCCATTCATCCCAATGTTTATACATCAGGTCTGTGACAATAATACCAGTAGCCTTATCCAGGTCGGGATATTTATCTGCCGTACTTTTGACTGTCTTTACCTGTGAAATAAACAGGACTTTCTTCTCATCGGGAGAGAAGGCGAAACCTTCGATATCACCTTCATATTCAGAGAGCTGTCTGCGGCCGCTTCCATCCGGATTCATTTCCCAAAGCTGGCTGCTGCCGCTTTCATTGCAAAGGAAAGCGATTTTTTTTCCACCTTTAATCCAAACAGCTTCATTTTCGGAATAAGACGTTTTTGTAATCTGCTTATTGTCCGTCCCGTCTGCATTCATAACAAACACTTCGCGATTACTTCTGTTTTCCGGTACGCTGTAGTAGGCTACAGTATACACTACTTTCTGTCCGTCCGGAGATACATTCATCCCCCCGATACGTCCCATTGCCCAAAGCACTTCCGGCGTCATCCGTCCGTCTTTGACTTTAATATCCGAACGCCCGATCACATTTTCCGTGTTTCCTTTCTGTTGGGTCGCACGATCGCACGTTTTTCCATCCCCACTACAAGCTCCAAATAATAAGGATGTTGCCATAACCATTGTTCCGATAGATTTATTCATGTAGTTTATAATATATTGTGTTTTGGGCACGAAAGTACAAAATATAATTTATATCTTTGTCCCATTAATTTAAGAACTGAACAGTATGAATAAGATTTGGTTATTTGGAGCCTCCATATGTATGGTTTTAGCATTAGGTTCTTGTAAACCTAAACAGAGTGCGTATAAGGCTGCTTACGAACAAGCAAAAGAAAAAGAATCGACAGCTCCGGTCGAGGTGGTCGAAGAAGAGGAAGTAGTTGAAGAGGTAACTCCGGTTTCTAAACCGAGAACTTCCAACGTCAGTACACGCGCAGAAAGAATTAATGCTGCACAAGGTGAAGATGCAAGCAGACTGAAACGTTACAGTGTCGTTATCGGCAGTTTCAAGAACAAAACAAATGCTTACGCTTTGAAAGAACGTATGCAGAACGACGGATATAACGCTGTTTTGGGAGAAAACGAACAAGGTATGCTTCGTGTGATCGTCGCCAGTTTCAATGACAAAGCCGATGCTGCGGACAGCCGCGATGCAATCAAAGCAAAATACGCTCCAAACTTCCAGGATGCATGGATTCTGGAAAGACAATATTAAAAATCCAATCCACGGTAATAAAAAAGGATGAGTCTTGACAGATTCATCCTTTTTTATTGCTTGCCGTCCCGATTCCATGCTCCTCCGGTTTTGAATACACGAGCATGAAAAACTTTAATCCAATTTCAATACAGCCAAAAACGCTTTTTGTGGAACCTCAACTGTACCGATCTGTTTCATTCGTTTCTTTCCCTCTTTCTGTTTTTCAAGCAACTTACGTTTACGGGAGATATCACCGCCATAACATTTGGCCGTTACATCTTTACGAACTGCCTTTATCGTTTCGCGGGCAATGATCTTGGCTCCGATAGCCGCCTGGATAGCGATATCGAACTGTTGCCGAGGAATCAGCTCTTTCAGTTTTTCACACATACGCCGGCCGAAGGCAACGCTGTTGTCCATATGAGTCAGCGTCGAAAGAGCGTCCACCGGTTCCCCGTTCAGAAGAATATCCAGTTTAACCAGCTTGCTCGGACGAAAATCATGGATATGGTAATCAAAAGAGGCATACCCTTTAGAAATACTCTTCAGCTTGTCATAAAAATCGATTACGATCTCACCTAAAGGCATATCATAATGAATCTCGACACGATCACCGGAAATGTATTCCTGCTTGATCAATATGCCACGTTTACCCAGACAAAGTGTCATGATCGGACCGATAAAAGTCGTATTGGTAATAACAGATGCACGGATATACGGTTCATCAATATGGTCGATCAACGTAGGATCGGGCAAGCCGCCCGGATTATGAACCTCCGTACAGTTGCCTTTCTTATCGTAAACTTTATAAGACACATTAGGAACGGTCGTGATCACATCCATATTGAACTCACGGTCCAAACGTTCCTGCACGATCTCCATATGCAACAACCCCAGGAAACCACAACGGAAACCAAAGCCCAATGCCGCTGAGCTTTCCGGCTGGAATGTCAAAGAGGCATCGTTTAACTGGAGTTTTTCCAAAGAAGCGCGCAAATTCTCAAAATCTTCGCTGTCGATCGGATAAACACCGGCAAAGACCATCGGTTTCACTTCTTCGAACCCAGCTATCGCGTCTTTCGCCGGACGGGCCACATGGGTGATAGTATCTCCAACCCGGACCTCGCGGGAAGTTTTAATACCAGAAATAATATAACCGACATCCCCGGTACGAATCTCATCACGAGGAGACATCGTAAGCTTCAATACTCCAACCTCATCGGCATCATACTCCTTACCGGTTGCAATAAATTTGACATGATCTCCTTTACGGATCACCCCGTTTACGACTTTGAAGTAAGCAATAATGCCACGGAAGGGATTAAACACAGAGTCAAAAATCAAGCACTGCAACGGAGCTTCCGGATCACCTTTCGGAGCCGGCACTTTTTCGACAATTGTATTTAAAATGTCATATACCCCTTCTCCCGTCTTACCACTGGCCCGGAGAATATCTTCCCGAGGACACCCCAACAGTTCGACAATCTGGTCTTCCACCTCATCCGGCATTGCACTCGGAAGGTCTATCTTGTTCATGATCGGAATAATCTCCAAATCATTTTCTATTGCCATATACAAATTGGAAATAGTCTGTGCCTGAATACCCTGAGCTGCGTCAACAATCAGCAAAGCACCTTCACAAGCTGCAATCGAACGGGATACTTCATATGAAAAGTCGACATGTCCCGGAGTATCGATCAGATTCAGGATATATTCTTCTCCTTTATAATTATACTTCATCTGAATGGCATGACTCTTGATCGTAATGCCTCGTTCACGCTCCAAGTCCATATCGTCCAGAACCTGCGCCTGCAAATCTTTACCTTCTACTGTCTTGGTATACTCAAGCAAACGGTCGGCCAAAGTACTTTTACCATGGTCAATATGAGCAATAATACAGAAATTGCGGATATTCTTCATCTGCTAAACTTATTTAGGTGTGCAAAGATAGGAAATTTAGGCTAAATTGTTATACATTTGGCATACCATTTGTTATTAATAATATATGACACTACAAGAAATAAACAAAGCATACAACCGCATAGTCGGTTCATTGGACAGTAAAGAATTGAAGAATGCCTTCGATTCCTTACAGGCTCTTATTGCAGGAAGTCGCGAATATTCTTTTCAGGACAAGCTGAACGAACTTCAGGACACCTACAAATATATGCTGCGCTACCGGATTGAAGGAGCAAAAGATCCGATGCAGGAACAGATATACAACAATCTACAGGCATCGACTTATGAATTGGCCGATTCAGTCAAGCAGAAAGCAGTAGCTGTGGAATCTCCCCTATCCTATTACAGCCGCCGAAGAAGCCTGAACATACAGCCTTCTCTCACTTACAAACAGCTGCATGACCAACTGTTCTTAGAACATGAAGCCGGAAAGCACAAAGAGAGTGACGCATTCAATATTCTCATCTTTAATAAAATATGGGTATCTTCTTTTCTGAAAAGAGAGGAAGCTGAAGATATCCGCGGCATGCTACACGACAATGCACTACCTTTTACAACCGGTAGCCAGATTGTTTCCGCCTTGATGTTAGGATTGCAAGAGGCGTTCGACAGAGAAAAGATACTTTTATTGTTCGACGCAGCCAGCCATCCGAACGAAGAGGTCAAAGTCAGAGCATTAATTTCAATCCTGATCACTTTATACACATATAGAAAACGGACGCAGTTATATCCGCAGATAGCCGACAGGCTAGCGGCTTTGGCCGAAAATCCGGGGTTCATCAAAACGATCCGCACAATCATCCTACGCTTCATCTTAGCCCGCGAGACAGAGAAGATCACCCGCAAACTACAGGATGAGATCATCCCGGAGATGTTAAAATTGAGTCCAAAGCTCAGCAAAAAGATCAATCTCAACGAACTCACCCCTGAAGATTTGACAGGAAATGAAATGAACCCAGAATGGGAAAGCTTCTTTTCTGACAGTACCCTCGGAAAGAAAATGGTAGAATTCGGGGAGCTTCAACAGGAAGGGGCCGACGTCATGCACTCAACCTTTGTTCATTTGAAAAATTTCCCGTTTTTCCATGAATTAAGCAACTGGCTGCTTCCATTCACAATCGAGCATTCTTATTTCGATGATCAGTTCACTCCGGACAACGAAGCTGAAAAGCAGATGCTCGACTCTATGACATTCGCTGCTTTTATGTGCAATTCGGATAAATATTCGCTTTATTTCAGCATGATGCAATTGCCGAAAGAAGCCCGAAAGATGATGATGAACCAATTCGACAGCCAGGCCACAGAAATGATCCAGCAGAATAAAGAAGAATTGATCAGCAAACGTGGAAAACAGGATACGGACAGTACATACAAGACCTGTATCGTTTCTTCAAACTATATCCGGGCCATCTGGATTTTACGGATATCTTCACGATGCCGCTCGACTTCCACAATCTTGCCATCCTGCGCCCTTATATTTCTGATAAAGAAAGTCTTACAAACATCGCTGAATATTATCTCCGTAAAAACTATTTTAGCGATGCACTGACCATATTCAACCAATTGGCAAAAATGGATCAAGATAGCGACATTCTTTTCCAGAAAATCGGCTATTGCAAGCAAATGGAAGGAGACTTGAAGGGCGCCCTGGAAGCCTACCTACACGCAGACTTGTTGAATTCCGAAAGCAAATGGGTAATCCGACGAATCGCCGGTTGCTACCGTTCACTTAAACAACCGGAAGAGGCTTTGAAATATTACCGCCGGTACGAAGCTTTAAATCCGGATAATTTATCAGTTCAAATCAGCATTGGCCATTGCCATCTCGAACTAAAGGATTATAACGAAGCGTTGAAATGCTTCTTCAAAGTCGATTACCTGGATAACAAAAGCCATAAGGCATGGCGACCTATTGCATGGTGTTCTTTCCTGACAGGGAAATACGACCAAGCACGGAATTACTACAAAAAGATACTGGATAACCAACCCCACGCACAAGATCTGCTGAATGCCGGACATACCGAATGGGCACTGCAGAATATCAAGGGCGCTCTCTCCTTTTACCAGCAGGCGGTGCAAATGGAAAACGGCAACATCCTTAAGTTCCAAGAACAGTTCAGCCAAGATGTAGCAGACCTGTTGATCGCCGGTATAGAAGAAGCCGAAGTCGCCCTGATGCTGGATCAGTTAAGATATAAAATAGAAGGAGCTATTTAAAAATTTAAAATGGAGAATTGAAAATTACATCTGTAGCTAATTTCCAATTCTCCATTTTAAAATTCCTTTATCCTCTGCTACCAAGGCTATCCGTATCGGGATTGAGTTCTTTGACAGCATCCTTCACTTCTTTCTCACCTATCGGATAAGTAACAGCTACTTGTTGTACGGGGTATTCTTCCTTTTCCCTATCCACAGCTTTCGATTCGGCATTCTCCGGAATCTTGGCAAAATCTTTGTTCATATCATTCACTATTTATGTTTCTATAGCTATTCAACAATAAAAATGGCCCGGAAGTTCCGAGCCATTCAATCAACCAAAACAAAAAAACCTAAAAACCTAAACATCAACCATCTTTTTCTTTTTGCTCTACTATACGTTAAGGTTTCCTAACTACTAAACAATCTTTCTGACCTAAAAACTAAACCTATCAAATCGTATATATATTTCCCTTGTTTCCTATTCCTCGTATGCCGGCCATGCCCCCTCTTTCGTACAGACATAAGCAGCTGTGCGGACGGCAAATTCATGCGCTTCCCTTAGCGAAGCCCCTTTCAACAACGAAATGACCAGTGCTCCGGAGAAAGCATCACCTGCTCCAACCGTATCCGCCACCTGCACTTCCGGGGTTTGCAAAGTCGATTCTTCATTAGCGGTATATATCGTACTATAAGCTCCTCCGGCCGTCAGAACCACCAAGCGGAGATTATAGTGTTCTATAAACCAATGAGCCACCTCCTTGTCCGTTCCTTCCAAATGAAACATATCCCGCAGGACGACCAACTCCCCATCATTCACCTTCAACATATTTGCTAGATAAAGCGACTCTTCGATCAACTCTTTCGTATAATAATGCTGACGCAAATTGATGTCAAAACAACGATAAGCATCGTCCGGAGCAAAAGAAAGAATCGCTTGTATCGTCTCTCTCGACTGTGCGGAACGCTGTCCTAACGTACCGAAGCAAATGGCACCCGCCCGTTCGGCCAAATCAATCGCATTTGACGTCGGAGAAAGATGATCCCAAGCTACACGTTCATTAATAATATAGTCAGGGACACCATCCTGCAGAGTAACCTGTACCGTTCCGGTCGGATAAGGGACTTTCTCGATCAGATACCGGATCGAATTATTATCCAGTTCTTCGAGGATTTCGCGCCCCAGCCCATCGTCTCCCACGGCGCTGATAGCATATCCTTCCGCCCCCAACCGCGACGCATGGTAGACAAAATTGATAGGAGCACCACCTGCTTTCTTTCCTGTTGGCAACATGTCCCACAGGAGTTCTCCTATGCCTACTACGACCGGTTTCTTATTGTTGCTTTGCATTGTTTCATTATAGTTTATTTGACAAGGATAATTTATTATCTACGATGCAAAGATAGAGACAGGTAGCAGATGCGACGATAACTAATGCTACAAGATTGATAACACTTGTTACATTATACTCTTATTTTCGAGTTACATGCACAAGTGTTACACAAATGTAACGAGCGTTATCAAAGAGAAGAATATTATTCCTTTTCCAGATACTCCGTCGGAGTAATATTGTAAACGGCTTTAAAACATTTCGAGAAATAAGCAGGCGAACCGAAGCCCGTCGCATAAGCCACCTCATTCACATTCCCGGCTTTCCGTCGGAGTAGAGCAGCAGCTTTCTTCAAACGATAGTTACGCAGGAAATCGGTCGGTGTCACTCCGGCAAGCTCCTTCACCTTCCGGTAAAGATGCACACGCGACAAGCCCAATTTTTCACTACCTTTCTCAATACTGAAATCCGGATCGGCATAGGACTCTTCGATCAGTTTCAAGAAACGATTCATAAAAAGATCGTCCATGCTTCCCGCTTTTTCCTCCTTCACGGAAACAGCAGGCGAAGAAGCATCGCGAGCATAAGCCTCACGCAACCGGACACGGTCCTCCAGCAGCTTGATGATACGCAGTTTCACGACTTCTATGTTAAAAGGTTTCTGGATATACGCGTCCGCACCACTGGCAGCCCCGTACATCTGTTGCTTGTCGTCGGACAAAGCAGTCAACAGCATAACCGGAAGATGACTCAGGACAATATCCGACTTGATCTTACGACAAAGATCGAAACCGTTCATTTCCGGCATCATCACATCGCTGATAACCATCGAAACCTCTTCGCTCATCAGCACCTCCAAAGCCTTCACGCCGTTATCGGCAACCAACACACGGAAGTTCTGTTTTAATTCCGCCTGCAAGTAACTCTGTATATCAAGATCATCTTCTACGACCAGAACAGTATAATTGTAGGTACGGTTCAAAACCTCCTGCAATTCATCCGTATTCAAGTCGGCGACACCACTGGAAAGCTCGGTTACGGAAAGATCGAATGTACAAGATTCGTCAAAATGAGATTTACCTTTCAAGAGGATGACCGTAAAGACAGTACTCTTATGCGGAACACTCTCCACCCGGATCGTGCCTTTGTGCATGTGGACGAACTCACGCGTCAAGTGCAGGCCGATCCCCGTTCCCGTCACATAGTTCTGGTCACCGGTAAAGAAACGGTCAAAGACGGAAGCAATATTTTCCGACGGAATACCTTTGCCATTATCTTCGACAGAAAGCTCGACCTGATCTCCTTTATCTTTCAGATGGATCGTGACCGTACCTCCGTCCAGCGTGAACTTGAATGCGTTGGACAAAAGATTGGCCAGAATCTTCTCCATCTTATCCCTGTCTACCCATATATTAACAGAAGGGCAGTCATGCTCAAACGTGAAATGTATCTGCTTGGTGGCAGCCATCGTATCGAAATAAGATTTCACTTCTGCCACAAAAGCAACTAAATCTACCTCTCCGACCCGCATATTCATCTTATTGCTCTCTACCTTTCGAAAATCAAGTAACTGGTCCACGACTCTCTTCAACCTTTCCGCATTTTTCCGAATGATACGGATATCGTCTGCCAATGAAGAACCTTCCGGAGCCTCTTTCGACAGCTTGCCGAGCGGACCGAGGATCAACGTCAACGGCGTCTTGATCTCGTGTGTGATATTGGTAAAGAATTGCAGTTTCTGAGCCGTCGACTTCTCAATATAACGGTTTGCCTCAGCCAATTCTTCTTTTTGCTGTTGCACCTGCAAGTTCGTACGTTTCAGCTCGCGGTTCTTCCGCTTCACCGCCCGGTTCACATGGACCACGTACAAGGCGGACAAAAGCAACATCCCCATCAGCAAAAGGATAATGCCGACGGAGTTTTGGAGGAACGTGTATTTGGAAAGCATACTCTCCAAATTCTCCCGTTGCAACTCGATCTGGTGCTGATAGTCGACCACCTGTTCGGACTGGATAAACAGCGTTCCGGCATTGTTCTTATCGATCAAGGCAGAAGATAGCAAATATTGCCGGGACACATCTTCTCCGTTCAATATCTGCATGGCTACACGGATAGCAAGGCTCCCACCCGTCGGATACAAGACCGAAGCGGCCAACTCTCCGTGCATGACGGCTTCCAGCCCCGATCCCCGTCCCGAAACGGCATCGATCCCCACAAAGCTAATCCTGTCCGCCAATCCGGGATGCATCCTTTCGATTGCCCTGCGGGCAGCCATTGCCATCACATCATTATGGGCAAACACAACATCCACCTCCTCCAGCGAATCCATTTCCGCTATCTCCTTCTCCACCGTTTCCGGCTTCCATTTCCCGAATATTTCCTTCACCTTGATGCGGGAGTTCAAAACCTCCATAAAACCGCGATGGCGATCCTGCGCCGGAGAAGAACCGGACAAGCCCCATACTTCCAATACGGTAGGATATTTCTCTTTCACCTGTCGGTTCACGAAAAAGCCGGCCTGGCGACCGATCTCGTAATTGTTACCACCGATATAAGTCGTATATTCGTCCGAACTGATCTTCCGGTCTACCAGGATAGTCGGAATGCCGGCACGGTAGGCCTCAATCGCAATAGGAGTGACAGGTTCCGATTCATTGGCGGAGATAATCAATAGATCGACCTTACGTTTTATCAGGCTGCGTATCTGCTCCACCTGCAACAGACTACTGTCCGCTGCATCCTCGACTAACAGGGAGACGCCCGGATATTCGGAGGCCTGCACCTTCATATCCAGCAACATCGATTTACGCCAAGAACCTTCAAGCGTACACTGCGAGACGCCGATAACAAACTTTTTCTTCTCCGAATCTGTTTTGCAGGAAAAGCAGGATGCCAGAAGTAAGACCAGCAGAGCGTAATAAGTTAGAGCAGGTTTCATTCTGTTTTATTTACAGGTTTCTGCAAATGTACGGAGAAATGGCATACCAGCCAATATTTATTTTGTACATTCGTCCTCCAGTAATCAATTATTCGCATGAAGATCATAAACGAAGCTTTATTGAATGAAACGACCGGGCGTGCCAAACAGTCGCCTCGGCTACGCATGAACTACAATTTTCATGAGCGTTTAGACGATCCCGTCAACCGTTTGCTCAATGCCCTGGAACCGGGAACCTACCTCCGCCCACACCGCCATCTGAACCCTAAAAAAGATGAAATATTCCTCCTGCTGCGCGGTCGCATTGCTGTATTCCTCTTTGACAACAAAGGGGAAATCACCCAAACACAGATACTCGATCCGAAAGAAGGTGTTTACGGCGCCGAAATAAAGGCGGGAACATGGCATGGGCTGTTAGTTCTAGAATCCGGCTCTGTCATATATGAAATCAAGGAAGGGCCGTTCGCTCCGCTCGCTCCTGAAAATTTCGCTCCCTGGAGTCCGGCTCCAGAAGACACGAAAGGGGTGGCAAAATATATGGAGTTATTAGGAAAGGCTATATAACCTTG
>OAWW01001361.1_pt1 | contig 12837 bp, 9 predicted proteins | sample 1517191 | NCBI WGS metagenome assembly OAWW01 (sample SAMEA2580253, study PRJEB22360) | human gut metagenome | biome: human gut; feature: human-associated habitat; material: faeces | place: Denmark | collected 2008/2010 | reverse complement strand
ACGAGCGGGGGCTCCTGTCGTTTCCGTGCCCCTGGATTGGGTCATAGTGTCTGACGTTTGCTCGACCTGGATGGGCGAGTTGATTCATTGAGCGCGTTCGCGGGTATTATGGTGAAAGCGATTTCAATGACAGGGGTGCTCGTGGTTAAGATGAAGGATGTGGCCGAGCTGGCCGGCGTTTCGAGCGCCGCCGTCTCGCGCTACCTCAACGGTGGATATATCTCGGCGGACAAGGCCGAGCGCATTAAGCAGGCAATCGAGCTGACCGGATACGTGCGATCCAGCCAGGCTCGCGCGCTGCGCACCGGTTCCACCAAGCTCATCGGCGTCATCGTACCTAAGATCAACTCGGAATCCGTGAGCCGCATTACCGCCGGCATTGGTCAGGTGCTCGGTCGCCGTGGCTACCAGATGCTGCTTGCCAACACCGACAACGCGGCCGATCGTGAGCTCGAATACCTCGATTTATTCCAAAACCACCCGGTTGACGGCATTGTCCTGGTGGCAACTATGATCACCGACGAGCACCGTCGCGCGATTGAGTCGTGCCGTGTGCCCATTGTGTTGATCGGCCAACATGTCGAGGGCGCGGCGTGCGTCTATCACGACGATTACGAGGCTGCCTTTGAGCTCGGCCGTGCGCTTGCGGGTCGGGTGGATGGCAAGATCGCCTACATCGGAGTTACCGAAGAGGACCGCGCGGCCGGTTATGACCGCCGTCGCGGTTTTGAGGCCGGCTTGCGCGCCGCGGGTAACCCGCTCGATGCCGCCTTGATTCGCCTGGGCTCGTTTACGCTCGACTCGGGCTATCGCGCTGCGCGCGAGCTGCTTGCCGATGCCCCCGATGTTTCGTTTATCGCGTGCGCGACCGACACTATGGCTGCCGGCGCCCTGCGCGCTCTTGACGAGGTGCGTGGCATGGGCGAGGGCGTGCGTCGCGTGAGCGGCTTCGGCGACAACGCATTTTTGCGCGCGCTGACGGGCGGCATTCCCACCGTGCATTACGGCTACCTGACCAGCGGCGTCGAGGCGACCAATATGTTGCTCAACGCGCTCGATGGCGAGGAGGGGGAGAGCGGTCTAAAGTCGCTCAAGCTCGGCCATCAGCTTATGAATGTCTAGGCCTTGGGCACGTCTGCCTGCCTCTGAGACCCCTGTTTTTGCTTCAAAACTACCTTTCGCCGGCTTTTTCCTACCGTTCACCCTACTATGAAAACGATTACAGTCATATCAAACTGAAAACGATTACAGTGTATGTGTCAAAGATGGCCGGGTGCACATGCGCCCGTTGGAGGAAAGGGAAGTTATGGACTACCGCAAATCAGCCCAAGAGGTGCTCGACAACGTCGGTGACGCCGACAACGTTGTTTCGGCCGCACACTGCGCCACGCGTCTACGCCTGGTGATTGCCGATAATTCCAAGGTTAACAAGGAGGCCATCGAGAATGTCGATGGCGCCAAGGGCGTCTTTGAGGCCCAGGGCCAGCTCCAGATTATTTTTGGCACTGGCACCGTCAACAAGGTCTACGAAGAGTTCATCGCGCTCAGCGGCGTCGAGGCTGCCACCAAGGCCGAGGTAAAGGAGGCCGCGGCTCAGCAGCAGAACATCTTTATGCGTGCCATTAAAGTACTCGGCGACGTCTTTGTTCCCATCATCCCCGCCATCGTGGCTTCGGGCCTGCTGCTGGGCATTATGAGCGCCCTCAACTTCATGGCCTCCAACGGCTTTATCGCGCTCGACACCAATAACTTTATTTATAAGATCGCCGACTTGGTCTCGGGCACGTCCTTTGGCATTCTGCAGATCCTGATCGGTTACTCCGCCGCTAAGGCCTTTGGCGCCAACCCGTATCTGGGCGCTGTCGTCGGTGGTGCATTCATCAACTCCTCGCTGCAGAGCGCCTACACGGTTGCCTCCGAGGGCGTTCAGACCATGGTCACTGTTATTCCCGGTGTGTACAGCTTTGAGTGGGTCGGCTATCAGGGCCATGTGATCCCCATCGTTATCGCCTGCGCCATTCTGGCCTTCCTCGAGAAGCGCCTGCACAAGATCGTTCCCGAGATGTTCGACCTCTTTGTGACTCCGCTCGTCTCGGTGTTCGTGACCGTGCTCGTGACGCTCGTTGCCGTCGGCCCCATCTTTGTCTGGGCCGAGAACGCCATCCTCGGTCTGATCCAGGCCCTGCTGACCCTGCCCTTCGGCATCGGTTCCTTTATCGTCGGCCTGTTCTATGCCCCCACGGTCGTTACCGGTATCCACCAGATGTACACCGCCATCGACCTGGGCCAGCTCGCCCAGTACGGCGTGACCTACTGGCTGCCCATCGCCAGCGCTGCTAACATCGCTCAGGGTGGCGCCGCGCTCGCCGTTGCCTTTAAGACCCGCGATGCCAAGATCAAGGGCCTGGCACTTCCTTCGGCTCTCTCCGCCTTCATGGGCATTACCGAGCCTGCCATCTTCGGCGTGAACCTTCGCTTCTTTAAGCCCTTCATCGCCGGCTGCATCGGTGGCGGTTGCGGTGCCCTGGTCTGCGCGCTTACTTCGCTGGCCGCCTCCGGCACGGGCGTTACCGGCATCTTCGGTATCCTGCTGTGCCTGGCCCAGCCCGTGCAGTACGCGATCATGTTTGCGGTCGCCGCGGTCGTGTCCTTTGCCGTCTCGTTTCTCCTGTACAAGGACGAGCCCAAGGCTTCCGAGCAGGCCTAAGAGCTTTTGATTGAGGGGATGCCCGCGGGTTGTATGCTCACGGGCGTTTCCCGTATCTGGTGCCGTTCTCTGGCGCCTTGTTACTTTCGATCCGTTAGGACTTTGATATGTCTAATGCACTTGGTCGCGACCTTGCAAAGCTGGTTGCCGCTGTTGACGCTGCCGCCTCTGAGTGCGGTCATGGCGCGTATGGCCAGCATTTCCACATTATGCCGCCGGCGGGTTGGCTCAATGACCCCAACGGTCTTTGCCAGACAGATGGCGTGTTCCATGCCTATTTTCAGTATGCGCCGTTTGATGTCGAGGGCGGCGTTAAGGCCTGGGGTCATGCGACGAGCCGCGACCTTATGACGTGGGACTACGTTGGCGCCCCGCTGTTGCCCGACGAGCCGTTCGATTGCCATGGCGTGTATTCGGGCTCCGCGCTTGTCGAGGACGGTCGCATTCGCGTGCTGTACACAGGCAACGTTAAGCTTTCCGATGCAGACGGCACGTACGACTACGTCAATACCGGCCGCCGCGCCGATACCGTCTATGTTGAGAGCGTTGATGGCCTTGCCGGTCGGGAGTTCAGCCAAAAGCGCGTGGTGCTGGCGTCCGAGGATTATCCCGAGGATTTGACCTGCCACGTGCGCGACCCCAAGGTGTGGCGTGACTCGGACGGGCGTTATCACATGGTGCTGGGCGCGCGTCGTCGCGTGGATGGGCCTCATGTCGATAGTCGATTTTGCGCCATGCACGGCGAGGGTGCCGGACGCGATGTGGGCGAGATCCTGGTGTATGGCTCGGCCGATATGCTGAGTTGGGAGCTCGAGAGCCGCGTGTGCTCGCCCGAGCGCTTTGGGTTTATGTGGGAGTGCCCGGGGTATCTTGAGCTTGAGTCGGATGGCGGTGTACCGGCGAAGTGGCTGTCCTTCTCGCCCCAGGGGCTCGAAGGTGGTCGTTGGGACCGCGGTAATGTGTATGCCGCTGGCTATATGCCTGTAACGGGTGACATTACGGGCGGCAATAACGCTTATGAGCTGGGCGAGTTCCGCCTGTGGGACGCCGGCTTTGACTTCTATGCTCCGCAGGAGTTCACGGCCGAGGATGGTCGCCACATTCTGATTGGCTGGATGGGCATGCCCGATGAGCCGACCTATGACAATGCGCCCACCGTGGCGTGCGGCTGGCAGCCCTGCATGACAGTGCCGCGTGAGCTTACAGCCGGTGCCGGCGGCGTGGTGCTGCAGCAGCCGGTGCGCGAGATCGAGCACCATTATGCCTCGGTGCGTGTGGGGGAGGGTTCGTTGGAGGTTGCCGGCGACACCTGCTTTGACGTTGTTGTCGACGGTGTCGACGGCGCATTTACCGCAATCGTTGATGGCGAGCTGAAGCTGGCGTTTGTGCCCGCCGAGGGCGAGCTGTCCGCGCGCTTTGAGATGCGATTTACCGATGAGGGTCGCGCTTCTGCCGGCTGCGGTCGCACCGTGCGTTGGGAGCCCGTCGACGAGGTTCGTAACGTGCGCATTGTCGGCGATGTCTCGTCGGTCGAGGTGTTTGTGAACGATGGCGCACTCGTGTTCTCGACGCGCATCTATCCCGAGGCCTATGGCGTGACCGTTGACGCCCCGGGTGCGAGCGTGACCTATCATACGCTCATCATCTAGGCGATTCGTCGCATATCGGCGCTATACTGCAGCCGTTACGCACGATGCGGGAAACATCCGCATCGTGGGTTTTTGTTAATGAAGGGAGGTTGCCGTATGGGCGTACAGCAGCTAGAAGAGGCCTGGGCTGCAAGGACTGGCGCGCGTGAGGCGCGTCTTGTTGCGGCCCTGCATGTGCCGGCGGCGCTGTCTCTGTTGGGGGTTGTACGTCCCGGCGATCGTCTGGTTGCGTTTGCCGATGACTTTGCCGATGCGTTTGCGCACGGCTTTGATGGTTGCGATGTCGCGCTGGTAGGCTCGTCATCCGTTGAGGCGTTTGTCGCCGCGTCCGAGAACTTTGATGCTTCGTTTGATGCCGAGGTGCCGCACCTGTGGTGGTTTGTTAACTCCATCGGTGGCTTTGGCCTGCGTGTGCCCGACCTTCGCGCTCTGGGCCGCGCGGCGCGTGAGGCCCATGCGCTGCTGGTTGTGGACAATACCGTGGCGTCAGCTTTTGGCTGCGATTCGCTGCGTTTGGGTGCCGTGCTGTCGCTCGGGGCGCTCGATCGCGTGTGCGCCGGCAAGGCTCCGCGCAAGTTGGTTGCCGTATCGGTCGCGCGCTCGCAGCTCAAGCGCCATCGCGTGGATGCCGCGGCTGAGTGCGCGCATGCCCTGCTTGAGGGCTGTGGCTTGGCCAAGCTAGAAATGCCTGCTGACGAGGCCGGTGTGCTGGAGCGCGGGCTGGACTCGTTCGACGTCCGCATACAGGCGCATTTCGACCGCGCCCGTGCGCTGGCCGAGTATCTGGCCGCCAACGAGATGGTGCGCAACGTGCGCTATCCCGGGCTGAGCTCGCATCCCGACCATGTGGTTGCAACGGGAAACCTCGAGCATGGTTTTGGCCCGGCAGTTGAATTTGACCTTATCGAGCGCAGTGCGGGTGATTTCTTCGATGCTTTGCCGGGGGAGTTTCGTACATCGCCCGCCGGCGGCGCAACGACGCGCCTCTCGGCCACGCGCAGCAAGCAGGGGAGCACCATCCGCCTCTTCGCCGGCACCGACAACCCCCTGGTCGTAGCGTCCGCCCTAGACAACGCCCTCCGCAACTAGCTAAATCATCCTCGACTCCATAAGTTGCGGTGAAATAGGGATTGATTTACGGCTTTAACCGCATAAACAGTCCCTATTTCACCGCAACTTATGAGAAGGGGTTGTGTGGCTATAAGGCCCCGTCCCAAATGGGCTACTCTTTGATGCTGGCGATGAGGTCGTTTGCTTTGGTGGCAATGACGTTGTTGATGTCGGCCTGCAGCTCCTCGTAGACCGCTATGGCTCGCTCGCCGGCGGGGGTGAGGGTGGATCCGCGGGCTCCGTCGCGCTCGATGAGTTTGCAGCCCAGCTGACCTTCGGCCTCGTTCACGATGCGCCAGGCCTTGGAATACGCCATGCCCATGCTTTTGGCGGCCCGGTTGAGCGAGTGTTCGCGGGCGATACCTTGCAGCAGCAAGACGCAGCCGTGGCCGAACACGCCCGGCAAATCCTTGTCGCACGCTTGAATGACCAACTTTGCCGTCGTCTTGTACTCCATACGCTCCACGTCTCCCCGCTAAAGTGTTTGCTGGGCAAACGCAAAGCCTGCGTCAAACCCTCGTGTGCTCTTCTTAAATCATGCATTGTAGCAGTCAAAGTGCGTTAAGATACTTCCCCAGTATTGGGCGCCCAAGGTTGGGCTGGGTCCTACGAGGCCTGCAGCCGACCGGTCGCATGGAAAAAGGAGAAACATGGCTACGTTCTTTCCCGGTGAGTCCCACACGTTTTCGGAGTATCTGCTGGTCCCTGGTTACTCGTCCTCGCAGTGCATCCCCAACAACGTCTCTCTTAAGACGCCGCTGACCCGCTTTAAGCGCGGTGAGAAGCCGGCAATCACCCTGAACATCCCCATGGTTTCCGCCATCATGCAGTCCGTCTCGGGCGTCGACATGGGTGTCGCGCTCGCTACTGAGGGCGGCCTGTCCTTCATTTACGGTTCCCAGAGCGCCGAGTCCGAGTCCGCCATGGTCAAGGCCGTCAAGGATCACAAGGCTGGTTTCGTTCAGTCCGATTCCACGCTGACCCCCGACATGACCATGGAGCAGGTCATCGAGCTCAAGGAGAAGACCGGTCACTCCACCATGCCGGTTACCGACGACGGCACTCCCAAGGGTAAGCTCCTGGGCATCGTCACCAGCCGTGACTATCGCCCCAGCCGCGATGACCACCAGACGAAGGTCTCCGAGTTCATGACCCCGCGTGAGCAGCTCATCGTGGGCGACAAGAACATCAGCCTCAAGGTTGCCAATGACGTCATCTGGGACAACAAGCTCAACGCTCTGCCCATCGTCGACGACTACGATCACCTCATGGGTATCGTCTTCCGCAAGGACTACGACAGCCACAAGACCAACCCCAACGAGCTGCTCGACGGCGACAAGCGCTACATGGTCGGCGCCGGTATCAACACCCGCGACTATGCCGAGCGCGTGCCGCTGCTCATCGAGGCTGGTGCCGATGTCCTGTGCATCGACTCTTCCGAGGGCTTCAGCGAGTGGCAGAAGCGCACCATCGAGTGGATCCGCGCCAACTACGGCGAGGACGTCAAGGTCGGTGCCGGTAACGTTGTCGACGCCGAGGGCTTCCGCTTCCTGGCCGACTGTGGTGCCGACTTCATCAAGGTCGGTATCGGCGGCGGTTCCATCTGCATCACCCGTGAGACCAAGGGTATCGGCCGTGGCCAGGCCACCGCGCTGATCGATGTCTGCCGCGCTCGCGACGAGTACTACGAGGAGACCGGCGTCTACGTGCCCGTGTGCTCCGACGGCGGCATCGTTTATGACTACCACATGACGCTCGCCCTTGCCATGGGTGCCGACTTTATGATGCTGGGCCGTTACTTCGCCCGCTTTGACGAGAGCCCGACCGAGCGCGTCAACGTGAACGGTCAGTACATGAAGGAGTACTGGGGCGAGGGTTCTGCGCGTGCTCGCAACTGGCAGCGCTACGACCTGGGCGGCGCCGCGAAGCTCAGCTTCGTCGAGGGCGTCGACTCCTACGTCCCGTACGCCGGCTCCCTCAAGGACGGTGTGGGCGGCACGCTCTACAAGGTCAAGTCCACGATGTGCAACTGCGGTGCCCTCTCGATTCCCGAGCTCCAGGAAAAGGCACGCCTGACCCTGGTAAGCTCCACCTCCATCGTCGAAGGCGGCGCCCACGATGTAGTCGTGAAGGATTCTCAGCAGTCCGTATCTTATCGATAAGGTAAGAGCCTCACATAAAGGTTGAGTTTCAACCACGTTATTTAGATAAAGCGAGATGCCCGCAAGTCGCAGGCATCTCGCTTGTCGTATTTGCTATCATCATGCGAGTTAACGATGTGGCGGGGCGTTCTTACCTTTGCTCGCTGCAAGTTCCGCACGCAAAGAAGAGCACTAAATGTGCTCTTCGTCTTGCGCAGGACTGTCCGCAGCAGCGAGTAAAGGTAAGAACGCCCCGCCCCAACCCAGCTAACAAAGGAGCTGATATGTGCGATTGCACAGATCATAAGGACGAGATCCCTGCCTACGACGCGCAGGCCATTGAGTCCAAGTGGATGAAGGCCTGGGAGGACTCCAACCTCTTTGCCGTCGACACCGACGACAGCAAGCCCAAGAAGTACGTGCTCGAGATGTTCCCGTATCCGTCGGGCGACCTGCACATGGGCCACGCGCGCAACTATACCATCGGCGATGCCATGGCCCGTCAGGCCCGCATGCGCGGTTACGACGTGCTGCACCCCATCGGCTTTGACGCCTTTGGCCTGCCTGCCGAGAACGCCGCCATCAAGCACAATACGCAGGCTGCTGCCTGGACGTATAAGAACATGGACCAGGCGCTCGCCACGATGAAGCGCATGGGCTTCTCCTACGATCTGGATCGCATGGTCAAGACCTGCAGCCCCGACTACTACCGCTGGGGCCAGTGGATTTTTGAGAAGATGTGGGAAAAGGGCCTGGTCTACCGCAAGAAGAACCCTGTCAACTGGTGTCCCACCTGCAAGACCGTTTTGGCCAACGAGCAGGTCACCGAGGGTAAGTGCTGGCGCTGCGGCACCGAGCCCGAGAAGCGCGACCTGGAGCAGTGGTACTTCAAGATTACCGAGTACTCCCAGGAGCTGCTCGACGATCTGGAGAAGCTTCCCGGCTGGCCCGAGCGCGTCAAGCAGATGCAGGCCAACTGGATCGGCCGCTCCGAGGGCGCCGAGGTCGACTTTACCCTGTGCGACAAGGATGGCGAGCCCATCGAGGGCGACGAGGGTAAGATCACCGTCTTCACCACGCGTGCCGACACGCTCTTCGGTGTCTCCTTCTTTGTCCTGGCTCCCGAGTACGCCGGCCTGCACGAGCTCGTCGAGGGCACGGAGTACGAGGAGGCCGTCACCAAGATCGTCGAGGACTCCAAGCATATCTCTGCCGTCGAGCGTGCCCAGGGCACCCTCGAGAAGCACGGTGCCTTTACCGGCCGCTATGTGGTAAACCCCGTCAACGGCGAGAAGGTTCCCGTGTGGGTTGCCGACTACGTCGTTGCCGACTACGGCACCGGCGCCGTCATGGCCGTTCCCTGCGGTGACCAGCGCGATTTTGAGTTCGCCCGCAAGTATGACCTGCCGATCGTGCCGATCATCCTGGATGACGATGACCGTGCTGCCGTCGAGGCCAGCGGTGAGACCATCGATACCTTCCATGCCGAGACCGTCGACTGGGATTGCGCCCACGCTGCCGAGGGCACGCTCGTCCAGTCCGGCAAGTACACCGGCATGCGCGGCGGTAAGCACTCCGAGGGCGAGGCCGCGATCGTGTCCGACCTCGAGGCCATGGGCTGCGGTCGCCGTAAGGTCGAGTTCCGTCTGCGCGACTGGCTCATCAGCCGCCAGCGCTATTGGGGCAACCCCATCCCGGCCATTCACTGCGAGCACTGCGGTATCGTGCCCGTGCCCGAGGATCAGCTGCCGGTGACGCTGCCCGAGAACCTGGACTTGGGCGCCGGCGAGACCCTCGCCGAGTGCAAGGAGTTCTACGAGACCACCTGCCCGGTCTGCGGTCGCCCGGCCAAGCGCGAGACTGATACCATGGACACCTTCACCTGCTCCAGCTGGTATTACCTGCGCTATACCGATCCGCACAACACCGAGCTGCCCTTCTCCCGCGAGGCCGCCGACCGTTGGATGCCCGTCGATAACTACATCGGCGGCATCGAGCACGCCATTCTGCACCTGCTCTACAGCCGCTTCTTTACCAAGGCACTGCGCGACCTGGGCCTGCTGAGCGTGGACGAGCCCTTCACTAACCTGCTGTGCCAGGGCATGGTCAAGGACGAGAACGGCGACACCATGTCCAAGTCCAAGGGCAATGTCGTGCCCCCGAGCTCGGTCATCGAGCCCTACGGCGCCGACACCATGCGTTTGGCAATCCTGTTTATCGCTCCGCCCGAGAAGGACTTCGACTGGGATCCCAAGGCCGTCGAGGGCGCCAACCGCTTCATCAAGCGCGCCTGGCGTATCGTTTGGCAGCTCGTCCAGTCCGGCGACGCCAACGTGGCCTTCGACAAGTCCGCGCTCGACGAGGTTGCGATGAAGCTCTATCGCGAGCGTCACCGCACCATCGCCAAGTGCACCGAGGACTTCGATCGCGGCCAGTTCAACACCGCGATCTCGGCCGTCATGGAGCTCGTCAACGCGGCGAGTGCCTACCTCAATGCCACTGAGGGTACCGCCCGCGACAAGGCGCTGTGCTACGGCGTGGCTAAGGATATCGTGAGCGTCCTCGCCCCCATCTGCCCGTTCTGGGCCGACGAGCTGTGGCACGAGGCCCTCGGCTGCGAAGGCAACGCCTACACCGCCGGCTGGCCCGAGTTCGACCTGGCCGAGTCCGTTGAGGACACGGTGCAGATCGTGGTCCAGGTGCTCGGTAAGGTTCGCGGCCGCGTCGACGTTGCCCGCGATGCCTCCAACGAGGAGATGCAGGCTGCCGCCGAGGCCGCCGTTGCCAAGTGGCTCGAGGGCAAGACGGTCGTCAAGGCCATCTGCGTGCCCGGCAAGCTGGTCAACCTGGTGGTTAAGTAAGCACTGTGCGCTTAGCTGACGCATAAAAGACGAGGGGCGATCCGATTGGGTCGTCCCTCGTTTTGCATGTACCTGCCCAGGTGCCTTCGGTCAATTGTCCTATTCTTGTGGAGAAGCTGTGCGCACGCTGACCTGCAGGTTCGTACTGTGCTTGCACGTTTCCGCAGCTATTGGTATAGTTTGCTTGCAAATGAAGTTGTAATTGAAAGAAGTGGGGTTTCGGCCCCGCTTCTTTTTTGTATGGATGGAGGTGCCGCAATGGTCAAGACCAAGACCGAGCAGGCGATCATCGACGCGCTCGAGGCCGTCGCTCCCCAGCACGATATCGATATCGTCGACGTCGAGCTCGTGGGTGCCACCAAGGCCCCCTGCGTGCGTGTGCGTATCGAGGGTGCCGAGGGTCAGAGCCTGTCGCTCAACGACGTCACGGCCAACACAAAGTGGGTCGGCGATGTGATTGAGGAGCTCGATCCCATCTCTTCGAGCTATACGCTCGAGGTGTCGAGCCCGGGCATGGCGCGCCCGCTGCGCCGCCCGTGCGACTTTGCCCGCTTTGTGGGCGAGAATTGTGAGCTCACCTCCACCGCCACCGAGGGCCGTCGCAAGTACGCCGGCAAGATTGCCGCCGCCACCGAGACGAACGTGACCCTCGAGCTCGAGGACGGCGAGTCCGTTACCCTCGATTTCTCTGATGTTAAAAAGTGCAAGTTGAAGCCCACCTACGACTTCAAGCCCGCGAAGGAAGGAAAGTAAGATGGCAGCATCCGACATGATGTCCGCCCTGATGGAGCTTTGCCAGGAGAAGCACATCGACCAGCTCTACTTGATCGACCGCCTGGAGCAGTCGCTCGCCAAGAGCTATGCCGAGATCCTGCATCTTGAGTGGGGCGCCAAGGTGACCATCGACCGCACCACCGGCAAGATCTACGTCTACCGCCTGGAGCCGATCGACGATTCCATGGACGAGGAGGGCAACTTCACCGAGTTCGAGGAGATCGACGTCACCCCCAAGAATACGAGCCGCATCGCTGCCCAGCACGCCAAGGCCGAGATCAACGCCATCGTGCGTAACTCCGCCCGCGAGCAGATTTACGAGGAGTTCTCCGGCCGCATCGGTGACCTCATCAGCGGTACCGTGCTGCAGTCCACTCCCGACTTCACGATCGTCAAGATTCGCGAGGGCGTCGAGGCCGAGCTGCCGCACTTCGATCAGCGCCGTTATGAGAACGAGCGCAACGAGCGTCCGATGGGCGAGCGCTACCTGCACAACCAGCACATCAAGGCCGTGATCATCGACGTTCGCGACCCCAACTCCAACCTGCAGCCGGTTCGTGGCGAGCACAGCCGTCCGCCGATTGTCATCTCCCGTACCCACCCCGAGCTCATGCGTCGTCTGTTTGAGCAGGAGGTGCCCGAGATCTATGAGGGCACCGTCCAGATCAAGTCGATCGCCCGCGAGCCCGGCCAGCGCTCCAAGGTCGCCGTCCACTCGCTCGACGACCGTCTGGATCCCGTGGGCGCCTGCGTCGGCCCCAAGGGCAGCCGTGTTCGCGCTGTCGTGGGCGAGCTCCGTGGCGAGCGCGTCGACGTCATCCTGTGGGATGCCGATCCTGCCGTCTACGTCGCCAACGCCCTGTCGCCCGCTAAGGTCACCCGCGTCCTCATCGACGAGGAGAAGGCCTACGCCGGCGTCATCGTGCCCGACGACCAGTTGTCCCTCGCCATCGGCAAGGAGGGCCAGAACGCCCGCCTCGCCGCGCGCCTGACCGGCTGGCACATCGACATCAAGTCCGAGACGCTTGCCGCCGACATCCTCAAGAACGTTCCCGTTCACGAGGAGCCCGCCGCCGACCTGATCGGTGACGAGGAGGACGAGGACGTCCGCCGCTGCGAGTACGTGTCCGAGGACGGCATCCAGTGCCGCAACCAGGCTCGTCCCGGCTCCCGTTTCTGCGGTGTCCACGACACCGACGCCTTCGATGATGCGGAGGACCTGATCTAGCGCGCGGTTGCGCCGGGCGGGTCCCGGCGCGTCTCCCACGCTCGTTCAGTCTCTAGGCACCCAAGGTGCCAGAAAGGGTAGGTGAAGTCATATGGCAAAAGTCCGTGTGTCCACCCTGGCCAAAGAGTTCGGCATGACCTCCAAGGAACTGATGGGTCATCTCGCCGATATGAAGATTCCCGCTAAGTCCGCTTCCTCCACCTTGGAGGACGCTTATGTCGCCATGGTCCGCAAGCAGCTCGCCTCGGTGATCGAGGCCCGCGCTCAGGAAGTCGAGGCCGCCAAGCAGGCCGAGGAGCAGGCAGCTGCCGCCGAGGAGGCCGCACGCGCCGCCGAGGCCGAGCGCGAGCGCATCGCCGCCGAGAAG
>OAWW01001357.1_pt1 | contig 12857 bp, 9 predicted proteins | sample 1517191 | NCBI WGS metagenome assembly OAWW01 (sample SAMEA2580253, study PRJEB22360) | human gut metagenome | biome: human gut; feature: human-associated habitat; material: faeces | place: Denmark | collected 2008/2010 | reverse complement strand
CTTCTTAAAGAACACAACTTCTCCTGCCGTTCCTCCCCCCGCCATTTCCGTGACAGTACCGTCAGGAGCAATTTTACGTACGCGCAAATTACCTATATCCGTCAAATAAACATTTCCATTGTTATCGGTTGCGATACCACCCCGGCGGGGTTGCCCATCCATAATATTAAATTCGGAACTTCCCGGCAGAGTGGTAACTGTACGCTCGAACACGAGTTCTTTATATTCAAAATCTCCCGTAGTAAGAGTTCTTCCGTTAAAACTGATTACAATAGGATATGATCCGAAGTCTGTTTCCGGAATAGTCACCAGGAAATATCCTTCTTCAACTGTACAATCAGCAGCTAGCCCATTGTAGGTAGCGGACGGATTCTTGATTTCCGTCGGTAAGTTCTCTACATAGATACGTACCTTTGTCCCAACCTTTCCATAAGCAGGAGAGTAACCTGTAATGGCTGTTTTCTGAAAAATAAAGTTCACTTCCGATTGAGTTGTCTTCCCATTTGTCTTAATGACAATAGGAGCCGTTCCTATTGCTTCATTATCCGGAACTTCCACCAATAACTGCTCTTCATTGGAACGCAGAATAGATAATTGTACTTCATTAATACTCACACTGATAGAAGTTGCATCCAAAGGAAACTGTTCGCCGTTTATCAATAACTGCGTACCTCCTTTTCCTGTATTCGGAGCAAAATCATAGATAGAAAGTTCTCCGGCACGAGGTGACAACGACTTTTCATCATCGTCCGTACAGCCGGTGAAAATGGTTGCTGCCAAAATAACAACCATAGATATATAGTATGAAATTGTTTTCATTATGCTATCTTATTAGTTTTATATTTTTCAGGAAAATTCTACCAACCCGGATTCTGAACCAAGCCACGTCCACGGTCAATCTCTGTCTGAGCAATCGGGTACAAATACATCTTATTATCCCAATATCTGGTCTGCAACAACTTGCGTTCATAGAAACCTTCAAAAGCAAATCCTTGTCCCTGATCGTCAGCAAGTACATTCATACGATAAATCTTGCGATTCTCTTCTTTCTCATAAAGTAACCGGCGCGCAAGCGTCCAGAAACGGTCGCCTTCAAATGCCAGTTCAATCTGACGTTCGCGAAGAATCCATTCACGCATTTTTTCTTTATCACCCAAATCCTGAGGATAGGTAACCGTAATATTCGGAATACCGGCACGTTCACGAATCTCATTAAAATAAGTGATAATCTTGGGATCTTCCGGATTGTATTCGTTCATCGCTTCCATATAGTTCAATAATATTTCGGCATAACGAATATGAATATACGGGCGGTATACTGCCTGATCGTTACGGATACTGGAAGAGGTACTTACTTTCTTGGCTACATTATACCCGGTGAAGTCGGTCATCTGCGTTCCCGCTCCCGATGAACCGGAATAGTAATATTCAGCTCTTCCGAATCCATCTTTATTCTTGTCGGAAGAAAAATAATTGCGGTCGTCAACAGTTATGGCAGAGAGCACCGGACGTCCGTTATAATGTACGGAAGCATAGAAACGAGGTTCACGATCAACGTACATATTCGATTCTCCTTTACGGTATCCCCGGTTAATCTCATTACGGACTTTTCCGTATTCGTCCGGATCATCTTTCTGCGCAAATCCTTCTTCCGAATAATTCTCGTCATCATTGATATCCAGTCCGTCACGAGTCAAAAAAGCATCTACGATATTCTGCGTTGCATTCTGCATGCTATATCCGCCATTCTTCGGGTTACAACGTTTATCATATCCCCACTGCCAGTCTCCAGATTTATGAGTAGCAAATATAACTTCAGCATGATTGCCGGACATGAACAGTTCGCGGAAAGACAGATACGGGTCAAATTCTCTATCACCGCTTTCTGTATTGTGATAAAGATGATAAATGCCTAGATCAATCACATCTTCGGCGGCTTCAGCAGCAATTCGCCACTTTTCCTGATCTTTGGTCTGTGGTGCCAACAATTCTCCGTCCTTATTCTTGAAATCCTTGAAACGGGGATTTCCATTCCAGAGTTCACTGGCTGCCAACAAACGAGCTTGTGAAATCACCGCCAAAGCAGCCCCCCTCGTAGGACGTCCCAGATAAGCTGTTGAGGTCCATACATCCGGCAGTACATTCAATGTTGATTCCATCAAGCCACAGACATACTCCACACATTCGTCAAATGGACGGCGAACATAATTATTGAAATCTTCGTCTTGCTCGGCAGGTTTCTCGAAAATAACAAACGGTCCATACAGACGCAACAGATTCCAATAGAACCAACCACGCAAGAAACGTGATTCCGCCTTATACTGAGTCTTCAAATCAGTACTTAACACACCTTCCGGAACACGGTCGATGTTTTGCTCGAATACAAGCGCTTTCTGAATACCTCGATAAGCAGCACTCCATTTATTATCACCCAATGTATTGGAAGGTCCCCAATTGCCTTCTACCATATTACGGACATTCGTATTAGAAAAGACACAGGAGGTTTCATCAGCAAAACCGAACACAACCGGATCATCAGTAGACAGCCAAATATATCCGTAAATGTTATATAAATAAGCTTCCGCCTCCACACGGGTTTCCCAAATCATATCCGTAGTTTTCAGGTTCTCCGGTTTCTGGTCCAAATAATCACAAGAAGAGACTCCTATAATGCCGGCGGACAACAGCCCGACAGCCAATATACGGCTAAATATTTTTTTCATTGTTTTCATTGCTTTATTAGATTAAAACGAAACTCTCATTCCCAATGTCACCATACGCGATAACGGATACTTTGCCCCATTAGAACCAAGTTCCGGATCCCATAACTTGAATTTAGAGAATGTCAGCAAGTTTTGTCCGGACAGATAGAAATAAAGGTATTCTATTCCTTTATCCATTAGTTTCTTGTTCTCAAGCGTATATCCGAGCGAGGCTTGTTTCAAACGTAGATAACTGCCATCTTTCAACCAATGCGTACTATTCACATAGTTGTTGTCATTTGTTGTTGCATTAGCTGTCATACGCGGATACCATGCATCTGCACGAGGATTGTCCGCCGTCCAGCGATCTAATGCTTTGGTGATGACATTGCTGGGATTCAGTCCCATGCCGGTGAAAGGTACAATACCGACTCCACTTGCTCCCCAGTCACCGTTGCCGGTATCAATAGAACCACCATTGGCCATAATAGATACATCCGACACTCCCTGGAAGAAGAGAGCCAAGTCAAAGTTATGATAGTTGATATTAAAGCCCATACCGTATGACCAAGAAGGGAACCAGGACTTGCCCAAATAACATTGGTCATTAGCGTCAATCACACCATCATCGTTCAAGTCTTTATACTTGATGTCACCAGGTGCCAGTTCACGCATCTGTCTCGGACTCTTTTTGATTTCTTCCTCACTCTGGAAATAACCTTCGGCTATATATCCATAGAACTCGCCATAACGGGTACCTTCACTCTTTTGATAAGCGTATTGCATAGCCGGTTCGTCACGGAACACAATCTTATTCTTGCTATAAGTCAGATTACCAAATAAACGCAACCCTACTTTGTTACCGATACGGGTCTGGTATTCCAAATTCGCATCTACTCCTTTATTATCCATTTCACCCATATTGGCATAGATAGAGGCGTCAAAGCCTGCCATGCTCGGCAAAGAAGAACGTTGAATCAGAATATCCTTACGTCTTTCCCAATAATAATCCAATGTCAAGTTCAATTTACCCCAAAGCATCATTTCCAAACCAATATTTGTCTTATAAGATTTCTCCCAAGTCAGTTTGTCCGACCCCAGCAGCGTCTCTCTAATACCGTATACGAGATTTCCGTTCGGTCCGAATCCATAGCTGTTTCCGCTTCCGAACTGAGTAAAATAAGCAAAACGGTCTCCTGTACCACCAATGTTATCATTACCTACGATACCATAAGAAGCACGCAATTTCAACAAGTCTACCGTACGAGTCATATTCTTGAAAAACGGTTCGTTTGAAATGACCCAACCCACAGAAGCAGCCGGGAAGAAACCGAAACGATGTCCGGGAGCAAAGTTCTCCGAACCGGTGTAAGAACCGTTCACCTCTGCTAAATAGCGTTCTTTATATCCGTAGCCGAAACGGGCAGCAATCGCCTGATTACGATATGGAATAGAAGCAATGGCACTTCCGGCAGTAGCAATCATACGGTTACGCATATTATAAAGCACCATTCCATTTACGTTATGATGACCGAAAGTGCGATCATATGAGATATTGGCTTCAGTATAAATAACTCTTTCTCCCGTATCGCTATGTTCATAATAAAGTTCATCAGAACCTTCCTTGATCGGTTTACCAAAGACAAGTTCTCCGTTTCCGTCACGCTGGTTGGTATACCATAAGTCTACCCCTCCGGTACGCTTATTATTGAATTCACTATAACTGTCAAAAGAGAAACGAGCATAAGCCGAAAGTCCTTTGGTTATGAAATCTAATTTTTGGTTGACCGTAAATACCGATTGCAAAGCCGGACGGAAAGTATCAGTGTAACCGCTGTTCTGCACTTCGTTCATCGGATTGGAACCAGCATTGGCCGGAGGACCTGCCCAACGCCCGTCCGGATAGCGAACAGGAAAAGCAACCGGTGAAGTTGAGAAAGCTTCATACCATAGTTTGTTGGAAGCGATACCCGGATAACGCGAATCTGTCATAATAGCCGACAGGTTCATCTGTAATAAAGTAGTTTTTGTAATGTTCACGTCTACGTTACTACGGAAATCATAACGCTTATAATTCAGGTTCGGGTCATACCCGTTTTCCTTCTTTACATTATATTGTCCTCCCTGGTTATAGAAAGAAGCGGACAAGTAGTATCGAACCAAGTCGCTACCACCACTAATATTCAGGTTGACATTAGATACAGATGAAACATTCTTATAAATCTTATCGATCCAATCCACATTCGGATATAAGTAAGGATCCAGTCCGCTCTCGGTTTTTAATATCTGTTCACGGGAATATACCTCACTCAGTCCCGAATTTCGACGACTTTCATTATATAACATCATATAATCAACACCACTCAACATCTCCGGAACTTTAGTGAAGTTGGTAAAACCCGTTTCTGCCTTTATGGAGATTTTAGGCTTACCTACCGACCCGCGTTTAGTAGTAATAATCATCACACCGTTAGCACCTTTCGCACCATATACAGCAGTAGCAGAAGCATCTTTCAAGAGAGAGATGCTAACGATATCTTCCGGGTCAATATTGTTGTAAGCACCTCCATAAGTGGAGTTCACATCGTCACGCTGCACACCGTCTACAATTACCAATGGAGATGTATTTCCCGTGAAAGTACCGATTCCACGAATTGTAAAGGTCGAGTTATCATATCCCGGTTCACCACTGGACTGTACGGAAATAATACCTGCAACCTTACCTTGCAAAGCATTGCTAAGATTGGCAACTGGAGTTTTCAGGCTTCCTATATTCACCGAAGCTACCGATCCGGTCATCGTCACTTTCTTCTGAGCACCGTATGCCACAACCACTACCTCTTCCAGACTGGAAGTAGCTTCTTCCAAAGAGACATTAATAGTAGTCTGATTGCCCACTTTGATATTCCTGGGTTCATATCCCATAAAACGGAATTCCAATTCTGACTGGCTATCGGGAACTGTTATCATGTAAAATCCATCAATATCAGTAATTACACCGGTAGTAGCATTTGCCAATTTTACGCTCGCCCCCGGAATCGACTCACCGGTAGTAGTGGTGACATTACCTTTGATGGTACGTGACTTTTTTGTATTGACAGACTGTTCCTCTTTTGCCGGAAACAAAAGAATCTGTTTGCCCTGAATTTTCCAAGAAATTCCTTTTCCCTTAAAAGCCTGTTCTAAAGCAACATTAATTGATTGTTTATTAACGGATACAGTGATTCGCTGATTCGTTTTAAGTTGATTATCTTTGTAAAGAAATGAATAACCACTCTGGGTCTGAACCGCTTCTACAAACTGTTTCAGCGTAACATTTTTCATATTCAGAGTCAACAAATCTGATTGTTGTGCCTGCGCCTGGAGCGATATAAAAAACAGTAGAAATAATATTTGCCAGGTACAAAGTCTTAGCTTCCCCAAAAAGGATAGAGGTAAAATAAAACCTCTCATTCCCTTTGGGATTGAAATATTTTTCATAAATTTGCAATTTAAAATTAATAATTGGTAGAGTTAATTTTAATCTGGATAGGATTGGAAAACGGGAATTTTCCGATCCTTTTTCTTTTTCAAGTTGTGTTCATCATCTTTCTTTTTAGGATTAGCATTTTTTAGTTTATCATAATATTAGGCTGCCTATTTCTTTTTTTATTTCGGAGTCACCAAATAGGTTCCATCCGGTTGCTGTTGATAATGAATGGGAGTAATCAAATCAATCGTCTCAAAAATATTCTCCAGAGATTGGTCTATGTCAAAACGCCCTGAGAATATTTCTGCTTTCAATTCCTCACCTTCAATACGAATCTCCGTATGATAACGTTTACTCAACATAAACATTACATTTTCCATTTTTTGAGATTCAATATTCATATATTTATCTTTCCACGTAGTATAGAGTTGAAGGTCGACATGGCGGACCTCAATACCGGATTGCCGGCTGACACGCCCCATTTCCCCGGGTCGTAAGATTACTCCGTCTTCTGCCTTGTTGCGCTCGTTCAACTTTACCGAACCGGATTCCAAGACTACTTCTGCCATATTATCCTCTTCCGATACTCTTACGTCAAAACGGGTTCCGAGCACCTTTACTTCTACAAGCTCCGTAACGACCTGAAATGTTCTTCCATTGTCTTTTTTCACATCAAAGAAGGCTTCACCGTCCAAGTACACTTCCCGATTACGTGCAGATAACTTATCAGGGTATTTCAAGCTCGAACCACCCCCCAGCCAAACCTTAGAGTTATCGGGAAGCGTGAACAGCAAGGCTTCTTTTCCTTGGTTCATCACAATCAGCATATCCGGTTTAGCCCAAAGCTGATAACCCAATACACCACCCAACACACATAGGACAGCAATACTGGCTGCCACGGCACAACGACGGATAATCAACTTCAATCGTGGCTTTCTGTTTGCTTTCATACCGGATTCTACCTTGCTCCAAGTACGGTTCATTACTTCTTCCACTTGCCGTGTATCCATATTCACCAATGAGTCATCCACCAGCTGAGAAGCACGCTGCAAAGAAGTATCTTCTTTTAACATCTGCTCCAGTGCCTCTGCTTCCTCTTTACTTAAAGAATGATCAGTTCTTTTAGCAAGCAAGTCCCATATACTACTATTCTCTTTCATCTTTTTACAAATATTATTAAGCGCTTCTATATATAAAGACAGAAATAAAACTCAAAATACGTAGTTGAAATCAAATAAAAAGTTACTTTTGCAAATAAATATTGTTAATAGACGCTTCTACATTATAATTTTTTATTGTAAAAACCTTATAATCAAATTCTTGAATATGCCACATAAAGAGGATGACATTAGTTATCTATTAAGTCAAATTAGTGAGGGTAACTCCTCCTGCTTTGAAAAAATGTACAAGCGGTACTTCAAAAAATGCTATTCTATTGCATTATATTTCGTTCAGTCCACTTCTTCGGCCGAAGATGTACTGTCTGACGTCTTTCTCACTCTATGGCATAAACGTGAGAACTTGAAGGATGTGAAAGATTGGGATTCTTACTTATTTATAACAACCAAGAATCATGCTATCACATTTTTGGAGAAAAACCGTCAGGATAACTTAAGTTCTATTGACCAAATCATCATAGAGATACCGGGAAACGACCTCACGCCGGAAGAAAAGTTACTCAAGAAAGATATGGAAGAATGTATGCAGCAAGCTATCCGGCAACTGCCTGAGAAAACCAGAATTGTTTATTGTATGGCAAAAGAAGACCACATGAGCTATAAACAAATCAGTGAAGCGCTGGATATATCCGAAAGGACTGTCAATACACACATGACTACAGCTATTCGCAGACTGACGGAAAACCTGCAAAAATACTTTAGATAAATTCGGCCAACTATAATAAGGAAGCTATCAAACTAAAAAATCATCACTAAAAAAGGGAGACTTTACGCCCCCCCCCTTTCCGGTTACTATAAAATCATTCTGGATAATATTTGCTCTATTTCAGCTAGCTCTTCGGACGTAAACTCCAAATGCTCCAATGCTTTCAGGTTATCAGCCAACTGATTCACGGAACTAGCTCCTACTATCACCGACGTCATTCGTTCATCTCTCAGTACCCATGCCAACGCCATTTCAGCCAACGTCTGCCCACGGCGATGGGCTATTTCATTCAGTTGCCGGGCAGCTTCTATTTTCTCCGGTGTCACCTGCGAGCGTTGCAGGAAACCGGAAGAACGGGCAGCCCGCGAATGTTCCGGGATACCATTCAGGTATTTGTCCGTCAATAATCCCTGCGCCAAAGGAGAGAAGGCGATAAAACCGGAACCGGATGCTGCAGCAAATGGAAGGATTTCGGCTTCAACCGCCCGATCGAACATACTATACCGGTATTGGCTAATCAGACAGGGAACACCGGCCTTCGCCAACATTTCATAAGCAATACGTGCTTGTTCGGGAGGATACTTGGATATTCCGATATAAAGAGCCTTACCTCGCTTTACGATATCAATCAATGCCTGAATCGTTTCTTCCACCGGAGTGGCTCCGTCATAACGATGAGTATAAAAGATATCGAAATACTCCAATCCTGTACGACGGAGACTTTGATCAATACTTGACTTGCCATCAGATTTTTACGGGAACTGTTACCGCCATAAGGTCCTGCCCACATTTCATGTCCGGCTTTGGAAGAGATAATCATTTCATCGCGATACCCCTGAAAGTTCTCTCTTAGAATCCGCCCGAAGTTTGTTTCGGCACTTCCGGGAACAGGACCGTAGTTGTTTGCCAAATCGAAATGAGTAATACCGTGATCGAAAGCATACTTTATCATATCGGTTGCCATGGTGAAGTCATCTACACTGCCGAAGTTATGCCATAATCCTAAAGAAATAAGAGGTAGTTTCAGACCACTCCGACCACAATATTTATACTGCATCCGTTCGTAACGTTCGGTTGCCGGCTGATAAGCGAATGAATTATCCATAAGATTCACGATTTATCTTTCCTATTACAAAAATCAATTTTTCTTCTACAAAGAAAGGGAAAAAAGCCTGCATAAACAAGAATCGGGAAATATACTTCATATTATTGAAATACATTTCCCGACATAATTAAACAACACTAAAATCTTCAAAACTGGAAATAAATGAACGGCTGAATCTCCGAGCTTTTCATTTGAATAACTACATAAATCAACACTACCAACATCAATGCCTTTCCCACAAACGGCAGGCGAATAACACCTCGACAGACTGCATCCTCCCAACTATCAGGAGCAAAATGAAGCAGGAATCCGAGTAACATTAATGCAAAGACTTTCCAATAACCTTCCAGCAGTTGCGGGAATAGTTGCGGACGGAAGGTAGTAACTATCTGTTTTAACATATCCATTGAATTTTGGAAATCTGCATTACGGAAGAAGATCCAGCAGAAACAAACAAAATGGAAGGTAATAATCACCCCGAAGACACGACGCCAGCCATGACTCTGTTCTCCTTTCTTACGTCCGGTGATTGACATCCACATTTTATGCAAAGCCAGAGCAATGCCATGAAATGTTCCCCAAAGAACGAAGTTCCAGGAAGCCCCATGCCATAATCCACCCAAAAACATGGTGATTATCAGGTTCAGATACTGACGGAATTTTCCTTTTCGGTTGCCTCCCAATGATATATACAAATAGTCTTTCAGCCAACTGGATAAAGAGATATGCCAGCGACGCCAAAATTCTGTAATGGAGGCCGACTTATAAGGAGAATTAAAGTTCAGATTGAAATGAAATCCCAGCAATAAGGCAATGCCGATAGCCATGTCACTATATCCTGAGAAGTCACAATAGATTTGTAAGGCATATCCATACACTCCCATAAGGTTCTCAACGCCCGAGTAGAGCGTCGGATTATCGAAAATACGTTCTACAAAGTTGACACTGATATAATCGGAGATGATTGCTTTCTTAAACAAACCCGAGAAAATCAGGAAGATTCCCCGTCCGAACATTTCCTGCGACACAAAGAGGGGTTTCCGGATTTGGGGAATAAAATCGCGGGCACGAACGATAGGTCCTGCTACCAATTGCGGGAAGAAAGACACATAGAAGGCATAGTCCAACAGACTTGTCAATGGTTTTATATCTTTCCGATAAACGTCGATCGTATAACTCAACGACTGGAAAGTAAAGAATGAGATCCCTACAGGCAGGAATATATCAAGTGCCGTAAACTCCCCTCCCATAAGGGAAGCAATCACTCCGCCCAGGAAATTCGTATATTTGAAATAAGCGAGAAGTCCCAGATTGACACTAAGACTCAAAACTACCAGCCCTTTACGCTTCCAATAGCCTTCGGCACGCGCCATGAGCTGCGCCAAAAAGAAATCGCAAACCGTGACAAGAGCAAGCAGGAAGAAGTAGGTGCCGCTACTCTTATAATAGAAGTAATAAGAAAAGAGGGTGACAAACAGGATGCGGGCAGTGTGTTTATGCTGCAACAGCACATACACCACCAGGAAAGCGGTAAACAACCAAAGGAAGATGCCGCTACTGAATATCATCGGTGCCTGCGGGTCATAAGTAAGCACCTCTTTGATCCGGCTGAAATCTATATCAATGGGAAACATAGTCATTATAAGCGTTGATTAAGGCCTGGTATAATAAATTTCCTTGCAGGATATATCCCTCGGGCAGATAATGCACGTGATCGGGACGCATCAGTTTGGCTTCCGTCCAGTTGACACAAGCACGACGTTTACCACCCACTACATCGTACATATCCCATACCAGCAGACGGTGTTCTTTGGCATAACGCCGAATGGTTTCGGACGCTGTTGCCGTGCGGGGATTGACAGCGTAAGTGCGGCGTCTCCGCCGTTGCCGGAAACTTTCGTAAGAACCGGGAGGGGTAGTCAGTAAAATAGATACGTTAGGAAGGCTATCCTGCAATAATTTAACAAGTTCGTCCATTTGGTTATAATGTACATTGACATTATAGCGCCGGTTGTGACTCTCGTTTGTGCCGAAAGAGAGAATCAACAGTTCGGGTTTCAGGGCGGCAATCTCGGCGATACGGTCCGGATGAGTAAAAGTAAGGCAAGTAGCACCGTTCACTCCCTTGTCTATGTAGGAGACTGCTCCGAATGTTTCTATCAATCGGGCACCCGTAGTCTGCGGATAGATATGTCCACGCACATGGCTATCGCCGATATGAACAATACGGACCGTATCTTCCGACAATCCGGCACGCACCTGGCGGAGCCGTTCAAATACGGGAGTCAATAAAGCAATGCTGTCGACAATCTCATTTCTTCCCATTCCGCGGAAAGCGGCAGGGAAAGAAAACTGTACAGAGATAGTATCATTCGCCCAGTTCATCTCCCTCAAGGGTTTGATTGTTTTCTGTTTCTTTCCGGGAGGGGGGCAGGCGGGAATCCGGTCTTGTGCCGCCAACTCCGAAAGAGAGAAGGGGGCGCCCAATATTCCTATAAGCGTAAGGATGAGAATGAAACCGGGCAGGTGTTTACTCTTTCTCATAAGCACGCCTCCTGTCGTATTGTTCCTTACCGTATATCAATGTCTCATATAGCAATCCCGCCAGATGTTTGCCACCACGGAAGTTGATATGTGTATAATCGTAGTTCGCCATTGAAGGTTTGGCGTGTACCAGTTTCGCCATACTTCCCTCTCCTCCCATAGCCTCAAACATATTCCAGAAAGCGATACCACTTTCAGCAGCAATATTCTGCTGATAACGAATCAAGTTCTTTACTCCCGGCATAGTACGGAGGTCACCGGTTTCGGTTTTATAGTCCCGGTCGCCGACACTCAGCAATAAAATTCCCGCTTGCGGGAAACACTCTTTCAAATGGTTGATAGCCGTAAGTAATCCCTTTTGATAGTTGTCATAGTTCCGGCCACGCTCGGTAGCTACATTCAATCCATATTCAAGAATGATCAAATCATAAGGACGTTGCTCGTTGAACTGCCTCAACATCTGCTTCGGAATGCCACGCAAGGACAAACCCGAACTGCCGCGCAGCGAGAAGTTATCGAGAATGATTCCCTGCTTTCCGTCCATTGCCAATCCATAGAAAAGAGTAGAATCTGCACGGTCCACCGACCAGCGTATGGAACCGATACGCCCGTTCACCTGTATTTTTTGCAGATGGCCGGAAGCACCTAAAGAATAGCTCCGGCTTTCTCCCCGGTTCACACGGGCGGAGAGTTGCACGGAATCTCTGTTATAGAAGAAGATAGAAGCCTGTTGGCAGGTATCAAGCAGAGAAGCGTATTTATTCTGTCCCCGCAACTCAACATACGCCCCGCTACGAGGAATAAAATAATGGCCGGAGATGCCTTGTTTCTTCCGGTCGAAGTATACCGTATCCATTACCGAATGACTGGACCAACCGCCGAATGTATGCCGCACCGTAGGACGGTAACCGCTTGTCATGGAAGTAATTGTAACGAAACCTACCCCGCAGCCTCCGAAACGTTTTTGGAACATTTCACGTAAGTCAGCTGTCATAATATCCGCTTCTATAAAAGAATCACCGAATACAGCGATACGGACAAGTTTATCATCCGCATCAGAATCAGAAGAAGAAGGGGAAGATGAAAGGCGGTCGAGGGCTTCATAAAAAGGAGCCATACCGCGTTGGGTAGAGTCACTATAATCTTCGATGCA